>Ga0184612_10000120_pt1 | contig 34909 bp, 35 predicted proteins | sample PLM3_60_coex_FD_133163 | JGI IMG/M metagenome (GOLD analysis project Ga0184612, IMG submission 133163) | Groundwater sediment microbial communities from an aquifer in East River, Colorado, USA - PLM3_60_coex | ecosystem: Environmental > Terrestrial > Soil > Riparian zone | place: USA: East... | reverse complement strand
GCCGATGCAAGGCGTCGACGCAGTGTTTCCTGCTGGATGCGTGTCGCGACAGCCCGGAGCAGCTCCGCATTGCCGCGTCGCAGGGAAGCGTCGGCCGACCGGTCATCGATCCGCGCGGCGGACCAGAACTGGGACGGAACGCACCTATCTATCACGCTGCCGCGCCTGAGAAGCCCGCGTTCGGCCCTCCCGGCGAGAAGAGCTATTTCGCGCGCGCGGTACTTGACTGTTTGAATGGGATGGCGGCGCGCGCTGGGGGCGACCCGCGGTTCTACTCGATTGACCACGCGTCGCTCGCTCTGGCGTTACCGGAGTACGTCAACCGCCTCGCCGAGGAACACGAACTGGATCTCCGTTGCCACACCGACGGTGGCGATGCACAGCTCCCTGATTTACCGGAACTGCACCGAACGGCGTCGCCGGTAGACGTCCTGACGACGATCTTCTGTCGCCCGCGCGAGGCCCACATGGTTGCACAACTGGCTGTGATCGACGCCGCTGGCAAAGTTACGCCACGGACAGCCAACGGTCCCAAACCATGGCGACTGACACTGCGGTCCGGCAAGCACACGGTGTCGGCTACCTTCGCGCAGGACGCGCTGTACTCCGAGCAGCAGACCGATGTCATCGTAGTGCCGACACCGCTTTTTAGCGTGCCTGTGCCGATCCAACCTAGGGGGCCGGTTCGCGGAGTCGGTACCGGAGGATCACGGCCATGAGGGCTATCAACGTCAGGTTCGACACCCACGCACCCAACGAGTGGAATACGCCGGTGCCGATCGAGGTGTTTGACGACGCGATGAAACGTGTCGGGCAGCCTCGCGTGCTCCGGCTCGCCTCTGGTGGCGAGCTCGAAGTCGATCGTCCAGGACGGTATTACGTGTTGGCGACATTACCGACCGGCGAGAGCGTTGGCGCGAGTGTCGAGGTCACCGAGGACGCGAAAGCACCCGCAGATGCCGTCTTAGTGCTTGGCGAGTCATCTCCGTGGGAAACGCTGGCGTGGGCATTTACCAGGCAGCGACTGCCTAGAGAACGAGCTGCCGACAAGGTCCTGCCGGTGGAGCGTTTTGAGTTCGTTCCAATGGGTGGCGTAAGTCTTGAGGGTGCGGCACGCGTCGACGTTCTCGGCATGGCCGATCGCCGTGGGAGGTGGATCTTGGAGCCAACGCACGACGCCACGTCGTGGGACCCCCACGTTCAGAACGCCGACCCACGACTACTCGGTCAACTCACGATCCGACGGCTGCCGCACGTCCCGATCGACCCAGGCGAGAGACACCATCGTAATGCGCGATGGTACCCACTCCTGGTTCGATATCGGTTGCCCACGAGAGGTGGTGCGACCACGTTTGTCGCCGTCCCAGCCGGCCAGGCGGTTGGCGAGGATCATCGGCAGGAAACCGTGGTCCTGTTTGCGCGCCCGGACGGTGTCACGGCCGGGTCAACCGTCCGGACGCTGGTAAGCGGAGCACGTGCGGAGGCTGAGGCACTACTCTCGTATTTCGAGAACGGGGTATTCGCAGCGGCTCGCCATTTGAGCGAGGACCTTGTGGGTCGTGCCGTCTCTCTCCTTTGGGACAAGCTAGAAGACCCGTTCGGCGCCGCAATGGCAGGATATGTACTGTTGCGAACGGCAGCGAATCCGCGCGACCGTCAGGATAAGGAAGGATGGATGCGGAACCTCGCCAACTGGTTCCCGCTGATCCCTGACGGCCCGGTTATTTATGCAGCGTCGCTGTTGCGCCGCCACCCCAACGACGATCCAGCCCACTTGGTCGAGGCACGTTCATATCTATTGGAGGCGGTAGCTCGCGGGATTCCGACATACACCATCGGCCTGCGCCTGCTATTTGATACTTTACGCTCTTTGGCGGAAGAGCGGGAGCGTGACGCGGAGCTCGCCGCCGCGCTTGCCAAGATCCGGGCGGTCGCGGCCTACGCCGACTGGACCGCGCAGACGACTACTCTGACCTACAGCAATCCGACCGCGCTGGAGGGAGTGTTCGAGATGCCGAATGAATAGAGCCGACGGCCTTCACGACCACTTGAGATCTTCTGCAATCGTAAAAGTGATTGAAAGGCGAGGATTTGCCAGGAAAAACGAAGATGGCCGAGAGGCTGATCGACGTTTAGCAAACCGCCTTACGCGGCTCTCTGGAAGTCTTCGATTTGACGCATCCAGCTGGTCAGTGGGTTCCATCTGGGGAAAATCTGGGCCACCATCTACAAGTCGTTTATTCTAAACAACTTAAATCACCAACCCACTTCATTTATCGAACCGCCGGTTGCTGAAGGTCCCAGCGTGCAGCGGTCTCTTGGACCCTCGGTGGACCGCTGCACGTTTCCGCGCTAGTTGAATGCGCATGTCTTCTCGGGAGCGGCTCAGTAGAGCGCATCTTCTTGAAATCGATTGCTCGTGACGATGATCAGCCCACGCACGGCCGCTAGGATTGGTGCAGTGACGTATGGCGGCCTGCGGATGAAGCGCGGCGCGAGATCGTCAGTCGGTGCGTGAAGCGACTGCTCGATGGCGATCCACCCACCAGGCCCACGCGGCGATCACCAGCACGCCGACAATCGAGGCCGTATACAGGGCTGTTACCGATGGCGGGACGCTGCGAAGGTTCGCGAGGTAGGCCAGAAGCAGAAACGCCATAAGGGTGAAGAAGCCCCAGCGGCCGACGGCATCCTTGGCGCGAGTGATTCCCACGTAGATCCACGCGCCCGCGGCAAGCATCACGAGCTCGACGGCGAGCGTCCACGGGACGGAGTTCCAGAGCCCCAAGCCCATGCGGGGTCCGCCAGGAAAAAGCGGCATGTCGGGGCGGTGCGTGATCCAGTCGAGCACCCAGTGACTCACGACGAGACCGGCGATGAGGGGAATCGCCGCACGCCCACCGACATGCGTTCGCGTCAGGACGCCCAGGACCAGGCCCCACACCACCAAGAGGAGCAGCGAGTGCGAGTACGGGTACGCCACGAAGTCGAGCGGCGTGAAGGCGGTATTGCCGGGATCGATGCGGACCTGCTCGATCCCGAGCGCGACGAGAACGGGCCACATCACATCCGCGAGCTGCGCCGCGAGGATCAGCACCACGAGCGACGCGCGTGGCGCGAGCCGTTTGGCCGCCAGGGCCATTCCAAAGTGTCCTACGAACATCGCGTCACCGCCCGGTGAATGCCACGGCGATCCGCTCCGGCTGCTGAGACTCCACTCGCAATCGTGAGTCGCGTAGCTTGGTGAGGTCTAGTTTCGGGCGCGGCGCCCTGGCTGTCGATTGGGCACGGCGATTCGCCGAGTCTTGAACTCCGCAAGGATGGTCTTCGGGACTTCTCGACAACCACACGCCTTCGCGTGACCGATGTGCCACTTGACGCGCTGTTCCAACGAGGCGTTCCGCGGCATCGGATGCTTCAAGTGCCACGTGGCGTTGAGCTTTTCCATCGATCAATCCACCTCACACCGTCATGTTTGCTTAAGAGTACTCCGAGCGGACCGGACCGGGAACCAACACACACCATCAGTGGGAGGATCGCGAGAAGTGTGGAAAAGCGTGGGGTCCTCCGATGTCCTCGGCGGAGGTGCATCGCGCTACCTGTCGTATCACCCGTAATTCCACATGCCCCTCAGACGTGCGGCGATAAACGGCGAGGTCGCCATGATCACGAAGCCGATTGGCAGCAGGCCTCCCTCGAGCATGTTGTAGTCGGAGCCGAGGCGTTCCCAGGAGTAGCCCATCATTCGACCGAGACCGATCTCGAACGCCATCGTGAGGACGACCCACGCGCTGCCAATCATCAGGAGCGTTCGCGGCCGGCTCGCGCGGATCCATCGAATTGTCAGAGCGCTAATTAGCAAGATCAGCAGCGAGCCCGTGAAGACCCCGAGCTGTCGTGCGCGAAAATCGCCTACGACAGGAGTCAAGACCAACGTGCGGACGATGCCGTGGACCACTTCAGCAGTGATAAGGAGCAACCAGACGGCGAAGGCTCTCGCGGCGAGAAGCATCCCGTTTCTCCCAAGCCGTTGTGGATTGACTACGCCATCGAATCTCAGGCCAGAACCTGTTCGATCGGGCGACGCAAGGACCGCGACATCTCGGGCCCTCGGCCGAATCGCACGATCAGATCCGGTCGCCGTGCGCCAAGATTGAGCCACGTGGCAAATTGTGAACGAAGTGGTGCGACTTCGACGGGTTGGTTCAGAAACGCCGTCCGGATCCCGAGTGCGGTCGCCTGCAAGGCAAAATGCTCGTAGCAGCGGCCGACCTCGATCCAGTGTTGTCGATCATTTGCGCCCGACACGAAGACGATGACACCTGCGGAACTGCGCAGCTGCTTCGCGCACTTGTCGTTCTCGGATTTCGGCGTGAGCAACGTGCCGAGCAGCCGAGTCCCGAGCCATCTCGGGACAGCCGGGTTGCCTGTCGTGCGGGAGAACAGTCCATCGCCTGTGCGCACGGCCTCAGCCTCGCTGAAGCGAATCCACGTTTTGAGTTCTGTGATGAACGCTGGGTCGCCGATCTGGGCCGTGTTGCCGCGCGTGACATAGTCCAGGACGGTCTCAATCTGCGGCGGCGCGGTGAGCACGATCGCCTGAACGCCGTCACCGTGTGCGACGTCTTCCAATGCGCGGAGTTCCTTCGCGGACAGCGGGCGGCCGTCGTAGATCGAGCGACTACATTGCCGGACCGGAATCGCCTCGAAGAGCGACGACCTGACCGGTGTCGTGTCGTCGAATGCCACTTCGATGGAATCCTCGTGTACGCGGACATCGGCATGGAGGCCGCTCGCTTGCGCAGCATGGACCAGATTCTCCGTCGCGCAACCGAGGCTGACGAACAAGTGATGGTCGTCGGGATCGACGACGGGGGTTCGGCGCGTGAGATCAGGAAGGATGGTGATCGACCGTTCCGCGAGACTGAACTTCCACGGCTGTGTGTTGTGGCTCGACGCGGCGAGCGTCGCCTGGCGCACCAGGTCGCGCAGTCTGCCCGAGTGACGTGTGCCACCGGCGGCGATCGGCCGTCTCATCTCGGTCACCGCATCCTCGTAAGAAGGCGACTCACCCGTAGAGCAGGCCTCCAACATCGGAAAGGCAGCCACAGCCACTGTACAACTCGCGAGAAACCGTCGCCTCGACGGCGTCCTCGCTTGCGGGAGCTCGGTCATGCGCCACTCATGCGGCTCGGTCGCTGCGAGCACGAGGTCGATACGCCTCCCGTGCGCGACCGGCGGCCGGGGAGCGAAACGCCGACGCTCCGAGAGCAACCGCACCACCGACGAGCCCGATGTCCAGGAACACGCCGAGGCGCAACACGCCGAACAGGCCATAGAAGAGTCCGACCGCGACGAGCGTCAGGCTCCAGACGCGCGATTCCAGACCGTTCCCAAGGAGAGCGAAGCCGATCGCCACGGCCAGCGTAGGGCACGGAACCAGTCCGACTGGTGAGGCGTACAGATAGGCGGTTGCCTGTCCTTCCAGGAAGTGTGGATAGAGCCACCCAAACGCGACCATCGCCACACCGATTCGGCCCGTCCACGCGGATCCGCGCGAGACGGGACGTCGATCTCGATTCATCGCCAGCCCTGTCAGGGCCAGCACACTCACGGCGAAGACCCACCCATTGAACAGATTGCCAAATGCAAAGGCGAGGGCCGCGACCGACACGAGCGGCGTTCCAGTGAGGAGACGAGCCGTGCGTTGCGATGGACGCCATCCGCTGGCCAGCGCGACAAGAGCGATGGCGATGATGATGTGCCACGCGACAGCTATGCCCGTCGCCTGGTTCGCGATGGCGGACAGTCCGTCAAGGATCTCGGTGGCGCTCGGCATAGAACCTCTCTGTCACGCCGCATGCGAGGCACGTTCACCTTGCGCCACAGCCAGCGCTTCGGCTCGCTGCTTGAGACCGAGCAGCATGCGGCGCGTCATGAGAAATGCCGCGGGCTCGATCACCCGCATGAACAGCCAGGACCCCACGGTCCGTGGGACGCGCACCCGGTTGCGCGACACGAGTCGCGTCCGTGTCTGATCGACCGGGTACAGGCCGAATTGCCAGACCCACGCGAAGCCGTCGCCCGCGCCGCTCAAGACGAGTGCTCGATATGGCTCGATGGCCGTCACTGGGAATCCCTGACCGCGTCCAATGGGAATCTCGTCACCGACGGCCAACTGCTGACACTGCGCCAGGATGGAGTCTGCGCTTGGGCGATCGAGATACCCGAACAGACGGTCCAGCCAGTCGTAGCTATACAGCCCGCCTCGCTGATAGCCCATTTGCACCAGCCACGGCCAGATGTGTTCTGGCCGGGCGTCGACGGTGATCGCCAGCGTGGCCGAGTAGGTCGGATCGACGACGGCGGCATCGCCGGCCATGACGCTGGTGAGATCTGTCGCCGTGCTACCCCAGCGCTCGAACCAACGCCGCGCCGGAAACCAGTACAGCAGGGCGAGTGCGAGCACACCGAACAGGATGGCAGCCACGGGTCTCTCCTTCAGCTTGATCAAGGCACCGTTCGTGCCAATCGACTGGCGGTTAGGCAACGGCAATCACTGCGCCTTCTTGCCGGCGTCACGTCAGCCTCGGGAAATCTCCCGCACCGTTGCGGAATTTCCGGCAGCCTTCGCGACCGGTCACACATGTAACGCCGTCATGCCTTCTTTCGGGCCCCAAAATGTCCGAGGCCCGGGCGTATGGGGCTGGCATATGGTGTGCGTTTCAGGGAGGCATGCGGTTCGTGCTCGCATCCTTCCTCCTCGCACACGGCGTCGCGCACCTCGTGGGCTTCGTCTCGTCGTGGAAGCTCGCAACACTCGCCGGGCTCCCCTACAAGACCACTGTCTTCTCGGGTCGCGTCGACGTGGGTGACGCCGGCATCCGGGTGATGGGCGCGCTGTGGCTGCTCGCCGCCCTGCCTTTTCTGGTCGCCGCGATCGCCGTGGCTACCGAGGCAGGCTGGGCCGTGCGGTTCACAGTTGCGGGTGTTATCGCGTCCCTGATGTTGTGCCTGGCGGGCTGGCCTGACGCGCGCATTGGCGTGGCCGTCAATGTGGGTCTGGTACTGCTGCTCGCGATTGGCGCCCGTCTGAATCTGGCGGTGCTCACACCCTGAGCACGCGTGCGGCGGACTTGAAACGGAGAACGACGATGTGGCCGCGATCGGTTCGAGCGACGCACCGGGAACGAACCCGCGTGCTTCCGGGCGACGAGTTGATCCCGGAACCCATCGGCACGGTCACGCACGCCATCACGATCCGACGACCGGCGCGTGAGGTCTGGCCGTGGCTCGCACAGATGGGAGCCGGCAATCGTGCGGGCTGGTACAGTTACGACATCATCGACAACGGTCGTTTTCGAAGTGCCGCCCGAATCGTAGAGGAGCTGCAGCACATTGCGGTCGGCACACTTTTCCCGGCCCTTCCGGGCGCGACAGATGGTTTCCACGTCCTCCACTTCGAGACTCGGCGAAGCCTCGTGCTGGGGTGGCGACCGGCTCCGAACGCGTTGCCAATCATGACGTGGGCGTTCGTGCTGGAAGCCGTGAGTGAGGGCACCACGCGTCTTGTCGTGCGCGCCCGCGCAGCACGCGGGTATCCCTTCTACGGTCTTCCGCCATCGATCGGGATGCCGTTCGTCCGATTCGGTCATTTCATCATGCAGCGGAGGCAGCTCTTGGGCATCGCGTCCCGCGCCGAGTCGCGACACTCCACCGGCAACAACACGACGCGTTCGGAGGCAGCATGAACGGGATGCACGGCGTAGCACGCGTGATGCGGTGGACAGCCGGGGGCCTCGGGCTGATGGCGGTGGGGTACGCGACGGTGGTCGCAACGACTTGGTACCGCTATGGCCACGTCCCATCGGCCAGCCTGGACGAGCGAGATGCGCTGCTCGACCAGTTCATGCCGGAGTACGAGGTGGCGGAGCGCCACCACGTGCGCGTCGCGGCGCCGGCCGCGATGGCGCTTTCGGCCGCGGCAGACACTGATCTCCAACAGTCAACGATCGTTCGAGCCATCTTCAGCGCTCGGGAGTTGGTGCTCGGCGCCGAACCGGATGCCGAAACGCGCCCGAAGGGGCTACTCGCGCAGACAACATCTCTCGGGTGGCGCGTGCTGGCCGAGAAGCCAGGACGCGAGATCGTCGCGGGCGCCGTGACCCAACCGTGGCTGCCGAACGTCGTCTTTCGCGGCCTCGCGCCGGAGGAGTTTCGAGCCTTTCACGATCCGGGCTACGTGAAGATCGTTTGGACGCTACGAGCCGATCCCGTCGGCGAGTCCGAGTCGATCTTCCGCACCGAGACGCGCGTGACGACGACGGATCAGACGGCGCGCACGAAATTCCGGTGGTACTGGGCGCGCTTCTCGCCCGGTATCGTCCTGATTCGGCGCGTCATGCTCGGACTACTGAAGACAGATGCTGAACGCCGGCGCGGGTTGAGTGGAGAGTCAGCTGCAGGGCGAACGGTCCAGTCGCAGCTACGGTAAGCGAACGCTTTCAAGCGCCCGCCTCAAGTGCCATGTTTGCAGCAGGACCTAATGGCGTTCCCCGTTCTTGGGTCCTTCGGCTGGCCTTCGGAGTCGGCGCGCTCGCCTGCGCAACCGTCGGTGTGATGGTGGCCGGGTCCAGAGCTTGGCAGCCGTGGGTGTTCCTCATCGCTCCGGACGTCGCACTCCTCGCCGGGATCGGCGGAGGACTGAACCCGGGGCAACTCCATCCACGAGCGGTGAAGCTATACAACGCGCTCCACATGCTCGCCGGTCCCACAGCCCTCGCAGTCGCGTCGTTCTGGCTCGCGCCCGTCTGGTTGGGAGCGGCGCTCGCATGGACGGCGCACGTGCTTTTCGACCGCGCCATCGGATTCGGGCTGCGCGACGACGCCGGATATGTAGCGCGTTGACGGTCTTCTCTAGGGCACCTCATCACGAGAGACATGCTCATCAGTACAAGCCGCGCGCCGGTACCCACTCTCACTGACGCGTCGACACGAAGTCCAGCAGAATGGAAGTCTCGCGCGCCTCGGCGACTGTCCCCACGATTGTCCCTGTGAGGCGCCAAGATGGGGCTCCCCAGAGCCAACGCCAGCCAACTTCCTCGATCGTAGAAGTGAAGAAGAGTGAAGGATTTACGAGGGACATCAAGGATGTCCGAAAGGCGGATTTCCGCTTAGCAAACCATCGCCTTCAGCCGCTCGGCCACCTCACCGCGGCAAGAACTAAGTATACGACAGCCTTCGAGTTACGAGGCCCTCACTGTCCCTATCTTGTCCGTGAAATAGTCCCTGCCAGCTCGCAAAGACTCGTTCAGAACGGCGACGACGGTCGGGAACGGTTACCGGAAGGCGGCGGTCTTTCCAACCGTTGCATGCGTCGGCAAGTGGTTGAACACGAGTGACTTCTCAGCATGAGGTCAGCTGGACATTTTCCTGAATCGTCAGATCGTGACGGCGATCGGAGAGACGCGTTTCAGGCATCAACTCATCGACGCCCACAAGAAGATCGCTGTCGCAGCGAGGCCGAGTCCAGTCCGCACGGCGTGCAATCGGCCCCATTCTTCGATCAGTGCGCGGCTCTCCGGCCCGGCGCCGGCCGGGTCAGTGGCCATGAGCTTTTGGTTCGTCGGCATGATCCCAAGAAGTGTGTAGGGCCAGTTCGCGATGAGAACGACGGCTCCGAGCAGCCAGGCCCAGTTGCCCGTCTGCCACCAGGCCGACAGACCCGCAAGGAAACCAACGACTGCGAGCGAGGCCTGCATCGTAAACCCGCGCTTGTAGGCTGGCTTCCATTCTGCCAGGAGGGCTCTGTCGTCGAGCCGCAGGCGGGCAGGTTGTTCGGCAACGTTGATGTAGACCGCAGCCCCGGCGAAAAGCGCGGCGACGATGAGTGCGAACTGTCCAGAGAGCATGACTGTTCCTCCCGCCGACGGTCAGTCCCGACCTTCCGCGCGAGGCCACCGCTCCTCCAGTATTGCAGCGCGCAACGTAGGCTGCTCGAGTATGACCACTGCAGGAGGTCGACGGAGGTTGCGGAGACTTCGCGTGCCCTGTAGGCTGTCGTCTTCAGCAGAGCCTGAGGACGGAAGCGAACGGAGATCGCTCATGGCGGACGCCATTCGGCTCGTCGAGTATTTCTACATCACGGCCCCCAATAAAGCCGGTGAAGGCGCGCGCGCACTCAACACGCTCAAAGAAGCGGGCGTCAACCTGCTCGCATTCTCCGGATTTCCGCAGGGGCGGCGGGCGCAACTTGACTTCATTCCCGCCGACCCCGCGGCGTTCAAGCAGGCTGCCAAGGCGGCCAAATGGAAAGTTGTGGGCCCTAAACGAGGCTTCCACGTACAAGGCGATGATCGAGTCGGCGCCGTTGCCGAGCTGCTCGAGCGCCTGGGGGCAGCGAAGATCAATGTGGCAGCGATCGACGCACTCTGCGTCGCCGACGGGCGTTACGGGGCGATCTTCTGGGTGGCACCGAAAGACGTGAAAAAAGCCGCGGCGCTGTTGGGCACCTCATAGCGAGCGGCGGATCGATTGGCGCCGTCGCACTCTTCCACGATGGCGGTCGTGTTGTCGGTTTCCTATAGAGTGCGCGGACGCATTCTGAGCCGTCGTGCCATTGTTTCAGCTACAGCGCGCCAACGGACGGTCTCCACCTCGTTGCGGCGTGACGCCGCTCACGGGTGGCGCTGCTTCACCAGCTGTTGCCTGACTGATCGGGGCGTAGTTTCCTCATCGTCTCGGCCTCCACGCTGTTTCAGCGGGCGCCTCGGATCTGCCGGCCGCTCCATTCCAAACCATCCTCCGAGCATTTCTCTATCCATTCGCCTTGACCGACCGATTAGGTCCGATTTAAGCTCAGAGACCGAAATTGAGACTCAGTCTCATTTGTGGATACAGAAGCGGTCTGGAGGTCGCGTGATTCATCGCACGATGGCGCAAGTGTTTTTTCTCTTCTTGGTATTTGGATCGGCGTTGGCGGCCCAAGCACAGTCCGTTCAGGTCACTGGGCACGTGATGTCAGTGACCAATGTCCCCGTCTCCGGAGCGGAGGTCAGCCTTCAGTCCGTCGGCGGGTCGGCGTCAACGGCCACGAGTGACGCGTCGGGTCGCTTCCAATTTTCGAACGTCGATCCCGGTGAGTACCGCGTCACCGCGAAAGCGATTGGTCTCTCGCCCGTCACGCAGGCGCTCACCGTCACGGCGGCGGCGGCGCCCGATGTGATGCTGGTCCTGCCCGAGATCGTGCGCGAGCGCGTCAACGTCGTCGGTGATTCCAGCTTGGTCGAAAAGATTCCTGGCTCGGCCTACGTCATCAACCGGCAAGAGATGGAGAAGGTGAAGCTCGCAACGGACGACATCCATCAAATGCTGCGACAAGTCCCAGGTTTGAACATCCAGGAAGAAGAAGGATATGGTCTGCGCCCGAACATCGGCATGCGAGGCACGGGCACCGATCGCAACAGCAAGATTACGATGATGGAAGATGGCGTGCTGGTCGCGCCGGCGCCGTACGCTGCTCCCGCCGCGTATTACTCGCCCACGGCCGGACGCATGGAGTCGCTCGAAGTGCGGAAGGGGTCGAGCCAGATCAAGTACGGACCGATCACGACGGGCGGGGTGCTGAACTACGTCTCCACCAGTATCCCGTCAGCCTTTCAGCTGCGCAGCACCGTGACCGGCGGCGGCGACGCCACGCGCAAGATTACGGCGGACGTGGGCGACTCCTACCGGAACTTCGGATGGCTCGTCGAAACCTTCCAGTTCCGCAACGATGGCTTCAAGCAGCTCGACGGAGGCGGCGATACGGGCGTCAAGCTCTCGGACTACCTCGCGAAGTTTCGGGTCAATACGACGCCGAACGAGTCCTTCTATCAGGAAGTTGAAGTCAAGGTGGGGCGGACGGAGCAGACGGGCGACGAAACGTACCTCGGTCTGACTGACGCCGATTTTCAGGTGACCCCGCTCCGCCGCTACGCCGCCTCGCAGGTGGACGTCCTCGACGCCACGCACGAACAGTATCAGGTGCGCCACTTTCTCGCGCGACGGAACTGGGACGTGACGACGCTCGCGTATCGGAACAACTTCCACCGCGCCTGGTACAAGCTCGAGAGCGTGCTCGGCTCTGGACTGTCCGGAGTGCTTCGATCGCCTGAGCTCAATGCGGAACGTGTGGCGGTGCTGCAGGGCGCCGACAGTGCAGCGAATGCCTTGACTGTGCGGAACAACAACCGCACGTACTACGGCGCCGGGGTGCAGTCGGTCCTCGGGCTGTCAGTTTCCAGCGGACAGATTCAGCATCAAGTGGAAGCCGGCGTCCGCTATCACCAGGATGAGGAGGATCGCTTTCAGCAGGATGATGGGTATCAGATGCTGGGCGGTCGGATGATCCTCACCCGCCCGGGTGCGCCTGGTAGCCAGGCGAATCAGGTCGTCGGCGCGAGTGCGGTGGCTGGGTTTCTATCGGACACGATCACCTGGGGCAAGTGGAGCGCGTCGCCCGGTCTGCGGTACGAGAGCATCGATTTGGACTCGACGACGTACGCCCGGACCGATCCCGGTCGGACGGGTGCGACGACCGTCGTGGCCACGAATGTCAACGCCGTGATCCCCGGTCTTGGACTCAGCTACGGGGCGCGCCCCGGCGTGAGTCTCTTCGGTGGCGTCCACAAGGGATTCGCACCGCCAGGACCTGGAGCGGTGGACGGTACCGAAGTGGAACACAGCATCAACTACGAACTCGGCACGCGCGTACAGCGCGACAAGATCGGGACAGAGATCGTGGGTTTTTTCAACGACTACGGCAACCTCCTCGGTCGCGACACGTTGGCGAGCGGTGGGACCGGTGAGGGCCAACTCTTCAACGGCGGCAAAGCACAGGTGTACGGTCTGGAGGCCTCGGCCCATTGGGATCCAGCCAAGAAGATGGGGTTCGCATCGACCCTGCCGATCCGCTTTGCGTATACGTTCACGCACGCCGAGTTCCGGAACAGTTTCCAGAGCCAATTTGCTCCATGGGGGAACGTACAGATTGGCGACGAGTTGCCGTACGTGCCGCGGCACCAGGTGTACGCCAGCGTGGAAACGGACCACGAGGCATGGCGGGCCAGGCTCGAAGGGTTCTATGTCGGTCGGATGCGGACCCTTGCCGGACAGGGCGCCTACGTCTCCCTCGATGCAACCGACTCGTACTTTGTCGTGAACATCTCGGGAGCATACGAGATCACGTCGGGCGCGAGTCTGTTTGCGAGCGTACAGAACCTCGCCGACAACAGCTACATCGTGGGCCGGCAACCGGCAGGCGTTCGACCGGGCTTGCCGCGGCTCGTGCAGGCCGGTCTCAAGATCGCGCTTGGCCGGTGAGCGAGATGTCAGGAGGCTAGAGACCGAACAGATCGAGGGTGAAACAAAAATGCCCGCTGGATGCTGATACATCCACCGGGCGTGTCGAACGCAGACCGACTCGGTCAAGTTGACGAGCAGTGGGTGCGCGTTCCTAACGGCGAATTGGTCGATTCCGGACGCGCTGCTCAGGATTGTTTCAACAATGCGCCAACCCACAGTGTCGCCAGCACGATGCCGAGTGTCCAAAGCAGCATAATGATGGCGGCGCCCAATCTTCCGAGTATGCGCTCGCCGTCCGCGCTGAGCGCTGATGCTCGAAACTCGGCCATCAGATCGTCCGGAACCAGTTTCACTGCGAGCAGGATGCCGAGCGGAACGATCACGAGATCGTCAAGGTACCCGAGCACCGGGATGAAGTCTGGAATGAGGTCGATGGGACTCAGTGCGTATGCCGCGACAGCGATCGCCGCAGCCTTCGCATACCACGGCACTCGCGGGTCACGTGCCGCAAGGTACAGCGCGTGGACGTCGCGTCTAATCTGTCGCGCCCATGCACGCAGCCGGTCGTTTATCGTGATGACGGTTCCCTTTCGAACCATTGATAAAGCGTCGGCAACAGCAGGAGCGTAAGCAACGTGGACGTGATGAGTCCACCGATGACGACGGTTGCGAGGGGACGTTGCACTTCCGCGCCGGCTGACGTCGCCAGCGCCATCGGCAGAAAACCAAGACTGGCAACGAGGGCAGTCATGAGCACGGGCCGCAGCCGGGTCTCGGCGCCCACGGTCACGGCTTCGTCCAGCGATCGCCCTTGCTGACGCAGTTCGTTGATGTAACTGACCATCACTACGCCGTTCAGCACTGCGACGCCGAACAGCGCAATGAAGCCGACGCCCGCCGATATCGAGAACGGCAGGCCGCGCGCAGCCAGCGCCAGCACACCGCCGACGACGGCAAATGGTACGCCTGTGTAAACAATCACGGCGTCGCGCACAGACCCGAACGCGCTGAAGAGCAGAATGAAGATCAAGAACAGCGCGACCGGCACGACGATGAGGAGCCGACGTGACGCTCGCTCCAGGTTCTCAAACTGCCCGCCCCACGTCACGTAGTAGCCAGGGGGCAGCGTCACCTCCGACGCAAGCGCCTGTTGTGCGTCAGCGACAAAGCTTCCGAGATCACGTCCCCGCACATTCATCTCGATGGCGATGCGGCGTCGCGTGTCCTCGCGGGAGATCTGCGCCGGCCCTTCCACAAGCTCGATTGTGGCGAGTTGCGACAAGGGAACACGAGCGCCGCTCGGCGTGTCGAGGACCAGGTTCTTGATCGCCTCCTCACTGCGGCTTGCAGTGTCGTCAAATTTGACCACCAGGCCGAACCGCTGCTCGCCTCGATACACCAGGCCGGCATCTTTGCCGGCGGAGATCGCTTCGACGAGGTCGTTGACATCCTGGATGTTCGCGCCATAGCGAGCAATCGCTTCGCGATTAGGCGTGATCTGCAATTGCGGCAGTCCCGCAACCTGCTCAACCTTGACGTCCTCACCGCCATCAACGCGTCCGACCACTTGTGCAATGCGCTGCGCCGTGCGTCGCAGGACCTCCAGGTCGTCGCCAAAGAGTTTGATCGCGATGTCCGATCGCACTCCGGAGATCAGCTCAGACATGCGCATCTCGATTGGCTGCGAGAAGCTGAACGCGCCTTCTGGCGCCCCGCGTTCCAGCGCCTCCGACATCTTTTCGATCAGTTCTTCGCGCGAGCTTGCGCTGGTCCATTCGTCGCGCGGTTTCAAGGCCATGAACACGTCGGCCGCGTCAACGCCGACGGGGTCGGTCGCCACTTCAGCCCGACCGATCTTGCTGACGATGTTGGTGACTTCCGGGAACTGTCGGAGCGTCCGTTCTGCCGCCGTGTAGACGCGCACCGATTCAGTTAGTGAGGCACTGGGCAAGAGGCGCGCTTCCATCGCCAAGGCGCCCTCGTCCAGGCGAGGAATGAATTCCGTTCCAAGGAATGGAAAAATCGCGACGCTTGCGCCTAACAGCGCTACGGCGACGACCACCGCGACGACGCGACGCCTGCGCACATACCGAAACGCTGGCCGGTACCATCGCTTCGCAATTCTGACCACCGGGCTCTCGACTTCCGAGACCGAGCCGCGCAGCACAAAGGTCAGTGCCGCCGGAATGTATGTCAGCGATAGAATCAGCGACCCGAGCAGCGCGAACACGACGGTCAGCGCCATCGGCCTAAACATCTTTCCCTCGATGCCGGTGAGTGACAGGAGCGGCAAATACACAATCGTGATGATGGCCACCGCAAAGACCACCGGTCGGCCAACCTCAAGACACGCCGCGAGGATCGTGTCTGTGGGTGCCTCGTCCGGCTGCTCGCGGCGCGCTTCGGCACGACGGCGAACGGCGTTCTCCACCATGACGACTGCGCCGTCGACAATGAGTCCGAAATCGAGGGCGCCCAGGCTCATGAGATTGCCGGAGACGTTGAACACGCGCATCAGCGTCGCGGCGAATAGCATGGACAGCGGAATGATCGTCGCGACGAGCAGCGCGCCGCGCCAATGACCGAGGAGAAGGATGAGCACCACGATGACGAGCATGGCGCCTTCAAGCAGATTCCGGCGCACCGTCGCAATCGTGCGATCGACCAGCTCGGTGCGATCGTAGAACGGGACGAGCTCAACGCCTTTCGGCAAGGTTCGCTTGATCTCGTCGACTCGCGCGCGCACCCGCTGCACGACGGAGCGCGAGTTCTCCCCGACGAGCATGATCGCAATGCCAGCGACGATTTCACCGGTGCCCTGCGCCGTGACGGCCCCCTGACGCAGTGCGCCTCCTGTGACGACATCGCCCAGATCCCGGACGTACACCGGCGCTCCGTTCTTTCCGGTCTTGACCACGATGCGTCGGAGATCCTCGACAGACGCCGCGAGTCCAATCGACCGGAGCACGTATTGCTCCGGGCCATGCTCGATATAGCCTCCGCCGACATTCGCGTTATTCCGAGTGACGGCCTCGTAGACATCGCGGATGCTCAGGTCATACGCCTGCAGACGCTCGGGTGTCACGCGAACCTGGAACTGCTGCTCGACGCCGCCGAAGCTGTTCACTTCCGTGATGCCGGGGACACTCAGAAGCTGCCGGCGCACGTCCCAGTCCTGAATCGTGCGAAGCGCGGCCAAGTCGAACGGACTTCCTGCCGTGGCGCGCAACTCGTACTGGTAGATCTCTCCGAGTCCCGTCGCGATCGGTCCCATTTCCGGCGTGCCGACTGACTCCGGAATCTCGTCGCGTGCCTGCGACAACCGCTCCAGCACCAGCTGGCGGGCGGCATAGATGTCGGTGTCCTCGGTGAAGACGACCGTGACGGCCGAGAGGCCGAACATCGACACCGACCGCAGCTCCGTGATGCCGGGGAGCCCCGACATCGCGATTTCGACGGGAAAAGTGATCTGGCGTTCGACTTCGGTGGCCGCGAGGGCCGGGGCAGACGTCAGGACCTGCACCTGCACGTTCGTGACGTCGGGCACGGCGTCCAGCGGCAGCTGCGACAGGCTGTAGACGCCTGCGGCGGCCATCATGAGGACGAGCAGCATCACGAGGAGCCGCTGCGCGATCGCAAACCTGATGAGGGCCGCGACCATCAGCGTTCCTTGCCGCCCAATTCCTCGTCTTCCCCGAACTGGCCCTTGAGCAGCTGCGACTTGAGGGTGAACCCGCCTTTGGACACCACGCGTTCCCCGGCGCGAACGCCCGTGAGCACGACGCGCAAACCGTCAAACTCGTCTCCAAGCTCGACGTCGCGAATCTGAAACTTACCGGCATCGTCCAGTGGCACGAAGACCACCGTCCGTTCACCGATCCGTTGAACCGCGGCCGACGGAATCATCAGCTGATCCCCACCGGTCCGCTGGCCCTCAATGGCGACTTCAACGAACATGCCGATGCGCAAACGGTGACCAGGATTCGGCACCTCGACGCGGACCGGGGCTGTGCGCGTTTCCGCGTCGAGGTGCGACTCGATGTACGCAACCTTGCCGTTGATCACGATGTTGTCGAGTGCAGCCACGCGGATCTCGACCGGGGCGCCGACCCGCACGGCCGGCAGGCGCGCTTCGGGCAGATTCACCACGACCCAGACGGTCGAGAGATTGGCCAGTTTGATGACCGCCGTGCCAGCTTCTATCCACTGACCGGGGTTCACGAGTCGTTCGATGACCGTCGCGCTCGACGCTGCCCGCACCGACGTCGTCGACGCCACTGCCGTACTGCCGATGCTGGCGGACGCACCCAGCGCCGCAAGCCTCTGACGCAGTTGCGCAACGTCTGCTTGGGCCGCGCCCTGGGCCGATTCTGCGGCGACCAGGTCCTTGCCCGCACCCGCCCCCAAGTCCACCAGGCGTCGCGTCCGGGTCAGCGTGGCGTCCGCCTCAGCGAGCCGGGCTTCGGCCGCGCGAAGATTGCCCTGCAGTTCCGCGACTTCAGGGCTCGACATCGTGAGGAGCACGGTCCCTGCTCGGACCGCGCTTCCCTCGACAACTGACAGCCGTTCCACGCGCCCGCTCACGAGCGGCGTCACATCCTGGATTTGGAGTTCGTTCGGCTCCACGGTGCCCGATGCCGTGACTCGCTCCACACGTGGGCCTAGCCTCACGGTCGCCAGTTCGATGCCGGCAGCCTTGAGCACATCGGGCCGGACTACGAGTTCGTCGGTGGCGGCCTGCGGCGCTGCTGAAGCCTGTTCGGCCTCAGTCGACGCCTCCTCTCCCTCGTCGCTGAAGACGGTCCATAGACCGAACGTGACGAACGCGACGAGCACGCCCGCAGCGAGCATCACGGCATCACGACGAGAGAGCCGGCGCGTCGGCGAATCGGTCGTCACGGCGAAAATCCCGCCAGACCAGTCGCAGCTCGGAGATCCACGAGCGCGCGATAGCGCTCGGCCAACGCTTCGGTGTACTCCCGTTGCGACTCGAGCATGCGCCGCTGCTCCGTGATGACATCCGTGATGCGAAATTCACCGATTTCGTAGGCCGCGCGCATGATCCGGATGTTGTCGTCAGACCGGCTGAGGACGCCCTGTTCAAACAACGTCAATGCGGTCTGCGCCGCCTCCGCACGCCGAAACGCGCTGGCCACCTCCGCGCGCACGGTTTGTTCCGTCAGTTCCCGGCGCAGACGTGCCTGCCGCACGACGACCGCGGCTTCAGCACGTGCTCCTTGGTTCTTGTTGAAGAACGGAAGGCCGATGGATGCGCCGAACGCCACGACCTGATCGGTATCCGGTACTGGTCTCAACGGACTGGGCAGCTCACTCACGCCGCGATTGGTTCTGTACGCGGCTGACACGGTGACATCGGGCCACGCGTCTGCGCGCGCAAGTCGAACGCCGGCTTCGGCAGCCTGCTCACTCAGCTTGGCGACCATCACGTCCGCACGTTGCTCAAGCGCCGTCGCAATGGCGACGTCCAAGGTGTTTGGAATCGGTACGATGTCGAGCGGAGCGGAGGCTGATCGCAGTGTCAGGGTCTCTTGTGGAGCCCCGATCAGTTGACCAATGGTGATGAGCGCGGCATCGACGCGACCACGGATCAAGGCTCGACGCGCATCCAGTCGTGCAACCTCGGTGAGTAAAAGGCTCAATTCCAGCGGCGGCGCATCCTTCTCGTCAACGCGCGTGCGTACGACCCGCGCCATCTGTTCATCGAGTTGATGGAGACGATCTATCGTTTCGAGCTCGCGGACCGCCGTGACGGCGTCGATGTACGCGGCAAGGACGTCACGCGTGAGTTGGCGTTCGCGATTCGCGATCTCCGCTTCGATGACTGCCAGTTCCGCGCTGGCCACGTCGAGCCGCCGCTCACGCCGTCCGCCAACTTCAATGGGCAGCGCAAACCCAACGCTGATCTCGCGTTCATCCGGTGAGCCCGTCAACCGGCCGGTCGTGTGTTCGAGATCAATCGTTGGATTCGGCCGAAGACCCGCCTGTCGGAGGCGGGCGCGTCCGCGTTCGAGATCAAGGCGCGCGGCGGCGAGTTCACGATTGGCGTCGAACGCGCGTCGGATCAGATCAGCGGGAGAGGTCCCCGTTGGTTGGCCGCCGCTCACGCTAGGAGATGGCGTTTGCGCGTGAGCGGTGATGACCGCAAGGGCGGCGCTCGCAAGTAGGCCAAGAGCACGGACCACAATCACGCGCATCCGACAACGATAGCGGTGCACGGATGACGCGAAGATGACCGCAAGATGACGAAATCGTCATCTCTTGGTCAGACTGAAACAGCTGCCGAAACAGACGGTGTGTCGACGCGGAACTCCGGGATCTCGGGAAATACGAGTGTCACGGTCGTTCCGTGCCCAGGCGTGCTGGTGATATCCATCGAGCCGCGGTGGACTTTCATGATCGATCCGACAATCGCAAGTCCGAGTCCGAGGCCGCCTGACGAGGATGAGCGGGACGCGTCGATGCGATAGAAGCGATCCGAGACGCGACTGAGATGTTCAGCGGCAATGCCGCGCCCGCTATCTCGGACGGCGAGGCACACGGTACCGTGTGCGCGCGTGGCAGACAGAGAGATATGGCCGCCAGCCGGCGTATGCGTGAGAGCATTCAGAATTAGATTCCCGAGGGCGCGCTGAACCAACGTACGATCGAATGCGACGTGTACCGGTTTGCCGTCGTCGAGGATGTCGAGGCTGACGCCAGCTTCAGCGGCGCTTGGCTCGTAGAAGTCGCATACTGCCCTCAACTCTCGGTGCACATCGACAGGCGTGCGATCGATCTGAGTCTCAGGGTTCTCGGCGCGTGCCAGGAACATCAATCCTTCGATCATCTGTGACAGGCGACTGGATTCCTCGAGGACGGAAGCCAGGGTGTCCTGATACTCAGCGATCGTTCGGGGTTTGCCGAGAGCGACCTCGACCTCGCCGCGCAGGTTATTGATCGGCGTCCGCAACTCATGCGCGAGATCGGCAGACAGACTGGACAAGCGTGTGAACGCGTCTTCCAATCGATCTAGCATGTCGTTGAACGTCGACGCAAGACTCGACAACTCGCCGGGCAGGCCCTCCACAGGAATGCGGGCATCGAGCGTGCTCGACCCAATGCGCTTGGCCGTTCCCGCGATCGCCGCGACCGGCACCATGCCACGTCTCGCGATGGTGTAGCCCACCACGGCAGACGCGATCAGGGCGAGCGCCAACACGGCCCACAACCCGCTCCGATAGTCCCGCAGGAGCTGCCGCTCCGTCGTGCGATCCACCGCGATTTGAATCAGGCGTCGCTCACGTCCATCGTTGCCAAGCGGCGCCCACGCCGCGAGCATCCGATAGGGCGCGCCGGCCGGTGATGTCGCGTCGACCCCCGGCCCTGGTTCCGCACCAATATCGGCCGGCATCAACACATGTCGGCTGATGATCGACGTCGCGCCCGGCGTTTCAATGATCAAGCGGCCGTCCTCGTCGAGCACGCGCACGAACACGCGGGCATACCGGCGAGCGGTCCCTTCCCAATCAACTTCTTGCTGCAGTGCGTCGATGTCGCTCGGGCGTTCTCGAATGAGCGCGCGCACGATCTGCACGGTATCAACGAGAAACTGGTCGTCCTCGCGATCGACGTTCGTAATCAGCACCCAGTAAAGCAAGCCCGTGGCCATCGCGACGAGTACAAACGTCGCGACGGTGTACCACAAAGCCAACCGCGCGGCGATCGACCATGGCGCGCCCCATCGCGCCGAGCGACCATCATTCGAGGACATAACCCAGGCCTCGCACCGTGCGAATGAGTTTGCGCTCGAACGGGTCGTCCACCTTCGAGCGCAAGCGCCGGACGTGCACATCGACGACGTTTGTACCGGGGTCGAAGTTCATGTCCCACACCTGTTCAGCAATGAAGGTGCGCGTCAGCACTTCGCCAGGCCGTCGCACGAACAAGGACAGGAGCAGGAACTCCTTCGGAGTCAGGTCGAGCCGTCGACCATCCCGAAACGCCTGGTGGCGCGTGATATCGAGTTCGAGGTCCGCCACGCGCAAGACGTCAGGGTGCCTGGTCGGTCCACGTCGCAGGACGGACCGCACGCGGGCAAGCAGTTCAGAGAAGGCGAACGGCTTGACGAGATAGTCATCTGCGCCAAGTTCCAGTCCCTTGACGCGGTCCTGGATGGCATCTCGCGCCGTCAGAAACAGCACGGGTGACGAGCGGCCGGCGGCGCGAAGGCTCGACAACACGGACCACCCGTCTGGTCCAGGCAGCATGACATCGAGGATGATGAGGTCGTAATCGCCCGTCAGCGCCGCGTGGAGCCCATCCTCGCCTTGTGTCGCCACGTCGGCGACAAAGCCGTTCTCCACGAGGCCATTGCGCAGATACGAGGCGGTCTTCGGTTCGTCTTCGACGACCAGAATCTTCATCGCCCTCGCGACAGTATCGCCATTAACGCCCCGGGGCAACCCGCTTCGATATGATGGTCTGAGGAAGGAAAAGGACATGGCCGAATTGCCCATCGTGTGCACGTTGACGCCGGACGCCCTCCGAGCTCGCCGCGAGGGTCTCCTCTCCGACCTGATGCGTCAAGCCGAGGGTCACGACGAATTGCCCGAGGGACTTCGCCTCCGGTTTGCGGCGACAGGAGACAGGCTCTCAACCATCACACGGGCTGTCGAGGCGGAGCGTCACTGCTGTCGCTTCATTCGCTTCGGCATCACCGTTGAACCTGATGGCGGCCCGATCTTCCTGGAGCTCAGTGGCCCTCCAGGCACGCGTAAGTTCGTCGCAGCTTTGCTCGAGGCGTGAGCACCAATCTCGCGATCTTCGCGCTCGCAGCATTCTTCGAAATCGCGGGCTGCTTTGCTTTTTGGCTGTGGGTGCGTCGCGGCGCCGCACCGTATGTCGTCGTACTGGGCATCGCCAGCTTGATTGGCTTTGCTCTATTGCTGAGTCGAGTGGATTCAGCTTTTGCAGGAAGGGCGTACGCCGCCTACGGTGGGATCTATATTGCCGCGTCCCTAGCGTGGCTATGGGCAGCAGAGGGCCAACGGCCAACGTTGCCCGATCTCGTCGGCGCGGCTCTCGCCATCACGGGAGCGCTGGTGATCGTCGGCTTCGCGGCACGCGCGCGCTGACGGGACATGAGCATCTACGGATGTAGACGTTAACCCGCATCACAGCTGTCCTTACGATTGTCCCTGTGGCGCGCCAAAACCACGTGTTTCGAGCCAACACCAGCAACTCGCTCGATCGGGGAAGTGCTTTAAACAGTGTGATTTGCCAGGAAAATCGAAGATGTCCGAGAGGCGCATTTCCGTTTAGCAAACCGCCCTACGCGGCTCTCTGGAAGTCTTCGATTTGGCGCATCCAGCTGGTCAGTGGGTTCCATCTGGGGAAAATCTGGGCCACCATCTCCAAGTCGTTGATTCTAAACGTCTGAAATCGCCAACCCACTCCGTAGATCGAACCGCTGTGCCTATGTCGTGTTGCTGCTGAAGTGCGTCCGTTGTGCAGCGGTCTCCTGAACCGCTGCACGTAGCAGCGCCGTCGTTGATTCAGCGCCGCCCTTCACGCCCATCAATCGCCGACGTTTTGCAGAAAGGCCACGATGTACTTCGCCGACAGCTCGGGATACTGATGTTGTGGCCCATGCCCTGACTGCGGGAGCACGACGATTTGCGCGCGCGGTATTTGCCCAATGAGTGGATACCAGTTGGTGGCGGGTACGCTCGGATCATTGTCACCGCACAGGATCAGGATCGGGACAGAGCTCTTCGTGAGCTGACCCCGGAGTCCGAGCGTATCGACCCTGAACGCGTCGGCGACGTTGAAGAACGCCTGAAATTCCGAAGGCTTCGAGGGGATCTTGGATACGACGTCTGGCCGGGCATAGATTCGATCGCGCGACATCTTTGCCGCTCTTCTGCTGGATTCGGATTTTGGTTCGAAGAACAGAATCTCCTCATCGTCGAGATCGTTGATCGGCTTGAGCGCCCTCTCCAACCACACCTGCTGGATCTCCGCCCGTTCAGGCCCAGGAGGAGCAGTCCCCACGAGCACCGCGTGCGAGATCGCCTCGGGATACCGCAACATAACCGCCTGAGAAACGATTCCGCCCCACGACCAGCCCAGTACGGCAAACCGCGTTACGCCAATCTTCGTGGTAAACGCCTTCACGAACGCGGCTAACTGTCCGAGGTCAGTCGGCAGCGTGCCACTCGAATATCCGGTTCCCGGATAGTCAAGCGTGATGACCCGGTGCGTCTGTGCGAGGTGGTCGAGGAAGAGCGGGTCCCAGGTGTCGAGCGTGCCGCGCAACCGAGTCAGTAGGATGAGCGGCCTACCCGAGCCGATTGTGCGATAGCCGATCTTGTTTCCATCGATCTCCACGTACTGGGTTGCGGACGCCGCCGCCGTCTGCGTTGTCACCACTTGGGACGTGACCGTACCATTGAGCAACAGACAACAGGCCATTATCACGAGCGATCTCATGGTCCCTCCTCCCACCAACGAATTGATTGCACCCTCGACGCGAGTCGCATGGCCCGTCCGGTCGCGACATTCGGACCGCCAATGCCTCCGGTGATAGACCGCAGCTTGTCTTGAACGTGTACGTCGCCGTCTGCCGTCTGATCGCTACGCTTTCAGGAACGTCAGGAGGTCGACGTTAATGGCTTCGGCCTCGGTCGTGGGCATTCCGTGCGGAAAGCCCTTGTAGGTTTTCAGCGTGCTGTTCCTCAGTAACTGTGCGGACAGCGGTGCCGAGTCGGCATACGGCACGATCTGGTCGTCATCGCCATGCATGACGAGAACTGGGACGGTGATCTTCTTCAGGTCTTCGGTGAAGTCGGTCTGGGAGAAGGCGACGATGCCGTCGTAGTGCGCCTTGGCGCCTCCCATCATTCCCTGACGCCACCAGTTCCAGATCACCCCCTGTGAGGGTCTGGCGCCAGCGCGGTTGTAGCCATAGAACGGTCCCGCCGGCACGTCGTAATAGAACTGGGCTCGGTTGGCTGCGAGCTGCGCCTGAAATCCGTCGAACACGTCCTTGGGCAACCCGCCCGGATTGGCCGTCGTTTTCACCATCAAAGGCGGCACCGCGCTAATGATCACGGCTCTTGCGACCCGACTCTCACCATGTCGCGCCAGGTAATGCACCACTTCGCCGCCACCCGTCGAGTGGCCGACATGGACTGCTTCCTTGAGCTCGAGATGCGCGGTCAGCGCCGCTAGATCGTCGGCGTAGTGGTCCATGTCATGGCCGTCACCGGTCTGGGTTGAGCGTCCATGTCCGCGCCGATCGTGCGCGATGACGCGATAGCCGTGATTGAGGAAAAACATCATCTGCGCATCCCAATCATCGGCTGATAGCGGCCAGCCGTGGCTGAAGACGATGGGCTGACCTTCGCCCCAGTCCTTGTAGAAGATCTCAACGCCGTCTTTGGTGGTGATCGAGCTCATGGAGGATCTCCGTTCTATCGTTCAAGAGGTTGCAAGTGTTGGTCAGCGTTTCAACATCGGCAACGGCGTCAACGGATTCGTCCACAGCCGCGCGACTGCGAGTTGAAACAGACGTTTGTGGAATCCGGCGCTGGGCCAGGTCGACAGGATTCGTCCGACCGTTCGGTTCGAGAGGCCGAACGTCAACGTCCCTCGCGATACGTCAATCCAGTCGGCCTTCCGGAACGGCTCCACGAGCCAACTCGGGTCCGCCCCGGACGCCGAGAGCTTGTGGTGCTCGAGAATCGTGCGTTCGACCTCGGCGATCCATTCCGGTCGCCCGGACTCGGTCAGATACGCTCTTGCGAGTCTCACCGAAGGTCCGAGATAGTCGAACGTCCCGTCCGTCCAGATGCCCAAATCGTGAAACGCCGTGGCAACGGCAATCTTCTCAATCTGATCACGACCGGTTGGGCTCAACGCGATGCAGAGATTCGCCACGCGGTATGCGTGATTGCGGTAGCCGACGAAGTCGCCTCCCAATCCAGCGGCGTGCGCGCTGAGCACTCGATCGAGTGTCGCAATCTCAGTCATAACGCTGACGCCGATCGTGGGTTCCGCGCTCATCGCCGCTAGTTCGCTGAAACGTGTGCGTTGATCCACTGCTTGATGTCTGACATGACCTTCTCCTTGTCGATGTCGTTGAGCAGGTCATGGAAGTGTCCGTCGTACAGTTTCAACGTCTTGTCTTTCGAGCCGGCGGTGTCGAAAAAGAGCTGACTACCAGCCGGCTTGGTCACTTTGTCCGCCGTGCCATGCAGGATGAGGACGGGTAGCGTGATAAGCGCGAACTCTCTCTTCAAACGCTCGTCAGCGAGCACGAGCTGGGCTACCGTGCGCGTGGGCTGTACTTCGTGTGCAATCAGGGGATCGTCGAGCATCACCTGAACAGCTTCGGGATCTCGAGAGAAGTCCTCGGTCTTAAGATTCAACACGTGTGCATGCGGGGCGATGTGACTCAAGCCCTTGAGGACGGCGAGGGCGAAGTCGGGCGCGTAGACTTGGAAAGCGAAGCTCTCACAGATAAAGCCTTTCAGGTCGGCCTGATGCTCGAGCGTGTAGACCGATGAGACCACGCCTCCAGCGCTGTGGCCGAACAGGAAGACCGGCAAGCCGGGCTCCCGCGACTTGGCGAGCGTCATGGTGGCATGCACGTCGTCGAGGTAGTCCTGGAACTTCTCGAGGTAAAACCGCTCGCCGTCGGACTTCCCACGTCCGTGCAAGTCCAGCGCGTACACGGCCAACCCCTCGGCCACGAACTGCTCGGCCGTCCAGCCGTAGTACCCGCTGTGAGACTTGACACCGTGACAGATGACCACAACGCCGCGCGGTATCGCCTCAGGCCGCCATGATCGGACGAGGATCTTGTGACCAGCGCCGCCCGTAATCCGGTCTTCCCGCTCGGTCGTTTGTGTCTGCGTTGTAGTCATGAGGGTCATCTCCTATAAGCGGGGCCGTCCGTCGAGGAGGGCGCCGAGTCTACGTTGAATTGTTGCGTTCGTCGTACGCATCCCGTGCGACAGGGCACGGACAGTGCCACAACTCTCACTGAATCTTGGATGCCGCCCGGCCGATAAACGCCGCGACCTCGAACGGTCGCGAGAGCATCGGGACGTGGCTCGTGGACAGCTCGATGGTCGTCGCGTTCATCCGCTGTGCGAATAACCGCTCGAGATCAGGCGAAATGGTGCGGTCGCGTTTCGCAACGGCGTACCACGTTGGTTTGAATTTCCACGCGGCCGTCGTGATCTTCGTGCCGCCAGCTGCCACCGAGGTCGGTCCCTGAGTGGCGATGATCACCGCTTGCTCCGTGTCCGATAAATCCTGGGCGAAGTCCTCACGGATGCCCCTTGCGGTAAGCGTAATGAAGCCAAACTGATCCAAGGTGAGGTCGTTGGCGATGGGTGTCGGGTTCGCGGTGAGCAGGTCCAGCACCGACTCACCGAGGTCGGGTGCGAACGCGGCGACATAGACGAGGCCCGCGACCTTGGGATCATCGCCAGCCTGGGTGATCACGGCGCCGCCATATGAGTGGCCGACGAGCAGCACCGGACCGTCCAGTCGCGCGATGGCTCGCTTCGTCGTTGCGACGTCATCCGCGAGTGACGTCAGCGGATTTTGTACGGCAACCACATGCAGACCACGCGCTTCGAGAAGCGGGATCACTTTTGACCAGCTCGAACCGTCTGCCCAGGCGCCGTGAACCAGCACGACATTCTTGAGCCCGCGGACAGGTCCGTCGTGATCGTCGCGATCCCACCGTTCCCTGGACTCCTGAGCGTGCGCACCTTGGGAGACGAGGACGAACGCCGCAATGATGGCGAAGCTAGCGACAAGTAGGGCCCGAACCGATGTGGCGATCGTGCGGCGGACGTTCATGCGCTACCTCCATGCACATGAAAACACGCGCGCACTGACGAATCTATTAGACGAAGGTCAGGGCACGACCTTCGTAGGGGGTCTGAGGGACCGTGACTACGGCTGCGGACGGGCGGGCAAGCCTGATGATCTTGAGGGCAGCGGGAGGTCAAGCCTTGCGGCGATCCTCACCAAGTCTGCAAGGGAGTCCGCCTTCATTTTTCGAATCACCTGGCCGCGATGCGCTTTCACCGTGGCTTCAGTCATCCCGAGTTCGGCGCCGACTTGCTTGTTCAGGAGACCCGAGACGACCCACACCAAGACTTCTCGTTCCCGAGGGGTTAGGGAGGCGAACCGTTCTTGCAACATCTTGAGTTCTGCGGCCTGCACGAGCGCCACGCGGCTGCGCTCGATTGCGCGCCGGATCGCATTCAATAGCACGTCGCGCTCGAATGGCTTCGTCAAAAATTCGGCGGCTCCGGCCTTCATCGCGCGGACGCTCATCGGGATATCGCCGTGGCCGGTGATGAAAATGATCGGCATTTCCGTCCGATCAGCTGCGATCCGTTCCTGGAGGTCGAGACCATTGAGGTCGGGGAGTTCGACATCCAGCACCAGACAGCTCGGTGTTTCGCCTCGGGGACGTGAAAGGAAGTCCAGTGCCGAGCTGAATGTCTCGGGTTTCCAACCGCCCCAGCGAATGAGTGATTCCAGCGATTCACGGACTGACACGTCGTCATCGACAACGAACACGACAGGCGTGGTCGGTGGCGTCGGCGCGCCCCTCGATTTCCCGTTGGATGCGCTCAATGACTGCTCGTCGATTCGGAATGCAATTGAATCATCCTACTCGAAGGGCCGCATCGACCGCGGCTCGCAGTGCTGTCGCGCTGAACGGCTTGAACAGGCATTCCACGGCACCCGCCTCAAGCACGCGGGGGCGAACGGTTTCATCTTCGTGAGCCGTGATGAAGACGATCGGAATCGCTTGCTGACGCCGCGACAATTCCATTTGCAGCGCGGGCCCGCTCATTCCCGGCATCGCAATGTCCAGAATCAGGCAACTCGTCTCACCGACGAACTCCGACGCGAGAAACTCTTCTGCCGACGAAAAGGCTCGCGCCGAAAAGCCGAACTTCCTGAGCAGGTGCGGCAGTGACTCACGCACCGACTCGTCATCATCGACGACGGACACCAGCGACCGAATGCCCATCACACGGTTCCTCTCATGCCTTCGACGTTGGGTACCGCAGGGATCGGAGGATCGTCAATCTTGCGGGCACGGCCGAGTACCGGCAGTCGAGGGATCGAAAACGCAAAGGTCGCACCAGGCCCGTCACTGGGTGCAGCCCATAGCCGTCCCTGATGGCGCTCGATAATCGAGCGGCTGATCGATAAGCCGATCCCCATGCCGTCGCGCTTTGTCGTGTAGAACGTCTCGAAAAGCCGGTTCGCACTCTGAGGATCGAACCCAGGTCCGGTGTCGCACACGGTGAGACGCACGTGGTCACCCTCGTCCCGCTCGGTTCGGACAACAAGCAGCCTGGGACGGTCCTCAATGGCGCTCATGGCTTCCGCCGCGTTCAAGACCAGGTTGAGAACCACCTGTTGAAGTTGCACACGGTCGCCCGTCACAGGCAGGAGGTCGTTTGCCAACTCCATCCGCACGATGACCTGGCCCCTCTGGAGCTCGCTCATTGACAGCGCGAGAACTTCTCTCGTCGCCTCATTCAAGTCCAAGGACTCACTCGCGGTGGTCGTCTTCTTGAACAGCGCGCGCAGGCGGGCAATCACTTCGGACGCTCGGTTGGCATCGCGGATCGTCCGCTGCGCGCTGTCCAGGGCGCCGTCGATGTCAGGAGGATCATCGGCCAACATCAGCAACGACGTGCTCGCATTCGTGATGATGCCTGCGAGTGGTTGATTGACTTCGTGGGCAATCGATGCCGTCAGCGCTCCAAGCGTGGTGACCCTACCCATGTGCGCAAGCTCCGATCGGAGCTTGCTCAACGCGTCTTCCGATCGCCGACGTTCCGTGACGTCCTGCACGGCGCCGATATACTCCAACTGACCGTCGGAGTCGCGGGTCGCATGGGCTACGACGTGGAGATATCTGATGGATTGATCGGGCATCTGCAGCCGATGCTCGAACTCAAGGTCGCGGCCCTCGCTGCTGGCGCGCTCAAGCAGTTCCTGGAACCACGACACCTCTTCAGGATGGAGTCGAGTGCCCACGAGATCAAACGTGACCGGCAGGGATGGATCGATGTCATACAGTCGATACGTTTGTTCCGACCATAGGATCTCGCCCTTCGCCACTCGCCAGGCAAAGCTGCCCGTCAAACTGAGACGCTGGGCTTCGGCGAGAAACGTTTCGCTTCGGCGCAACTCGTCGTCAGCCTTCTTGCGGTCGGTGATGTCCGTCGAGATCCCGCTGACACGATAGGGCGTGCCGTCTTTGTCGAGAATGACGACACCCCGTTCGTGAATCCATCGCACAGCCCCGGACGGCTGGATGATGCGAAATTCGATATCGTAGTCGTTGACGCCGCTACGATTTATCCAGCGCGTGAAGCTGTCCGCAACTCGTATGCGGTCTTCCGGGTGAATCGTCTCAGTCCACAGACGAGGATTCCGATACAGATCCTCAACCGGAAGTCCCCAAACGCGCTCAAAGCTCGGGCTCGCGTAGAGGACATTTTCCGGGTGCAGCGCTGTGAGCCAGATCACCTCTGGAATGGCGTCTGCCATGAGGCGAAGGCGCTGTTCACTGTCCTGCAGCGCCGCTTCGGTTCGACCGCGCTCAATGGCGACAGCGACAAGATGGGTCATTTGGTCGATGACATTCTGGTGCTCTGGAGTCGGGTCTCCAGGTTGACGCCAATACAACGCAAAGGTCCCCAACACTTCGCCTTCTGAGGACATGATCGGTGTCGACCAACAGGCTCTCAGCCCGTGGGCGAGTGCAAGTGTGCGCCATTCGTACGCGTCCCATCGAGAGTCGGAAGCGACGTCCGCGGCAATGACTTGCTCCTTCAAGCATGCCGCCATCCCGCAGGGACCGGCCTCAATATCGATGGGCCTGTCATGGATCGCCTCGTTGTAACTGTGAGGCAGACTCGGGGCTGCGCCATGTTGCGACGTCCCCCCGGTTTTGAGTAGCGCCTTGGTTTAGAGTCCGGTCCTAGCGAAAGGGTCGGACGATGAAGAAGCGATTCACGGAAGCGCAGATCGTGGGGTTTCTCCGGGAGGTCGATGCCGGGCTGCCGGTCAAGGACTTGTGCCGGCGACATGGGTTCTCCGAAGCCAGCTATTACCTGTGGCGGAGCAAGTTCGGTGGCATGAGCGTCTCGGACGCCAAGCGCCTGAAGGAGCTCGAGACGGAAAACACTCGGCTGAAGAAGCTGCTCGCGGAGTCCCTCCTGGAGAACGAGGTGACCCGCGAGGTGCTGCGAAAAAAGTGGTAACCGCGCCGGCTCGACGCGAGGTGGTGCGGACGATGGTGACGCGGGGGCTGAGCGAGCGACGCGCGCTGATGATCGTGCGCATGAGCGCGGCGGCGTTGCGGTACGAGCCGCGCCCGGATCGAGATGTCGGCCTGCGGGATCGCATCCTCGCGTTGGCGCATCGGCATCGGCGCTACGGGGCCGGGATGATCTATCTGAAGCTGCGGCAGGAAGGCCGCCTCATCAATCACAAGCGCGTCGATCGGCTGTATGCGGAGGCCCGTCTCCAGGTGAAGCGGCGGCGGCGAAAGAAGGTGCCGCAGGCCGATCGACAGCCCCTCGTACGGCCCCAGCGTCCCAACGAGGTGTGGTCCGCGGATTTCGTGTTCGATCGCACGGCCGAGGGCCGCGTGCTGAAGTGCCTGACGATCGTCGATGACGCCACCACGGAGGCCGTCGCCATTGTGCCGGCGCGCGCGATCGGCGGCCTCCCGGTGACGCGGGTGCTCGATCGACTCGCGATCGAGCGCGGGCTGCCCAGGGCGTTGCGGACGGACAACGGCCCCGAGTTCTGCAGCCGCACCCTGCTGACGTGGGCGTACGACCGGGGTGTCACCCTCCGGCTGATTGAACCCGGCAAGCCGAATCAGAACGCGTACATCGAATCGTTCAATGGCCGCTTCCGCGACGAGTGTCTGAATGAGCACTGGTTTACGAGCGTGGCGCACGCGCAAGCCGTGATCGAAACCTGGCGACGGGAATACAACGACGAGCGCCCGAAGAAGAGTCTCGGCGGACTGACGCCCGCCGGCTACGCCAGGAAGCTGGCGATGGAACGGAGTACAGTCACCGCCGGACTCTAAACCGATCCGCTACTGAACACGGGGGGACGTCGGTTGAACTCGCGTACCGCTTGGGTCTATCAACAGAATTCCACAAAGACATCCTGGAGCCGTGTCTTCGACAAGCCGGCACAGCGCATCCAGAACCAGGGGAAGTGAATCCCCCTTGGTCATCATCTCAAGGAGCCGTTTCTGCCCCGCCAGCAGCGCCTCGGCACGTTTTCGATCATCAATATCGGTGTTCTGTCCGTACCATTTGACGACATCCCCGTTCTCGTTGAGTAAGGGAACAGCCCTGATAAGAAACCAGCGAAACGTCCCGTCAAACCGGCGCAAACGCACCTCAGCCTCGCCTGGGTGCCCGGCCTTCAGGAGTGAACCCCAGTAGGTGAGCAGCCCAGGTCGGTCCTCCGAGTGGATCGCAGTCTGCCACCCCGAACCGCAGGCATCCTCCAGGCTGACGCCGGCGTAGTCGCACCACCGCTTATTGAGGAAGTCAACGCTCCCATCGGGGAGCGCGCTCCACACCAACCCAGGGATCGTGTCAATCGCTTGTCGGAGTTCGTCCTTCACTGGGCCGACCTTCTTGAACAGGGTCGGTAGCCTTTAGACTGCACCCCCCTGCGAGGAGCGTCCATTAGACCTTGGTAGTGGTCCACACCACACCGGTTCGTCCCGGAGACGATAGCGCAATCACTCGTGACTGCCCAGATCTCTCAAGATGCGATCGCAGAGCACATTACAAAGTGACTTCGCGGACCAAGGGGTGGGAAGGACACTGTGATCAACTGCATTAGCCAAACCTGACCGTGACGCGTTTGCGCTGATAGATGGTTTCGGCCGCGTCTGTCCTCGCGATTGTCCCTGGGGCCCGCCAAAACCGGACCTCAGGAGGCAACCCGAGCCAAATCGGCTGATCGGAGAGGTGACAGGAAGAGAGGAATTTACGAGGAAAATCGAAGATGGTCGGGAGGCGGATTTCCGTTTAGCAAACCGCTGTCTTCGCCTAGCAGCAATGCATCGACTCGGGCGGCCCTTCGTGGACGTCACTCGACTCGGGCTGCTGTCCGAAATCTGTATACATATTTCGGACACGCCTTGAGGTGCTACGCGGCAGAACGAGAGCTCCACACGTGGAAATCCTCGGAGATTCGCGAGCGCAGTCGGAAAAACCGTCAGGCCGCCGTCAGCAGCCAGTTGCGAATTCCGTCCCTAACACCCAGCCAGCTCTTCCACATCTCCGCAAGCTACAGATCCAGAGCCACTTGTCGGCTTCGAGTGGGTTCGACTCCCAGACTCGCTCGGCGACAGGCGAGACCTCTGCACCTAGTACTCAGATCTGTTACGCCGACGATCACGGACACGCACACGAGCTATCGTGCGAGGAATTCGAGCGCCTTGGGCACGAAGTCCGCGTGGAACTGAAACACCGCGCCGTGTCCGGAATCCGGATAGATGATGAGGTCGCCATTCGGAAGACGTCGCGCCAGATCGTGCGTGTTCGCGCTTGGCACCATGCGATCACGATCGCCGTTGGCGACAAGCACCGGCTGGTGAATCTTTGACAGATCCGCCGGCGCCTTCGAGCCCCAGCGGCGCAGCGCCTTCAGTTGCGCCTGCAGCGCGGTTACGGTGATTTCCTTGTCACGGTTCTGAGAGCGTTCCTTCAATCGCGCCAGAAACTCTTTTCCGGCGCGGATCCCACCGGGCGTCCTGGTAAAAAACAGGAACTGCTTCGGGTCTTGACGGGTGAGAAAGCCCCGCACCATGTCGAGGTACGTCACGCGGGCCACCTTGCTGATGCCTTCGCCGCCGGCGGGACCCGTTCCCGCGATGATCATCTTCCGTACGAGTTGGGGCTCCATCAGCGCGATTTCCTGAGCGATCATCCCGCCCATCGAGAACCCGAAGAGGTCCACCTGCTCGAAACCCATCGCCTTGATGAACGTGATGGCGTCCGTGGCCATCTGCTCGATCGAGGTCGCCGGTGCGCCGCTGGACGCGCCGACGCCTCGATTGTCGAACGTGATTACGTGATGCTCCGCCGCGAAACCATCAACAACTCGAGGATCCCAGTTGTCCAGGACGGCAGCCAGGTGGATCAGGAACACCACCGGGGTGCCGGGATTGTCCGTCCCGAGCTCCCGATACGCGAACTCCACTCCGCCGGCCGTGATCGTCCGCGTTGGCACGTTCTGCCACGTGACCTTCAGGTTCTGCGACGCCTTCATGATTCCCTCACTGAGACGACGATCTTGCCCTTTGCGCGTCCTGCTTCGACGTAGGCCATCGCTTCCTTCGTCGACGCGAAGGGGAAGACTCGATCCACGACCGGGCGAATGACTCCGTTATCGATGAGCGGCGTGATCTGGGCCAACTGGCCGCCGTTCGCTCTCATGAACAGAAACGAATACTGCACCTGCCGGCGCTTTGCTTGCGCTCGAATCCCGCGGCTCAAGGCACTCATGACCATTCTCAAGACCCACGACGCACCGATAGATCGCGCAAACGCGGCATCGGGTGGGCCCGAGATCGAGATGAGCTGTCCGCCGGGCTTGAGCACGCGCAGAGACTTCTCGAGCGTCACCTTGTCCAGGTTGTTCAGGACCACGTCGTAGTCACGGAGCACGTTCGCGAAGTCCTCCTTCTTGTAGTCGATCACGACGTCGGCCCCGAGACGTCTGACCAGATCCACGTTGTCCGTGCTCGTGGTCGTCGCCACTGTCGCGCCGGCGTGCTTCGCCAGCTGGATGGCAAATGTGCCCACACCACCCGAGCCCGCGTGGATGAGCACCTTCTGTCCGGGCTTGAGCTTCGCTCTTTCGATCAGCACCTGCCACGCGGTCAAGCCAACCAGAGGGATCGAGGCCGCTTCTGCCATGGTGAGGGCTGTGGGCTTCATCGCCACGTCGTCTTCTTTGATCGCAATGAATTCCGCGAAGGCGCCGGCTCGCCCGTCGGACGCATAGACTTCGTCGCCGGGCTTGAATCGACGCACTCGAGATCCGACGCGGACCACGACCCCGGCCACGTCATGACCCAGAATGAACGGCAGGCGAAACCGCAGGAAGGACTTAAACTCGCCGTTTCTGATTTTGGAATCCACGGGGTTCACACCAGCGGCGTGAATCTGGATTAGGACCTCATCCTCCCGCGGTTCCGGATCTGGCATGTCGCCAGCCCGCACGCGATCGGCGCTTCCGTAACGATCGAGGATGAATGCCCTCATCGATACTGCCCTCTTTTCACCATTACCGAAATGCGCGACCGCATCACTCCTCCAGGAACTGAATGGCGTGCTTCAGGAAACGAGCGGGATACTGGAACTGCGCGCCGTGCCCGGCATCGGGATAGATCAGCAGTTGGGCGTTCGGGATGTTCTGTGCCAGGTGCCAGGAGTTGATCGAGGCGATCATGATG
>Ga0184612_10000119_pt1 | contig 34988 bp, 30 predicted proteins | sample PLM3_60_coex_FD_133163 | JGI IMG/M metagenome (GOLD analysis project Ga0184612, IMG submission 133163) | Groundwater sediment microbial communities from an aquifer in East River, Colorado, USA - PLM3_60_coex | ecosystem: Environmental > Terrestrial > Soil > Riparian zone | place: USA: East... | reverse complement strand
TGTTCCGGGTCTGTTCTAACGGTGTCTGCCGAGGCATTGCTGAAAATTCCTACCAGCGATAGTGGGCAAATGCTTTGTTCGCTTCCGCCATGCGGTGCGTGTCTTCGCGCTTCTTGACCGCGCCGCCGCGCAGGTTCGCCGCATCCATGAGCTCGTTCGCGAGCTTTTCCTTCATGGTCTTGCCATCGCCGCGCTCGCGCGCGTAGCCCACCAGCCAGCGGATGCTGAGCGACAGGCGGCGATTCGGGTTGACCTCGACCGGGACCTGATAATTCGAGCCGCCGACGCGGCGTGACTTGACCTCGAGCGCGGGCTTGACGTTCTCGACCGCCTTCTTGAACACCTTGAGCGGATCGTCGCCCGTCTTTTCCTGGATCGTCGACAGGCTGGCGTACATGATCTGCTCGGCCGTGCTCCGCTTACCGTCGCGCATCAGCGTGCTGATGAACTTCGTCACGAGCGCGCTGCTGTACAGCGGGTCGAGGGGCACTTCGCGCTTGGGTACTTCTCGTCGTCTTGGCATCGCTTATTAGCTCTCAGCTCTCAGCTCTCAGCTTTCAGCTCAGAATCGCTATCTGCACGTTGGACCGGCTGATAGCTGACAGCTGAAAGCTGATAGCTAGGATTTCGGTCTCTTCGCTCCGTACTTCGAACGTCCCTGCTTGCGGCCCTGCACGCCGACCGCATCGAGCGTGCCGCGGACCACGTGATAGCGGACGCCGGGCAGATCCTTCACGCGGCCCCCACGGATGAGGACCAGCGAGTGCTCCTGCAGGTTGTGGCCGACGCCCGGAATGTAGGTCGTGACCTCGATCCCGTTCGTGAGCCGCACGCGCGCGACCTTGCGCAGCGCGGAATTCGGCTTCTTCGGCGTCTGAGTAAAAACGCGGACGCAGACGCCCCGCTTCTGCGGGCTGTTCTGCAGCGCCGGGCTCTTCGTCTTCGTGAGGACCTTGTCGCGTCCCCGGCGCACCAGCTGGCTGATCGTTGGCACGAGCTCTCCATGCGCGCTGCTCTCGCGCGCGCAGACAAACAGTCACGGCAGACGAACGGCTCGCGCCATCCGCGCCATGACGGCCACGCCATCCACCCGCGCACGCTCACGCAGGCGTCTGGTTCGGGTGCTCCAAGCCTAGGGAACCGCCGTGGCGGCCCGGCACCTGGAGCTGACTTACCCTATAAAGGTTGATGATGCTGCGCCTCTCGGTGTTCTCGAGGCGTCGGCGATACGGTGCCCGCGCATGTCGCGCTTGCGTGTCGCGAGATTCGCGCGTGTGGGCTGCCGCGTCTTGGAGTCAGGCCCTAGATAGGGTGTCCCAGGGCCGACCAGAACCTTGCAAATATAGCAAAGCGGGTGTGGGGGATCAAGTCCCCCACAAAAAGAAAGGAATTACCGTTTGATCTTCTCACCGAGGTCCTTCACGGCCTGGCCCACCTTCCGCCGCGCGGTGCCGTAGGTCTCCTGCACCTCACCCTCGGCCTCGTCTTCCACGCCCTCCTCTCTAAGCCTTTCATCGTCAGTGAGATCGCCAATGCCCTGTTTCACTTTGCCCTTGACCTGCTTGGCCTTCCCGTCGAGCTCGTCGCGGTTCATGGTGCCTCCTCGGGTCTAAGTGGTCCGATTCAGCCCGACCTATTTCAAGAAGCGGTGCCTCATCCTTAATTAAGGAGGCCGCCTGGGGTAGGATCGTCACCTATGCCGCAACTCATCGAGGCCCCGGCGGTCGTGCAGGCGGCCGGCACGAAGCCGAAGCGGATCGAGGAGTACGCTGGACGCGTAAACTCTAGCCATGCTGGGGTTAGCGTTGCGCGCATGGTCTCGCCGGGAGGCTGGCAGGAGCCTGGCCAGCGGCCCGAATTCGAGGAGATCACGGTCGTCCTCCGCGGCGTGCTCCGAGTCGAGCACGAGTCGGGAGTCATCGACGTCCGGGCCGGTCAGGCGGTCGTGACGTCGCCGGGCGAGTGGGTCCGGTACAGTACGCCAGAACCCGACGGCGCAGAGTACGTCGCCGTCTGCCTCCCCGCCTTCTCACCCGATACTGTTCACCGCGACGGGGACACTCAACCGTGACGGTCCCCGGGGACACTCAACCTTGACTGTCCCCAGCTGGTCTCGAGGTCTCGTCTTCACCCTTGCCGCGGCGCTTGCCGGTGCGACGGCTTCGGGACAGCGGAGCTGGCGGGATCCCAACCGCGAAGACGACGGCTACGACGGCCGGTTCCGGTTTGTGCGCCTGCGATGGGATGCGGGTGGCTTCGGGTCCGGCCGCAGAGGCATGAGCAATGCCTGGAATCACGACTACCCCCGAGCTGAAATCAACCTCGCGAGGATCCTGAAAGAGCTCACCTTGATAGACGTCAACCCGGAGGGGCGGATCCTCAAGCTGGACGATCCCGAAGTCTTCAACCACCCAATCGTCTATATGTGGGAGCCGGGATTCTGGATCATGACCGACGAGCAAGGCGCCCGCTTCCGCGAGTACCTGCTCAAGGGCGGCTTCGCGATCTTCGACGACTTCGAGTACGAGCAGTGGGACAACCTCGAAGCCCAGATGCGCCGCGTGCTGCCCGACGCCCGCTGGGTGAAGCTCGATGCATCCCATCGCATCTTCGACACGTTCTTCCGGATGAAGCAGATCTACTTTCCCCACCCCATGTACGGGATCACGCCGACCTACTACGGCATCTTCGAAGACAACGACGTTTCAAAGCGCCTGATGGTCATCGCCAACCACAACCACGACGTGGCCGAGTACTGGGAGTTCTCCGACCAGGGCCTGTGGCCGATCGATCTATCCAACGAAGCCTACAAGCTCGGCGTGAACTACATGGTGTACGGGCTCATCCATTGACACAGTCGGAGGAACCAGGCACCCTAGCCGGGTCCCGCTGGACAGTGACTGTCGTGGATCTCCTGCAAACCGTCATGCGTCGGCGCGCCGTGATTCTCGGCACCGTCCTGCTGTGCGCCGTGCACCCGGCGCTCGGTGCCCACGACGGTGTACCCTCACCTCAGGAACGTCCCGTATTCAGGATCAGCACCCGCCTGGTCCAGATCAGCGTCATCGTCACTGACAAGAACCGGCAGTCGGTGCCCGGTCTGACCGCCGCCGATTTTCGTGTCTTCGACAACGGTCAGGAGCAGCGCCTCGATCTGTTCTCTGCAGAGTCCGACCCCGTGACGAGGACGCCCGCTGCAGTTGTTGCGGCAGGTCACGAACCCGTCCGCGAGTTCTCCAATCGGCTTGAAGGCCGGGTCGGCGGAGGGGTGACCGCCATCTTGTTCGATCGCCTGAACACGCGCGCCGAGGATCAATTCTACGCGCGCGGGCAGGTCGTGAAGTTCCTGGAACAGATCCGGCCCGAGGATCGCATCGGCCTCTACGTGCTCGACGGAGACATGGTTCGAGTGCTCCACGACTTCACGAGCGACGCGAGCTCGCTTGTCCGAGCCACCTCACGCTTTCGCGGAGTGACCTCGACAGAACTCGCGGTCGCGGAAGAAGCGCCGCCGGACCTGCTGGAGACCGGGGATGCGCGTCTGGACGCCGAAATGGCGGCCTTTCTGGAAGCCAGTCACCAGCGGATGGTCGAGCACTTCACCGGAGTGCGCGGAGACGCGACGATTACGGCGCTTGAATCGGTCGCTAATCATCTGGCAGGTGTTCGAGGCCGAAAGAACCTCATCTGGGTTTCATCCGGCTTTCCGCTGTCGGCGTTCACGTCGCGTGGCAAAAGCCGGACGGTAGAAATCAACCGTGCGACGCGCGCGCTCAATAGCGCCAACGTCGCGATCTACACCGTCGATGCCCGCGGCCTCGTCAGCGCCTTCGCGAGCCCTCCAGGAGCCCGGAAGCCGGTCTTTACTTCACTCGCAACGGTATCGCCCAATCTCGATATCCTCCAGATTGTGGCTGAAGAGACGGGCGGGCGCGCCTTCCTCAATACCAACGACATCAAGGGCGCCGTGCGGCGGGCTGTGGAGGATGCACGCGTCACGTACGTGCTGGGCTACTATCCGTCACACAGCACCTGGGACAGCAAGTATCACGAGATTCGAGTCAAAGTCGCCCGATCCGGTGTGCAGGTCCGCCACCGCAAGGGATACTTGGCGCTCGCCAAGCAGAAACAGGATGACCCAGAGCGCTCGGCGTCGTTGCTGGGAACAATCCGCAGCCCGCTCGAAGCCAACGGCCTCGGCCTTGCGGCGCGAGTTGAAGGTGTCGAAGGCAGTCGATCCGATGTGCAGATCACGATTCGACTCGATCCTGGGTCGGTCGTGCTCGAACGGGCCGCGGATCACTGGGAAGGCTCACTGGACGTCGTCATCGCGCAGGTTCATCCCGACGGCACTGTCGTCAGGAGTTACGACAGGACGGTGAGCTTGACCATCTCCGCCGAGCGGCTGGATCAAATGATCCGAGAAGGGTTTACGATGCGATCGAATGTGGCCGTGCTCCCCGATGTCCAGCGCCTGCACCTCGTCGTGCGCGATATCTCGACCGGCAGCTTGGGATCAATCATCGTACCGGGAGAGAAGCTGCGAGCGATTCTCGAAGGCGAAACCAGGAAGTAAGGCCGCCGTCTACAGCCTGATCACTTTGCTCCCGAGGCTCAGCAGAAACATCAGGAACCACACCGCGATCGGAAGCCAGGTAAAGCGATCGGCTCTCTCGGCGAGCCGTCGAACGGCGTCGAACCTCCGGATCGCCGTGACGACCCCAAGCGCACCGATGATGAAGTAGGTCGGAAAAATGAACCGCTCGGCGCGCACGAGCGCGGGACTCAGGACGGCGATGAACACGAAGGTGGTCAGCAGCGCCCACTGGATCCCCTGGGCGCTGGCGGCCTCGAAGACCTGCGCCGTTCGCCCCTGGACCCTGGCTACGGCCCAGACCCACGCGACCGCGAACGCCACCAGGCTCCACGGGGCCGCGAACCACGCGAGCCTGAGGAGATACCACCCGACGTTGACGAGCGCGTGTGGCACGACGCGAGGGTCGTTGAATTGTATCGACCCACCAAGCCGCGTCGACCGGTAGAACTCCAGAAACGACTCCCCCGTCGTCCGCACGTAGAGCGCCTCATAGCCGGCCGTCATGAGCGCAGCCGCGCTTGCGGCTACGGCAAGGCCCACCCACGCCCAGCGACTGGATCCATCCTGCTCTGTGGCACTCGATGCCGGAACGACGACGAGCCAGAGCGCAGCGCCGACGAGCGCGAACATCGCGAATGCGCCTTTGACGAGGACGAGAAAACAGAACGACACCGCCATCAACGGCACCCACGCGGGGTTCGTGCGCGCGCGGTGCGTAGCATAAATCAGCGCGAGGAAGCACATCAGAAGGGGATGTTCCTGGTTTCCGCGGATGCGGTACACGAACGACACCGGAAGCAGCTGCAGGACCCAGGCGAGCGCGCGCGCCTCGAAACCCCTGGTCAGCACGCCGGCAACGAGCGGAATCAGCGCGATCACCGCAGCCTGATAGAGCATGTTGACGATGTACGCGGCCTGGCCCGCGGGCACGCCCGCGCGAATCAGGAACACCGAGGGAAGCAGAATGCCCACCGGGTGCTCGCGAAAGAGTCCCTCCTGGTTCCAGGCGCCGCGCCACTCCGGAGCGATCCAGCGTGAGGGCGGCTGCTGCGCGAGCTCTCCGGAAAGCCTGACGTAAAGCGAGGAATCCGGGTCACGCGAGCGGTAGTCGGTCGCCGCGAGGAGCGACGCCGCAATCGCGATCGCGCAGCACCAGAGGACCGCCTGCTTCATGAAAGAGAAATGACCGGAGAGGTCCGACGTCTGCCCTGGACGAAGACGAACCCATACACGACGTTGCCGACGCCGCCCGCGAAAAACCCGAGCGTACCGGTGATGCTCATGGTCCTGGACTTTGAGGTGTATCGGGAGATGCGCCGCTCCCCAAGGCCGACCACCAGAGAAGGACAATCCAGAAAAGTTGAAGCGGGAGGCGAATCGTCATGGCCGTGTGCGGCCGGCCAGCGATGCGATGGCCGGTTCGTGCCGCGCGGATGTTCGCAGGAAACATCGCGACGAGCAGCAGCATGAGTCCGTAGGCGGCCCAGCGCGCCAGCCCTGGCAGCAGCAGGCCGACCGCGCCCGCCAGCTCGGCGATTCCCGTAAAGGTCACGAGCGCTGCCGGGCTTGGTAACTGCGGCGGCACCATACCGATCAGGTCGCCACGAGTCCGCGGACTGAAGTGGGCGCCGCCCGTGAAGACGAACATGACCGCAAGACCGACCCTCGTGGCGATCTTCCAGTCATCGAGCGGCTCCCAGGCGATCGCTCCGATGCCTCGCGCGATCAGGATGGCGCCGACCATGACGTAGAACGGAAGCATCGGGCGTCAGGGTTTTCCGCCCGGCATGTTCTGCAGGGCGACGCCGGCACGGCAGAGCGGGCAGTCGGCCGGCGTCCACATCGTGAACGGAAACGACGCAAGACTCTCCAGGGCGAGGTTATTGAGGGCCGTGAACTCACCGGCCGATGAGCCGAGGACGGCGAGCGCCGCCACCGCGACCGTCTGGGCCTCACACGACTCGAGATCGACCAGCGTCCCGCGCACAGCCGAACCGGCGCTGATGACGTCGTTGACGATCGCCACGCGCTTCCCACGCAGTCTCCCGCGAAGAACCGTCGGAACGCGGTATTCGACCGGAAACAGCGACGGCGGCTGGCCGTCATTGTGAGGCACGAAGCGCTCTGTGTAGCAGAACTCGACGTCCAGATCCGACGCGACCAGCAGCGCCACAAACGCGCCCTCGACGAGAGGACCGCAGACCACGTCCACGCGGTGCTTGCGGAGGCCCGCTGCCAGTTCGGCCGCGCGCTGACGGACGAATTCTGGACGCAGACACAGGAGCTCGAGATCGATCCACAGATCGCTGTGATGCCCGGACTCCAGCCGGAAGTGGCCAATTCGGCCAGGCAACTGGCTGACCAGCTCTTCCTGTTCCAGCAACGCGCGCACCGCCGGATCGTCAGAGCGTCGCGCGGCGTCCCGGACCGAGCAGGCGAACGCGTTGACGGCGTCCCAGGAGGCGCCGCAAGCCGTCAACCGGCGTGCGAGCGAGACGTTCGACTGCGCGAGTGCCGCGTGAATCGGCGTGTAGCCATCCTCCCCCGCCGCGTTCACGTCTGCGCCAGCGTCTATCAGCTGCCGCGCCGCCTCCTCGTCTCCCGCCCAGATGGCCGCATGGAGCGGCGTGTCGCCGCTCCCTGCGCGTGTGAGCGGAGTCACCAGTCCGGCGCCAGACCACTCGGGATCGCGGGACAGGTGCGTCAGGAACTCGTGAAGGTTCATCCTCGACTGTCAGTGCTTCTCGAAGACGAGCACGTTGTTGACGGCCTGCCCCTGCGCGTTCGTACCCTTGATCGTGACCGTCATCGTCTTTCCGTCCTTCGACACGACGCGAACCAAGGTCTGCACGGCTTTGCCACCCTTGGTGTCCGTGCGCTCGGACGTGTTCGCGTCGACTCTCTTGAGGGCGACCATATCGGAGGTCTCTGAGCCGGTGATAGGATATGGTTTGCCGTCGTAGTTCGCGGTGTAGACGGAGACGGTCTTCGAGCCGGTCGCCGAAACCACTTCGCTGGTCACCTTCTCACCCTCTCCCGCCGCCTCGATCTTCAGGACCTGACTCTTCGGCGCGGGTCCCGGGCTGTACTTGGACTTCGCCACGTTGAGGTGCCAGGTTCCAATCCGTGGGTTGGTGCTCTGCGCCGAAACAACCGCGACCGCCGCCACCAGAATCACGCCGAGGGTCATTGCCCGCATGTGACGCCTCCTTGGTTATCTGACCGTTTTCTTTGCGCGAGTGCTCTTGGGTCCTGTCTTCTTCACGCCGGCTCTCTCTGCACCGGTCTTGCCCGGCCCGCTCACCGCCATCGGCGCGGGGCGCGCGTGGCGCGGTTGATAGATACCAAGCTTGCCGCCTCCCGGCAAGGTCAATCGCGTCAGCAGGCCCCACCCCTGGTTCTGGACCGGCCCGCAGGTCAAGTCGCAGCGCTTCAGCTCGGCGACGAGCGCGTCGACGTCCTCGCACATCAAGTAGAGCTCGTGCACGTCGTTCTCGTCCGACGGATGTACGGCGATCTCTGCCGGGGGGAGACCAAAGATCAGCCAACCGCCGCCCACGTCCACGTGCGTCAGCTTGAAGACATCGCGCAGGACCGCGCGATCCGCCTCGGGATTCGTACTGTAGATGATCGAGTGCGCACCGATGATCATGAGACTCCAGGCACGGCGCTGGCTTGCTGGCGAACGCGCGGTTTCTTCGGAATCATAGTCCGAATGGTTGTGGAAGTTGGCGGGCCGCAATCACCGGCCCAGTTTCAGAGACGCCCAGGAAGTCCTACAATGCGCTCCTCGGGAGGCACACTGTGAAAATTCTAAGACACGACACCGTCCGGATCATCACGACGGCCATCGGTGCAGCGCTGCTCAGCGTTCTCGTGACAGCATCGGCCCACGCACAACAGCCGTTCACCATCGGCCCGGTCACGGCGGCGCCGGGAACCACGGCCTCCGGCACCCTAACCGTCTCAGCGCGACCCGGAGACGAGGGCACCACGATTCCGATCAGTATCGTCCACGGTACGAAGTCGGGACCCGTGCTGGCGCTGACGGCGGGCGTGCACGGACAGGAGTACACGCCCGTCATTGCGCTGCAGCGGCTGCTGAAAGCGCTCGACCCGAAAGCGCTCACGGGGACGGTCATCCTCGTGCACGTCGCCAACATGCCGTCGTACCTGGCGCGGACGATCTACTACTCGCCGGCTGACGGCAAGAACCTCAACCGCGTGTTCCCCGGCCGCGCGGACGGCACGCTCTCGGAGCGCATCGCGCTCGTCCTGACGCGCGACGTCATCGAACGCGCCACGCACGTGGTCGACCTGCACTGCGGAGACGGCAACGAATCGCTGCGGCCCTACACCTACTGGATCACGACCGGCGCTCCGGCCGTCGCCGCGGCCGGAAAGCAGATGGCACTCGCCTTCGGCCTCGACCACATCGTCGAGGATCGCGAGCGCCCGGCAGATCCGAACGCGTCGGTGTATCTCTCGAACACCGCCATCACGCGAGGCAAGCCTGCGCTGACGATCGAGTCCGGCGGGCTCGCGCGCACGGACGAGGAATCCATCGCGGCCATCGAACGCGGCATCGCCGGATTGCTGAGACAGCTAGGCATGCGCCCCGACGGCCCGGCGGCGGTGGCACAGCCGATCTGGATTGTCAGGGGCGAGGTCCTCCGCAGCGGCGGCACGGGCATCTTCTATCCGGCCGTCGAACGGGGCCACACGGTTGCGCAGGGGACGCTCATCGGTCGCGTCACAGACTTCCACGGCCGGGTGCTCGAGGAGGTTCGGGCGCCGTTTGCCGGTGAAGTCCTGTACGTCATCGGCACGCCAGCCATCAGCAAAGGTGAGCCCATCGCGTATGTCGGATCGACGACAAACCATCCTCAATAACGAACCGCAGTCGTCTATTCGCTTTCCGGGGGAATCTCCGGCGTCTGTGGTCGTTGGCTGCCGGTGTGATCGCGTAGCGGGATCGGCATCGCACCAGCCGACATTCCGAGGACGAGCGTGTTGCCGGGCTGCTGCGCCAGCACCTGCAAGGCGCGCAACTGCATCAGGGACGGATTCCGTTCGATCATTGCCGCAGCATTCGCGAGGTTTCGCAGGGCCGCGGTCTCGCCACGTGCTTTTTCGAGAGCCGCGAGCCCTTCCTGGCGTGCCTTGACGACCTGAGTGAAGATCTTCTTCAACTCGCCGGGGAAAGTAAGGTCGCGCAGAGCCGCATCCAGCAGCTCGATGCCGATCGTACGCAGAGGTGGCGCGGCGAGCTCCTTGAGCTGTGCGGGAATGTCAGCCCGGCGTTGCAGCAGCTCGTCAATCGGCAGGCTCGATGCAATCGACCGCAGGGCCAGCTGGAGCTCGGTGTGAATGGCCACGTGGTAGTTGTCGCTGCCCAGCACTGCCCTCTCCGCGTCCTTCACCTGAAAGGTCGCCACGACGCTCGCCTTCACCGCGACCCCGTCGGCGCTCAACACTTCCTGGCCGGACACGGCAACCCGCGAGGGTCGCACATCAATCCTCTGGATCTGCGTGAAGGACCTCGAGTGCCAGTACAGCCCCGGTCCGACGATACCCTTGAACCGGCCGCGGGTGAACTTCAGTCCGCGCTCGTATTCGTACACGATGGTTCTCGCGAGCCGCGTAGACAGCAGCGCGAACACCAGCAGGAGGATCAGCAGCAGAACCCAGAGACTATTCATGGTTCGGCACGTGCGTCGAAAAGGTGTTCCGCCTCGAGGAACCGCCGGCAGCCCACGGGGGTCCGAAACCCGCAGAGTGGATCGCCGGCTGCGGTTACCCGCTGGCGCCAGGAGACGGAACGGATGGGAGTTGAACCCAGTTTGACCACGGGGAGGGCGACACGCAAAGGGGGCATGCCTACGGCACGCGTCCTGCTGCCAATTCCCCGCGCACACGCTAGCATGCGACAGACCCTTCGGCAAGCAGGGATCGGAGTAGGATGGCGCCGATGAAGGCATTCGCTCTGGTCTTGCTCGCCACTGCGGTCGCAGTCGTTCCCACATTCGAGCCCGTCCAGCCGGACCTTCTCCGCGCGGGCGGCGCGTTCGTCAATGCCTTCGCCGACTACGATGGCGACGGCGATCCGGACCTGTTCGTCGGCTTCAATGGCACGGCCAACCGCCTCTACAGAAACGATGCAGGTACGCTGACCGAGGTAGCGGCAGCGGCCGGGCTCGCCGACGCGCGCGCCACGCGCGCGGCCGCCTGGGGTGACATCGACGCGGACGGCGATCCGGATCTCCTGCTGGGATTCGCGCCCGGCGCAGGGCCCGTCCTGCGGCTCTATCGCAACGACCGTGGGATCTTCGCCGACGCGACGTCTGCGGCAGATCTGACCGTCGAGGCGGGCGCCGTGCGGCAGCCCGCATGGATCGATATCGACGCAGATGGTGACCTCGATCTCTTCGTCGCGTTCCGCGATCGTGCCAACGCGTTCTATCGCAACGACGCGGGACGCTTTCGTGATGTCGCGGCCGAGGTCGGGCTCGCCGACACGCGCAAGAGCGTCGGCGCCGTCTGGTTCGACTACGACGAAGACGGCGATCTGGACGTGTATGTCGGGAACATGGACGGCGACGCGAACGGTCTTTATAGGAACGACAAGGGGCAGTTTACCGACGTCGCCGAACGCGTGGGGCTCGCATGGGGCGGCCGCGCGCCGCGCGAGACCACGAACGGCACCGTGCGGCCCTGCGCCGCCGACGTCAACGGCGATGGCCACATCGATCTCTTCACGGCCAACTACGGACCGAACGGGCTCTTTCTCAATCGCGGGGGCGGGAGGTTCGACGATGTCTCACGTGCGTGGGGCATCGCGATCGATGCGAGGTACGACTCCTGTGCGTTCGCGGACTTCGACCATGACGGCCGTCTCGATCTGTACGTCAACGGAACGGTGACCGGAGGAACCAGCTACCGCGACTACCTGTTTCGCAACACCGGATCGGCGTTCGAAGACGTCACGCCAGACAATATCCGCGCGCTGCAGGCGGACCACGGTGTGCAGTGGGCGGACGTCGACGGCGACGGTGATGAGGACCTCGCGCTCACCGGCTCGCGGCCCGACGGCATGCACTCGCTGTTGCGCAACGGCCTCCCTGAAGAGGATGCAAGGCGGTCGATCCGTGTGAGAGTCACGGACACGCGCGGCCGTGCAACCCGCGCGGGCGCCGAGGTCCGGCTCTATGCCGCAGGCACACGCCGTCTGCTCGGCGCGCGGATCGTCGATACCGGATCAGGCTACGACGCGCAGAATGACGCGCCCGTGCACTTCGGGTTGCCGAGCTCGGGACGTGTCGATGTCGAGGTGATCTGGCCGTCAGCCGGCCGGCGTTCTGCCACAACACAGACGAATGTCGCGCCGACCGGGAAGATGATCGCCGTCAGCGTAAAGTGAGCGCGCCGACGGCGCGATGGCGATCTGCCCAGTCTCAGCGTCCCGCTGACGGCGTCGTCCCGCCCGTGACGGGCAGACCCATCTGCCACAGCATGAACGCGTAGGTGAACGCCGTCTCACGCAGCGCGTCGTAGCGGCCGGAGGAGCCACCGTGACCCGCCCCCATGTTGGCCTTCAGCAGCAGCGGGTTCTTGTCGGTCTTCGTCGCGCGCAGCTTCGCGACGAGCTTCGTGCCTTCCCAGTACGGCACCTGGCTGTCGTTGAGCGACACCTGCACGAGCATTGCCGGGTAGTTCGCCGCCTTGACGTTGTCGTACGGCGAGTACTGCCGCATGTAGTCGAACGCCGGCTTCTCGTTGGGATTCCCCCACTCGAGATACTCGCTCGTCGTCAGGGGTAGCGAGGCGTCGAGCATCGTGTTGAGGACATCGACAAAGGGCACCTGGGACACGACGGCCTTGAAGAGGTCGGGGCGCATGTTCGTCACGGCGCCGACGAGCAGGCCGCCGGCGCTCCCACCCTGGATCACGAGCCGATCCGGAGACGTGTATCGCGACTTGAGCAGGTACTCGGCGCAATCGATGAAGTCGTTGAACGTGTTGATCTTCTTCATCATGCGGCCCTGCTCTCGCCACTCTTCACCCATCTCGCCGCCGCCGCGGATGTACGCGTTCGCGAAGATGACGCCGCGATCGAGCAGGCTCAGGCGATTCGAGGAGAACGTCGGGGCTCCAGACGCGCCGTACGAACCGTAGCCATACAGCAGCAGCGGCGCCTTGCCGTCGAGCGACACCCCCTTCTTGTGCACGACCGAAATCGGCACCTTCACGCCGTCGCGTGCGACCGCCCAGATGCGCTTCGCCTCGTAGCGCGCCGGATCGTACCCGCCGAGCACTTCCTGGCGTTTGAGCAACGTACGCTTCCGCGTATTCAGGTCGTAGTCGTAGACCGATGACGGCGTGACCATCGACTGATAGTTGAACCGAAGCGTTGCCGTCTTGAACTCCGGGTTGCTGGCGAGCGACAGAGCGAAGTCCGGCTCGTCGGTGCTGATCCGGTGCCTCTCGTTGGTTCGGGCGTTGATCACGCGCAGCTGCGTCAATCCACCTTCGCGCTCCGATACGACGATGTGATTCTCGAAGAAGGTCACGCCGTTGATCTTGATCGCGGGGTTGTGATCGATGTAGCGCTGCCAGTTCTTCTCCGACGGATCGTCCATCGGCGCGATCACGATGCGGAAGTTCTTCGCGTCCTTGTTGGTGGTGATGTAGAAGTCGTTCTCGTAGTGGTCGACGTCGTACTCGTGATTCGGCTCACGCGGGAGCACGATCTTGAGCGCAGCGTGCGGCGTTTCGGCCCGCAGATACCGCACCTCGGTCGACGTCTTGGCGTAACTCGTCAGGAAGATCACTTTCTTGTCGAGCGACCGTCCCGCGCCGACATCGAACAGCTCGTCCTTCTCTTCGTAGACCAGGTCGCTGTTCGTCGCACCGGCGGCGTGGCGCCAGAACTTGTCGGACCGCTTCGAGACGGCGTCTTCGGTCGTGTAGAAGAGCGTCTTGTTGTCGGTCGCCCAGACGACCGACCCGACCCGCTCGATGTTCTCGCCAAGCACCTGACCCTTGCGCAGATCCTTGACGTGCAGGCTGTACTGCCGATATCCGGTCGTGTCGGTCGAGTACGCGAGCCAGTTTCCATCATCGCTGACGGCGTACGCCCCGAGGCCGAGGTATTTGTGCCCCTGCGCGAGCGTGTTGAGATCGAGCAGGATTTCTTCGCCGCCTTCCATACTCCCTTTGCGGCGACACATGTACGGGTACTGCTTGCCTTCTTCCGTGCGCGAGTAATAGAAGTATTCGCCGATCCGCGACGGTACACTCAGATCGGTCTGCTTGATGCGCCCGAGCATTTCGCCATAGAGCGTTTCCTGAAGCGCCTTGGTCGGCTTCATCACGTCTTCGGTGTAGGCGTTTTCGCTCTCGAGATACTTGATGACCTCGGGATTGCTCTTCTCCCGGAGCCAGAAGTAGTCGTCCTTCAGCGTGTATCCGTGGATCTCGGTGGTATGTGGCTTCTTGGTCGCCACCGCAGGCTGCTGCTGAGCTGCCTGCTGTGCGTAGGCAGATGGCGCCACGAACGCCACCGCGAGGCACTGCACCGCCAGCGCGACGTCCTGCTTCTTCATCCGCGACCTCTGCAAAAAGGTATTTATGTTATCGAAGATCTTCATTGTACGACCTTGCTCCAATGCTGTCGCGTGAGGCGCCCACGCTCTCTGGCGCTTCAGCGCATCAAGCGATCAAGCGCTTGATGAGTTGTATCTGCCCTGCGTGGTAGAGATCGTGCGCGGCGATGCCGGCGATCAGCTCGAAGTTGGTGACCGAGCTGCCAGCCGAGGACCGCTTCAGATCGTTCGTGGGAAGGCTCTCGATCGCCGATCGGAGGGCGCGATGGGTGCGATCGAGCAGCCCGATATCCGCCTTCCACGCCGTGTCGTTCACGCCACTCCGCGCGAACCAGTTCGAGCCGTCGAGCGGAAACGAGCCGCGGGGCTCACCCGTGAGCCGTCGCCAGACAGCGTATTTCCAATAGGCGGCATGGACGACAATCTCCCAGATGTTGTGCCGGCCCCTGGCCGGACGCCGCGACGCCAGACTGGACGTCAGCCCTCGAATCGACCCCCGCAGATTCGTCCCATGCCAGGACTTGCGGTTGTAGGCGCGATCGACGATCTCGAGAAGCTGCGCGGTGTCCGGCATCATCGCGGGACCGCGTAGTCTTGATACTGAGGATCCTTCTCGAGGCGCTTGCCCTGCAGGAACGCCCATGCGGCCTTGTTGATCTCCGACGAGCGGCCGTAATAGTTGTGCGTGTGGCCGTTGATCTCGGTGAGCTCGACGTTGAAGTCCTGCCGGTTCAATAGCTCGAGGCTTTCACGCACCTGCCTCACTGGAAAAGACGGGTCGTTGGTGCCGACCCAGACGGCGATGGGAATCTTCCGAGGTGCTTTCGCGATATAGGGCACGACCGAGGGAGAGACGGCCCCGGCGTGAACGGCCACGGCCGCAAGGTACTCCGATTCGAGAACACCCATCGAGATTCCATGTATCGCGCCGGCAGAGTGGCCGAAGACATACATGCGCCTCCGATCGACCGCGTAGTTCCCCTGAACGGCTTCGATGACATGCCGCAGGAGAAGAGGACCATCGTCGCGCATCCCCCACCCCGAGCGAACGATGGCATCGGGCCCGGCCAGGATGATGCCCTCCTTCTTCGCCACGGACTGCCAATGCTCGACCAGGATCTTCCCGTCGCGACCCGAGCCGTGCAGGAGGACGATGAGTGGCGCCGGCTTGTCCTTGGCGCTGTCTGGCACGAACAAGTAGTAGGTGCGTTCCGCCCCCTGCGAGGTCATCGATTCCCTGGTGATCTTCTCAGCAGCGTAACCGTTCGCGGCGAGCGCCAGAACCATCCACGCTGACAAGGCGGCTTTCATCATGACTCTCCCTCGAAGCCCGTGAAGGCGGTGAATCCGACGAACCCTCAGGCCAGAACCCGCTCGTAGTATCGCTCGTACATCGGCACGACGCGATTGACGCAGAATTCGTCGCGGACTCTGCTGCGGGCCGCGTCCGCAATACGGCGGTGCAGCGCCGGGTCGGTGAGGAGCGCGGCGGCGCTCGACGCCATGCCGTCGACATCCTCCTGATCGTGGAGGAAGCCGGTCACGCCGTGCGCGATGACTTCGGGCAGCCCGCCGACGTTCGACGCCACGACCGGCACCTCGCACGCCATGGCCTCGAGCGCCGCCAGGCCGAAGCTCTCCTGCGCAGACGGCAGCAGGAACACGTCAGCGGCCGACAGCAGCGGAATCACGTCCTCTTGCGCGCCAAGCATCTCGACGAGCGGCGCAATGTTGAGCTCCCGGCCGAGCCGGTAAACCGTCCCGAGCTCCGGGCCGTCACCGACGAGCAGCAATCGGGCAGGAACCGCACGGCTGATCCTCGCAAAGACCTCCATCACGGCATCGATCCGCTTGACGGGCCGGAAGTTCGACACATGGATCACGAGCTTCGTCGATGCGTCCGATGTGAACCGCTCCCGCAGGCCCGGAACCGCACGCCGTTTGTAGACGTCGCAGTCGAGACAGTTGGGGATGACCTCGATATCCCGCCGGACGCACAGCTCGCGGCGCGTGGCCTCGCGAAGGCTCTCGGACACGGCGGTCACACCGTCCGACTTCTCGATGGAGTACGCCACGATCTCGGAGAACGATGGATCGCTCCCGACAAGAGTGATATCCGTCCCGTGCAGGGTGGTCACGACTCGCGGGACCGAGTGGCCACCCGACTCGAGCACCTGCCTGGACAGGAGCGCCGCGGTCGCGTGCGGAATCGCGTAATGCGCGTGGATGATCTCGAGCCTGAACGCGCGCGCCACCTGCACGACCTTGTTGGCAAGCGACAAGACGTACTGCGGCTCACGAAACAGCGGATAGCTCGGCGTGTTCACCTGATGGAACACGAGCCCGGCCTGGTAGTCTCCGAGCCTGAAGGGAGGATCGGTGCTGACGAGGTGCACCTGGTGACCGCGGTCCGCGAGCGTCTTCGCCAGCTCGGTCGCGACGATACCGCTCCCGCCAACCGAGGCATAACAGATGATTCCAATGTTCACGGTTCAAAGGTTCCAAGGGCTCAGGATTCAACCTACAGGTTCTTGAACAAACCCGACCGCACGATCAGATCGTTCACGACGATGCCCTCGGCAAATGCCACGCCTGCGAGCGCCCCGAACTGCGCATCCCGGCTCTCGACAAGCTGCAGAAACAGCGGTGACGTCAGACGCGTCTGCACGGCTGTCGCAGCTGCGGCCTTGAACTGGCTCGCGTGACATCGCAACGCGCGGCGCTTCACCTCGTAATGTTCCGAGACGTCGACGACGAAGGAGGGGGGCATCGAATCGTTTATGAAGTAGTAGCACACCCACTCAGGCTTCCACGCATCGCCGCTCGCATCGTACCGCCGCAACCCGCTGTTGAAGACGGCTTCGGTCAGGACCTGACTCGCCGCCACGTGATCCGGATGCCGATCCGTGCCGTAGGGAATCGCCACGGCGCGCGGTCGCGCCTCGCGGACGAGCGTTGCCGCGGCGCGGATGTGCTCGGCGTTCCCGCCGATGGCCCGGTCGGGCCAGCGCAGGTTGACACGCCAGGCCGCGCCAAGCACTGCGCGCGCCGCCTCGGCCTCCGCGAGCCGTTCGTCGATCGTGCCATTGGTACCCATCTCGCCCGCGGTCAGATCGCACAATCCCACTCGATGACCGTTTGCCACGTGTTTCGCGATCGTCCCACCCAGACCGATCTCGAGGTCGTCGGGGTGCGGACCGAAGACGAGGAGGTCAACCGTTTCCATGGACGTCAGCGCGTCGCCGGAACGAACGAGCCCACGACCTGGCCGATGAATTTGTCGAACGCACCCTGATTGATCCACCGCACGACGACGACCAGGTCGTTCTGCCAGTCGATGTAGATGATGTTGCTGCCGTTGCCCTGGAATGTGACGGCACTCGGCGGAGCGCTCGGAAACGCCGGCTTCGCGCTGGAGTTGAGAAACCAGTTCATGTAGCCGTAGCCCTGATTGGCAGGGCCGGGTGACCGGGCCATATCGATCCATTTCTGCGACACGATCTGGCGATCCTTCCACTTCCCGTTGCGCAGAAACAGATACCCGAAGCGGGCCATGTCTCGAGCGGAGATGAACAGGCCGCCGCCCCAGTGTCCTCCGCCGGTCATCGACTGGACGCGCCGGCCGTCGAGGTCGATCCACGAGTTCTCGTAGCCGTGCCAACGCCACGTGCTCGATGCGCCGATCGGCTCCATGACCTCGTCGCGCAGAACTTCGGGCAGCGGCCGGCGCACGACATGCAGAGCGGCAAGTGCGAGCACGTTGACGCAAACGTCGTTGTACTTGTAGAAGGTGCCAGGCTCACGAAGCTTTCGATTCGCCCATTCTCGTGGCTGGCCTTCGGGCCGATCGGCCCAATCCGGCTTTCCCCACAACGTGCCTTGCCAGTCGCTTGTCTGCCGCAGGAGATGCTCCCACGTGATCTTCGAGTTGTGCTCTCCCTCGAACAGCGCGGCGGGATCCCCAGGTGGCATATAGTCCTTCACCAGATCGGTGACGTCACGAATCAACCCTTTCTGCCACATCAGGCCGACGACCGTGGACAGAAAGCTCTTGGTGACGCTGAACGTCATGTCCACTCTCGTCGTGTCGCCCCATTCTGCGACGACATACCCGTTTTTCAGGATGATGCCGTTGAGCGCGCCGCGCGGCTTCACCGGACCGATCGGCGTGTCGAAGGGCTCGTTGCGCCCGAACGTCTCGGCGAGGTTGACGGCGAGATCTTTCGTCGCCGTATTCTCACTGGCGACGGCAAACTCGATCGCCGCATCGAGCTTGGCCGCGTCCATGCGGGCCTGCTCGGGCGTCTGCTTCCGCCAGTCGAAGCGTTCGGGATAGTAAGTGGCCGGCACCGCGGACGCGGGCTGACGCGGTGTCTGAGTAGCAGACAGTGTGCTCAGCAACAGAACGATGCTGGCGCCCGTGAGCAATCTCCTGCCGGTGCTGCGTTTCATTTCGAGCCTCTCGCTGACATTGACCCCGCGAACCTCGGGATTATGCCACGGACGCTTGCGCCAGCAGGTCAGGAGGAGCCCGAAGAATCAGCTGGTTCTGAAGAGCGCGACGGGATCGCTGGCGAGCGCGCGCCTCGTCGGACGCCAGCAAGCCGCGGCGGTCACGAGCCCGAGAATGCCGCAGGAGAGACCGATGACGACGGGATCTCGCGGGTTCACGCCGAGGAGGAACGGCGAGAGCAGCGGGGTGCCGACAAGCGACACCGCGGCGCCAACACCCACACCGGCCGACCAGACAATGGCGGCGCGGCCGAGCACGAGGCGGACGATGTGCGGAGATGAAGCACCGACGGCGACGCGGATGCAGATCTCGCGCGTCCGCTGAGCGATGCCGTACGACATCAACCCGTAGGTGCCGACGAGCACCAGCACAATCGCGAGCGCGCCGAAGACGCCCAAGAGCGCCGCAGCGACCCGCGCCGGCAAGAGCGGCAGCGCCAGGATCTCCGACAGGGGCCGATCCTCGAACAAAGACAAGCCCGGGTCGAGCCTGCGTACGGCCTGTCGGACCAGGTCCAGAGCCTCACTTTCAGGAATGGACGAGCGCGCCACGATGGACGTCGTGGGGTTGTACCACTGGACGCCACTGTGGAACGCGACCGGCGTCGGCGCTTCGCTAAGCGTCTGGTACTTGCCGTCCTGCACGACGCCCACGACCTCAATCCACCCGCCGCTCCGCCCAGTGCGGAAGCGCTTGCCTACCGGATCTCCACTCCCAAGCAACTGCGCGAACGCCTGATTGACCACGGCCACGCGCGTGCTCTCTCGCGTGTCGCTCGACGTGAAATCCCTGCCCGCTACCAGGCGGGTCTGGAGCGTGCGAAAGAACCCGGGAGACACCTGATAATAAATGGCGTCGGGCACCTCTGACCCTCGCGGCTCCGGCTGTCCCTCGACATAGACGGTGTGTGTGGAGACGTCCATGCCGAGCGGTACTGCACTTGCCACCGCAACCGAATCGATCCCTGGAAGAATCGCGATCTCGTCTCTCACGCGACGCTGAAAGTCGCGGGCCCGCTCTTGATCGTAGCCCTGCAGACCCAGATCGACCCGCGCAGAAACCGCACCGCGCGGTTTGAAACCGACGTCGATCGTGGTCGCATGCTGCAGGCTCCGAACCACCAGCAGCGCTCCGACCAACAACGCCGTGGAGAGCGCCATCTGCAGCCCGACGATGATGTCTCGCGAGTGCCACCCTCCGCGCCAGCACGTCGTCTCCTCTTTCAGCGCAGGCACGACGTCTGTGCGGGTGCTCTGGAGCGCCGGCATGAACGCCACCAGGATCGTCGACAGCACCGCGAGCGCCAACGAGTAGGCCAGCACGCGATAATCGAGCGCAACGTGTGCAGCCAGAGGGACATCGGTCGGCGGACGCCAACCAGTCAGCGCTGTCGCGAGCCACTGCGCGAGGAGCAGGGCCACTGCAGCGCCAGCAAGGCTGAGCAACGCGCTCTCGACGAGCGATCGTCGGATGAGATCGGATCGGCCGGCGCCGAGCGCAAGCCGGATCGCCGTATCCCGCCGGCGGTCTGTGGATCGCGCGAGCAGTAAGCCGGTGAGGTTGGTGCACGTGAGCAACAGCACGAGGCTGGCGACGGCCAGCAGGGCGCCGGAGAATCCGATGACCGGACCGCGCAGCAGATTGCCTACCAGACCCGGCGGCGATAAGGCGATGCGCATGCCTTCGTGCGTGTCGGGGTGCTCGCGACCGAGCTCGGCGGCGATCACATTCAACGACGCTTCGGCCTGGGCGACCGAGACGTTCGGGCCCAGGCGTCCCAGGAGAAAGAGGTTCTGCGTTCTGCGCCGCTCCAACCAATCGTTCCCGGACTCGATGTGCGCCTCCATCATCATCGGCACCCAGAGATCGGGGGTCAGCAAGCGCTCCGTGCCGCGGAATCCGGCTGGCATGACGCCGAGGATGGTAAAGGGCGCTCCGTTGATCTTGACGGTCCGCCCGACGACCTGAGGATCGGCGCCAAATCGACCCCGCCAGCACTCGTAGCTCAGAACCAGGACCGGGTGCCCGCCTGGAACAAGGTCATCGCTTCTGACAAGCGCCCGTCCCATGACCGCGCGGACCCCGAGCAGGTCGAAGTAGTTGCCCGTCGCGAGATAGCCCCAGATTCGAGTGGCCGCCCCACTCGCCTCGAGGCTCATCGGCGAGATGCGGTATGCGGCGATGCCTGCGAAGAGCGTGCTGCGATCCCGAAAGTCGCGGTAGTCGGGGTACGACAGCGTGGGAACCCCAGCGCTGACCCTGTTGATGGTGACCAGCTGATTAGGCCGGTCGACCGGCAGGGGTTGGAACAGGGCGGCGTTGATGATGCTGAAGATCGCTGCGTTGGCGCCAATCCCGAGACCGAGGGTCAGAATGGTCACGGCAGTGAATCCACGCGACGCGCGGAGTGTGCGGGCAGCAAAGCGGACATCGCGCGCCAGGTGCTCGATGAACGGAATCCCTCGGGCACGCCGATAGCGCTCCTCGACCTGCGCCACGCCGCCGAGCTTGAGCACCGCTTGCCGTCGCGCCTCCTCCGCATTCATCCCCGCGCGCAGGTTGTCGTCGATGTGCATCGAGAGATGGCTGTCGAGCTCCACGGCCAGCTCGCGATCCAGGCGGTCGCGCCGGAAGAGGGCGAGTATCTTCATCAACGCCGCGCGCAGTCTCCGCATCACAATTCCTCAGGGCAAACGAACCTGGCGACTCTGGCGTCCTTCGTATGGGAAACCAATAGCATGGGTTGCTATGGGAATGCAATAGGACGATCGGGCCACGGGAGTATGCGCAACGCGTTCGAGTATTCATCGCCCCGCCGCTGCGCATCCGTCCTGGCTACTTGACCGTGACGTTGGCGGCGCCGTCATACGCCGACCCGATTCGACACAACTGGTCCAGCGTTTCCGCGAACAACCCGTACAGGAGCTTCAGCTGTTCGACATCCTTGATGACTCCCACCACCGCGAAGTACAGCTCGTCGACGCCTTCCGGGAAACTCGGCCCGAACCAGCCCTCGTCGTCTTTCACGGTGAAGTGGATGTCGGGCTGTGCAGCAATCAGCTCGCGGACCTTCTCGTTCAACAAGAGCGATCGCACCTGAGACTCGTCGGTGGCCTTGATGATGAACTCCTCGTCGAACGTTCGGTCGCCGATCTCGATGTCCTGCATGCCGAGGCGCCTCGCGATGCCGCTGAACAGACCTTTTCTATAGATCGTGAACCGAAAGCCCAGGGGATTCACGTACGGCGCGCGCATGCGCGTGTAGGTGACGTGGGTCTTGCCGGTCGAGACCGTGTAGGTGTCGAGCGTGACGACCCAGTCGCGATGCGTGGCTTCGACCTTGTCCCCGCTCCAGAAGCCGGAGTCCACAAAGCGGCCGCCGATCTGGTCGCTCAGCTGCCGCCAGATCTCCTCCCGGCTCGGACCGAACCACCGGCGCAGAACGCCCATCGCTTCACCTCCGCTGCAAGGATCTCACGAGAATGGCATCCGACCGTGGAGCGCGGTCGGACGTCCAAGACACTGAGACGAAGCGATGCATCTCGTGATGACCTTGCTGCTCCAGCTGCAGGCACTGCCCGGTCCAGCGCAGCCTGCGGAGCCGCCTCCGCCCGTTTCGCTCGACCGCATCCGGCGCGGCCTCGAGAGTCCCCCGGCGACCGTCACCGTGCGGTCGTCGAATCCCGACCTTCCTCTCGTTTTCCGGCTGGAGATCCGAGAGCGGCCGCTCCCGTACGAGCACCTCTGGGGGCAGGATTTCGTGCCCGCGTATGTCAGGCCCACGAGGCCGATCTACCACCACGAGTTCCTGGAACAGGTCACGCCGGATCTCTTTCGCGCCACGGCGGTCCATCCCTGCTGCGACGTTCTTCCACTGTTGAACAAACTGCGCAGGACGGGACCCGACCGCAACGCCGAATCGAAAGCCCGCCTCGAGGTGAAGAAAGCACTCAAGGACTTCCTCGACGAAAAGAAGAAAGAAAAGGAGGATTAGCGCTCACAGAGCTGCGACCGCTTTCCGAATCCGCTCGATCTGCTGCAGGTGCATCAAATCGTGACCAGCATAGAGGCGCCGCAAGTGCTCGATGCTCTCTTCTCCGCGCTCGGCGTGGACGCCTACGCGTTTCAAGTCCTGCGGTGACGCACGGTCGATGAGCCTCAGGTTCGCCTGGCGCAGCACGCCAAACGTCTCCAGCGACTCGACCGGGTCCGCCTCGTCGTAGTGCAGGTTGTCGGCCCATTGATCCTGGTCGTAGCCGGTAATGGTCGGGCGATCCTGCGCGAGGATCAGCCGCAGGCGCCACGCCCACACCACGTCTGAATCGGCAAGATGACGCAGCACCTGACCGATGGACCATTTCCCGGGCCTCTCTGGCTGCTTCAGTTTCGCGGGCGGCACGCCCTCGATCGCCCGGCGCAATGCGGCCGGCGTCTCTCGCAGGACGCTCATCGGATCCTGCGATCCGAGAAGTCCGAGGATGGCACTGACGTAGGCGGCCGCCTGCTCGGCGGCGTCGCTCGAAGGATTGGTGAACACAGACATACGGTGATTGTAGGCGCAGCCGGTAGCCGTGCGCGTGCCACCTCGAGAATGGACGCCACACGCAGCAAATGACAGAATACCGCCTCAATCACTTTCACGGAGCAGGCAACACGCATGATTCGAGCTGCGGCACTCCTTGCGATGACGACGCTGGCGGTGAGCGTCCCGACGGCACAGAACAAGCCAGACGCACTCGTCACCCGACCCGAGCGGACCAACTTCGAAGAAACGAGCCGTCTCGAAGACGTCACGGCCTTTCTCACGGCCCTGTCGGCCAGGTCTCCGCTCGTACGCGTCCAGACCTTCGGCACGACCCAGGAAGGGCGGCCGATGCCGCTCGTGACGCTGTCGAATCCGGCCGTCAGCAGGCCAGCCGAGCGCCCGGCCGGCCGGCCCGTGGTTTTCCTGCTCGCCAACATCCACGGCGGCGAGGTCGAGGGCAAAGAGTCCGTGCAGCTGCTCATGCGCCGGCTCACGAGCGGAGACCTCCGGCCACTGCTCGATCGCATGGTGATCGTGATCGCGCCAATCTACAACATCGACGGCAACGAAGCCGTCGACGTGATGAACCGGACGGCACAGTACGGACCTGTCGCGGGTGTGGGCCGCCGCGAGAACGCCAAGGGCCTCGATCTCAACCGCGACTACATGAAGCTCGAGTCGCCTGAGGCGCAGGCGCTCGCCGCCGCCTTCACGGCGTGGGATCCGCACCTGATGGTCGACCTGCACACCACCAACGGCTCGTATCACGGCTATCACCTCACGCACTCGATTCCGCTGAACCTGTCGCTCAGCCCGACGACGCTCGACTACCACCGCGAGACGATGATGCCGGCGATCATGAAATCGCTCGAGGCCCACCACAAGGTCCGGGCGTACTACTACGGCAACTTCGGCCGCGGCAATGCGGCCGACGGCGAGCTTCGCCGCTGGAACACGTTCGACTGGCGGCCGCGCGCGGGACAGAACTACGTCGGCTTCCGCAACCGGCTGACGATCCTGTCCGAGGCGTACTCGTACCTGTCGTTCAAACGCCGCATCGAGGTCACGGAACAGTTCGTCGAAGAGATCCTGAAGTACGTCGACGGCCATCGCGCCGAAATCGTCGCGCTCACGAAGGCGCTCGACGACGAGTGGATGAAGCGTGCGCAGGGGTCCACCGACATGCCCCTCGGCGTCGAGTACGAGCTGCGCCCGCTCCCGAAACCGGTCCCGATTCTCGTTGGCGAGGTGAAGCAGGAAGTCAATCCCCGCAATCAGCGGCCGATGACGGTCGCCATCGAGGACAGCTACAAACCCGAGCTGATGCAGGACTACGCCTACTTCGCGCCGACGCGCACGGTGCCGATGGCGCGCGTTTACGTGCTGCCGACCGACGCGTCATTTCAACCGGTCGTCGACAAGCTCCGGCAGCACGGCATCACCGTCGAAGCGCTCACGGCGTCGCTGACCGCGGAGGTCTCGAGCTTTGTCGTCGAAGGGATCACCAGGTCCCCCAAGCCATTCCAGGGTCACAACGAGGTGAAGCTGAAGGGTCAGTACGTGACCGAAAAGACGACGATTCCGGGGGGGACCCGGATCGTTCGGCTGGCGCAGCCTCTGGGGCTGCTCGGCGCCTACCTCCTCGAACCGGAAAGCGACGACGGGCTGACGAACTGGAACTTCATGGACCCGTGGCTCGAGGTCGGCAAGCCAGCGCCGGTGCGGAAGATCATGAAGCCATTCTGAATGCTGAGTGCTGAATGCTGAAGTGAATTCAGAATTCATTCAGCATTCGACATTCAGCCTTCAGAATTGCTGTTCCGTCGTCGCCTTCTTTGGCTCGGGCTTGGCGGGGTTCTTGACGTGCTTGTCGAGCCACGCGGCCCAGCGTGCCCATAGGTCCAGCAGCGTTTCCTTCGACGCCGGACCGTGGTCCTCGAGCGGATACAGATACAGCGCCGTCGTCTTGCCCAGCCCGTTCAGTGCGTGATACAGCCGGATCGAGTTCTGCGGATCGGTCCCGACGTTCTGGTCGGCGAGGCCGTGATACATCAGCAGCGAGCCGGTCAGGTTGTTCGCGTAAAGAAATGGCGACATCGACAGGTACACGTTCGGCGCTTCCCAGATGTCGCGGCGCTCGCTCTGGAAGCCCAGCGGCGTCAGCGTGCGATTGTAGGCGCCGTCGCCGGCGATCCCGGCTTTGAAGAACGGCGTGTGAACCAGGGCGTTCACCGCCGAGAACGCGCCGTAGCTGTGGCCGCCGATCGCGAGCCGCGTCCGGTCGACCAGCGCGCGCTTGTCGAGCTCGTCGATGACCGCCGCCAGGTTGTTCCGCAGATCGTGCACGTAGTTGTTGTTCATCTGCCCGGCCGGTCCGACGATCGGAGCATCGGGTTCGACGACCGCGTAGCCGAGACGAACGAAGAACGCCATCGACCGCAGCCCGAAGGCCTGAAACGCGTTCTTGTTGAACGTGCGATCGGGCCGGTCGTACGCGTCCTGATCCTGGAACTCGCGCGGATAGAACCAGAAGATCGCCGGCAGGCGGGTCTCCCTCTGATATCCCTGCGGGAGCGTCACAGTCGTGCGGAACTTGAACCCATCCGGGCGCTCGATTGTGATGCGTTCGACGACGGCGTTGGTGACGTCCGGCGTGTAATCCTGATTCTTCGTGAGCTGCGTGCGCGTGCCGTTCTGCACCAGATATTGCTGCGGCACTTCTTTCGGACGCTCGCGCGAGATGATGAAGCGGCCCGCCTCGATGTCGAGCGCCGATGACACGCGCTCGAACGCATCCTTGTTGTCGCTCTCGTAGATCCGCTGCTTCTCGCCCGTCTTGATCGCAACCTTGTCGATGAAGGTCTTCGGACCGACCTCGTTCGGATTGCGGTCGTAGACCGTGCCCTGCCGGAACACGCTCGAACCGTCAGCGGAGAGCTGCACGGGCCCGACGCCGCCACCCCCGCCGCCGCCGCGACCGCCGCCGGCGCCCCGGCCGCCACCGCCGCCGCCAATCGAGCGCGTGCCAACGAGGGTCCCGGGATTCTCATAGACGTCGTCGAAGCGGTAGCGGGCCAGCGTGTAGCGCTGAGCGGGCTCGGCCAGGTTGACCGCGTACTCAACCGTGTTCTGGCCCGCGCGCTCGCTGAAGAAAATCATCTTCATGTCGGGCGAGAAGCGCAGGCCCGTCATCCGCGTGTCGCTCTCGAAGAGCACCTTCTTGTTCGCCTCGTCGAACGGAGGGAGCCACTGATACAAGCGGTCCTTCCGCTCCGGTGCGCGGTCACCGCGGCCTTCCTGATCGGTGTTGGGAGTCGTATTCCCTGTTGCCTGCCCTGAGCCTGTCGATGGGCCCGCTCCGGCACCTCGACGGCCCCGGCCTCCACGTCCTGAGCCTGGCGAACCAACTGGAGCGGGTTCCTGCTCGAGGAAGGTCAGGCCCTGACTATCCGGACGCCACGCCATGTCGCGCTTGCCCTGCTGATTGGCGCCACCGCGGCCACCGCCGTCGGCCGGCGGGTCTGCCGGAGGCTGCGTATCGTCCTGCACGCCGAGGTTGATCGGCCGGTCGCTCAGTTTGGCCAGCAGCTTTCCGTCGGCGTCCCACGCTTCTTCGACCTGCCCGAAGCTGCTGACGGGCACATCGTAGGAAAACGGCTTGACCATCTGCGTGACGCGCAGGTACTTACCGTCAGGCGAGGCGTCGACCGACCGGATCATGGCCGGCTGACCGACCTTCTTCACGATGCCCTTCTGCACGTCGATGAGCGCCACCTGTCCTGTGGCGTGCCACTCGAGGAGCTGCTTCTCGTAGGTGGTCGACATCAGGCTCGGAAAGGTTCGAAGCCGGTTCTTGTCCGAGTCGGCGATCTTGACCGTCGGGCCATCCGGCGCGGCCGGCATCGGCGGCATCGCGGCGCGGCCTTCGGGAACGACCACGGCCGCAATCTGTTTTCCATCGGACGTGTATTCGAAGGTCGATACCAGCGTCGCGAGGAGCGGCGTTTTGGTGAGCGGTCTCGACTTGCCCGTTGCCACATCGGCGATCCAGATGTGCGTGGCGTCATCGGTGTGGACGAGATACGCGACGCTCGCGCTGTCAGGGGACCAGACCGCGTTCGAGACGCGCGCCCCGGCAAGAATTTGAATAGCCTTTTTCGAACCGTCGGCGGCGGAGATGATCTGGATCCCGACGTTGCTGCGGATCGTGAGCGCCCGCGCCCGATTGGCCTTGTAGTCGACGAAGACGCCGCCGAGCTCGTGGAACGGCTTCGAGAAGGTTTTCATCACGACCGGACCGTCCCCAATTTCGTCGAGGAACCATTTCTTGTCCGGGCTGAGGTTGGCGAGCGTGACATTCAGATGTCGGGGCGCCAGGACTGCGTCCACCAGCTCCTTCGGCGGCTGCGCGTAGCGCTCCTGTTTCAGCACGTCATCCGCCCAGCTCGTGGCGGTGGCCGGCTGCTGGACCGGCTGCGCGGACTGTCCTGCGATCCGCAGGGGAATCAACACGAGCAGCAGGGCCGGGATCGCGCGCAACAGGCGCCTCGCAGGAGTCGTCGTCATGGTGCCTCCGTAAGAACGAACCTTGAATCAAGCGATGGCGGAAGGATCGCGGACGAGCGTCCCGTCGCGATTATGGCGAAGATACACCAAGAACGCGCCAAACGCTCAGAATTCAGCCCGTGAGCGTGCGTCTACCCGGCGCTGCAGCTGCTCGGCAAACGCGGTCGCGTCGCCTCTCGAGACGCGGCGGCGTGGCACGACGAACGCCTGGATCGCGCTCACATAAACAAAGAGGTAGTCAGTGGTATCGACGATACGCTGGATGCTCGCGAACGGCGTCCGGCTCTCGGCCCCTGCAGCGATCGACACCAGGCCCGCATCGTCGAGTCTGAGCACGTGGGGGCCGTCGAACATCGGATTCGGACCCTTGGGGTAAAACCGAGCGGCTTGGTTGCGGGCGAGACGACGCGCGCGCGCCGGCCACAACGCCGCCCAGATGGGGCCGAGCACAAGGATGGCAATGGCCAGGGCCACCGCCCCGAAGTACCAGAGCACCAGACCGAAGGCGGCGAGGAGGAAGAGGTAGCCGTAGTTTTGCTGCCGGCGAACTTCCCGCGCCGCCGCGGAGTGCTGGCTGTGATAGTCGAGGAAGGCGACCATATCGCCTTCCTCGATTCTGTATTCGAGTTCCAACGCTAGGATCCGCTCTTCCGCTTGCCCCACTCGGGTGCCGGAGGCTCGGTGGTCATGCGGTTGGCCGGCTGCGACTTGAGGAGCTTCATCGCCTCCTCTACCGCGCGCTCGAGCTGCGGGTCCTTGCCGCCGATGACATCCTTCGGCCAGTTCTCGACGTCGATGTCCGGCGCCACGCCCTCGTTCTCGACGGCCCACTTTCCGTCGCGTGTGAAGAAGCCGCCACGGGGCGCGATCATCGACCCGCCGTCGATGAAGCCCGGCGTGTCGGCCGTGTGCACGAGGCCGCCCCACGTGCGCTTGCCCACGAGCGGCCCGATCTTCCGCCGCTTGAACATGTAGGGCATGAGGTCGCCGCCCGAGCCCGCCATCTCGTTGATGATCATCACCTTCGGCCCCCAGATGCCGGCCGACGGACTCGTGAACGGCATGCGATCGCCCGCCACGTTGTTGAAGTAGCCATCGAAGTCGCGTCCGAGTACGTCGACGATGTAGTCGGCGGCCGAGCCGCCGCCGTTGTAGCGCTCGTCCACGACGGCGCCCTTCTTGTCCTGCTGGGCGAAGTAGTAGCGGTTGAAGCTCTCGTATCCGCCCTGCCCGGTGTTGGGCACATAGACGTACGCGAGCTGACCGTTCGACAACTTGTCGACGAGGCGGCGATTGTGCTCGACCCACGCGCGCGTCCGCAGCGCCTGCTCGGTCGTCGTCGGCACCACCGTGACTTGCCGCGCGCCGTCCATCGCCGGCTTGTTGTTAACGGTCAACACGGTCTGCCTGTTCGCCGTGCCGTCGAGCAGCCGGTAGATGTTGTCCGGCGCCCGCAGCTCCATGCCGTTGACGGCGAGGATGAAGTCGCCGACCGACACCTCGACGCCGGGCGCCGAGAGCGGCGCGCGCAAATCGGGATTCCAGCTTTCGTTGTCGTAGATGCGCGCGATCTTGTAGCGGCCGCTCTCTATCACGAAGTCAGCGCCAAGCAGGCCGCCCGGCGACTGGGGGACCTCGGGCATGGCGCCGCCACGCACGTACGAGTGTCCGACGGCGATCTCAGCGCCCATGTTGTCGAGCAGGTAGTTGAGATCCGCGCGGTGGTTGACATACGGCAGAAGCTCGCCGTACATCTCCTTCATCTTCGGCCAGTTCGATCCGTGCGCGTTCGGAACGTACAGATAGTCCCGCTGGTTGCGCCAGCCTTCGCCGAAGATCTGCTTGAATTCCTCGCGGGGCTCCAGGTACATCCGGAGGGAGACGTCGAGCCGTCCCTGACCGGCTTGCGGCGGGTTGCGATCCGCGTCCACCAGAAAGAGGTTGACGCCACCGCCCACCCCACCCGCTACGGCACCGCGTCCGCGGCCACCGCCTCCGCCGCCGGTGCGGTACAGCAGCTTTCGACCGTCGGCGCTGACGTCGTACTCGGCGACTCCGGTGACAAACGGCGCGGCGCGCCGGTCGCTGATGCGATACCGATGGAGCGTGGCGCCGCCACCGGCTCCGCCGCGGCCGCTGCCGCCCGGAGCCGCTTCGAGGTAGTACACGATGCCGGCCCCGCCGGCCTTCAACCGACTGTACTGACGCTCCGGCACGCCAGGTACAGAAATGATGCGCTGCTGGAGCCCGTCGAAGTCGATCTGCACGGTGACGGGCACGCGCGGCGTGCGAGGTGCCTGTGTCGCGGCCTGCTCCTCGACGCCTTCAGCCGCTCCCGGCTGCCCCGAGCCTGTCGAAGGGGCCTGCCCTGAGCCTGTCGAAGGGCCCCCACGTCCCGACCGGCCCTGCCCTGAGCTTGTCGAAGGGGCGCTTCCCACGCCCGCGTCCTCATCACTCTCGGGGAGGAGCGGGCTGGGCTCACCCTTCTTGAGCACCGCGAAGTACAGCCCGAAGGTCTCCTCGCGGTCGTACGACGTCATGTCGAGCCACTGCGAGCCGAGCCCGAAGTTCGTCGATGCAAGGAACCAGAGGTACTTGCCGTTGGCATCCCACGCGGGGAACATCGCGTCGGCGAGCCCGTCGGTGACCTGCCGCGTCTCGCCCGTCTCGACGTTGCTCGCAAAGATCGCGCGATACAACGTGTTCAGCCGGCTCGCGTACGCCACCCATTTCGAGTCAGGACTCCAGACCGGATTGAGCGTCCGCTGCGGCACCATCCAGGGATCGCGGCCGATGACCTTGGCCTGGCCGCTTGCGAGGTCGAGAACCCACACCTTGAGATCGGTGTCGCTGAACAGGAGCTTCCGGGAGTCGGGCGACCACGCCGGCGTGTAGTAGTGCTTCGGGTTCGGGAACGCGATCTCGCGCGGCGGCGCGAGCCCTTCCTGCGACTCGATGATGAGCTTGTACTCGCCCGACTTATCGCTGAAGTACGACACCCACTTCCCATCCGGCGACCATGCAGGCTCGCGCTCGGCCGATCCGCTCGAGTTCGTCAGGTTCCGGACGTCGCCCTTTTCTGCTGGAATCGTGAAGATCTCCCCGCGTGCTTCGGCGACGACGCGTCTGCCCGTGGGCGACAAGGAAATATTCGAGATCCGGCTCGTGACGTCTTCCCACCGCGGCATCATCCACGGGAAGTCTCCGCGAGCGGTGATGTCGACGACCTGGCTCTTGCCGGTCTTCGTATCGAGGGCATGGATGCGGCCGCCCTGCTCGAAGACGATCGCGCCGGCGCCCGAATCGATCGCTTTGACGTCGAAGTCGGTGAACCTCGTGGTCTGCGTCAGCTTCCTGGCTTTGATGTCGAACGCCCACACGTTCGAGACGCCGTCGCGATCGGACAGAAAGTACACCGTGTCGCCCGACCACACGGGGTCCAGATCCTTCGAATCGGTCCACGGCGGCGAGACGAGATCGTAGGTCTTGAGGTCGACGATCCAGATCGGGCGGTTCTGACCGCCGCGATAGTTGCGACGCTCCTCGTCCCACGAGCTGTTCATGCGATAGGCGATGTGCGTCCCGCTCGCAGAAATCTTGCCCTGATAACCGCGCGGCAACGGCAGCGGCTGCTCGACGCCGCCCGAGGCGGGCACGGTCCAGAATCGCGCAGCCGCGTTGGGCGCCCAGCTCGCTCTGCCGGAGGTGAACATGACGGCAGTGCCATCCGGCGTCCAGCCCTGCACGCTATCCGCGCCGGGGTGCCATGTCAGGCGTTTGGGATCGCCGCCCTCTGCGGGCACGACATACACGTCTGTGTTGCCGGCATACTCGCCGCTGAAGGCAATCGATCGCCCGTCTGGCGAGAAATGCGGGCTCGTCGTCTGGCCCTGAAAGCTCGTGAGCCGGCGCGCGAGGCCGCCGGACCGCTCGACCACCCAGATGTTGTTCGCGTAAGCGAAGGCGATCTGCGTCTGGCTGACCGTCGGCGATCGCAGCAGTCGCGTCCCGTCGCCGTTTGGGGCGGCGCTGACGGTCAGAACAAGCGCGGGAAAGACGAGCCAGGGGATCGACCGGACCATCAGGCAGACCGCGCGGTACTTCAGCATCAGGACCCTCCGGGCCGAGATCCTATGGGAAAAGTCGGGACGGCAGAAGAAAAACCGCCCGATTGCGGTTTTGCGCACCGATCACGATACCGGCATCCGGCAGCAAAGGTCATCCGTAGAAACCACTGAGATCTTCCCGTCTGGGCTGGCACCTGGCTTGCCTCCCGCCCCGTCAGCCGTACGTGGCGCGGTCGGCCGGGTGTGCCGCCCGCCGGGCCGGGACGGTGAACCTGCGGGAGACGGTTAGGCAACCTTCATGAGCGACCTGCTTCGACTTCTCGGTGGATTCGTGTTCCTCGCGCTGGCGGCGCTGACGACGGTGGTGGCGCCAACGCAGTTCCTGTGGAAACTGAGTGTCGCCGCAACCGAAGGCGGACACTGGCTGGCGATCGGCGCGCTCGTTCCCGCGATCCCCTGGCGTGGCCAGCGCCTGCTCGGCAAGCTTGGCGGGGTCATGAGCCTTGGCGCGGCGGCGCTCTTCGCGTTGCCGCTCTTCTACGCCAGCCAGATGAATACCGACCTGCCGGGAAAACTCGACACCAGCTTCGGGACCGAGCGGCGCGATCGGGGGCGCTTCGCACAGGACCAACGGCCAGAGCCGCTGGTCATGTTCGATCTCGTCTCGTCCGTCCAGTCGCGTCCGGTTCGCCTCGAGGAGCGCGTGTTCAGCACCGCCGAAGGTGAAAAGCTCACGCTCGACATCTACAAGCCGGGGTACGACCATGCGCCGCTGCCGGGCCTGCTGGTGATTCACGGCGGGAGCTGGCAGAGCGGCGACAGCAAGGACTTCATCGCGCTGAACGCCTACCTCGCCGCGCGCGACTACATCGTCGCGTCGATCAACTACCGGCTGGCGCCTAAATGGAAGTTCCCGGCGGGCCGCGACGACGTGTTGTCGGCCATCGCCTATCTGAAGGTCTACGGGAACGAGTTCGGCCTCGACGCGACCCGGCTCGCGCTGCTCGGGCGATCGGCCGGTGGCCAGCTCGCCCTGCTCGCGGCCTACACCGCGAACGAACCGGCGATCCGCGGTGTCGTCTCCGTCTACGGCCCGACGGATCTGAAGTTCGGGTACGAACGGCCGGCGTCCAGGTCGCTCCTGGACACGCGAGGAGTGCTCGAAAGCTATCTTGGTGGCCCTCCTGCCAAGGCGGACGAAGCGTACTTCGCCGCATCGCCGATCAACTTCGTGAACGCGGCGTCGCCTCCGACGTTGCTGATTCACGGCCTGCACGACGGCCACGTGTCGCCCGAAGAGAGCGCGCGGCTGGAAGCGCGGCTCAGTCAGGCGAAGGTCAAGAACCTCTTCGTGCGGCTGCCATGGGCGACGCACGCCTGCGACTGGAGCTTCAGCGGCCCCTGCGGCCAGATCACGACGTACGCGATCGAGCGCTTCCTGGATCGCGTGATGTTCACACCGCCCAAGGATGCCAAGCCGCACGGCAGGCTGGCGCTGAAGAAACAGACACCGTAGCTTTCAGCTTTCAGCTCTCAGTCGCGGGGCCCAGTTATGCACTCATGACCGCAGTCGCGCGTCGATCGTGGTAGCATGCGCGGCCGCCATGGTTAATCGTCGACGCCCGCGCGTGACCATCCTCGGGATTTTCCTCAGCCTCCTCACATCGGTCGTCCAGTCTCAGGCGCAGCCGCTTGAACCGATCCAATACACCTTCCGGGTCGTCGACGCCGCGAAGCACATCGCCGAGATCGACGCGCGGATCCCTTCGTCGGGCCAGCCCACACTCGATCTGATGATGCCCGTGTGGACGCCAGGCTTCTATCGCGTGGAGGACTATGCCGGGCGCGTGCAGTCGCTCGTCGCGAAGTCGGCGGACGGTGTCGCGCTGGACGTGGCCAGACCGAAACCAAACAGGTGGCAAGTCACAACCGGGGGATCAGTGGTCGTCGTCTTGACGTACCGCCTGCTGTGCCAGGGACGCTCGGTCACGAGCAACTGGGTGGACGCCAACCTCGGCGTGATCAACGGGGGCGCGGCGTTCATCACGCTGGTCGAGCGTACGCCGCGGCCGCACGAGGTCCGCATCGAGATGCCGCCGACCTGGCGGTCGTCTGCATCCGGACTGGAACCTGCCCCAGGGGGACCACCGCACCACTATCGCGCTGTCGATTTCGACACGCTCGTCGACTCCCCAATCGTCGCCGGCACTCTCGAGATCCGGGAGTTCGTCGTCGACGGCTCGAAGCACGTGATTGCCGATGCGGGGGAGTACCCCGCGTGGGACGGAGCCGGCGCGGCGAAAGCCCTCGAGAAGATGGTCCGCGAAACGCGCAAGTTCTGGGGTTTCCTGCCGTTCAAACGCTACGTGTTCCTCAACGTCTTCCGGCAGGGCGGGGGCGGCCTCGAACATGGAAACTCGACGCTGCTGACATCGAGCCCAACATCCACCAAGCCGACGCAGGGCTGGCTCTCGTTTGTCGCGCACGAGTACTTTCATGCGTTCAACGTGAAGAGGCTTCGCCCGGTCGAGCTCGGCCCGTTCGACTACGAGACCCCTCCCACCACTACGAGCCTCTGGCTGTCGGAGGGCGCGACGACGTATTTCGCCAACCTGATGCTGGCCCGCGCGGGTGTGATGACGCGCGAGGATTTTCTGGGCTCGATGTCGTCAGCGATCGCCGAGCTCCAGAAGTCGCCCGGACGCCTGGTGCAGTCGCTCGAGCAATCCTCCGCGGAAGTCTGGACCAACAGCAACTCGGGTGTGGGCGCCGGCAAGGGCACGGTCAGCTACTACGGAAAGGGCAACGTCGTGTCGTTCCTGCTCGATGCGCACATCCGCCGGCTCACGAACGGTGCGAGGTCGCTCGACGATGGGATGCGGCTGGCGTACAAACGGTACGGTGGGGAGCGCGGATTCACCGCCGACGAGTTGCGCACCACGTTCGAAGCGGTCGCGGGAAAAAGCCTGAAGCCGTGGTTCGCCAAGGCGATTGGGGCGCCAGGCGAGCTGGACTACTCCGAAATGCTCGGGTGGTACGGTCTCCGCTTTATCGGAGGAGCTGGGGCGAACCAGAACTGGAGCCTCGAAGCCCGGCCGCGCGCGACTGCTGCGCA
>Ga0184612_10000118_pt1 | contig 35301 bp, 40 predicted proteins | sample PLM3_60_coex_FD_133163 | JGI IMG/M metagenome (GOLD analysis project Ga0184612, IMG submission 133163) | Groundwater sediment microbial communities from an aquifer in East River, Colorado, USA - PLM3_60_coex | ecosystem: Environmental > Terrestrial > Soil > Riparian zone | place: USA: East... | reverse complement strand
TTCCTGATCGAGGAGCAGGTGGACCGGTTCCGGTTCATGGAAGAGAACGAGCGCGTGATTGCCAACGGCGGACGTCCGGCGACGGGCCGGCCGCTGCTGCTCGGGATCACGAAAGCGTCGCTCTCGACCGACTCGTTCATCTCGGCGGCGTCGTTCCAGGAAACGACGCGTGTGCTCACCGAAGCGTCGATTTCGGGCAAGGTGGATCACCTCCGCGGCCTGAAGGAGAACGTCACGATGGGCCGGCTGATTCCGGCTGGGACCGGGTTCGAGTATTACCGGCACGTGCACATCCCGGCGGACGAGCCGCCGCCCCCGCCGCCGCCGACTCCGGAGGAGCTCGAGCTCGAGCGCGAGATGGAGTACTTCGTGGAGCCGGAAGAGGCGTTTACGCGGGACGAGATCGAGTAGCTGCAGTCGTAGTGTCCGGCTTCAGCCGGACCATTCAGGGGCGATGGTCGAAGGATCATCGCCCTTTTTCTTTGGTCAGCTCCGCCATTCGGCTCTCGGGCGCGCTGACGCTGCAGCGGCGCCTGACAGGGTTTTGCAGCTGGCGGCGGCTGGTGCGATCATGAGTCGCTGCGGCTGAGCCGAACGTTAACCGACTCGCGCCTCCAGGAGCTGTTATGGATTTCCCTCACGTCGTCGTTGCCCGTGTGTACGAGCATGTCGAACCGATCGACCGAGGCAATCGGTACGAGGACCCTCTTCAAGCCGTCCTTGAAAGGGCGAAGCTCGGGCGAGTTTAAGCCTGGGGCCTAACGTGGAGTCGACACCCGTTAGACCGCGGATTCGCGCTGAACGTCAGCCGGCGCTTTGTGCTTTTCCATCGTGTCAATCGGAACTGGGCGATTGGCTAGGCCGCAATGAACAGGTGGTACTTTTGGGTGCTCGCTCCAGCGATGATCGCGGCTGCTCGTCCAGTGGTTAAAAGGCGACAGTTTCAGCTCGTGTCGTGGGAACTCGACGACGGGGAGCAGATCCATCGCGAGGCGCCTTCTACATTCTGGATACCTTCCGAGGCGCGACGCGCCTCTCTCTCAAAGGGCGACATCGTCAAGCTGATCTTCCGGATGACCGTCCGCGATCCTGCGGCAGACGAAGAACAGGTTGAAGTGGAGCGCATGTGGGTCGTCGTCGAGGGGCGTGACGGCGTCGGGTATCGCGGAGCGCTCGACAACGACCCGTACTGCACGAGCGATCTCATCAGCGGTGCGGCCGTTGTGTTCGAGCCGCGCCACGTCATTCAGATTTACGATGACGATGCCAAGTGAACACGGCTACCGTATGTCGCCGCGTGCGCGGAGCGTACTGGACGTGAGTTGACGCGCCGCTGGGAACCAGAAGAATCTTGAACGATCGGGAGGTCAGGTGCAGATGAAGCTCATTCGCGGCGCGCTGCTCGTGCTCCTCGGACTGACCTGCCTCCTGCAATGTGTCGAGGGGATCGCTTCGATAGCCGACCCGGACGGCATGATGGCCGGGTTGAACCTTGCCATGGCGCCGGGGGTTGAAGTGCCCCTCACCTTTCTCGGGCTCGCGATGATCGTCCGCGGTGTCGTGACCGGCATCGCGATGTTCTGGACCATCCAAGGCAGGCCGGAGGGGTTGTTCCTCGCCCGCTTCACCGCCTTGACCATCCTGCTCAGCGCGCCAGTCGTCTATTTCAAGCTGCACCGGCTCGAGTTCGCGATTGGCGATCTCGTCCAAGGCGTGCTGCTCCTCGTGCCTGCCTTGCTGGTGAGCCAGCAGCGGCGTCCGGACTGACGCTGTGCCCAAGGAGAGGAGAGTCTGTCGCGTTCGGCTTGGTGCGGGAAAGTCGCGCTCATCGTGCTGCTGAGCCAGAAGGCTAGACCGGGGACGAGGGACGGTCAACCAACAGTTTGGGACGAATTACGATGTGCTCGGCTTCAGCACACCTTGAAACTCCGATTCGTCGGTGCCCTAATACCCGTTGTTACTACATGACCGTGAAGACGTATCTAATCTCCTTCCCTGAGCGGGTCGTGCGGGCCGTGCTGGGGCTTGGCGCCGGTGTCGCGCGTGAGGTTGGCGAGGTGGCACTTCCGGAGAGTGTTCGCCGCGGCCAGCTGTATCGGAATATGGTCGATACCACGCTTCGCTTCCTGACCGAGCACGTCGGCGGCGCCGAGCGGCTCTACGGCGCTGAAGACCCGTTGCCCGACCATTTTCTGGCGCGCAGAACAGCCGGCAACGCCGTCGAGGTGCTCGGCATCGTCGCGTTTCGGGCATCGCCTGTCTGGGTGCTCGCGGCCTTGGCGGACATTTGCGGGATGGGCCGACACCTGATTCCGGAGATCGCGGAGGCGCTCAAGGCGCGCGGCCTGCTCGACACCGACGCGGACTTCACCAGCGTCGACGATTTGCTTGACGGCCTCGAGAAGACGTCGTCGCGGCTGGCCGCGACCATCAACACTCCGCCGCTCGACGTCGTGGGGCTTCGACAGGAATGGGCGGGTATCAGGGAAGAGGCGCGAGCCCTGCGGCCCGCCAGTCTGCCTTCCCGCGAGACGATCCACGCGGTGTGGGACCAGCTGAAAGAAGAATCGAAGCGGCAGAACACCACGGTGTTCGAAACGTCGTCGATGATGGCCGTCACCGCCGTGCGAGCCCTCCCGGAAGGCGTGCGGTGGCTGTCGACGTCCGCTCGCGTCGGCGCGGCACGTACCAGCCAGGTGTTTGCCGCCGCCCTGCTCGATCACTACAAACAGACCCTCAACGAGATCCAGCGAACGGGATACCTGGCCTATGCCGGACAGCAGCTGCGTCCCTACGTCCACGCGGCTGTTCGCCAGTTCTCGCCGAAACATCGTACGCTGACCGAACGCCTGCTCGAGAAGCTCGACACACTGCGCAAGTGATGAGGTTGGCGGCCGAACGGCGATTCTTTCGCTCATCGGTCGGTCGGGCCCACCTGGAGCCCCGCCCGGCGTCATGGCTGCGATCGATCAGACCTCCCGCCTCCAGTAGAATCATCCAGCGCTACGCACCGGGAGTAGAATGCGTCCCGGATGCCGAAGAAGAAGCCCGCCCGCCGCCGCAAGCGCGTTACTGCAAAGTCCGTCGGTTTGAGCGCGCCTGAGACCGCCGACGTCCAGGACGCGGCGGCCCACGCGCTGGCGTCCCGAATCGTCGAGGACGGGGGGGCGGTGCTGGCAGTGTACCGGGAGCCCTTCGGCGGTACTCCGGTGGTGCTTGCCGCGCTGCCCATCGATCGCGTCGAGCCGACGCCCTACCAGCGGGATCCGTCCGAGCCGCACATCAAGCGGCTCATGAACGTGATCGAGACGCTCGCTCGCTTTCTCGATCCCATCATCAGCATCAGACGGGAGGACGGTCGCGGCCGGAACGGAGCCGGCGCCCCGCCCAACTATTGGACGCCGAACGGGAATCACCGGCTGCAGGCGATGCGCAAGCTGGGCGCCCAGTCCGTCATCGCGCTGGTAGTGCCGGATCAGGACGTCGCGTTCAAGATCCTCGCGCTCAATACGGAGAAGGCGCACAACCTCAAGGAAAAGTCGCTCGAGACGATCCGGATGCTCCGCGCGCTCGCCGACGAGCGCAGCTCGAGCACCGAGCGCGAGTTCGCGTTCGAGTTCGACCAGCCTTCGTTTCTCACGCTTGGCGCGGCATACGAGCAGCGGCCGCGCCTGAGCGGCGGCGCGTACAATCCGGTGCTCCGACGGATCGACGATTTTCTCGACGAGCCGCTGCCGCGCGCGCTGAAGGAGCGGACGCGGCGCGCCGGCCTCCTGCTGGCGATCGATGACGATGTGACCGCGATCGTCGGCAAGCTGAAGAAGCGCGGTTTCACCAGTCCCTATCTCCGGCCGTTCGTGGTCGCACGCATCAATCCGATCCGCTTCTCGACATCCAAGGACTTCGACTTCGACGAGGTGCTGGGGCGGATGCAGAAGAACTCGGCGAAGTTCAATGTCGATCGCGTCCGCCAGGAAGATGTCGTTCGCACCGGTGGTGGTCCCGTGGATGACGCCGAGGGATGAGGGGGATTGGAGAACGCCGAGAGATCGCTCGGCAGGAGGGAGCAGTCGTGAAGAGGGAAAACAGCCGATGCAGCAGCGGTCACCGCAGAGTGATCCTCGTCTTGCTCGCCTTGGCGTGCAGTGTAGCGATTCCAGCCGCTGCCGGTGCGCAGGAGCCCGACCCGATGGCCGGGACGGTGGGGCAGTGGTTCACCATGATCGAGCGGCAGTTCGTCGGCCTCGCCGAGGCGATGCCGGCGGACAAATACGGATTCAAGCCGACGACGGGCGCGTTCGCGGACGTCCGGACGTTCGGCGAGCAGGTCAAGCACGTCGCGTGTGCCAACTTCGCCTTCTTCAACGAGATCGAAAAGAAGGAGCCACCCGCAGGCTGCGGCACCGGCGGCCCGGATCCTGCGAAGACGAAGGACGAAATCATGACCTACCTCCGTGAGTCGTTCGCCTATGCCGGCCGCGTGATGGGAACGCTGACGTCCGCAAACGCGCTCGAGCCGCTGGTGGTCCCTATGGCGGCAAGAGCACGAGGCTCGGCTTGACGACGCTTGCCGTCTGGCACGCCTCCGATCACTACGGACAGCTGGTCGTGTATCTGCGCATGAATGGCATTGTGCCGCCGGCGAGCCAGCCGGCGCGATAGTCCAGTCAACTTATGATGGTTCGAGGAAGGTCTAATAGATGAAAAGCATGAGGCTCGCGGTCGTCGCTGTGTGCGCACTATCCGCCGCCCCCGCGGCCCAGGACCCGCTCGCGCGCATCGAGCAGGAGACGATCAAGGTGACGCCGGCGGTGACCGAGATCAGGCACCAGATTCATCAAAATCCGGAGCTGTCGAACCGTGAGGAGAAAACGGCCGCACTCGTCGCCGGCTACCTCCGGAAACTCGGCCTCGAGGTACGCACTGGTGTGGCGCGGCACGGCGTCGTCGCCCTGCTCAAGGGCGGCCGTCCGGGGCCCGTCGTGGCGGTTCGGGCCGACATGGATGCACTGCCCGTGACCGAGCAGGCGACCCTGCCGTTTGCCTCGAAGGTGCGCGCGACGTACCTCGGCCAGGACGTCGGGGTCATGCACGCCTGTGGCCACGACGTGCACACCGCCGTCCAGCTCGGCGTGGCGACCGTGCTGACCGCGATGCGTGCGGAGCTGCCGGGGACCGTGAAGTTCATCTTTCAGCCGGCAGAGGAGGGCCCTCCGCCGGGCGAGGAGGGTGGCGCCGCACTGATGGTGAAGGAGGGCGTCCTTCAGAGTCCTCGGCCCCAGGCGATATTCGGGTTGCACGCGTTTTCGGAAATGCCGGTGGGTGAGATCGGCTATTCCGAAGGCCCCGCGCTCTCCGCGGCCGACACTTGGGAAGTAAAGATTGTCGGCAAGCAGGCGCACGGAGCGCGTCCGGAGCTGTCCATCGATCCCATTGTCACCGCCGGGCAGTTCGTTCAGGCCCTGCAGACGATCCGCTCGCGCACGCTGTCGGGTCACGAGCCTGGCGTCGTCACGATCGGATCGATTCACGGAGGCCAGCGGCACAACATTATTCCGGCCGACGTGACATTGACCGGCACTATTCGGACGTTCAGGCCCGAGATGAGCAAGATCGCGGAGCAGCGGCTTCGCGAAATCCTCAGGGGGGTCACGGAAGCGAACGGTGCCACCGGCGAAGTGGTTCGTTACGAGCGGGGCGCGCCCGCTACGATCAACGACACGGTGCTCACGCGAGACACGGTCCCTGCGCTCGAGCGCGCCGCGGGAAAAGGGCGCGTCACGCGGATACCGCCCGCCATGGGATCCGAAGACTTTTCATTCTTCGCCAACGAAGTGCCTGGATTTTTCTATCGCCTCGGCCAGGTGAAGCCGGGCACGACCTCCGGCGATCACCACACTCCGACGTTTCTGGCCGACGATGGGGCGATTCCTGTGGGCGTGAAGGCGATGAGCTACATCGTGTACGACTACCTGGCGCGCCAGAAGCCCTGACATGAAGAAGGTCCACACACGACGCTCGGCTGCAGAGCGACCGCCCCGCGCGCTTCCGCGATCGGTCGTGGCGGCCATCGACGACAGCAAGATCCTGGGAGTCCGGGCGGGCACCCGGTCGGATCATCGCTTCATCGGAATCTGGGCAGTCGTGGTGGGCGGCCGTGTGTTTGCTCGTTCATGGACGCTGAAGCCGGACGGATGGTATCGAACTTTTCTTGCCGATCCGCTCGGCAGTATCCAGGTGGGTGAGCGACTGATCCGGGTGCGGGCCGTTCGCGTCAGAAGTGAGCGTCTCCGCGATGCCGTCGAGCGCGCCTATGCGGAGAAGTACCCGACGCCGGGATCGGTCAAGTACGTGCGTGGCTTCCGTTTGCCGCGACGTCGCGAGACGACGATGGAATTCGTGCGCCGGTAACGGCGCCTGCGTCATGCCGTCTCCGCATTTCACCGCGTGCCCAAGTGCCCGGGACGGATGGCCGCCCGGACGTCGAGAACGATGGCCCCTGCGCGCGTGGTCAGCCGAAGACTCGTCACGTAGCCAAGCCATCCCTCCAGGCCGCGGTCGGCGAGCAATCGCCGGATGTCTATCCCGATCCGGTCGTCTTCCATGCTGATGCCTGTCGGCAGCGTCACCATGGCCGGCAAAGCCGAGGCGGCCAGGGCGACGAACCGGGATGCCTGGGCGAGCCTCAAACCAAGGATGGGACGCTCGGGCAGGTCCGGTTGATCCTCGATCGCGAGGGTGACCGGAATGGCCGGAAGAAGGGTCGGGCCCGACAGCCGGATCCTGGCGGTCACGCGATTGCCTTCCTCTGACTGAACCTGGACCTCGCGAACCTTCCCTCCGTCTGGAAGCAGCGCCGCGACGAGCGCGTTGACGAGGCCGTCCGAGATGGGAATCGTTGCGGCGAATTCAGAGCCGCCCAGGTCCGGAAAACCGTCGCGTTGCTGGCGCTGGAGAAGGTCGAGAATCACAGGGTGCATCCCGGCAGAGTAGCAGTACTCGGTACCCGAAGAGGTGATGATTGGTCAACATCCGGCTGCACGCTCTCGAATCTGGCGGGACCGATGCTAGGCTACGGACGGATGTCCGACATCTCTAAGCGTTCTTTTTCAGAAAGCTCGCCATTCACGAGCCTGGCCGCGCGGCGTTCGGGATGGCGCCGGACAACGGCCGCCTGCGGTTCCAGTCGGTAATCTCGCGACCGGGCTTCGATGACCTTCGCGCAGCAATCCTTCAGCAGTCTGGCCGCCTCCTCGAACTTCAATCCGTCGCTTGCAGGTCCCGCGACATCGGACCTGGTTCAGCAACCACGGGCGACGACTTCCTTGCACATTCGCAAGATGCAACGAAGGATCGAACCTCGCCGACTGGGCATTGGCTTATGTCAACCGGCGTTCCGCGTCGTTGAGCCGGCGAGAACTCTACCGCTCGTGGCTGGTGTTTGGGACGATTCTCGACCCTGGCGCATCAGCGCGGCGTGACTTTTCCTATGATCTTAGGCAAGAAGCGGCCGGTTTGGTACCGGTACGCTCGATATGAGTCGCCAAAGCGGGCCAGCAGCTTGTCTTCCTCGGTTCGTGATCTCACGGCCAACAGGAGGAACCCCAACACGCCCGTCAACAGCACGAACCAGTTCGCCATCATCAGCGATGTCGCCACTCCGAGCACGGCAACAGAATCGTAAAAGGGATGGCGGACGAATCGATACGGTCCTTGAGTCACGAGCGTGTGCGATCGTCTGGTGACGACCGTGTCCGTGAGGTTGGACCCGAGCGCGCGGAAGGTCCAGACGAGCAATCCTGCACCAAGCGGAGCGAGAGCGGCTCCCGTCCACCGAAGCCATGCCGGCAACGCCATCGACGACCACGCGACCCACGCTGGATTGATCATGTACGCGATCATCCCCGCCCAATAAATCAGCCCCAGCGGGCGTAACGTCGCGAGGATGAACACCCCCTCATGGCTCCGATCGAGACGCTCACCCCCTACCTGTGATTTCAGCCGGTAATAAAGGCCGATCGGCAACAGCACAAAAAAGCCGCCCACCATGAGGGCGCGAAACGTGTGATCAAGGTCCATTGCCGTGCCCCGCTCGCATGCTTCACGACGATGACGTTCGCGGTTCGCGCTGACGCCGCGTTCCAAGCCATCGCGGAACCCTGCTCCTGTACGCGCGATACGCGTCGCCGAACCGCGCGTCGAGCACACGTTCCTCGTACCGCACGCCCGGAACCAGCACGGCGAACAGGATCACGAATCCGATCAGCACGCCGACGCTGCCGTAGAACACCGCCCATCCGAGCCAGAGCGCCAGCTCGCTGTCGTACATCGGATTCCGCGAGTACGCGTAGGGGCCTTGCGTCAGGAGAAATGCGGGCAGTCGCAGTTCAACCCTGTTGGGGGTCTGAACAAAGGCCGCAACCATGGTCCAAGCAAGGCCAGCGATTCCCAATGCGATTGGTATCAGTCCGACGAAGTTCCAGATCCCAGGGCCAATCGGCTCCCACCCGTACCGTGGCGAGAGCAGCGAGATCGCCCACGGAGCGACACCGTGGGCCAGCGGCACCCCGACCGCCCATACGAGGATGAAAGCCGTGCGGCGTGAAACACTGCGCGTGTGAGACCTCTCCTTCGCGGTCACGTTGCCTGGGGTCGCCGGCGCATCACGCATGTCGAAGCGGACCAATGGTCCCATACCGCGGTCCAGGCGGGCAATGCGACGCTGGTGGCCCTGCTGCTCGAGGCAAGAGCCGACGCTGGCCATCGGACCGACCTGGAGGAATCCATCTTCGATGTGGTGCCGTTCGAGAGCGAGGAGCGCGAGAGCGTGCTTGCGGCGCTGGCCCGATTCGGAATCACGCGAGACGATTGAGTAGGGCCGCTCATAGGGAGCGTCTTGCCAGACGCGCATCGAGCGTACAATTCCACTATGACTGGGTTGACCCGCGCTCCTGGCTGGATCGTTGGTCTGCTGTTCGGCTGTCTGGCCTGTTCCTCGCAGCCGGGCACCACGTCCACTCCAACGACGCCTTCCGGACCGACGTCGGGGTCGGTCCGGCTGCTCATGCTGACGGCCACGGCCGGCTTTCGCCACGATTCCATCGCGACTGCACGCCAGGTCTTGACGAGCCTCGGCACCTCGAGTGGCGAGTTCACGATCACCGCGACCGAAGACGTGTCCGCCATCAATGCCTCGACTCTGGCGAACTACGACGTGCTGTTCTTCGCGCTGACAAGCGGCGAGCTCGCGTTCACCACCGACCAGAAAGCGGCGATCCTGGCGTTTGTCTCGAGGGGCGGGGGTTTCTTGGGCGCCCACAGCGCGACCGACACGCTGTACGACTGGCCCGAGTACGGCGCGCTCGTCGGCGCGTACTTCAGGGAACATCCGTGGACCCAGCAGGCCTCGGTCATCGTCGAAGATCGTGCGCACCCCGCGACGTCGGCGCTGGGCGACCGGTTCTCGATTCACGAAGAGTTCTATGCGTTCCGCGAGAACCCGCGCCCGCGCGTGCAGGTTCTGCTGCGGCTCGACACCGCATCGGTAGGCGCGTCGGGCGACTACCCGCTGGCCTGGGTGCAGTCGTACGGAAACGGACGGGTGTATTACAACGCGCTCGGACACTTCGCCTCGACGTGGAACGATCCGCAGTTTCAGCAGCAGATCAAAGGCGCCATTCGGTGGGCGGCTGGACGGTGAACTCATGGGTCCACGGGGTTGGGGCCGAGTGGATTCGTGTCGGGCGTGAAGCCTCAGTGATGAGATGGATGCATGACGGACATTACGACACCGCCAGAACACTCGGAAGCGGCCGAGTACTATTTCACGTACATCGACCAGGTCGGCCCAGGCGATATCCGCGCGATTCTCGACGCGCAGTCCGCAAGCGCTCTCGAGCTCTTCGAGAGCATTTCCGAGGAACAGTCGCTGCAACGCTATGCGCCGGGCAAGTGGAGCATCCGCGAAGCCCTCAGTCACCTGAATGACGGCGAGCGCTTGTTCGTGTTCCGCGCGTTCTGGTTCGCGCGCGGGTTCGACAGTCCGCTGCCCAGCTTCGACCAGAACGTCGCGATCGCCGCGGCGGAGGCCGATGCCAGGTCGTGGCGGAGCCACGTCGACGAGTTCCGAGTGGTTCGTGCTGCCACGCTGGCGTTCTTCGCCGAGTTGCCCGCGGACGCGTGGGATCGCCACGGGATTGCCAGCGATAACCGATTCACCGTGCGCGCGCTGGCGTACATCGCGGCGGGACATGTCGCCCACCACCTCGCGATTCTTCGAAACCGGTATCTGTAGGGGCTAGAAAAAATCTAGTTCTATCCGTCCATGCCGGGAGTAGACTCCAGGCGATCCGAAGTCACCCCGGTGCACCCGGCCGGCGTCACACGCCGGCGGAAGGAGGGCGATCGATGGTTCTGACGAACGTCGGCTTCAAGGGCCAGCAGGCGCCGTGCGGAAAGATCGTGGACGGTGAGACCTACGAGGATCAGGACGAGGAGGTGCTGGTTACTCAGGAACTGGATTATGCGTGCGGCTGTCGCACCATCCGCCACGAATACCACGACGGCAGCGTCAGCCGCAAAGTGATTCGGCACGACGGCACCGTCCTCATCGACGAACTCCTGTCCGCTGAATAGCCCGATGACGGCTCGTCAGGATGTGTTGCTGGTGGGCGGCGGCGGGGCGGGCCTGCGCGCGGCGATCGCCATCGCGGAAACCAACCCCAGACTTACTATCGGCGTCGTGTCGAAGGTCTATCCGATGCGCAGCCATACGGTCTCGGCCGAAGGTGGCGCTGCCGGAGTGATCCGTCCCGACGACAGTCTGGACGAGCACGCCTACGACACGATCTCCGGCGGAGACTGGCTGAGCGATCAGGACGCCGTCGAGGCGTTCGTTCAGGAAGCGCCTCGAGAGCTGCTCCGCCTGGAGCACTGGGGCTGCCCCTGGAGCCGCGAGGCCGACGGCCGCGTTGGCGTCCGCCCGTTCGGCGGCATGAAGAAGATGCGCACGTGGTATGCCGCCGACAAGACCGGCTTCCACATGCTCCACACGCTCTTCCAGACCTCGCTGAAATACACGAGCATCGTTCGCTACGACGAGTGGTTCGTCACGACGCTTCTGGTAGACGACGGTCGCGTCCAGGGCGTCGTGGCGATCGATCTGATGTCGGGCCGGATCCAGACGATCACGGCGCGTGCAGTGATCCTCTGCACCGGGGGCTGCGGACGTGTCTTCCCGTTCACGACCAACGCCGCCATCAAGAACGGCGATGGGATGGCGCTCGCCTACCGGGCGGGCGCGCCGCTCAAGGACATGGAGTTCGTCCAGTACCACCCCACTGGATTGCCATTCACCGGCATTCTGATCACGGAAGCGGCGAGAGCCGAGGGCGGCTACCTGGTCAACAAGGACGGCTATCGGTACCTGCAGGACTACAACCTCGGCACGCCGGAACCGAAGCCCGTGTTCCGCAGCATGGAGCTGGGGCCCCGCGATCGTCTCTCGCAGGCCTTCGTCAAAGAGGTCGAGAAGGGCCGCACCACCGACACGCCGTATGGGCCTGTGGTGCACCTGGATCTCCGCCACCTGGGCGAACGCGCGATTGAGAGCAAGATCCCGTTCGTGCGCGAGCTGTGCCTGAAATACCAGAACATCGATCCGGTGACCGAACTGATTCCGGTGCGGCCTGTCGTGCACTACATGATGGGCGGCGTCCACACCGACAACGACGGCGCCACGTCCCTCGCCGGGCTGTACGCGGCGGGGGAAGTCGCGTGCGTCAGCATTAACGGCGCGAACAGGCTCGGGTCGAACTCACTGCCCGAGCTGCTGGTGTTCGGCGCGCGCGCCGGCCGGGCGGCCGCCGAATACGCGTCCTCCCGCTCAGACCCGGGCCCCGCGGTGCTGGCCCAGGGAAAGGCCGAGCACAGCCGGCTCGAGAAGCAGTTCCTGCAGACGAATGGCCATCGCGAGCGCCTCTCCGTCCTGCGGGAGGAGATGCAGCAGACGATGGAGGAGAGCGCGGGCATCTACAGGAACGGCGACTCGCTCGGCCGCGGAGCAGACAGGCTGCGTGCCCTCCGGCAGCGCTTCGGCGCACTCGCTATCGACGACCACAGCCAGACGTTCAATACGGAACGAATCACGGCGCTGGAACTGTCGTTCATGCTGGATGTGGCTGAGGCCATCGTCAACTCGGCCCTGCGACGCGAGGAGTCACGCGGCGCGCACCAGCGCACGGACTTCCCGGATCGCGACGATCGCCGCTTCCTCGCCCACTCGCTGGTCCATCGGACGCCTGAGGGCACGCCCCGCGTCGAGTACTTGCCGGTGACGATCACCCGCTGGCCCCCGGCCGAGCGGGTCTATGGGAGATAGCACGCATGGCGGATCGAATCACGCTGCAGGTCTCGCGCTATCGTCCGGAAACCGACTCCGGCGCCACGGTCCAGGAATATGAGGTGCCGTGCCCGAAGGACTGGGTGATCCTCGACGGGCTGAACTACGTCAAGGATCGCCTGGACGGGACGCTGTCGTACCGCTGGTCCTGCCGCATGGGCATCTGTGGCAGTTGCGGCATGACCGTCAACGGCGAGCCGAAATTGACGTGCGCGACCTTTCTGGCCGACTACGCGCCAGGCCCCGTGCTGGTGGAGCCGCTCCGCAACTTTCCCGTCATTCGCGACCTCGTCGTGGAGATCGGCGACTTCATGCGGAAGCTGGTGAGCGTGAAGCCCTGGATCATTCGCGGCGAGGAGAAGCCGCTGTCCGAGGGAGAGTACCGGCAGACGCCCGACGAACTGCAGGACTACAAGCAGTTCAGCATGTGCATCAACTGCATGCTCTGCTACGCCGCCTGCCCGATTTACGGCCTCGATCCGAAATTCATCGGGCCGGCGGCCATCGCCCTCGCTCAGCGGTACAACCTGGATACGCGCGATCAGGGCGCGCCGGAGCGACTCGAGATTCTCTCCGAACATGAGGGCATCTGGGGGTGCACGTTCGTCGGCGAATGCACCAAGGTCTGTCCGAAGAACGTCGATCCGGCCGGCGCAATCCAGCAGTACAAGCTGCACGCCGCTGTGGAAGCCGTCAAGGCGTTCTTCATGCCACGAGGCGCCCAATGACCGACGGTGCCGGGCATACGGTGCACCATCCGCGGTGGCTCCGGCCCCGGATGTCGACCTACTGGTGGCTGCAGCGCCGATCGTATCTGGCGTTTATTCTCCGCGAAGTGAGCAGCGTGTTCATCGCCTGGTTCGTCGTGTACCTGCTCCTGCTCATCCGCGCGGCGAGTCAGGGCGCTGCTGCCTACCAGGAGTTCCTCAATTGGTCCGGCCACGCGGTCGTGCTGCCGCTCAACGTCATCACGCTGTTCTTCGTGGTCTTCCACGCCATCACCTGGTTCAATCTGGCGCCACAGGCCATGGTGGTCCGCGTGGGGAGCACGCGAGTGCCGGGGCTCCTGATTGCGGCGTCGAACCACGCCGCCTGGGCGGTCGCATCTGCGCTGGTGGGATGGCTGCTTCTCCGAGGACAGTGACCGTGGCCACGCGATCCCTCGAGCCGCTGCTGTGGATACTCTTCAGCGCCGGCGGCGTGCTTGCGGCGCTGCTGATACCGATCCTCGTTCTGCTGTTCGGCGTCGCGTTCCCGCTCGGATGGCTGTCGCCGCCCAGCCACGAGCAGACGTTGACCCTGCTGAGCCATCCTGTCGCACGCGTCAGTCTGTTCGTTCTCTGCACGCTGTCGCTGTTCCACTGGGCGCACCGCTTCCGCTATACGCTCTACGACGGACTCCAGATCAAGCACCTCAACGAAGTGATCAACGTGCTCTGCTACGGCGGCGCGATCATCGGATCCGTGTGGGCCGCGTATCTCCTGTGGCAGGTTCCGTAGCTGTGGCAGGCCAGGACAGCCCGTCAGCCGTTCACGATGGCTTCGACTGCCCTGGCGAAGGCGACTGGATCTATCGCGGGATACCTGTAGAGCTGTGGCTCGATGGCTTGGAACTCCGCTCGCAGCTGTTCGACTGAGACCAGACCGCGGTCGAGCATCTCGTGGACGTCCGCCAGATCCTGCGCGTGGCCTCTTTCGATCTTCGCAAGCGCCTGCGCGACGAGCTCGAAATGATAGAAGGTCAGGCGTCCCTCCTGCGCGACGAACGGGCTGCGGTCCATCCATCCCTCGCGAACAGGGATGAAGTCATCCGGCGACGCGAGCTCGACGTTGAGGTGGAGCGACTCCTTGAGCGCAGGGATAGCTCTCAGGATCGTGTCTTGATCGGGTACGAGCTTGATGTCGATGTCGATGGTGGTCTCCCGCCAGCCGATGAGCACCGCGGTCGCGCCGCCGGTGAACAGGACGCGTCCGGGCGACATCGCTGCCTGGCCGAGTGCCCTCATGAAGGATCGGATTCCGTCGGCGTTTGCTACCTCGCGCATGCGAGCGCTCGCTCGTAGGAGACGAGCCTGCGGATGAGCGCGTTGTACCGACCATGCGCGGCGTCGGGGTCGTCTTGCCTCAGGAGCGCGTACAGCCGATGCTCTGGATCGAGTGGCGTCGCTGGAGGGACAGCGACGCCGAGCTGGCGGAGCCGTGGCGCGCCGACGGCTACGAGGAGCGCGGGCACGGACTCGACGTCGCGCGCCAGATCGGCCAGTCCGGCCTCGATCAGATCCGCGGCAGGAAGCCCGGCTGGTCTGTCCATGGCCGCAGTATACGGGACGAAGGCACGACGTATCATTACCTACCGATGAGCTCCAGTCGAGGCAAGGGCAGGCCGATGGCCGATGAGAAGGCGCTGCGGGCGCTGCTGCGCAAGTTGCTCGAGTGGGAGGACGCGCACGTTGGGTTCGAGACGGCCGTCGCCGGCATCCCTCCGAAGCTTCGAGGAGCGCGGCCGCCGGGAGCCGCCCATTCTCCCTGGCAGATCGTTGAGCATCTTCGGCTCGCCCAGTTCGACATGCTCGAGTTCTGCGTGAACGCCGACTACGAGGAGCGGAAGTGGCCCGATGATTACTGGCCACCCTCTGCGGCGCCCCCGTCCAAGGCAGCCTGGGACGAGAGCATCGCGAAATTCCTCCGCGACCGGCGTGCGCTGCAGACGCTCGCCGCCGACCCGAAAGTGGACCTGACGGCCAGGATTCCTCACGGTTCGGGGCAGACGTATCTACGCGAGCTCGTGCTCGTGGCGGATCACGCCGCGTATCACGTCGGTCAGCTGGTGCTCACTCGACAGCTGCTCGGAATCTGGAAGACTAAGCGCGGCTGAAAGCCTGCCGTTTCGCGCGCGCATCTGCCGTGGCCGCGATGTCGCGCTTTTTGGTGTCTAAGCATGCATGCCGACCCAGGCGAGTGCCGCCGCCACTCTCCGCACTCTCTCCGTCCGGGATTTTCAGTGCTTCTGGGTCACGCGATTCATGGTGGCGGTCGCCGTCGGCCTGCTGCTGCAGGGGCCGCTCCACCGCGCGGAGTGCGTGCGGTACATCCTTTCCGTCGAGGACCGTTTCGGCTTTCGGTCAGGCTGGCTTGCACAGGTGGAACACGACACCTTCGCGATTCTTGACGTCTCCCCTGGTGGGCTGTTCGCCAGGGCAGGCTTTCGATCGGGCGATGTGCCTGTGGAACATCACGATGGTCTCGGTGCGTTCCGCGTGGCATTGTCGGAATCCAGCGCCGGGCACTGGTCGGAGGTGACGGTCATCCATGCTGCGGAATTGGCCGACGGGTGGCCGCGGGCTCGGGTGATTTCCATCCCTGCCCTGTCCTCGCGGTAAGCTCTTTAGCGGAGGTCGGACACAGCGAACTGACGACAATGCGCTGCGTGTTACGGCCGATCGCGGCTGATGACGGAGATTGGTTGCACGAACTCTGGTCCAGTCCTGGCGTGCGGCGGTTTCTCTGGGACGACGAGGTCATTCCGATCGCGCGAACACGTGTCGCCATCGAGCAGAGTCAGCGGATGTTTCGAAGCCAGAGCGTTGGCCTATGGAGCGTGTGGACGAACGACTCACCGCACCTCGGCGGGTTTTGCGGGCTCTCGCCCTTTCGCGCTCCACCGGAGCTGGAATTGTTGTACGGCGTGGCGGAGCGCCTCTGGGGGAGAGGCTATGCCACCGAGGTCGGACAGGCCGTGATTCGATACTGCTTCGACTCGCTCGATATGCCGGTCGTCCGGGCGAGCACCGACGTGGCGAACGCCGCGTCGGTGCGGGTGCTGGAGAAGCTTGGATTTCGGTTCGTGCGTCGGAGCACAGTCGGCGGTCTGGACACGGTGTTTTACGAGAGAGATGTTGACTGAGGCCACTCGAACGTGGGCCCTGGTTGCGCTGCTCCGCCTGTCGGGCTGCGTCACTGTGACTGCGTTCCTCGCGATCTTCCTGCCGGTCGACTGGATGGCGTCCGCGCATCGCTGGCTGGGCCTCGGTGAGTTTCCACGGACGCCCGTCGTGGACTACCTCGCGAGATCCGTGGCCGCACTCTATGGGTTCCACGGAGTCCTTCTGTTGCTCGTCTCCGGCGACCCGCTCAGATACCGGAAGATCGTCTCGTACGTTGCGGTCATGAACGCCCTCTTCGGCCTCATCGTTCTGGCCATCGACGTTCATGCGGGTATGCCGACCGTGTGGACGCTCCTCGAAGGGCCTCCCATCGTGATGCTCGGGATCGTGATCGCGCTGCTGAACAGGTCCGTTCGGACCTGACCCACTCCTCGGCACCGTGCGCACGCGTGGTACCATTCCCGAGAGGGACAAGGACCCATGACTCGTGAACAAGCCGGCCCGCAGGTCCACCTGCGCCCTGGACGACCGACGGACGCTGAAGCATGCGGGCGAATCCTCTTCGAGGCGTTCAGTACAATCGCGGCGCAACACAACTTCCCCTCTGACGTGCCGTCGCCCGAGGGCGGGATCGACCTCATGCGCATGCTGCTGTCGCACCCACGCTTCTTCAGTGTCGTCGCGGAAGTCGACGGCACGATCGTCGGCAGCAATTTCCTGGACGTGCGGTCCGACATCGTCGGGCTTGGCCCGATCAGCGTCGATCCGACAGTGCAGAACCGTCAGATTGGCCGCCGGCTGATGGAGGCGGCACTCGATCGCGTCCGCGAGGCCGGAAATCCGGGTGTGCGACTGCTTCAGTCGGCCTATCACGCACGGTCGCTGGCGTTGTACTCGACGCTGGGGTTCCAGGTTCGGGAACCGATCGCCTGTCTGCAGGGCCCTCCAATCGGAATCACGGTGCCGGGCCATCAGGTGCGGCAGGCCCGGGAGGCGGATCTCGAGGCCTGCGATCGCGTGTGCCGTTTCGTCCACGGCCATGACCGGCATGACGAGGTCCTCGACGCCGTGAAGCAGGGGACGGCAAGGGTCGTGGCGCACGACGGACGCATTTCCGGCTATGCGACGGACTTCGCGTTTTTCGCACACGCCGCCGCCGAGACGAACCGCGATCTGATAGCGCTCATCGCAGCGGCCCCGGCGTTTGGAGGCCCTGGCATGCTCGTGCCGCTGCGGAACACGCCGATCATTCAATGGTGTCTGAGTCACCACTTGCGCGTGGTGCAGGTCATGACCCTGATGACGCGCGGGATGTACAACGAGCCAGCCGGAGCCTACCTGCCATCGATTTTGTATTGAGGCCGCCAGTCGATCGGCGCCGGCGACGCCACGGCGCGTTCGCGATGGGCGTCGCGTGTGCCGGGGAGCGTGGAATGGCAAACGGCAAAGTGTGTCCGGCCTGCGGCAGGGACATCGGCGTGTGGGCGATCGTTACGGCAGGTCTGCCGAGCCGCATTCGCTGTCCTCACTGCCGGTCCCGCCTCCGATACGATGGCGCAGTCGCGGTTGTCGCGATGCCGTTCGCAGTCGTGGTTCTCGCAGCGCTCGTCGGTCACGAGGCGGCCATCGATGTGGGCATCGCGAGGCCAGGGCTGTTTGTCGCGGTCCTGCTCCTGGTCACCTGGGTGCCCGTCGAGCTCCTCCTGGCGCTCTATCTGCGGGACCATCGCACGCTTCGCATCGTCGACTCGCGGCAGAGGCCTCCGGGTGCGTAGCAGCTCGTCTCGCGCAACAGAGACAGAAACCCTCTCTCGACCTGTCGCATGGATCCTGGCGACGATGATGGCCGAGGCTCATTCGTGGGCGCACCGCTCAGACCTGTGCCGAAGCGTCGAGTGTCTGGCGTCGCGCTGCCTGAGCCAGACGACGACCGGCTCGAGTGACGCGGCAGTCCAATCGTCGGCTGGCTGGCCTGACCGGTACGCCGCATCGAGTATCCTCGTTCGATGACAGACGCGATCGACCGCCTCCGCGTGTTTCGGCGGCTCCACGAGTCGGGTTGTTTTGTGATTCCTAATCCGTGGGACCCTGGCAGTGCCCGCACGCTCGTCCAGCTCGGCTTCAAGGCGCTCGCCACGACCAGCTCGGGAATCGCGTGGTCCGTGGGCCGTCCGGACAACGGTGTATCGCTTGAGGTAGCGCTGGCTCACATCCGCGCCATCGCCTACAGTGTCGACGTGCCGGTGAACGCCGACTTCGAGGGCGGGTTTGCAATCGATCCGGCCGCGGTTGCCGCGAACGTCGCGACGGCGACCGGCACCGGGGTTGCCGGTCTCTCGATCGAGGACTCCACCGGCGATCCGTCGACGCCTCTCTTCGATTTCTCTCTCGCCGTGGAGCGCATTCGAGCCGCCCGCCAGGCCATCGACGACACTGGAACCGGCGTTCTCCTGACAGGCCGCTCGGAGGGGTTCATCGTCGGACGGCCGGATCTCGCAGAGACGATTCGCCGCCTCACGGCGTACGCGGAGGCCGGCGCGGATTGTCTTTATGCTCCAGGCATCCGCGCGGCGAACGACATCGCAGCCGTCGTCGCCGCCGTCGCGCCGAAGCCAGTGAACGTTCTGGTGAGCAGCGACTTCACGACGGTGAGCGAGCTCGCTCGACTCGGCGTTCGGAGGATCAGCGTCGGCGGCGCGCTGGCTCGCGCCGCGTGGACCGCGTTTCTCGCGGCGGCACAGGAAATCGCGGACCAGGGAACATTTCAGGGCCTCGCCCGTGCCGTGCCGTTTGCGGAGATCGACGCGCGCTTCAAGTCGGTCGTAAATTGAGTTACAGCCGGCTCAGCCCGCGAGTTTCATTTCCGTAATCGCGATTACCGTCCGCGCCGCAGCTTTCCGCGTAACTCGTTGATACGCCTGCGGAACGCCTGCCGTGAGAGCGGCGCGATTCTTGTAATGTTCGGTACTCCGTGTCATTCCAGCGCGCCATTCTGCCGGGCTGCGCCCTGCTCATCGTTCTTTGCTTCGTCACCCTGACGAGGGCCGATCCCGATCTCTGGGGTCACGTGCGCTTCGGCGAGGACATCATCGACAGCGCGGCGGTCCGTCTGCCCGACACGTACTCGTTCACCTCGGACAAGCCGTGGATCAACCATGAGTGGCTGGCGGAGATCATCATGGCCTCGGCGTACCTGACGGCCGGCGCCGCCGGCCTGGTGCTCCTGAAGCTGACGATCATTGCACTGTCGCTTGCGTGCGTCTGGCGCATTCTCATGGGAGACGGCGCGGGCCTACGCCCCGCGGCGATTCTCACGACCCTCGCCCTCGGCGGCATTCTCCCCAGGGCACAGCAGGTGCGACCGCAGCTCTTCTCCGTGCTGTGTTTCTCGGTACTCGTCTTGCTGCTGCGGCGTGCGGAGAAGCGTCCCGCCGCGCTGTGGCTGGCGCCGCCGCTGCTCGCGTTCTGGGCCAACACGCACGGCGGATGGCTTGTCGGGTGCGGAACGCTGGTCCTCTGGTGTGCCGCGCGCACGTGGACCATCAGGACCGAGGGTCCGGGATACGGCCGGCCGCTCGCGATTCTCTGGGGCGCCTGCGCGGCGTCGCTCGCGGCAACGCTGATCAATCCTTACGGCCCGGGCCTCTGGCGCTTTCTTTCCGAGACGGTCGGCCTCTCGCGACGCTTCATTCCGGAGTGGGGCCCCGTCACCGGCGAGCTCACGACGTTTGCCGTGTGGTCCATCTTCGCCCTGCTGGTGATCGTGGCGCTCAAGCGAGCGGACCGCCTCTCGCGGCTGCACACCATCGTCGTCCCAGTGTTCTGGGGCGTTGCCGCGTTCAAGGTCAGCCGGCTCGACGCGTTTTTTGCCCTGTCGACGGTCGGCCTTCTTGCGCCTGACCTGATCCAGGCCTTGCGGCGGCCGCAACGCCTGGACGTGCCCCCGCAGCCGTCGCTACGCACGCAGGCAGTCATGGGCGTGTGTGCCGTGGTGACGCTCGCCGTGACCGTTCCGCAACTGAAGACCAACCTCCTCTGCATCGACGTCCATGCATCGTCCACGTTCCCGGAGTCGGAGGCGATGGAGTTTGTGCGACACCGTCAGCTCGGTGGACGCATGGTGACGTTCTTCGACTGGGGCCAGTACGCGATCTGGCACAAGCCCGGCGCTCTGCGCGTGTCGATGGATGGCCGGCGCGAAACGGTGTACTCCGACCGCAATGTCGACCTGCATCTCGACATGTATCTCGGAATGGAAGAGGGGCTCGCCTACCTCGACGCGCTGCACGCGGACTATGTGTGGGTGCCGAAGGATCTGCCGCTGGCGAGCAGCCTGCTGAAATCCCCCAAGTGGACGCCAGCCTATCGCGGCGGCCGCTCGATCATCTTCGGGCGAAGCAGCCTTCTGCCGCCCGGAACGCCGATGCAGGAAGGCGCCCCCGTGCAGTGCCGGTGCTTTCCCGGCCCCTGACGGCCGTTCCCGTCGAGCGTGCGGGATTTGCTTCCATTACAATCCTGCGTGCGGCGTCTGCATAAGCGCTGCCGCATGCTCACCATGCCTGATCAAATGAGGCGTCACATGTCGGCAGCGAAAAAACATCGTCCAGTCGTCGACCCGTATAGCGGTTACAGCTTTCGCGTCAAATGGGATGGCCGGCTCGTTGCTGGAATCACCAGGGTGAGCGCGCTCACGCGCACGACCGCAGTCGTGGAGTATCGGGAAGGCGGCAACACAGGCGCCACACGCAAATTGCCCGGCGTGACCGGGTTCGAAGCCATTACCCTCGAGCGTGGCATCACGCACGATGCCGACTTCGAGGCCTGGGCACGCCTCGTGGCTGGCACCGCAGAGCCGCAGCTGGTCTTTCGCAAGGAGGTCCGGATCGAGGTGTACGACGGCCACGGACGGTTGGCGCTGGCCTATAACGTCCACCGGTGCTGGCCCTCGGAATACGTTGCCCTCGGCGGCCTGGAGACCGGCTCGGAGTGCGCCCTCATTCAGTCGCTGACGTTGCAGAACGAGGGATGGGAGCGCGACACGTCCATCAAGACGCCTGCGTCGAGGAAGCCTGGCGCCGCGCGAGAGCGCTCGCGATGACCTTACACGCGGAACTGAAGGCCAAGGCGGTCGCCACCTATAACGCGGCAGCTGATTCGTACGACGCTTCTGACAATACTTCGATCAGCTCACGGAGGACGCGCGCGCGCGTCAAACGGCACGATCTGCGGTATCTGGCAGACGAAGGCATTACCGCAATCGAAGCCAACGTGATCTACGCTATTGCCCGGAAGCCCGGGGCCTGAAGCCCCGCGGACCATAACCACCGCTTTTGCCGATGGCCGCCCACGCGGATACTGTGTTCCGCGGAGGGACACGACTTGACGACACGATTGACGAGAAGACTACTGGTGCTGTGTGCGGTGGGTGCCGTATGGGTCCTTCCGGCTGCAGCCCGCCAGAACGCCTCGCTCGACCTTCTGTTGAATGCCACGACATTTCGGAACATCGGGCCGTTTCGCACCTCGGCCTGGGTCACCGAGATCGCCGTACCGGAGACTCCCGCGCGAGATCATCTCTACACCATCTACGCTGCGACGCGCACCGGCGGCCTCTGGAAAACGTCCAACAACGGCATTACGTGGGACCCCGTATCGGACAGCGTCGAAGTGGCGGCGGTCGGCGCCGTCGCCGTCGCGCCCTCCAACCCCAGCATCGTTTGGATGGGTACGGGCGATCAGGCGAACGCGCGCTCGTCGTACTCCGGCAAGGGCGTCTTCAAGTCTACCGACGCGGGCAAGACCTGGCAGTCCATGGGGCTACCCGACACGCACCACATCGCGCGCATCATCATCCATCCGACCAATCCCGAGATCGTCTACGTCGCCGCGATGGGCCACCTGTTCTCGAAGAACGAGGAGCGCGGCGTGTTCCGGACGCGGAACGGTGGGAAGACGTGGGACAAGGTGCTGTATGTGGACGACGGCACCGGCGCGATCGATCTCGTCATCAATCGCAAGTCGCCGGACACGTTGTATGCGGCGATGTACGAAAAGCACCGGACTCCCTGGCAGCTGGTGCTTGGCGGTCCAGGCAGCGGCGTCTATCGGACAAACGACGGCGGCACCAGATGGAGGAAGCTCGACGGCCTTCCTGCGGGCAACGTGGGGCGCATCGGTCTGGACATCCAGCAGCGCAACCCGAACGTCCTGACGGTGATCGTCGAGAACCTCACTGCGCGGAAAGAGGGCATGCCGGCGCGGATCGACGCGTGCCAGGCGAGCGGCGCACGGGGCGGCGGTCCGGCAGGAGGGCGAGCCGGACGCGCGGGCGGACCGATGGGCAACGAGGTGTATCGAAGCGAGGATGGCGGCCGGGCGTGGAAGAAGCTGCACGGCGACGACATCGATGTGGCGGGTTCGAAGGCGCCGTACTCGTTCAACCAGATCCGGACGAACCCTGCCGATCCGACTCAGATTGTCGTTACCAGCGACACGATGTACGAGTCGCGCGACGGCGGGAAGACCTGGCACTGCGAGCTCTTCAGAGGCGTGTTCGGCGACTTCCGCGCGATCTGGTGGGATGACCAGGATCCGCAGCGCATCATGCTCGGCAGCGACGGCGGTGTGAACGTTTCGTACGACGGCGGCCGCACGGCCGACTACTTCCTGAACAAGAGGATCGGCGAGGTTTATGCGGTCGGCGTCGACATGGACGATCCGTACAACGTCTACGCCGGTCTTCAGGACCACGATTCGTGGAAGGGCCCCAGCAACTCCAGGGGCGGCATGATCACGCTCGAGGACTGGACGACGGTTGGCGGCGGCGACGGCATGTACAACCAGGTCGATCCGACCAATTCGCGTTGGGTCTACAACAGCTTTCAAACTGGCGGTCAGCGGCGGTTCGACCAGTTGACGGGGCAGGCCGCGAACATTCAGCCGCAGCGTCCGCAGAACGCACCGGCGCTGCGCTACAACTGGATCACGCCCATCGTCTTGTCGCCGCACAACCCGCAAATCCTGTACACGGGCGCCCAGGTCGTGTTCCGGTCGCTCAACCGGGGGGACTCGTGGCAGGAGATCAGTCCGGACCTGACGACGAGCGATGCGACCAGGTGCGGGCTCAACTCCGGTTACGTGCCGTACTGCACGATTACGTCGATCTCGGAGTCGCCGATCACCGCAGGCGTCATCTGGGTGGGGACCGACGATGGCAAGGTGCAGGTGACGCGAGATCACGGCGCGACATGGACGGATCTGACGGCCGCGGTTGCTGCGGCAGATGGTCCCCCCGATCGCTACGTGAGCCGCGTGTTCGCCTCGCCGCACGAGGCGGGCACTGCCTTTCTTGCGAAGAGCGGTTTCCGGAACGACGACTTCCGGCCGTTTCTCTATCGGACGACGGATTTCGGCAAGACGTGGACGGCGATCGCCTCGAACCTCGTCGCGTCTCCCATCAACGTCGTCGTGCAGGATCGAAAGAACCCGAACCTGCTGATTGTCGGGAACGATCTTGGCGTGTGGGTGTCGGTCGACGCGGGCGGCGCCTGGACGCGGCTCAAAGCGAACCTGCCGGCAGTTCCAGTGCACGATCTGGCCGTTCACCCGCGCGAGAACGATCTCGTGCTGGGGACCTACGGCCGAGGCATCTTCATCGGGGACATCACGCATCTGCAGGAGCTCTCGGCGGAGCTGCTGGCCAGGCCGTTCCACGTGTTCGCCGTCGAGCCGCGGGCCGCCTACGGCTTCCGTGCGCAGGGGAACTTCCATCTGTTCGGCAACGCTTACATCGAGGTGCCGAACGAGCCCGATGCGCTAGTGATCAACTACTACGTTCGCGCGCAGCACGACGGCGGCGCGCGGGTGACGATCGCGGACATCACGGGTGTTGAGATCGCTCAGGTCAAAGGGCCGTCCGAAGCCGGGCTGAACCGCGTACAGTGGAACATGAGGGCCGGCTCTGCGCCCACTGGCGGCCGGGGCGGCCGGGGCGGCGAACCAACGCTGCCGGCTGCCGACTATCGGATCACCGTCGAAGCTGGGGGTCAGCAGGAGACGACGATCGGCCGGATCCGGGAGCGAATCAGGTAGCGCGGGAGGTCGACGGTCAACCCGCAACACACGCGATGATGGTGAATCGGGTTCAGTAGCCTTACGAGTCGGAGGGAACAGAAAACATGAGCAGGACCAAACTCGTCGCAATCACGATGGTGGTAAGCGTCACGCTACTGGGCTGGTTGACCATCGCACCTCGCGCTCAGAGTACACCTGCCGTACCGCTCGGGAAATCGATCGTCGGTTCCTGGCGAGGCGATGCAGTCTTTTCCAATCCGAGGACCAATTTCGGTCGAACTGACTTGGAAATGCGGTTCAATGACTACGGCATTGTGACCGTCAGCCGAGGACCCATGCCCGGGCGGCCGGTGTTCGATAGATGGGTCGGAGACTACGCTATCCTTGGCAATTCGGTGCTCATCAGCCCGCATGTTGCTGACGGAGGCACCATGGTGTTAATGCTCGGGGTCACAGTGGAAGACGACCGCCTGGAGAGTGTGAGCCCTGGTGGCACCGTCAGTGATTTCATCATTGGCACCGGGATTCGCTTGCGACGACAGTGAGGGCCTTACGAGCACACTCACCGTACTCGGTGCGATCTTCGTCGTGGCTGGGGCAGGACTGTCGCTGCTGGCTACTCGCTACCTGGTCTCGAGACGAGCGTTCCTTCGGAACTCCGACGTGACGACGGGAGTCGTTGTGGCGCTCGGCGAAAGCCGGGATCAGGACGAGACGAGCTACTCCCCGACCGTCCGCTTCAGGACTGCGGCAGGTCGCGAGGTGACGTTTCAGTCCGGCACAGGTAGCGGCAAGGCATCATGGAGCATAGGAGACAGCATCCGGGTCCGCTATCGGCGCGACCAGCCCGACTCGGCGGAAGTCAGCTCGTTTGCGGCGCTCTGGGGACCGTCGCTGCTGTTTGCCCTGCTGGCTGTCGTGTTTCTGTCCATCGGCTTTGGTGTTTTGGCCGGATGGCTCCCAGTTTCCACACCCGCGTCGAGATAGGCACTGCTCTGGTGCTTCACGGGCTCGACAGAGACGAGTAGATGATGACGCGGGTAGGCGCTCGACTGGTGTTGGTGGTTGCTATTGTCGCGACGATCAGCTGCGACCGCGCGACGAAGCACATCGCGGCCACGACGCTCGTGGGGGCCTCGAGCCGGTCGTTTCTGGCAGACACTGTGCGGCTCGAGTACGTCGAGAACACCGGTGGGTTTCTGAGCCTCGGCGCCGACTTGCCGCCTGCGGTTCGCACGGGCCTGTTCACGATCGGCACCGGGCTCACGCTCGTCGCCCTCGTCGCAGGCGCGATCTGGTTCCGCTGGAGCGGATGGCCGCTGCTGGGAGTGAGCCTGTTCGTGACCGGTGGCGCGTCGAACTGGCTGGATCGCGTGGTCCACGGCAGCGTCATCGATTTCATCAACGTTGGGGTTGGCCCGCTGCGAACGGGGATCTTCAACATCGCAGATGTGGCCATCATGCTCGGCGTGGGGATTGTCGTGTTGACTGAGCTGCGCGGGAACATGCACGCTCCACCACCGACACGAACGTCCGATCACACCGCGTAGGACGAGCCGCGGCAGCCCACGAGTGATGCAACGCAGGGAGCACCAACACCGATGGTGGCGTTTCAAATCAGCATCAATGGAAAGCTGTACTGCGAATCTCAGGACATTACCGCTTTGACGATGGTGGCCGAGGAGATTCAGCGGCGCCGCGGCTCGCGGATTTCCTTGCACGTCGCTGGCGAAGGGCCCCTGCAGTGGCTGGCGGCGAACCTCGGGGCTGGCGACGAAATCGTCGTGCGGATCGTGGACGCTGCGGAGCAGGAGGACGCCGATCCTGTGGGGTGTAGCTTCTGCGGCAGGGACGTCCACGACGTTTCTAACCTCGTGCTCGGTCATTCGGCGGCCACGACCGCAATCTGCGCCCCCTGTATTGCTGGCTTCAGCAAAGCAGTAAAGAGCGGCACTGCGTTGCCGCTGGGGGCTGCGATCCGCGACGAACCCGAATGGGTGTGCGGATTCTGTTCCAACCAACCGGGTAGTATCCCGGGCGTTGTCGTGCGGAACGGCGCGGCTGTGTGTCCGGAGTGTCTCCGTGCGTGTGCGGATATTCTGGGAGATCGCTCCGCCTGAGCGTGGCAACGGGGCAGGCTTGTGCAAACGCGTACCACGCCGCTGATCGGCGAGTCACCAATGGGCGGCTGATGGTGTTCCCATGACGCGTGGGAAGCAACGCCGAGAGGAGATCAAGACTCGTCGTGCCGCTCTAACTGCGCGGCGCGCCGAGCTCGAGGAGGCCGCTCGCTGGAAGCAACTCGAGGCGCGTGGCGTCCTCGTCAACGCCGCGGCCCTCGCTCCCAACAACAGCTACGGCGCCCCGCAGTTCGTGTACCGTGGGTACTACGTTGACATACCTTTTCGTTGCGAAGACTGCGGGAAAGACGAGGTCTGGACTGCCACACAACAGAAGTGGTGGTATGAAGTCGCCAAGGGCTTTGTCTATTCCACCGCCACGCGGTGCAGGAACTGCCGTCGCAAGGAACAGGCGCGTCGAACGGAGGCTCGCCGCAGGCATCTCGAAGGCGTGTCACGGAAGACACGAGGCGGCACCTGAGCGACCGGATCACTGACCCCCGATAATCCTCACGTTGGTCGGCGCGCGCGGCGGCGTTGCGGTGCCGCTCGCAGACACGACGAAGAGCGTAATGCTCTGCGGCGGGAGCGTCACGACGATGCTGTTGCCGCTGAAGCTGAGATCCGCCAGGCGCGTGATGGTGTTGGCCGATGTGAGCTGCCAGACCTGCGCGGTTCCGCGGTGCGCCACGTTGGCGAGGTTGATCGTCGCCGGCGCCGTGCCAGACAGGTACTTGCTGATCACCATGACAGTGAGCGCGCCGTCGGCCGACCGCTGGGCGGCAAACGCCGCGACGTTGTCGGGATTGGCCGTCGTTGCCGCGACGCTCGTGTCTCCGAACGTCGACCGGTTGCCGTCGTAGTTGCGGTACATCTTCATGGCCTTGTAGGTCGGCGTGCTCGACGCGGGCGTCGTCCAGCGCGCCCCCATGTCGAGTCCCTCGCGGCCGAAAATCCCGTAGACGTCCGCCTGCGTCGTCGCGCCGTTGATGTGGTTCTCGGCACCCCAGTTGTATTCGGTGATCCCGATGAGCGTGCCCGGGTAGTAGGTGTTGACCCAGTTCTTCAGCCGAGGTACGAGCTGGACGTCGTCGTTGATCCATGTCTCATCGACGTAGCCCGGATCCCACAGCGAGCGCGTCGACCGGTTCCGTCGCAACTGCATCGCGCTCGACACGTCGTCGCTGAACTCGCCGCCCTGCGGGTAATAGTGGACGGTGAAGACATCGAGGAGGCGCTGGCCGGACGTCGTATGGCGCTGGCGCATCTGGTCGAGGAACCACGGCAGGTAGTCGGCGCCGCCCTGGCTGGCGCGATCGGGGAGCGAGCCCCACCCGTGGGTGCTGCCGTACTGCTGATCGTAGCCGCTGTAGAAGTACCCGCTCCAACCCCATTCCTCGGGCCCCACGACGAGCGCGGTTGGATCGACAGCTTTGATTCTCTGAGCGAAGTCGATCGTCTTGTCACGAATCTCGGCCATCGTCGGCGACGTGGGACGGACGTCACGATGCGTCGCGTGCCACAGGCTCGGCTCGTTGTCGAGGATGTAGTACCGCAACCCGCCGTTCGCGTTGGTGCCCCAGCGACCAACCAGATGCTGGATCCATCCCTGCTGAAAAAGCGACGTGGACGGAACGTTGGCGTCGTTGGGATCGTTTCCGGTCACGAACTGACCATTCGTCCGCACGCCGTTGCCCGCGTCGGGGAACCACTGCCAGTCGGTCCCGGTTTGCGCGCCGTACTTGGCGACCGAGAAGCTGGCGAGCTTGCTGCGATTCTGGCCGACCTTCGCGACCCACTCGATGGTTGGAATCGTGAGCATGGCCCTCGCGCTCGCGGTTCGCGCGTTTGCGATGAAGGTATCGCCGCGTTCGCCCGCGGTTGCGCTGCTCTCGGCAATGCTTTCGTAGTACCAGTCGTTGCCGCGGTTGTCGGCGTTCAGCTGCCAGTTGTATCGCGTGGTGTTGTTCCCGCCGTTTCGATTGAGCGGACTGTTGAGGTCGTTCAACTCGACCGAACTGGCGTGTGCCACGCCGTAGATGTTGGGATCGATCGGGCGACGATTCGCGTTGGCGTCGACCGAGATCGTGACCGGCGGGTTCTGTGCGTGAGCTGACGCGCCGTGCAGGAACAACACACATAGCCAGACGGACAGGCCCACGGCCGTGGTGCCTGCACGGGCGTGAGCCTTCCAGTCTGCGCAGCAAGCGAGCGGAGACGCGAGAACGAACATGGATCCGGGCGCTACTACGCACGATCCATGCCGCGACGGCAGCTGCGGTATTGGTCGTTCTAACGGAGTTGCGGGCGTTGAGTCCGGCGCGAACAACACAGGATTGTGGGGCGGATCACAACATCAAATTAACCAGTATGCTGGGCTGCGCCATGCCTGATCTCGTCGTCGAGTTCGGCCAGATCGACATCTACCTCTTCGATCAGCTCCTCCGCGGGCGGATCGCGGCGGGCATGCGCCTGGTCGATGCGGGGTGCGGCGGGGGCCGCAACCTCATCTACTTTTTCAGGAACGGGTTCGACGTCTTCGGCGCGGATGCCGACCCCGCGGCGATTCGGTCGGTCCGCGCCATCGCGAAGCGGCTCGCACCCGATCTCCCCGAGACGAACTTCAGGGTCGAACCCGTCGAGCAGATGACCTTCCCCGACGCCTTCGCCGACGTTGTGTTGAGCAGCGCCGTGCTGCACTTCGCAAAAGACGACGAGCAGTTCGCGGGAATGGTGCAGGAGACGTGGCGCGTGCTGAAACCTGGGGGGCTGCTCTTCTGCAGGCTGGCGTCGAATATCGGTATGGAAACCAGAGTGCAACGGATCGACGGCCGACGGTTTCTGCTGCCGGACGGATCTGAGCGGTATCTGGTCGATCAGGCGATGCTCCTCGACCTCACCCGCGATCTGGGTGGGAGGCTCCTCGATCCGCTCAAGACGACGATCGTCCAGGATCAACGGTGTATGACGACATGGGTGGTCGGGAAAAACCCGTGAGCGTGGACCATCTTGTGTACGCCAGCCTGACTTGACGGCAAGCGTGGACCGCATCGCGACGTTGCTTGGCGTCACGCCGGCGCCGGGTGGACAGCATCGAGGCCGCGGAACGAGGAACGCGCTCGTTCGGCTGGGGCCACGCACCTATCTCGAGATCGTAGGGCCCGATCCCGACCAGCCTCCGCCGACTCGGCCGCGGTGGTTCAGCATCGATCGCCTGCGCGAGCCCCGACTCGTCACATGGGCGGCGGCTGCGGCTGATATCGAGGGGCTGGCGAATCGCGCGGAGCGGTCAGGCGTCGGGATCGGGCCGGTGCAGCAGGGGCATCGGACGCGCGCAGACGGCGTCGAGCTCTCCTGGCGCTTCACAGACCCAACTGTCGTTTCCTGTGACGGCATCGTACCGTTCCTGATCGACTGGGGGACATCGCCGCATCCGGCGGTCACGGCGCCGTGGGGCGGCGAGCTCGTTGCGTTGCGCGCAGAACATCCCGACCCTGCGTCAGTCGATAGCCGCCTGCGCGTGCTCGATCTCGACCTTGCGGTGACTCGCGGCGAAGCGCCCGCGCTTGTCGCGACGATTCGCACGCTCCGCGGTGACGTCGAGCTCAGATAGCGTGCGCGCCTTCTGCTAAGATCGTTCGCGTCTTTCCAGCCACGCAACGAGCCTCATGACCAAGGATCTCTGGACCGCCGTCGACCGTTACCTCACCGACGAGCTCGTGCCGCCCGATCCGGCGCTCGAGGCGGCGCTTGCGACAAGCGCGGCCGCCGGGCTTCCCGAGATCGCCGTGTCGCCGAATCACGGCAAGCTGCTGCACCTTCTCGCGAAGGTGCAGGGAGCGAAGCGAATCCTCGAGATCGGTACGCTGGGCGGGTACAGCACGATCTGGCTCGCGCGCGCCTTGCCCGCCGGCGGCCATCTCATCACGCTCGAGGCCGATCCGCAGCACGCCGACGTCGCCCGGGCGAACATCGGTCGCGCCGGTCTGTCGCGCTCCGTCCAGGTCCGTGTGGGAGTTGCGCTCGACACACTGCCTCAGCTCGCCGCCGAGGGGCGCGGTCCATTCGACCTGTTCTTCATCGACGCGGACAAGGTGAACACGCCGCAGTACTTCACGTGGGCGCTCACTCTGTCTCGGCCGGGCAGCCTCATCGTGGTGGACAACGTCGTGCGGGACGGCGCCGTGGCTGACGTGTCGAGCACGGATCTCAGCGTGCAGGCGATGCGCCGGTTTTTTGAGCTCGTTCGGTCGGAGCCGCGCGTGGACGCAACGGCCATCCAGACCGTCGGGATCAAGGGGTACGACGGCCTGGCGATCGTGCGAGTGACCGATGCGGCAAAGTGAGGCAATGTCCCCGCGCATCAGGGCGCTCGTCGAGAAAGTCTGGGGATACCACCAGCTCGGTCATGCGCTATCGAAGGCTGACGCAATCCTGGTGCTCTGCAGCCACGATACTGGTGTAGCCGAGCGCGGTGCACAGCTGTTTCTCGATGGCTGGGCGCCGCTCCTGATCTTCTCCGGCGGCCTCGGTTCCATCACCAGGCATCTCTGGACCGAGCCCGAGGCGCACCAGTTTGCCGCGATTGCCGACCGGATGGGCGTCCCGAGGTCGAACATCCTTACGGAGACGCGGTCGACGAACACCGGCGAGAACGTGCGCTTCACGAGGCAACTGCTGGCCGAACGCGGACTCGATCCTCAGTCGTTCATCCTGGTGCAGAAGCCCTACATGGAACGGCGCAGCTTTGCCACGTTCAGGAAGGTCTGGCCCGAGAAGCACGCGATCGTGACCTCGCCGCAGGTCTCGCTCGATGATTACCTCGACCGATACTCGAACGACGCGCTCTCGACGAGAGAGGTCGTCAGCATCATGGTGGGCGATCTCCAGCGCGTGAAGCTCTACGGGGAAAACGGCTTTCAGATTCCCCAGGACATCCCGCGAGATGTGTGGGACGCCTTCGAGGCGTTGGTGGCGGCGGGGTACGACACCCGTCTGGTCCGCGCGTGACGAACGAGCCTCGCCGGCGTTCCACGACCTATCAGCTCAATTCCCTCCGTGTTGTCCGTGTTATCCGTGGTTCTACTGCGACGTCGACGTTTTCCGGCCCATCTCGACCTTCAGCACCTCGACCGCTTTCTCGATCTGCGTGTCGCGTCCTTTGATGAAATCGCCTGGCGTGTTGTCGACGTGCACGTCGGGCGGCACGCCGTAGTTCTCCATGTTCTGACCGCTGACGGTCCAGACACCGCTGCCTGGCGTCCGGATCGCCGCACCGTTGAGGAGCGTGTACGAGCCGGTCCCGATCACGGCGCCCATCGTCGGAACACCGATGACCTTTCCGAGCCCGAGCGCCTTGAACCCGGCGGGGAACATCTCGGCGTCCGACGCCGAGCGCTCGTTCTGCATCACGACCATCGGCCCGTAGAAGTTCTGCGGCCGCGGCTGCTGGAAGCCGGCATCACGTCCGATCGTGTATTGATACTGGCGTCCCGCCAGGATGGCCAGCAGTTCCTGGTCGATGCCGCCACCGCCGTTGAAGCGCTGGTCGATGACGAGCGCCTTCTTCGTGCGCTGCGCCGCGAGGTCGAGCTGGAACTGGCGGAGCGACGGCGCGTCCATGGCACGGATGTGAAGGTAGCCGATCTCGCCGTTGCTCAACTTCGTGACCATCTCCCGGCGATCGGTGACCCACCTCGCGTACTGGAGATCGCCAAACGCGCCGCCCGCAACCGGAGAGATCGTCACGGCCCAGGCGCCCTCCTTGGCAGGCTTGTCGTTCACCATGAAGTGGAACTTGCTTCCGGCCGCGAGCGTGAAGTACTGCCAGTAGTTCTCGCTGGTCTTCAGGTCGCGGTCGTCGACCGAGATGAGGTAGTCGCCCTTCTTGATCTTCAGGTAGTCGTGGTCCGCGGGGCCGTCCTTGTAGATGTGCGTGATCTTGTAGAAGCCCGACGGGTCCGCCGCCAGATCGAATCCAGGTTGCCGCGTCTGCAGCGCCGGCCGGTTGTCGTTGACCGGGCCGCCGCCGCTGACCCCGGTGTGCGACGCGTTGAGCTGACCGATCATCATCATCATCACGGTGTTCAACTCGTCGTCGTCCACGAGGTGGTCGAGGAGCGGAGCGTAGGCGGTCTTCAGGGCGTTCCAGTCCGCGCCGTGCATCTTGGGGTCGTAGAAGCGATGCTTCATGATCCGCCAGCCCTCGTTGAACACCTGGGAGCGCAGCGCCTTGCGATCGACTTCGATGTTGACCGTGTAAGTCACCTGGCGCGCCGTAGCGTTGGCTGCCGGTTCGGTTACCGTGGGCGCGCCGCCGCGGCCACCCCGCCCGGCGCCGCGACCAGCCCCTGAAGTGGCCTGAGCCGCGCCGGCGCCCGCAAGATTGACTGGCGTGGCAAAGAGCCCGCTCCCTGAACGGAAGTACAAGGTCCGGCCATCGCGGGCAAACGCCATGCTGCTGCCGCCGCCTCCAGGTCCGCCAGCTGCGCCTCCGCGTCCGCCTCGCCCGGCACCTGCAGCCGCGTTTTCAGGAGCGGGCGGCACGCGTGTCAATTGGCCGCTTTCGACATTGATGATGTACATGCCTGCGTTGGCGTCCGGCGCGCCACCGCGGCCGCCGCCGGCCCCCGCGGTTGACGCCGTCAACGCGACGGAGTGGCCTTCGGGCGACGGTGTGAGCCCGCCGATCGCGGTTCCTGGAACCGAGAGCTGATGCGCGCGGCGCGCGAGGCCGTTCCAGTCGATGCGAACCTCGGGCGCCTGTGCGGCAGCGCCGCCCTGGCCTGAGCCTCCGCGGCCCGTGGTCTGGCGCGCGGCCGCTTCAGCCGCGAGCCCCTGTGCCTCGTTGTCGATATCACGGTTCGTCGGATCGCGGTCCTGATCGCGCAGCGATAGCGCCCACAACTCCATCGTCGTGCTGATGCCGCCCTGCGACGCGATGCCGCTACTGGCGCCTTCGGAGGAGGTAAACACGAGGTAGCGTCCATCTGCGGTCCAGACGGCGTTGCTTTCCGAATAGAGCAGGCTGTCGTCCGAGACGTGACGTTCTTCGCCTCCCGCAATGGAGACGATGTAGACGTGGGAGCGGAGCGTTCGATCCTGCTTGGAGAACGCAATCCACTTGCTGTCGGGCGACGCGGCGACCGAGCCGATGCGGCCGACCTCGCTCGACGCGACGACCGCGGTCTTGCCGTCGGCAACGTTGTAGCTGTAGAGCTTCCTGTCGGCGGCCGTGTACAGCAGCGCCGTCGAATCCGGCGTCCACACGAGCGCACCCTTTTCGTTGTCGAGGTCGGTGATCTTCTTCAGCGTGCGGCCTTCGGGGTCGCTGACCCAGATCTCGTCCCGCCCTGAGCGGTCTGAAACGAACGCGAGGAACTTGCCATCGGCGGACCATTTCGGCGCCTGGTTGCGCGACGCCATCTTGTCGGGCGCAACGCGCGTGATGTCGCCGCGCTCGGTCGCAATCGTGAAGATCTGTCCGCGCGCGGAAATGACGGCGCGGCGGCCCGACGGCGAGAGGTCGAACGTGTCTACTTCGTTCGTGATGATCTCGAACTCGAGCTCGTTCGCCTTCTCGTCCGAGGCGATGTCCAGCTTGATCTCGCTGGTTTTCCCGGAGGCGACATCCAACTTCCAGATGCCGAAGTTGTCCTCGTAGACGATGACCTTGCCGTCGCTGGACATCGACGGCCAGAACAGGCTGCCATCGGTGTGCCGGGTCACCTGCGTCGGCGATCCGCCCTTCACGGGAATCTTGTAAATGTTGTTGACGCTCTTCCGCACGTCCAGGCCGCCCGGACTCACGCTCTTTTCGTTCGGCAGGGGATCGCCGACGAAGTAAATCGAACCGTCGGCGCCCCACATCGGCCAGTAACGGTTGTACTGCTCGTCGCCGAGCAGCTTCGTGTAACTCCTGGCGGCTATGTCGGCGATCCAGAGGTCGGCAGCGTAGCTGCCACGATAGTGGCGGCGGGACCACGTGGCGGGATGGCGGTTGAAGACGAGCGACTTGCCGTCTGGCGAAAAGCTGCCCCAGTAGCCCCAATCCAGGTTCAGCGACTGCTCCTGTCCCCCTGTCGCTGCGATCTGATAGAGCGTGGCCACGGAGGGGAATGCCCCATCGCCGCGTGCCGCTCGGAATATCACGTGCGCGGAGTCACGCGTCCAGCCGACGACGTCGTCGCCGCCCGTGTGGTAGGTCAGTCGTCTGGGTGTCCCGCCGGTCGAGGCGACCACGTAGACATCGTTATTGCCATAACGATTCGACGAGAACGCGATCGAGCGTCCGTCGGGCGAGAACCGCGGATACACCTCGCGCGCAAGGTTGTCGGTGAGTCGATGGACGGTCGACCCGTCCTCGTTCGCCATCCAGATGTCGCCAAGATAGCTGAACACGACTTTGCCACCGTGGTAGTCCGGATGCCGGGCCAGCCGGACGGGCGCAGCGGTTGGAAGTGCAGCGCCGAACAGCAAGGCGAAAGCGGCGGTGAGGTAGACGGCGACAGAGGCTCTTCGAACCATACCCAACCTCCAAGCGTCGTGAATCGGGATGACTGCCGGGATAGTACACCAAGCTCCGCAGTTTGAGGGCCCTTACCGCCGGTCTATACTGGCCGGATGAACGCGACGACGAGCTGATGCTGCTGGCCGCGCTGGGCGTAGCGCCGATGGTCATGGGATCACAGGATCCCGCACGGGACCTGCTGCGGCTCGCGATTGCCGCCGCAGGTGGCGCGGAGAATCTCCAGCGCCAGACTGTGTTCGCGTGGCACGGGAATGCAACAATCCATGCCGCCCGCGGCCAGACCATCCGGATCGA
>Ga0184612_10000117_pt1 | contig 35505 bp, 26 predicted proteins | sample PLM3_60_coex_FD_133163 | JGI IMG/M metagenome (GOLD analysis project Ga0184612, IMG submission 133163) | Groundwater sediment microbial communities from an aquifer in East River, Colorado, USA - PLM3_60_coex | ecosystem: Environmental > Terrestrial > Soil > Riparian zone | place: USA: East... | reverse complement strand
CCGGACGGCGGCCGGCACAGAGGTCACGCGCGGCTTTCCTCTCGATCCACGGCCCCGCGAGCGCTTCGATCATCCGCATCACGTGGGCCTCTGGTTCAACCACGGCGACGTGAACGGGCTCGACTTCTGGAACAACTCGTACGACATTCCGGCGGATCGGGCGCCGAAGATGGGAACTATCCGCCACAAGCGGGTCGTCGAGGCCAGGAGCGGTGCCGATCGCGGCGAGCTGGCGGTCGAGATGGAGTGGATCACACCCGACGGCGTTGCCCTCCTGCGCGAGACGACGCGCTTCGTCTTCCGCGGCAACGGCGACACGCGCAGCGTCGATCGGATCACCACGCTGGCGGCACTCGATCGTCAGGTCGTGTTCCGCGACAACAAGGAAGGATCGCTCGGCCTCCGCATCAGGCGAGAGCTCGAACAGCCAGGCGAGAAGCCAGAGCAGTTCACCGACGCCGACGGGAAGGTGTCGAAGGTGCCCGTGCTCGACAACACCGGCGTGACGGGCCTCTACACGAGCAGCGAGGGACTCGAGGGCGACGCGGTCTGGGGCACGCGAGGCCGCTGGTGCATGCTCGCGGGAAAAGTCGGCGCCGAGCCGATCACAATCGCGATTCTCGACCATCCGTCGAACCCCAACTCCCCCACCTACTGGCACGCGCGCGGGTACGGGTTGTTTTCGGCGAACGTCTTCGGCCGGAAGGTGTTCGATCCGGAGCAGGAGGAACTGACGCTGACGCTCGAGCCCGGGAAGTCCGTGACCTTCCGCCATCGGGTGCTGATTCTGGGAACCCCGGCGACGCCGGCGTCGATCGAACGCGAGTTCAAGACGTTCTCGGCGGTTACGTCGTCACAGTATTTCTGACCGTCGCACACGGACAAGGCGGATCGACAGATATGAGCGTCGTCGGTCGTGGCGTCGTCGCAGGGCATCTCACGCCTGAGGAAGTGTCGGACCTGGCGCGGCAGGGGTTGGACCGCCTGCCGCTCGACGGCAAGCGCGTCATCGTCCTGATTCCCGACGGCACGCGGACGATGCCAATGCCGTTGATGTTCGAGATCCTCGAGCGCGAGCTCGCCCCGCGCGTCGCCGCGCTCGACTTCCTTGTCGCCCTCGGCACGCACACGCCGATGAATGACGAGCAGCTGAGTCGCCTGATCGGACGCACGGTCGTTGACGGCCGCGCCGGCGATCGCCGGGTTTTCAACCATCGCTGGGACGACCCGGCCACATTTGCGACGCTCGGTACGATCCCCGCGGCGGCGATCGCGGAGCTCTCTCTCGGCCGGCTGAACCAGGACGTGCCCGTCGCGCTCAATCGCATGGTCGTCGAGTACGACCACGTGCTCATCTGCGGACCGGTCTTTCCGCACGAGGTGGTCGGCTTCTCTGGCGGCACGAAGTATCTCTTTCCCGGCATCGCAGCTTCCGAGATCATCCACTTCACGCATTGGCTGGGCGCCCTCATCACGAGCTCGGACGTGCTCGGAACGATCGATACGCCGGTGCGTGCGGTCATCAACCGCGCGGCCGCCCTGCTCGACACGCCGCTCTCGCTGCTCGCCCTCGTCGTGACCTACGAAGGCGTTGCTGGCGTGTTCTGCGGCGAAGCTACGGGAAACCACAGCGCGTGGCGGCAGGCAGCGGCGCTCTCCTCGAGGCGCCACATCGTGTGGCTCGATAAGCCCTTCGATCGCGTGCTGACGGTGATGCCGGCGATGTATCAGGATTTGTGGACGGCCGCCAAAGGTGTCTACAAGACCGAACCGGCCGTGGCCGACGGTGGCGAGGTCGTCGTGTATGCGCCGCACGTCCGCGAAGCCAGCCGCGTGCACGGCCACGTGATCAACGAGATCGGGTATCACTGCCGGGACTATTTCCTCGCGCAGTGGGACCGCTTCGGTCGTTTCCCTCTCGGGATTCTCGCGCATTCGACCCACGTGAAGGGACCGGGCACGTACGATGCGCGAAGCCACGTCGAGGCTCCGCGGATCAACGTGACGCTCGCGACCGGTATTCCCAGAGAACAGTGCGAGCACCTCAGCCTGAGGTATTGCGATCCGGCCGAGGTCGATCAGACTGCCTGGTCGACGGATGTGGGCAGCGGCTCGTACAAAGTGCCGCGCGCCGGCGAATTGTTGTTTCGCGTCGGGAGACCTCCGGACGCTGCGGAGGCGACATCGTGAAATACGCCATGGGAGTTGTCGGGCTCGGGGTGATGGGCTCAAACCTCGCCCGCAACATCGAGAGCCGTGGGTTTCCGGTCGTCGGCTACGATCTCGACGCCGCCAAGGCGCAGGCGTTCGTGAACGGTCCGGCGAAAGGCAAGGCCGTCGCCGCCGCCGACAGCCCGGCGAATCTGATGGTCATGCTCGAGCGGCCCCGCCGGATTCTCGTCATGGTGCCGGCAGGCAAACCCGTCGACAGCGTCATCGCGCATCTCAAACGGCATCTCGAAACTGGCGACATACTGATCGATGGCGGCAACTCTTATTTCCTCGACACCGATCGGCGGTCGGACGAGCTCGCCTCCGCGGGCTTCCATTTCGTGGGCGCCGGGGTGTCTGGCGGCGAAGAAGGCGCCCTGCACGGGCCCTCCATCATGCCGGGTGGACCGCGAGCCGCGTGGGACGCGCTCTCCCCCATCCTGCGCGCGATCGCGGCCAAAGCCGAGGACGCGGAGCCGTGCGTCGCCTACATGGGTCCGCGCGGCGCCGGCCACTACGTGAAGATGGTGCACAACGGAATCGAGTACGGCGACATGCAGCTCATCGCCGAGGCCTACGACCTGCTGCATCGAGGCGGCGGCCTGTCGGCTCAAGAGATTGCGGATATCTTCTCGGAGTGGAATGAAGCCGAGCTCCGATCGTACCTGATCGAAATCACGGCCCTGGCGCTGCAGCACATCGACAAGGACACCGGCAAACCGCTGGTCGATCTGATTCTCGACGAGGCGCAACAGAAGGGCACGGGCAAGTGGATGAGCCAGAACGCGTTCGACGTCGGGGCGCCGATCCCTACCGTCAACGCGGCCGTCGAGGCCCGCCAGATCTCCGCGCTCAAGACCGAGCGCGTCGCGGCGAGCCGCGTGCTGAGCGGCCCGACGGAGCGGTTTACCGGCGATCGCCGGCAGCTCATCGATGCGACGCGCCACGCTCTGTATGCGAGCAAGATCACGTCCTACGCGCAGGGCATGTCGCTCCTGCGGATGGCGTCGACCGAGTATCACTACGGCATCGATCCTGGCGAGGTCGCCAAAATCTGGCGCGCCGGCTGTATCATCCGCGCGGCGCTCCTGGGCGATATCCGCGAGGCGTTCCGGCGTGACCCGAACCTGGTCAACCTCCTCCTCGATGAATCGTTTCGCGGCACGATCGGCCGGGGCGAGGTGCAGAACGGCTGGCGGTTCGTCGTGCAGACCGCCGTCGGCCTTGGCATTCCGGTGGCGGGCCTTGGCGCCTCGCTCGCCTACTACGATGCGTATCGAAGCGCCAGGCTGCCCGCGAACCTCACCCAGGCGCAGCGAGATTTCTTCGGCGCGCATACCTATCGCCGCGTCGACCGCGATGGCGTGTTTCACACCGATTGGACCCCGGGAGACTGACGAGCTTTCATGACCACCGCGTTGCAGATTCGATCAGACGGCGCGCTCGACTTTCTCTCGCTCGGCGCACTCATTCATCGTCTCGACCCTGGGGTCGTGCCGTTTCGCAAGGCGCACACCTGTGCGATCCACGTGAGCGGCGGCGAGTTCAACACCGCTGCCAACCTCGCCGACTGCTTCGGGATGCGCACGGCAATCGCGAGCGCGATGGTCGACTATCCGATCGGGGACCTCATCGCCGAGCGCGTGCGTGCGATGGGCGTGAAACCCTTCTATAAACGCTTCCGACACGACGGCGCGCGCGGTCCGAATATGGCGACCGTCTACAGCGATCAGGGCTACGGCGTACGCGGCCCGATGGTCTTCTACAACCGCGCCAACGAGGCCGCCGCGCTGTTGAAGCCCGGCGACTTCGACTGGGCAGGGATCTTCGGCGCCGGCGTGCGATGGTTCCACAGCGGCGGGATCTTCGCGGCGCTCTCCGACACGACATCCGAGCTCATCATCGAGGCCATGCAGGCGGCGAAGGCACACGGCGCCGTGGTCTCGTTCGATCTCAACTATCGCGAGAAGCTCTGGACCGCGTCGGGCAGCGCCGCGCGCGCGGCGTCGGTGCTCGGACGGATCGTCGAGCTGGTCGACGTGCTCGTCGGCAACGAAGAGGACCTGCAGAAGGGCCTCGGAATCGCGGGGCCCGAGATTGCGGCGAAGTCCAAGCTCGATCCGAGCGTCTTTGTCGGGATGATCGATCGGGTCGTCGAGAAATACCCGCAGATCAAGGTCGTCGCGACGACGCTGCGCGAAGTGCACTCCACCAATCGCCACACCTGGGGCGCTGTGGCATGGATCAATGGGCAGGCCTACCTCTCGCCGATGTGCGAGCTGGATGTGCACGACCGCGTCGGCGGCGGCGACGGTTTCGCCGCCGGCGTCGTCTACGGACTACTGAGCGGCGAGAGCCACGAGGAATGCGTCAAGCTCGGGTGGGCGCACGGAGCGTTGATCACGACATTCCCGGGCGACACGACCATGGCCACGCTGGATCAGGTGCGCGCGTTTGCCAAGGGTGGGTCGGCACGCATCCAAAGGTGAAATCCGGGCGATCGAACACCGTGCCACGAAACTAATCACGATGAGACGAAGACCACGATGACCACGAAGAAACATCAAGGCCAAAAAGTCCTTCGCGATCTTCGTGAGCTTCGCGATCCTCGTGATTGACTCGTGAGGTTGAGCAGACTACGCCTACGAGCCACGGACACCACTGACAACACGGGCAGTCCGATCAACCCTGGCCGCTCTCATGAAAGGTTCTGACGTGAATCGTGAAACACTCTCTCTCGAGGATCTGTGGGGCGTCTATGCCGTCCCGCCGTTGCCACGCAAGGCGGACGGCCGTCGCAGCCTCGATCTCGACGCGGCCGAACAGGTCGCCAGACACATCGCCGACGGTGGCATTACGCGCTTCCTCTATGGCGGCAACGCGTTTCTGTACCATATCTCGCTTGCCGAATATGAAGCGCTCCTCGACTGGCTGGCCGGCTTCCCTGCGCCCCGGTGGCCGATACCGAGCCTTGGCCCTTCGTACGGCCGCGCGATCGATCAGGCCTGCCTGCTCCGTCGTCATGCCTTCCCCACGGCGATGGTTCTGCCGTGCGGCGATCCTCGTGACCCGCGCGGGTGCGAGACCGGCATGCGGGAGATCGCCGAAGCCGCGGGCGTGCCGCTCATCATCTACCTGAAGTCCGAGGACGGATTCGGGTCCGACCAGGAACAGTCGCTCGACGCGATCGGCCGCCTCGTCAACGACGGCGTCGCGATCGCGATCAAGTACGCCATCGTTCGCGACGATCCGCGGAAGGATGCGATGCTCGACGGCCTCTTGAAACGCGTGGATCGCCGTCGCGTCATCAGCGGGATGGGCGAGCGCCCGGCGATCGTCCATCTGCGCGATTTCGCGCTTGGCGGGATGACGACGGGCTCCGGGTGCATCGCGCCGTCTCTGTGCAGCGCGTTCCTGATGGCGTGCGCGGACACGAATTGGACGACGGCCGAGAGCCTGCGCGCCGAATTCATGCCGCTCGAGGATGTCCGTGACGCCTGGGGTCCCGCACGTGTCCTGCATCACGCGACCGAGCTTGCGGGCATCGCGCCGGCGGGACCGATTCCGCCGTTTGTCTCACCACTGAGCGCCCAGCAGTTGAGCGAGTTGGCGCCGGTCGCGCGCGGGCTGCGGGAGCGCGACGCGTGACGCGACCCCGCAAGACTCCCACTGAGCTCCGCAGCTACCGTTGGTTCGGCAAAGACGATTTGCGATCGTCGGGCCACCGCTCTCGCGCGCGACAGCAGGGATTCACCGTCGACGACATGGCCGGAAAGCCCGTCATCGCCATCCTCAACACCTGGAGCGATGCCAACCCCTGCCACGCGCACTTCCGGCTGCGCGCTGAAGACGTGAAGCGCGGTGTGTGGCAGGCCGGCGGGTTCCCGATGGAGATCCCCCTGCTCACGCTGGGCGAGACCTTCATGAAGCCCACGACGATGCTCTATCGCAATCTGCTGGCGATGGAGGCTGAGGAGGCGCTGCGATCGTACCCGGCCGACGGCGCCATCCTGCTGGGCGGTTGCGACAAGACCGTGCCGGCGATGGTCATGGGTGCGACGAGCGCGAACCTCCCGTTCATCTTCGTCCCCGCGGGCCCGATGTTCCGCGGAAACTGGCGCGGCCAACCGCTCGGCTCGGGCACCGACGTCTGGAAGTACTGGGCCGAGCGGCGCGCGGGCACGCTCGACGAATGCACGTGGCGTGAGATGGAAGAAGGGATCGCCCGTTCGTTCGGCACGTGCATGACGATGGGCACGGCATCGACGATGGCCGCCGCCGTCGACGCGCTCGGCCTGACGCTGCCGGGAGCATCGTCGATTCCGGCCGCTGATTCGGGGCACGCGCGCATGGCGTCGGCCGCCGGCCGCCGGATCGTCGAGATGGTCTGGGAAGACACGAGGCCGCGCGACATCCTCACGACCGCCGCGTTCGAGAACGCGGTCACGGCAGCCATGGCACTCGGTGGATCGACCAACGCAATCATCCACCTGATTGCGATGGCGGGACGCGCGGGCGCCGAGCTCGATCTCGATCGGTTCGACGCCCTCTCGCGGCGGACGCCCTTCCTGGCCAACATCCGCCCGTCAGGCCAGTACCTGATGGAGGACTTCTTCTACGCGGGCGGGCTGCGCGGCGTGCTCGATCGGCTTCGCGATCTGCTGCACCTCGACTGCCTCACGATCAACGGCCAGACGCTCGGCACGAATCTCGAAGGCGCCTTCGTGTCGAATGACGAAGTCATCACGCGCCGTCAGAGCCCGATCGGCCCGGAGGGCGGCGTCGCGGTGTTGCGCGGGAATCTCGCGCCGGACGGCGCCGTCATCAAGCATACGGCGGCTGAACGGCGGCTGCTTCAGCATACGGGTCCGGCCGTCGTGTTCCGCAACTACAACGACCTCGAGGCACGGATCGACGACCCCGCGCTGCCGGTCACGGCCGACTCGGTGCTGGTCCTGCAGGACGCCGGGCCGCTGGGCGCGCCCGGCATGCCCGAGTGGGGCATGCTGCCTATCCCGAAAAAGCTCCTCGCGGAGGGCGTCCGCGACATGGTGCGGATCTCCGACGCGCGCATGAGCGGAACGGCCTATGGCGCCTGCGTACTCCACGTGGCGCCAGAGTCGTTTGCCGGCGGCCCGCTGGCGTTCGTACGTGAGGGCGACCTGATCGAGCTCGACGTGTCCGGACGTCGGCTCACGCTCCAGGTCCCCGACGATGAGCTGGCTCGCCGGCGTGCCGATTGGCAGCCCCGGCAGGTGGCGTATCCGCGCGGGTTCGGCCACATGTACGCCCGCCACGTCACGCAAGCCAACCGCGGGTGCGACTTCGATTTCCTGGAGGGCACGGCCGCAATCGAGGAGCCCGAGATTCACTGAGCGCTGTCGTCGAAAACGTTCGAGAGGGTTCTATGCGTGTGAAGATGTCCGCTGGCAAGGCGGTGTGGCTGGTGGCGCTCGTTGGCCTGACGCCGCCGACAGCCGCTCAGTCGCCGAGCCGGACCGATGGGGCGAAGGTCGATTTGCTGCTGCTCGATCGCGAGTACCTCGCTGGCGTCCACGGACGAGTGCAGCGCGGCGACGCGACGCTCACGCCGGCAATCGCGGCGCTCGAGGAGGACGCGAAGAAAGCGCTGGCCATCAAGCCGCCCTCGGTCATGGACAAGACCATCAGCCCACCGAGCGGCGACAAGCACGACTACATGAGCCAGGCGCCGTACTGGTGGCCCGATCCGGCCAAGCCAGGTGGCCGGCCATACATCCGCCGGGACGGCGACCGGAACCCAGAGATCAACCGCATCACCGATCGCGACAATCTCGGCCGCGTCTCGAACGCGATTGCCACGCTCGGTCTCGCGTTCCATCTGACCCTCCGCGGCGAGTACGGCGCACAAGCGGCGCGGCTGGCCCGCGTGTGGTTTCTCGATCCGGCCACGCGGATGAACCCGCACCTGAACTTCGGGCAGGGGATACCAGGAATCAACGACGGGCGAGGTATCGGCATCATCGAAACGCGCGACCTGGTGCCGATGCTCGACGGCATTCTCCTGCTCAGGGGCACCGCGCACTGGACGCCGGGCGACGAGGAGGGCCTGCAGGCCTGGATGCGCGCGTATCTGAAGTGGCTCCTCGAGAGCCCTCACGGGCGCGACGAGTCGAAGAACGGCAACAACCACGAGACGTGGTACGACGTGCAGGTCGCGGGCCTGGCACTCTATACGGGTCAGCGAGACGTCGCGCGACGCACGCTCGAGGGCTCGCGGGAGCGCGTCGCGCGTCAGTTCGAGCGTGACGGACGACAGCCGCGCGAGCTGGAGCGGACGCGCTCGTGGGACTACAGCGAGTTCAACCTGCGGGCGTTCTTCGATCTCGGCGTCCTCGGCCAGCGGCTGGGCGTCGATCTGTGGACGTATCAGACGCCCGACGGGCGCAGCCTGAAGCGGGCGCTCGATTTCATGGTGCCGTTCGCCACCGGCGGGCAGAAATGGACGCACGAGCAGATCGGCGGCTTCCGCCCGGCGATCATCCACGGCGTGCTGCGCCGCGCCGCCGTCGGCATGAAGGACCCACAGTACCGGTCGCTGGCCACCAAGATCGGCGGCGGCAGTCCACGATTGGATCTCGTGGTGCCTTGATTGACGACGCTCAGGGCTCAGGGCTCAAGCAAAACCCTCGACCACTTACTCCAAGATCTTGCCTGAGCCTTGAGCCCTGAGCCTTGAGCCTATTCCCGGCGTTCCACCGGATAGCCACTCTCGCGCCATTTGGCCATGTGACCGGCCAGGCATGCGACGCGGGTAAAGCCGCGGGCGCGCAGCACGGCGCGGGCCAATTGCGCGCGCGGGCCGTGACCACAGTAGACGACGATCGAGTCGTCGGCGGCGACGCCGAGCTCGTCTGTCCACGGGATGGCCCAGAACGGGATGTTGATCGCCCCGGGGATGTGACCGGCCGCGAATTCCGCGTGCGATCTGACGTCGATTATCAACAGCGGCGTGGTGCCGGCAATTCGCTCGAGCAGGTCCGGCGGATCCAGGTCCGTCATCACCGGCCCCGGCGCGCCTCGAGGATTTTGAGAAACGACCGCCCCTGCAGCTCCTCCTCCGTCAAGCCGGTCTCGCGGGCTTCGTCGAGCGTCAGCGCACCCGAGCTCAGCCCGCGCACGAAGAAATTGAGCAACCCCTGTCCTGTCGCGGCATCGTCGAACACGTCGCCAACGAGCGTCGCCTGAGCGGCTTTCTCGACGAAGTTGCGGAGCCTCGCCGTCGCGGCCGGACGCGCCGAAAGAAAGAACGCGTAAACGGCGGCATAGCGCGTCGGAAGCTGCGCCGGATGCAGATCCCACCCCTGGTAGAACCCGTTCACCAGCGAATGCTGCGCATCGTCGAAGTGCAGTTTCCACGCGCGATGCACGACGTCGCGGTTCTCGCGGCGTTCGTTGTCGGTCAGTGGACGGCCGTGGCCCGCGCGGTTGGGGGCAATCGGCATGATGTTGGTCGCGCCGTCCGAGAGCCAGACACCCGTCTGCGCGAGCGCGACCTGCATCATATGCTTCGCGAAATCGCACGCCGCGTGGCGCATGTGCTGCCACGACGCGGTGATGCCACAGAGCGCCGTGTAGTCGTAGGTGCCGAAGTGCGCGCCTCTCACGCGACCGCCGCCCGCGGCCACCAGCGCCCGGAGCGAAGACGAGCCGTCAGCGGCGAGGATTGATTGTGGTGTTTCGATCATGAGCTCGAGCGCGATCGCCCCCGCCCGCAGCTTCAGGCTCCGTTCGAGCGCCGCGCAGGCCCGCGCGACGGCGGATACATGACCCGGGCCCATCAGCTTCGGAATCGTCACGACGAAGTTCGGCGGGAGATGTCGTCGAGTCGCGCGCGACAGCGTCGTCACGAAGAGATCGAGGGTCCGAAGGCTGCGCGCGTGCAGTTCCTTCGACATCGGCTTGATGCGGATGCCGATGAACGGCGGCAGCATACCCGCTGCGAGCCCGGCCGCGACTTCCTCTGCGACGGACTGCGCATGGCCGTCCTCCTCGGCGTCCGGCCTGATGCCGTAACCGTCTTCGAAGTCGATCCGGAAGTCCTCGACCGGCTCGCGTGCGAGTTTGTCCACGACGCGGCGACGAATCGTCTCGGACAGTCCCGCCTGGTCCGGTACAAGGCCAAGCGCCGCGGCGAGCGTTCCCGCGTCTGGGGCGTACTCCTGCAGCACCGACAGCGCGACAGCGCCGATCTTCGCAGCCGAGTCGGCCTTGAACAGGTGCGCGCCGCCGTACACGGTGTGCACGGGTTGCCGATCGCCGGTTTCTCCAGGATAGGCGCGGCCAGAGGCGAGGTTGGCCTTACGAAGGCCCGTGAGAATCGGATGGAGGGCACGCGGGTGCAGAGATCGAACGTCCGGTCGAACGCGTCGTGTGCGTGGCATGGCAGCCCCGAAGGTGAGATCGGTTATGAGCCTCGATACGTCGTGTAGCCGAACGGGCTGATGAGCAGCGGCACGTGATAATGGGCCGCATTCTTTGCCACGGCATTCGCATCCTCGGGCGCGACTTCAAACGTGATGATGACCGACGGGTAGAACGCGCGCACCCCGCGGCCTTCAAAGTACCGGCGCGTGTCGAACACGAGCCGGTACAGACCTGCGTCGAGCGGCGCCTGGTCTGCCATCAAGGTGCGCAGGCGTCCGTCCGTATCCGTCTCGCCGTGGCCAACGATTTGCCATTCGCTCGACTTGCCGCCGCGCTCGAGCACCACCCTCACGCCAGCGGCAGGCCGGCCGAGCGACGTGTCGAGGACGTGCGTGGTAATGGGGCTCACGGGTGGGGATTGTACATTGCCGGTTCGGGGTTCGGGGTTCGTCGTTCGGGGTTCAGGTTCACGGTTCAAGGTTCACGGTTCAGGTTCGGGAGGCACGGAGTCACGGCGCAGGGTCGTACCGATTGGAGTGCTCGCGAAGTCGCCTCTGTCGAACACAGGGGTGCCCCTGAGAATTGTCATGAGAACGCGGCCTCGCAGGCGGCGACCGTCATACGGGGTGATCGGATGCCTATGATAGAGAGCCTTCGCGTCGACGGTCGTCTCTGCGTCCGGGTCCCACACGACGAAGTCTGCATCGCGTCCGACGGCAATCGCCCCTTTCCTGCCGAGGCCCGCGAGCGTCGCCGGGCGGGCGGCTAACCAGCCCGCAAGCCGCTCGAGCGGAATCCCGCGCTCGGCCCCGCCGGTCCAGACGACCGCCAGTCCAAGCTGCAGCGAGGCAATGCCGCCCCAGGCGCGCACGAAGTCGCCGTCCTCGAGCCGCTTCAACGGCGGCGGTGCCGGTGAGTGATCGGTCGCCACGAAGTCGATCTCGCCCGCCGCCAGGGCGTCCCAAAGGCACTCCCGATTACGTCGCGACCGAATCGGGGGAGCGCACTTGAATGCGGTCGCGCCGTCGGCTATGTCTTCAGCGGCGAAGGTCAGGTAGTGCGGACACGTCTCGACGCTCAGCGCGACGCCCGCGGCTCGCGCCGCTCGAATCACGGGCAGGGCCTCTGCGGACGCGAGATGGACGACGTGGACGTGGGCGCCGAACGTCGCGGCCAGGCGGACGAGCATCTCGATGGCGGCATGCTCGCTCGAGTCGGGCCGGCTCTCCAGCCAGGTCGCATAGCGACGAGCATCTCTTGCGCTTCCGTCGGCCGATGCCAGCGGGTCCTGCAGCAGCGCCGGCAGCTCCGCGTGCGCGAGCAGTGGAAGCCCGAGCGCTGCAGTGATCGGGAGCGCGTCGCGAAGATCGGCTTCGCTGACGTGCGCAAACTCCTCGACGCCCGACGGACACAGAAAGCACTTGAAGCCCAGGACGCCAGCGCTCGCCAGCGGCCCGAGGTCGCGGGCATTGCCGGGCACAACGCCGCCCCAGAAGCCGACGTCGACGTAACATCGGCCGTGCGCCGCGCTGCGCTTCCTCTCCAGCCCCTCGACGGTCGTGGTCGGCGGAATGCTGTTGAGCGGCATGTCCACGAGCGTCGTCACACCGCCCGCCGCAGCGGCGCGAGTGGCGTGCTCGAACCCTTCCCACTCGGCACGGCCCGGATCGTTGATGTGCACGTGCGTGTCGACGAGGCCCGGGAACACGACGAGCGCACCGACGTCCATCTCTCGCACACCTGCGGGCCGATCACCGTACTCGCCCACGGCGACGATGCGTCCGTGGCGTGTGTGAATCGTCGCCGGGCGGATGCCCTCAGGCAGCCCGACGCGCTCACTGCGAACGATCAGCGACATTGGTGGGCCCGTCCGGTCGATCTCACCGCGTCAGCGTCGCCTCGATCAGTCCGTAGGGCTCATCGGTGGGCACGAAGATCTCGTTGCGGTTCTCGAGACCCAGGCGGGACAGATCCACCGGAAGGTGGTGCTTGTTCGGCATCACGAGCCGCACGGCGGAGACGGCGTCGACGCTGTCGAGTACGGCTCGGCCCATCACGTGGAGGGTATGCTGAACCGACTGGCTGTCGTGCTCGGCGAAGGCTTCGAGCATCGTGTTTCGCACGGCATGCCATGTCAGATTGAAGTCGAGGTCGGTCGTGCGATAGCGCCACGTGGCCGTCATCGCCGTCGCGAGGATGCGGTCGGAGGCGTCGGGGAGCGTCGTGTATTCGTCGCGGAGAAACCCAGCGAACGCCGAATGCGACGACTTGAGGATGACGAGATCGCGCACGCCGGCGCCGACGGTGATCCGATCGCGCTCGCCCTGCAGGGTGGCGGACCGCGACTCGGCGCCTTGGCGGACGAATGCCTGCCCGTGCTCCCGTGTCCCGATCGCAATCCTTCCCCACGGTTGTTCCGTCAGGTCGATACGGACCCGCCGCAGCCGGGGATTGCGATCGAGGAAATGCCGCGCGAGCACGACGCCGAACGCCTCAGGCTCTTCGACCGAACTGCCGGCGGCCAGCGCATACACCGTGTTCTTCATCGTGTCGGTGGGCAGGACGTCGCGGTTGTCGCCGTCCGTGTAGGATTGGTCGTAGTCCCCCTCGAACCGGATCGCCACGGTGAGGTCCTTCAAGTCGTGCCGATCGCCGTGGCGAGATACCTTGACGAGTCTGACACTCGATTTTCCGTAGGCCGTCTCAGCGAGCATGTGTCACGATTCCTGAGCCACAAACAACACAGACAACATAGATTCCCGAGCCACAAACAACACGGACATCATAGATAAGGACACCGACATCAGTGGCCGCCGATCATAGCACTGCATCCAACACGCCCGCGTTCACCGCCATGGCCGACCTCGCCAGCGCGCGGGTCGGCGGACGCGCCCTCTCGGCCAACGACGAGTTCTTCGCGCCAAAATCGAACCTGGTGAAGGCCGAGCCGGCCGTGTTCGTTCCAGGCAAGTTCACCGCGCGCGGCAAGTGGATGGACGGCTGGGAAACGCGGCGGCGGCGCACACCCGGGCACGACTGGTGCGTCATCGCGCTCGGCATGCGGGGCGTGGTTCGTGGCTTCAACGTCGACACGAGCCATTTCACCGGCAACTACCCGTCGCACTGCTCCATCGACGCGATCGACAGTGCAAGGGTGCCAGCACCGTACGTCTGCGAGGCCGAGGGTGCCCCGTGGTTCACGCTGGTGCCCAAGTCTCCGCTTCGGGCCAACGGCGACAACTTCCTGGCGGTGGGTCCGATCGGCCCGCTTGGCCCACTCGACAATGACCGGCCATGGACCCACGTCAGGCTGAACATCTTCCCCGACGGCGGTGTGGCCCGGCTGCGGGTCTACGGCGACGTGGCGGTGGATTGGGCGCGGGTCGCGCGTCAACGCCGCGCCGTTGACTTCGCGTCGATCACGAACGGCGGGCTTGTCATCGGCGCGAGCGACATGCACTTCGGCGCCAAGGACAACATGATCATGCCCGGACGAGCGGTGAACATGGGTGATGGATGGGAGACGCGGCGACGGCGCGGCCCGGGATATGACTGGGCGATCGTGCGGCTGGGCACGACTGCCGCCGTGTCAAAGATAGAGATCGACACGAACCACTTCAAGGGCAACTACCCGGAGAGCGCGTCGCTCGAAGGCTGTCTGGTGCCGTCGTCGTCGCTGCACGCGCTGGGCTCGGCGTCGTGGACCGAAATCCTGCCACGCACGCCGCTCAAACCCCACCACCGGCATTTTTTCTCGCGCGAGCTGGCGAAGACCGGTCCGGTCTCGCACGTCCGGCTCAATATCTTTCCCGACGGTGGCATCAGCCGGCTGCGGGTCTATGGACACGTGGCAGGCCATTGACCGCGCCGCGCCCGACGAGGCGCGGCGCCTGCTCGCCCGGGCCTGCGGGTCGTCCCGGTGGGTCGATCGAATGGTCGGCCGTCGGCCGTTTGGCAGCCGCGAGGCGTTGCTCTCGGCCGCGCGCATCGAGTGGGACGGACTTACGGAGGACGAGTGGCGTGAGGCGTTCAGCCACCACCCGAAGATCGGGGATCGCGAAATGCTGCGGCAACGGTTCCCGGCAACCCACGCCCTCTCGGCTCGAGAGCAAGCGGGAGTCGACCATGCACCGGATGCCGTCCTGGACGCTCTTGCCGACGGCAATCGCCGCTACGAGGAGACCTTTGGCTACATCTTCATCGTCTGCGCCTCGGACCGCAGCGCCGACGAAATGCTCGCGATGCTGACCGCACGGCTCGGCAACGACCCGACCCACGAGATCCGGATCGCCGCCGCTGAGCAGGCGAGAATCACGGCGTTGCGCCTGGGATAGAGCGCGAGGTTTTTGCGCCAAAGAGCCTTTCACCGCGGAGTGCGCCGAGGACGCCGAAAACCCAGTCGCGTCACCGCTGCTTGCGCCGCGCGAAGCGCGGCGCAAGCAGATTCGCAGTGCCCATGGCTCCGCGGCCTCTGCGTGCTCAGCGGTGAGAGGCTTTTTAGCAGGAGACGAACAAGGGCGTGCCGTCCCGATCAGCGGCATCCCGGCAGACGGAACGCACCGATCTTGCTCGAATAGCTGACTGCGCCTTTTTTGATGTAGTCGCCGACGTACCAGATCGTGCAGTCGTCTCTTGGATCGATCGCGGTCTGCGTATAGTCCTGCCAGCGCATCGTCGTCTGGATCTCTTCGCCCTCGACCAGTACCGTCTCGCGCAGCGTCAGCATGCCAGGAGGGTCGCTCGCGAGGCGCCCGGCAAACCGCTGACCGGCGAAGTGCGGCGGCCCGCCGAACGAATACCCAATCCCGATGTTGCCGAACCGATCGATTGCGGGGCTGGCCATCCACCGGAAAAACCCTTCCGGCGCGTACGTCCCCTGCTGATACAGCGTCGCGTTCCGATTCCTGTCCAACCGGAACTCGTACCAGCGCACGCCGCCACCTCCCGCCGTCGTGTTCACCGAATGCACGCCGACGATGGACTCGCGATCGCCGATCTTGCGGTACACCAGGCGCGACATGATCTTGTCGCCCTGCGAATCGAGGCGACGGTCGGTGCCGGGCTGCGGTACGCAGCTCTTCAGCTGCCCATCACACAAATAGTGATAGGGCGCGACGACGATCTTCTCCGGACCGCTGACTTTTGTATTCGCAGCGTTCTTCCAGTCGACGGAAAACTTCCACACATACACGCCGTCGTCTTCGAGCACGTTCTTGAGCTGCGATCCGCCGGCGGTCATCATGATGTTGGGCGCGCCTGACGGCGGCATCGCCTTGCCGTCGACGTCGGCGTTGTTGAGGAAGCCGACGCCGTCGAGAATCACGCAGTGCTCGGTCGCCGGCTCGCCTTTGAGCATCCTCTCGCGATCGACTACGCAGGCGTGCTTCTGAATCAGATCGTCGCTCGTGCTCGTCGGCACGTAGTAGCCGTCGCGCCAGATGGCCGGCCTCGGATAGTCGGGAAAGAGCGGCCGCAGGAATTCGTACCGGTAGTACGAGCCCATCGGATCGTCGCTCGTGCTGATCGCGTAGCACATCGAGTAGGGCCCTTGCGGGCCCTGGCCGCGGCCACCAGGCTGGCCACCCCGGCCGCGTTGGCCCGGCGGCGTCGCTGGTGCGGGTGGCGGCGGCGGGGGCTGGAAAAGCGGCGCGGCGTTCCCCGGCTGCCCCGGCATCCCGATCGGACTGACATACGCCTTGTCGCTGGCCGTCCACACCTCAGGCTGATCAGGCCGAACCGGACCTCGCCGGAAGAGCGGCATCACGACGAGCCAGCGATTCGCAATCTGGTCGTACCGCACAACCGCATCGCCGTTGTTGGTGGCCTCGCACTGGCCACCGAAGCCCTTGAAGAAGTTCGCGGTGGGCACCGGACCATAAAGCACGCGCCCCGTCGCATCGAACTTCCTGCCCTTTCTGGAATAGATCGCTGTCTGGCTGTTCACGATTTGCACGATGTGGTGGGGTCCCACGGCCAGCGTGTTGTCCGACGGGCTGCGGACGCTCGTCGTGCCTTGAGGCCCGACGAACCCGACGCCAAGACCGTCGAAGCTCTCGACGAGGACCGCAGGCGACTTGGCCCCATGCGTCGTCTGCTCGACCGCTGCGGAGCCGCCCGGCGTCGTCATAACTGGCGGCACGATTGGCGCGGCCGGTGGCTGCTGTCGGCCCGCAGCGACGAACGCGAGCGTCAGACTGATTCCCAGGATTCGCTGCATGGTTTGAGTCTCGCTGACGTGGACGTGGTCAGCGAGCATGATAACGGCGGACGCCGGTATCGCCTCATAACAGTAATTGATGGACGCGTCGAGTGCGGCCGCGGACACACGGGCTCACGGCATCTCACGATGATCACGATGCCACGATGGCCACGAAGATGGCCTTCCAGGCGTGTTCATCGTGTGCATCGTGACATCGTGTTCATCGTGCCCTCGGCCGTCGGCCCGTGCTGAAGCGCCTGCGGCCCGAGCGCGGCGCGAAGTCGCCGCGCGAGAGCGAGCGGGGGTGGGGCCCCGCGAGCATTGAGAACAAAGCCAGCGAAGGCTGCTGGCTAGATGGTGGGCGCAGCGGACCACCCGTAAATCCGCGCTTCGATCTCGGCGACTGCCCGGCCGGCCTCGCCGTCGACGGTCGGGAGACGCTCTGTCCGCACGGCGTCGCGAAGTCCTCGACGAGCGGCTGATGAAGGTTCGGCGCCGGTGGGTGCAACTCGCGGCGTTCCTCGCCGTCCCGGGTGATGACCATCTCGCCGGCATTCAGCACTGCAACGTGAATCGATCCTTTAGTGCCGAACACGCGCAGCGTGTCCCTGGGCTCGATGGCCGCGTGGGTGACCGTCACCGTCGCGCACGGGCCGCTCGCGAACGTCAACGCGGCTACGGCGGTGTCTTCCACCTCGCGGTCGAAGATCACGTTCGCGGTGAGTCCTACCGTCTTGCTTACCGGACCGAACAGCGAGAGCAGCAGCTCGAGCCTGTGGCAGCCGAAATCGAACATGGGGCCTCCGCCGGCTTCGGACGGCCTGACGAACCAGTGGCGCTCCTCGTGCGGCTGCGGATTGAACCGTTCGAAGGCATCAATCTGGGCGAGCACCGGGTTGCCCACCTCGCCGGTGGCGAGGAGCGCCCGCACGCGGGCGACGACCGGATAGAAATGGCGATAGTAGGCGACGCCGAGCCTGACGCTATTGGCGCGGGACGCGGCGATCATCCGCTCGCATTCGGCAACGTCCATCGCCATCGGCTTCTCACAGAGGACGTGCTTGCCCGCTTCGGCCGCAGCGATAGCCTGCGAGGCGTGCAGGTGCACCGGCGTCGCGACGTACACGGCGTCGATCCCGGAATCCCGGGCAAGATCCTCCCACCGCGCATGCCAGCGCTCGGCGCCGAACGCCTTCGCAAAAGACTCCGCGAGATCCACGCGCGCGCGGCTGACCGCCGTCAGCGTGCTGCCCGGGGCATCGCGCAGCGCCGCCGCCACCCGCTTCCGCACCACATCGCCCGCGCCAATCAGTCCCCACCTGATCACGTCGTGTCCTCACCGCGAGCCGACCCAGCGAACCTGAATCCCAGAACGTCGAACCTTGAACCACGAACCACGAACCACGAACCTACCCAGGTCCAGCACCCTGCGTATTCACATAGACCGCGTAGAGCGACTGACTGGCTGCCATGAACAGGCGATTCCGCTTCGGGCCGCCGAAGCAGATGTTGCCGCAGACCTCCGGCAGGCGGATACGGCCAATCAGCTTGCCTTCGGGCGCCCAGATCGTGACACCGCTGTACCCCACCGCCCGGCCCGCGTTGCTCGAGCACCACACGTTGCCATGCACGTCGCACCGCACGCCGTCGGGCGAGCACTTTACGTCGTCGATCATGAAGTCCGCGAAACGCTTGCCATTCGACAGCGTGCCGTCGCCCACGTCGAACACGTGCATGTCGCCCTTCCCTCCTGGTCCGGTATCCCCAGGCCCTCTGCCCGTGCTCGCAACGTAGAGCCGCTTGTAGTCGTGCGAGAACGCAAGGCCGTTCGGATCGGGAACCTGCTCTTCGGTCGCAACGCGCGTGACGCGCCCCTTCGGGTCGACCCGGTACACGCTCGTCGGCAACTCGCGTTTCATCGCGCCGGCATCCGCCGGCTGACCGAGACGCGGGTTCAACCGCCCTGCTGCATTCGTCGGACCACCTGCCGCGTCCGGCTGACCTTCGTACAACTGACCGCCGTACGGCGGATCGGTGAACCAGTAACTGCCGTCCGGATGCGCGACGACGTCGTTGGGCGAGTTCAGGCGCTTGCCCTCGAAGGCCTCGGCGATCACGGTCGTCGAGCCGTCCTGCTCGTACCGCACGACGCGGCGTGTCAGGTGCTCGCACGACAGCTGACGGCCTTGAAAGTCGAACGTGTTGCCGTTGCTGTTGTTCGAAGGATTGCGGAACACCGTCACCCGGCCATCGTCCTCGAGCCAGCGCAGCTGGAGATTGTTCGGAATGTCGCTCCAGACGAGATACCGTCCTTGTCCGTTCCACGCCGGCCCCTCCGCCCACAACGAGCCCGTCCACAACCGCCTGATCGGTGTGTTGGCCTGAAGCAGGCCACCAAACGCCGGGTCGACGACGATGATGTCCGGGTCGGTGAAGTACGTCGTCGGCGGCGCATTCGGGCCGAAGTCCCGGGGAGGATTCGTGATCGTGCTCGGCGGGCCAACAGGAGTCTGCCGGGCCTGTGCAGATGCGAGTCGAGGCACAGCGATCGCCGTACCCGCCACGGCGCCAATCGTCTTCAACACGCATCGCCGCGATACGCCGCCAATAGCATTCTCGTATGCACTCATAACGTTGGTCCTGACAAGTCTGAACAACGAGCCTTCCGTGTAGCCGCGGCGTCCCTTTATGTGCTGCGACACGTCCGCCAAATCGCCGCGCATGTTACCATGCGCCCACACGCACGGTACGGGCGGTGATTCTTCGTCATCTCCTCTCCATCGCGATCCTGCCTTTCACGGTCACGGTCATCATCCCATCGTGGCTCGCGCGCCGGTACCATGTGAGCTTGACGATCGGGACGACGGCGCCTGAGATCGTCTTGCAGGTTCTGGGCGTCGCGAGCCTGGGCGTCGGGCTCGTGCTGTTTGCGGCGTCGCTCCGGCAGTTCGCTGTTCGGGGAAAAGGCACGCTGGCACCGTGGGACCCGCCGAAACACCTCGTCGTCGAGGGCCCCTACCGATACGTGCGGAATCCGATGATCTCCGGCGTGCTGTTCGTGCTCTTCGGCGAGGCGCTCGTGCTGCAGTCCTGGCCGCACGGATGCTGGGCGCTGATATTTCTCTTCATCAATCTCGTGTACATTCCGCTCTTCGAGGAGCCGCAGCTCGAGCGACGATTCGGCGATTCATACGTGGAGTACCGGCGTCACGTCCGCAGACTCCTGCCCCGCCTGCGACCCTGGCAGCCGGGCAACCATCATCCGGTCTCCCGCTGACTGTCGATCCCCCGGGGCAACGCGGGTCACCTTCGAGAGCACCGCTTCGAGCAGTGGCGTCATCTGCCGGAGCTGCCGCATCCGGATCACCAGATTCCACGCGTTCTCGAACTTCTTCCAGCCGGCCGAGTAGGCGAAGTGCTTGGCCTGGTGCTTCCACGACTCGTGGGCCCGCGCAGCGCGGGCAATCGATGACCACCGATAGAATTCCCGATACGCCCAGTGGTAGCCGGCCTCGAGAGCGGCCGGGGTCAGACGCGACGGCTGATAGACGACATGGCGGGTGTCGTACAGGTCCCAGTTCCTGGTGGTGATGCGTCCCTGCTGCTCCATCTGCGCGTGGAGCCGCGTCCCGGGGTACGGCGTCTGGATATGGAAAGTGGCGGTGGTGATGCCCTGCGCGACGGCCCAGTCGACCGTTCGCCGGAATACGTCTCGATCGTCATCGTCCATGCCAAAGACGAAGCTGCCGTTAATCATGATGCCGAGGTCGTGCAGACGTTTGGTGACCGCGGTGTAGTCGCGGCCGAGATTCTGCCGCTTGTTGCTGCTGGCCAGGTTCGCGGGCGTCAGGGTCTCGAAGCCCACAAAGAGGCTGCGAAGCCCGGCATCGGCAGCGCGCTCGATGAGGTCGTCCCGCAGGATGGAGTCGACGGTGGCCGCACCCTGGAACAGCCGGTTCATGCCTCGCATGCCGTCGAACAACGCACGGCCGAAGCGGCGATCGCCAAGCAGGTGGTCGTCCAGAAAGTAAAGGTGCCGCCCGGGCAGCCGCGCGATCTCGGCGAGGGCGTCGTCCACGCGCTGCGTATAGAACGAGCGGCCGCCGGCAAAGAACGCATCCTTGTAGCAGAAGTCGCAGTGCTGCGGGCACCCCCGCGTGACGACGAGCGAGTTGGGAACGAGGTAGTTGCGGCGTCTGATGAGATCGCGGCGGACCGGTGGCACACGCTCGAGCGTGCGCCCCGACGTCGACTGATACCGGCGCTCCGCGCGCCCGGCACGGAAGTCCTTCAGAAACTGCGGGAACGTCTGCTCGCCAGGGCCGAGAAAGATCGCATCGGCGTGCGTGGCGGCCTCAGCAGGCAGCGACGTGACGTGCAGGCCGCCCAGCGCAACGAAGCTGCCGCGGGCTCGATAGCTGTCGGCCAGGCGGTACGCACGGTAGGCGTTGGTGATGTAGACCTGAATCACCACGAGGTCTGGCGTGTCATCGAGCGACAGGGGCTGGACGTGCTCGTCTTCGATCACCGCCTCGTCGTCCGGCTCCAGGTAGGCGGCCAGCGTGGCAAGGCCAAGTGGCGGAAAGAGCGAGTATTTGACGGGTCGCCAAAAGGGGCTGGTGGCTTCGGTCAGGGCGGGAAGGATGAGTTTGACTCGCATACTTTGTATTGTAAAGTATTATCTCGATACAAAGCCAGCGGTTTGAGAGAACTCGCCAGGAAGAGGACGAAGACACCGGGTTGGCATGCTAACATCCGCGCATTCAAGGAGGCAGGTATGAAAGCCGTGAGCGTGCTGCGAGCATCGGCCGTCGGTCTTCTGCTCTCTGGAGTCATCGTCGCACTGGATGAAAGCAGCGCTGCGCAAGCCGATCCCGCGGTCGGGACCTGGCAGCTCAACCTCGCGAAGTCCAAATACGATCCGGGCCCTCCTCCCAAGAGCAACACCGTCACGATCGAAGCGGCTGGCCAGGGTTCCAAGGTCACAGCCAAAGGCGTCGACGCGGCGGGCAACCCGACTGGAACTCAGTACGCGACGCAGTACGATGGAAAAGACTCCCCCGTAACGCTCACCGGATCACAAGACTACGATGCGGTGGCGTTCAAGAGGGTCGATCCCCGGCGGGTAGAAGGCAGCCGGAAGAAAGCCGGCAAGGTCGTCCAGACCTACAGCCGAGTCGTTTCGCAGGACGGGAAGACCATGACGATTACCACGAGCGGAACCGACGCCAAGGGTCAGAAGGTCCACAACGTCGTCGTGTACGAGAAGAAATAGACCGAAACGCAGGACGCGACTGACGGCTAGCCGTGTTTCGCGAGCCGGTGCAGCACATCGCGCACCGGCTCGCTCGCTTCGGAATCTGACGTAAGCCTCGGTGCCTGCGCGCCCGCAGCGATCAACGTCTCGACGGTTCCCGCGTAGTCGCCGGTTCGGCAGTGCCAGCCATGGACCGAGCCGTAAATCGCCCAGTGCAGCGGGGTGCCGTCGTACTCATCACCTTTGACGTCGACTGGCGCGTCCCGTCGCAGCAGTTCGCGGACCATCTCGACATTCCCGTGCCATGCGGCCCAGTGCAGCGGCGTCGCCGCATGCTGGCCGCGAACGTCGACCGGCCAACCAGCAGAGAGCATGACCCGCACGGCGCGCGTGTCGTTGTTCCGCGCTGCATGCGCCAGGGACGCGCGCTCGTTCTCTGAGAGGCTCGAAACGAGCGAGGGCTCGCGCGAAAGCAGCTGGTTGACGGCGGCCTCATCGCCTGCCTCGCCCAGGACAACGAGCTGCAGCATCGCAGGACTGCGCGCTACGAGCTCGCTCGAGACGTCAGAGTGTCCGAACTCGCGCGCCACCGCGTGCGCAGTCTTATCCGACCCGAGCGTCCACGTGTAAATGGTTCCGCCGCTCCTCGGATCCTGCTTCGGAAAGTACGCCTCCGACACTCGCATGCGAATGCACGCCGGCTCGGCGTCCAGATGCCGCCGCACCAGCGCCAGATCCCCGAGTGCCGCAGCCATCAGGATGTCCGTACGGCAGCCGCGCGCGACGAGGAACCGCGCGACCTCCTGGCGTTCACGGACCATGTATTGCGCGGGTGTCGATTCGTGATCGATGTCGCGTGCGTCGAAGTCCGCGCCCCGCTCGAGGAGCAGCTGCGCAATGTCAACGGTCGACGCAAAGTGCAGCGGCGTCTGTCCGTCCCCGCCACGCGCGTGCACGAGCTCTGGACGTTCCGCAAGAAGCGTCTCGAGCGTCCCGCGCATGCCCAATCGGGCGGCCGCGTGCGCATCGACTGTGGCTCCACGCTCGAGCAGGAACGGAACCAGTACCGGATCCGCGCCGTCGAGCACACCGAAGCCCCCTGCCCACCAGCGGCTCCGGACGTTGATGTCCGCGCCGCCTTGCAGGAGCACGTCGGTCACGGCGCGGTTCCGTTGCGAGACCGCGAGAAGCAACGCCTGCTGGTCGAAGGGCGCGCCCGGGAGTGGTTCGTCGAGCGTCGCCTTCAGGTCCGGGTGACGTTCGAGAACTACCCGCACGGCGTCGGCATCGCCCGCTGTGACCGCCGCCGCCAGCTCCGAAAAGTGGGCGCTCATCTTAGAACGATCCGTGTTGTCCGTGTTGTCCGTGGATTTACTGCGTTTTCGGGGCGCCTTCGATGTCGAGGAACGCGATTGGTGCGATGTTGGTGGCCTTGAGCGGCCCTTCGATCGACTTACGATCGCCAACAATCACGATCGCGAGTCGATCGATGTCGATGTACTTCTTCGCCACCCGCAGAACGTCGGCTTTCGTTACCGCCGCGACGGCTTTCGTATACTGCTGGTAGTAGTCGTCTGGCAGCCCCTGGCTCCAGAGCGTCGTGAGCGCGCCATTGATCGCGGTCACCGACGCGAACGTACCCGGCAGCCGCTGAATCAGCGAGTCCTTCGCCGTCTGCAGCTCCTCGTCGGTCACCGGACGCTCGCCGAGGATGCCCCGCAGCTCTTTCATGAACTCGACGAGCGCGGCATCAGTCTTCTCGCCGACGATGTCACCGCCGGTGCGGAACGGACCCGGGCCCTTGCCATAAGAGAAGGCAGAGCTGACGCCGTAGCTGTATCCCTTTTCCTCGCGGATGTTCGCGTTCAGGCGCGATTGGAACATGCCGCCGAGCATGGTGTTCATCACCTGCATCGCGTAATAGTCCGGCGTGCTGCGCGGCGGCCCCGGGTGGCCGATCGCCATGGTCGACTGCGCGGCACCAGGTCGATCCACAAGAAAGATCGTCGTCTTCTGCCGCTCGGGCACGGCCGGATACGAGAAGGTCGGCCGCGTCCCCGCCTTCGGCCACGCGGCCAGCGCCTTTTCGACGACCGGCTTCACGCCGGCTGCCGTGACGTCGCCCACGACGGTGATGAGCGCTCGTCCTGGCTGAAAATACTGCGACTGGAAGGCGACTATGTCGTCGCGCGTCACGGCCTTGATCGACTCTTCGGTAGCAACGCGGCCGTAGGGATGGGCCGGACCGTAGAGCACTTTCGGGAACACCCGGCCGGCAATCGCCCCAGGCTGTGCCCGGGCCTGCGTGAGCGCAACGAGGCGCTGAGCGCGCAGGCGCTCGAGCGCGTCGGCCGGAAACGTCGAATTGAGCAGCATGTCCGCCAGGATGTCCATCGTCTGGCCGAACTTGCCTGTCGTGGACACAAAGCTCATCGAGCCGCTCTCGCCTCCGATCGCCGTCGACACCGACGTGCCGAGCAGCTGCAGCGCGTTCGAGAGACCTTCGCCATCGCGCGTTTTGGTCCCCTCGCTCATCATCGAGGCCGTGATGCTCGCGAGCCCTGTCCGCTCTGCTGGCTCGAACTGATTCGCACCCCCCAGGAACGTGATGCTGAACGACACCAGCGGCAAATCATGCTTCTCCGACACGATGAGGTCTGCGCCGTTGGCAAGCGACGCCTTCGTCCAGGTGGGCACACGCAAGTCCGGCGTCTTGCCCGGAGGCGGCGTCTTCGTGCGGTCGAGCGCCTGACGGGCGCTCGCGTCAAACGACAGTGCGACGACCAGCAGGGCCGCAGCGCTCACAATGGTCCGAGGTGCCAGACGCATCGGCATTATCACCATCGCCCCTCCCCACCTGACGCCTCATCGGTGACCTTCTTGCTTTCGCCAGGCTTCGAGGCCTGATCGAGCTTCCCCATCGGAACGATGCTGAGTACCACGCGGCCCTTCGTCAGATACTTGTTCGCAACGCGCTTGACGTCGGCTGCCGTGACCGACTGACCCTTGCTGTATTCCGTGCGGAAGTACCCCGGATCGCCGTGAAAACCAGCGCCATCGGAGAGCCGCAGCGCTTTTCCCAGGTTTGATTCGAGGCCCCGGACAAACGAGAGCTCCTCACCCGCCGTCGCCTTCTGGATCTCCTCGGCGGTCGGGCCTTCGGCCTTGAGCTTCTCGATGACCGCGTCGGCCGCCTGCTCCAGATCGGTCAGGGTGTTTCCAGGCCGGGGCGTGATCGTCATCCCGAAGTCGCCGACGTCTTCGTTCGTGCCCTGACCGGCCGACACCGACGCCGCCGATTGCTTGTCGTACACGAGCGCCTTGGTGAGCCGCGCCGTGCGCGGGCCGGCCAGAATGGCCCCGAGGACGTCGAGCGCGAAGCGGTCGTCGTGCTGCTCGCCCACCGTCGGCCACTGGACGTAGAGGCGCGGAAGCTGAACGCGATCCTCGTAGACGAGTCGACGCTCTGCGTCGAGTACGACTGGCGCAACTGCCGGCCGCGTGATGGCCTTCCCGCGCGGAATGTCTCCAAAGTACTTCTGAACCCAGGCCTTCGCCTGTGCGGGATCGAAATCGCCGACGATCGCGAGAAACGCGTTGTTGGGGGCGTAGTACAGCCGGAAGAAACTCTTGACGTCCTCTTCGGTGGCCGCCGAGAGGTCCTCCATGCTGCCGATCACATCCCACGAGTACGGGTGCGAAGCGGGATAGGTCGCCTGGGCGAGGATCTCCCCTGCGCGGCCGTAGGGCTGGTTGTCGACGCTTTGCCGTCGTTCATTCTTGACGATGTCGCGCTGCGCGTTCAGCTTGGCGAGATCGAGCGAATCGAGGAGAAAGCCCATCCGGTCGGCCTCTATCCACAGCGCCGACTCGAGGTAGTTCGACGGCACGGTCTCGTAATACGTCGTGCGATCGTTCGACGTCGTACCGTTGTTCGACCCGCCAACGCCTTCGGTGAGTTTGTCGTGGAGGCCGTAAGGCACATGGCCGGATCCGGTGAACATCACGTGCTCGAAGAGGTGCGCGAATCCGGTGCGGCTCTTCACCTCGTTCTTCGATCCGACGTGGTACCACATGTTCACGGCGACGGTTGGCGTCGTCCGATCGATCGAGGCAATGACGGTGAGTCCGTTTGGGAGCGTGTAGGTCTCGAAGGGGATGTTGACGGATGAGGGGCTTTGCGCGGCCGCCACGCCCGCGACAAGTGCGAGCCCACATGTGACAATGCCGAGGACCAGTGCCCCGTTCGATCGGGCGTTGCTAATCACAGGTATTCCTTTCGTCACCAGAAGTTCGCATTATAGTCCGCGGTTCGCGGTTCGCACCTCGCGGTTCGCGATTCGCACCTTGCGGGTCACAGGTCTGTTTCGGACGGCGATTTGCGAGCGCGAGAAGCGAGCTGCGAGCTCACCCCAGCAAGCGCTGTAGTTGCTGCCAGAGGGTCAAGGCAGCGAGCAGGCCGAAGAAGCCCGTCGACCAGATCAGGGCGCCGACCCGATACGATCGCACTTTGATCGCGTCGGGCAGGCCTCGCCGGTTCAACACGAGCAGCATCAGTGAATAGAGGCACATCATCGCGCCGCCGACCGAGGCCGAGATGACGAGCAGGACGAGCGGCTGATCCATGCCGACAAGCAGGATGAGGGAACCGATGGCCACCAGTCCCCACACCAGCCAGAAGTACAGCCGGCTCTCGGACACCGGCGACGACCGCAGGTAGGTGGACTTCAGGATGTCGGCGGCCAGGCGGCTCGTGTAGTCGGCGATCCCCATCGCCGAGGCGAAGAGCGAGAACGAACCGATCCCCCAGAAGAGGACGCCGAACCAGGGGCCCACGATCTCCTGGAGGCGCCGGCCTTCGATCTGCAGGAACGCGACGCTCTGCGGCAGGCCGGGCGTGCCGAAGAGCGTCGAATGCGCCAGCATCGAGGTCAGGCAGATCGTCAGCACCGTCACGAGAACGAACGTCAGGAACTGTTCGACGTTGGCGAACCGCCACCAACGGTGCCAGCGCGCCATGTTGGCAGGCGTCGGCTCGAAGATGAATGCTGAGACGGCCGGCGCGGCCTGCTCCCCGCCCGTCACGGCGCTCACCAGTCGCGGCACGTACTGCCCCATGCCAAAGCCCTTGTCGCGAATCCAGTTGCTCTGACAGAGATTCTGGCCGCCGCCGGCACCCGCAAAGGCGACCGCCCCGAGGACGAGCGCAAATCCAAGCTCGAGCGGGACCTGGCCAACCCCCACCAGCCCACCCGGAAGCGCCCGCCATGTGTCGCCCGAAATCGCAAACGCCACGCCGAGGGCGATGACGACGGCGACAGCTGCGACCTTGACGAAGATCAACCGCTCGAGCGCCACATAGACGACCGGCGCCAGCGTGAGCGCGGCGCCGATGACTATCAACGCGCTCACGGCGATGTACCGTGGATTGCCTCCGAAGATGTAGCTCGCGAGCGTGGCCGCGCTGATCGTCCACCCCGGCCACAGGTTCGCGAAGTACACCATGATGGCGAACAGGAGCCCCCAGTGCTTCCAGAACCGGTTGAAGCCCGTGAGCGCCGTCTCGCCGGTGGCGAGTGTGTAGCGCTCGATCTCCATGTTCAGGAAAAACTGCGTGACCACGCCCAGCACGGCGCCCCAGAGAAAAATCAGGCCGACCTGCGAGGCGATGAAGGGCCACAGGATGAACTCGCCAGACGACAGGCCGACGCCGGCCGCGACGATGCCAGGGCCGACGATGCGCCAGAGATTACGGGGCGGGTCTGGAAGATCTCGGACAACAAAGGGCTGGAGGGGCATCGGGGATCGGGAACAGAGGCCAGAGGCCGGAGGCCAGGGAAACCTTGCGATCATACTCGAAGGTTTGGCTGGCCCCTGACCTCTGGCCTCCGGGCTCCGTCTTTGTCTCTGTCTTAGAACACTATCTTCGTCCCGATCTGGATATTTCTCGGAACGTTGTTCTGGCTCGACACCTTACCGAACTCCGAGTTCGTCGGATCGAGGTTGGGGTTGTTGTAGAACACGTTGTTGAACGCGTTGTACAGCTCGAGGTGCACCTGCGCGCGTACGCGGCCGAGATCAAATCCCTTCACGAAGGACATGTCCCAGTTGAAGAATTGCGGACCCCGCAAGCCGTCCCAACGCGACGGCAGCGTGCGGAGGTTATTGGCGAGCCGGATGCGCTGGTCGGCGCGCTGCTTCGCCGGGTCGTCGACGCCGTTGGTCTGGACCGCGGTGTCGTGGAAATAGAAGCCGCTGATGTCGAAGACAGGCTGCGTGGGATCGTCAGTGTACTTTGTCTTGAGCTGGGTGATGTCGCCGTCGTAGTAGACGTTGCCCATCGCCATGTTCGGGCGTCCCGACTGCCAGTTCCAGATGAAGGCGATGTTCCAGTCGCCGGCGAGGGCATTGACCACGGCATTCGAATCGCGCCCGAAGCGCCGGTCGCGACCGAAAGGAAGCTCCCAGATCCCGTTCACGACGAGGCGATGGGGCAGGTGCGTTTCCTGGAAGCGCTCCTCGTAGTCAGCATCGGTCTCGTTGAGCCGTGTGACCTTTTCCTTGAAGTCGGACCAGGTGTAGCTCGTGTCCACCATGTACCCGCCTCTGAAGCGCTTCGTCAACCGGCCCTGCACGGAGTCAAACCGGCTGGATCCGTCGTACCGCCGCACGTCGATGTTCTGGAACTGGGGATACGGCCGCAACAGTTGCTGGCGCTGTGCGGTGTTCGAGTTGAGCCCCTCGCCCGGCAGCAGACCGCGGAACGGGTTGGTCACGTTGGCGGTCAGGAAGTCGATGGTCGTTTGGTCCCTGACGGCGCTAGTCGAGAGGTACTGGCGCGGCACGGGGTTCGCGTTGAACTCGGTCGTCAGGTCGTAGCTCCGTGTGGCGACGTACGCACCTTCTACCAGCCACTGTCCAGGCAGCTCGCGCTGCACGCTCATGACCCACCGCATCGACTGGCCATTGAGGTAGTCGAGCTGGTCGTTGAAGCGCCCGATGCCACGGCCAAGGAACGTGTTCGGACCGAGGCTCGCCCCTGGGGGCTCCGCCACGCCGTCCGGGAACGGATTGGCGAGCGTCGCGCGGATCGTCACGCCGGTGTCGAGCGAAGGAACGAGGGCGGTCCCCTGAGAAAACCCAGGCTGGTAAATGCCAGTCAGATCGAACAGGGAGGGTACCGCGTAGATCGCCCAGCCGCCACGCACGACCGTCTTCTCATTCCCCTGATACGCGAACCCGAGGCGTGGCTGGAAGTTGTTCATATCCGCATTGACCGAGGACGGATTCGCGTCAGAGGCGAACTGAAGGCCTCCACGCACGCGAAACGCGCTCGCGGGAATCTCGGGAATCGGGCTGGCTGCGTAGGCCGCTTGCGCGGCCGCGGTAATCGTCAACTGAGCCTCGGGATCGAACCCGCGCACGTTTCGATTGTCGCGTTCCGTCGGTCCGCTCTCGTACTCCCAGCGAAGTCCGAGATTCAGGGTCAGCTTGCTGGTGACCCTCCAATCGTCCTGAAAGAAGACGCCGTTGTACAGCACCTCATTGAAACGGTCAGCGCTGCGATCGATCGTGCCGCCGCTTGGGAAGCCGAGCATGAAAGAAGCCAGGTCCTGGCCGATGGCGGCGTTGGGTGAATTGTCGAGCTGCCTGGTTAGCCCGGCGCGTCCGAAATCATACCGGCCGGCAGAGTGCACGTCGGGCGACTGGTCGTTTTGATAGAGCCGGAAGTCGTAGCCGGTGCGGAAGCTGTGCTTGCCGCGCATCAACGTCCAGGTAGGCTGGAACGAGTAGATGGTCGAGTTCTGCGCCCCTGCGAAGTTCTGACCGATGTCCGCGTACTGCCCGTCGTCGAAATTGATATTGGGGAAGTACTTGTTGGCCCCGAAGTACTGCGTCGTCGACGCTGGAAACCCGAGGCTGGCGGGGTCGAAGATATTCTGGTGCTGCCTGATGCTCGGCTCTTTGAAGCGCGACCAGCTCGCCCGGACGTTCAGCAGCGACGCCGCCGACATCGTCCAGACGTGGTCGGCGTTGAGCGCGTCGTTGATGCGGAACAGGTAGTTGCCGATCGGCTTGATCCCGTTGAGTTCGCCGATCCAGTTGCCACGGTACTCCTGCCGATCGTTCCGCGAGTACCTGACGAAGAACCGCTGTTTGTCCGTCAGGTTGTGGTCGACACGGTAGTTCATCGAGTAGAACTCGTCGCCTCGTGCGCTGCCGCTGATGTAGTTGTTGCGGCCCTGCGCATCCCCCGCCTGGTTCGGCATCGGGTAGTACTTCAGCGCTTCGAGCGCGATTGGACTGAGTCGATTGGTCGGGATGACGTTCCCCGCGAACGGCTGGCGCTCGACGCGGCCATCGGCGCGACGGACGGCGGTCAGCGGGTCGTAGATGACGACGCCCTGCGATAGCAAGGCTAAAAAATCGCCGTTGCGCTGGGCCGCAGTCGGTACCGTGAACTGTCCCGGCTCAGGGAACTGATCCGGGAGCCACTCGAAGGCACCGAAGAAGAACGTTCGGTTGCGCCCGTTGTACAACTTGCCCAACAGCGCCGGCCCACCGACCGAGAACCCGTAGCGCTTGTAGTCGAGCGCGTCCTTGGGACGGCCGGCGCGTTCCAGGAAGAGGTCGTTGCCCGAGAGCGCCTCGTCACGATAGTGGTAGTAGCCCTCGCCCTTGAAGGTGTTCGTGCCGCTCTTGAGCGTCACGTTCACGGTCGCCCCGGCGGTGTGGCCCTGCTGTGCGTCGAACGCCGCGGTTTCGACCTTGAATTCCTGCACGGCGCCGGCCGGAGGCACGTACGCGACGCGCCGGCCGTGGGTCATGTTCGGCGATCCGTCGAGCGTGAACTCGTTGCGGCCAGGCCCGCCGTCGGCCGTGAAGTCGGACGTGCCCGCGTTATCGAACGGCCGCGAGAATTTCAGGTCGCCGTGGTACGCGACGCCTGGCGCGAGACGCGCCAGCACGAATGGATTGCCATCGGAGAGCGGCATCATCGCGATGCGTTTCTCGTCGATGACCTGCCCCGCCGAGCCGCTGCGGGTCTCGAGCAGCGGCGTCTCGGCCTGCACCGTGACGGTCTCTTCGATCTGTCCAACGTCCAGGGGCAAGTTGATTGACAGTCGATCGCCGATGCGGACCTCAACGCCGTCCCGGACCACCTTCTTGAAGCCGGACAGTTCCACTGTCACCCGATAGGCTCCAGCGGGAAGGTACGAGATCGCGTAGTCACCCTCCGAGTCCGTGGTTGTCGTCGACACGACGTTCGTCGCGATGTGCGTGGCCGTGACGGTGGCCCCCGGAAGCCGGCCACCTTGTGCATCGGTGATGCGCCCTGTGATGGCGCCACGGAAATCCTGCGCGTCAGCACCGGACGCGCCACAGCTCAGTGCGAGTACAAGCGCGGCGAGACTCACATACCGCATGGTTCCTCCCCCCATTCAGCGTTCAGCGTGAGATTGCAGTAATGCAGCTGGACCGTGATACTACAGTCCCTCGGTCAAGTAAACCGGCAGACGGTTACCGAGAGGTATGACCACTAAGCTATGATCCACTGGTTTTGGCCTGATTGCGGTCATGCAATCGATTGCAGAGGGCACGCCTGCGGCAGCCGTTACCCGACAAACGCGCTTTTCTCGGGCACGGTGGTCTGACCACCGTCACCGGCCGCCGCCCGCACCCGGAACGGACACCGTCGACCGGTAGTTGGAGTCGTTGTAGTGGGGATTTCGAGCCGGTCGATAGAGGCCGGACCCACTGAACGGCCGATCCGGCGTGTAAATCCACACGCGCGTCTGATCCCACAGCACGATCTCGTCACGCGCGTCCCCCGTCACGTCCCGCACGGCCGACGCCAGGTCGGGGTGACCGTCATCGGGAAACACGACGACGCGGCGCAGCTGGCCGTCGATCATGCCCCCTTCGCGAACGTTCCCTGACAGCAGCGCGAGCTCCTGCCCATCGCCGCGCCAGTTGACCGGTTCGAGGTGGCTCGACCCGGGGATCATCTCCTCCTGCGCGAGAATGTTGGCATCGGCATCGAGCAGCGTCACGATGCCCGGGTTGCGCCAGAAGGTGGCGATCAGGATCTGCAAGCCCGGCAGATCGGCCCGGTACTTGCCGATGCTCTGCGTCTGCGCGTGGTCCAGCCGAAGATGCTTGACCACGGTCCCGTCGGCCGCGATGACGAGGAACCCTTCGTCCGATCCATCGATGTACGCGCGGACTCCAGCGGACGGGCGACCGGTGAAATTGCCGATCGACAGCGCGTCGGCATGATCCTTCAGCTCCGCGTCGTGGCTCCACCGCCGCTTGCCGTCCGCACCCCACAGCGAGTAGCCGATGAGGAACTCCTGGCGGCCGTCGCGGTCCACGTCGAACGGAAACGGATAGTGGCCGGTCTGGCCGTCGCCCTGCCAGAGCAGCTTCAGGTCCTTGTCGAAGATCCAGAAGCCACGATAACGGTCTTTCAGCAGGATCTCGCGCGGCGCGTCTTTGCCGGCCAGATCGACGAACAGCAGCGAATCGCCGACGTTCAACTCGTACGGGCGATCCTTGAGATCGGTCGGAAGCTGCGGCAACCAGGCCTTGCGCAGCAGCCGGCCGGTACGGCCGTCGAGGACCTGGAGCTCAAAATCGCGGGCGAGCACGACTTCGACGCGTCCGTCCCCGTCGAGGTCGTGGATTTGAAACGGTGTGTCGTTCGTCAGCAGCGCATTCTTCGGGTTCGGCCTCCCCTGCTGCCAGAGCACACGACCGTCGAGCGTCACCGCGGTGAGGCAACTGATCTGATCGAACGCGTCGCCGCGCACCTTGGCGACGTTCTGCGCGAACAGCATGTCGAGCCGGCCGTCGCCGTCGAGATCGCCGAAGCGGACGTTGCGGCCGGTGCCGAAGTCTGGCGTCTCGAACTTTTGCCACAGCACAGGCTTCGGGTTGTCCGCGCGCAGGCGGTCGAGATCGGCCGCACGGCGCTCGATGCGGCCGCGGAGATCGGCGGCCGACGCCGAACTCGTGGTCACGCGAAAAGACTTGAACCGCGCCGGCATGTTCGCCGTGATGCCGGCAATTCCGGCTGCCAGTTCGGAATCGCGCACGTCAACGAACAGCTTGCCGTCGACAGACGCGCGCAACCGATCGCCCACCGCGCTGACGTCCAGCCGATACCAGGTCTTTGTGTCGTACGCGAACGGCACACTGGCCAACTCGCGCCACGCGCCCACGCGAAACTCCTGATCGATCGGCAGCCTGACGACCAGCCGCAGCCGCGCGCCACCCTCGAGCGCCAGGCGGTAGTAGTGACGCGAAGTGCGATAACGAAACACCAGGCCGGCTTCCTGCTGGAGAGAGAGCGGCCGAACAGACGCTCCGACGCGATAATCGCGCCACTCGAGATCGCCGGTCACGAAAAGCGGCGTGACGCGTTGTGGCTCGAGGTTGACCGTATGCTGCTCGAGATACGGACCATCAGCGTCGTCGCCCGCCGCCCACGTGTCCAGATGGACAATCGGATTGCGCCACGGGTAAGTTCGCACGCCGCGGTGCTCGATGTAGTGGTATTCCTGGATGGCGCCATTCAGGAGACCCATGGGCGCCGAGAGCATGCCGGGGGGAAAGCGGGTGAAGTCGTCTTTGAAGAGCTCGACGTCCGCCGTCTGAACGTCGGACTGGACGCTGGAGCACATCAGGAGAAGCGCCGCGATCAGATGTCCGATTCTCACGTGAAGCCTCCTGCCGTAGTCAACGCTGTTGCTCGCCCTTCTCCGGCACGCCTGGCTCGTCAAGCAGCTGTGTCGACGACGAGGGACCGAGCGTGACCCAATCGCGCAGCGCCCAGACGACCTTCTTGTCAGGCGGGACTTCGATGAGCTGGACGAACATGGGCCACTCCGAATTCGGCCGGCTGCCAGGCCAGTTGTTGATCAGCGTGTTGCCGTTCGCAAGGCGGCTGACCTCCTGAACGGTGAGCAGCGTGATTCTCGGCAGATCGTCCTTGTTGATCTCCCAGACGTGTGGTCCGGCCAACCGCCGCGGCCAAAGCAAAGGCGGACAATCGGACGTTACATGAGCGACCCGCCCGTGGTTTGTATGCCGACCGAACAGGAACGGTCAAGCAAAGGTAACGGCAAGCAAACATCTGGGACGTGGCTGGCGTCTAACCACCCATTATGCAAACGCTCTGGCAGGATTTGCGCTACGGGCTGCGGGGAATCGGGAATCGTCCAGGATTCGCATTTCTGGCAATCCTGACACTGGCGCTGGGGATGGGGGCCACCACGACGATCTTCAGCGCGATTCAGAACATCCTGCTCGATCCGTTCCCGTACACGGACGCGCACCGCGTCGCCGCCATCCAAATCCACGATGTGACCTCGGCTCAACCAGGCGGCCGGGGGGCCTTTCAGGTTCCCGAGTTCCTCGAGTATCAGGAGCAGAACCAGGTCTTCGAAGAGGTCATCGGCGGCACGGGCGAGGATGTCTTACTGTCAACCGGCGAAGGCACCGAGCTCTACGGAGGAGGCCTTGTCACGGCCAACATGTTCACGTTTCTCGGCGTTCCGCCGGTCCTCGGTCGCACATTCACAGCGGCTGATGCCACTCCGAGCGCGCCACCCGTCTTCGTGATGGCCGACAAGATGTGGCTGAAACAGTACAGCCGGGATCCGAAAATACTGGGACAGACGTTCATCCTCAACGGCGCTCCAGCCACGCTCATAGGCATCATGCCGCGGCGGTTCACCAAGCTGGCGGCGGACCTCTGGCGGCCCGTCAGGCTGGATCGAAGCAATCCCGACATCAGCCGCCGCTATTTCACCTTCCAGGCGCGGCTCAAGCCTGGCGTGACGCTCGAGCAGGCCGCCGCGGACATGGACGTCATCGCGCATCGCCTGGCCCGGATCTACCCGGACAACTATCCAAAGCAGTTCACCGTGAACGCCATCAGCTGGGTCGACAGCATCGTCGGCCAGTTCAAAACCACGCTGTACACCCTGGCTGCGGCGGTCGGATTGCTCCTCCTCATCGCGTGCAGCAACGTTGCCAACATGCTGCTCACGCGAGCGACCGCGCGTGAGCGAGAGATGGCGATTCGCGTCGCCCTCGGCGCCAGCCGATGGCGCGTCATCCGCCAGTTGCTGATCGAAAGCGTGCTGCTCGCGGCGGGCGGCGCCGCGCTCGGCTGCCTGTTTGCGTACGGCGGGACGAAAGCCATCGCCGCGCTCATCCCCGAAGGCACGATCCCGCGCGAGGCGGTCATCCGGCTGAACGTCCCGGTGCTCGCTTTCAGCCTGCTGGTAGCGATGGTGACGACGCTGCTCTTCGGGCTGGTGCCGGCACTGCAGACGGCCAGGCGCGACATGGTGGAACCGCTCAAGGACGCGGGCAAGGGGGTCAGCGGCGGCTTCCGCCGCGGCAGGCTTCGCAGCGTGCT
>Ga0184612_10000116_pt1 | contig 35510 bp, 33 predicted proteins | sample PLM3_60_coex_FD_133163 | JGI IMG/M metagenome (GOLD analysis project Ga0184612, IMG submission 133163) | Groundwater sediment microbial communities from an aquifer in East River, Colorado, USA - PLM3_60_coex | ecosystem: Environmental > Terrestrial > Soil > Riparian zone | place: USA: East... | reverse complement strand
GCCCCAGGCATCGACGTTCGTCGGCATCGCCGCGTCCGCTGGCAGATAGATCCGGAACGTCGGCGGCAGGACGCCCACGACGACCGAGCCCCAGCCATCCAGTTGGATCGTACGGCCGATCACGCCCGGATCGCCGCCGAATCGCCGCTGCCACAGCCCGTAGCTCAGCATCACCCTGCCTGGCGGCAGGTCGGGATTGGGGTTCGCGAACTGCTTCGGGTCGATCGTGATCGCGTCATCCCTTCTAAAGGTCCGACCGAGGAGTGGCCGGACGCCGAGCAGCTCGAACAGGTTCCACGTCGTGTAGCCGTTCGTGATGCGCTCGGCCTGGCCGGCGCCGGTCAGCGTGCCGGGGACGGCCACCGCCCCGGCGAAGCCCTCGAACCGCGTGGTCTGGGTCTGGTAGTCCCCGAAATCGGGTCCCGATACCAGCGAGCGCTCGACATTGGTCGCCTGCAGGCGCGTCCACACGAGCGCCAGCTCCTCGGGATGATCGTACGGCAGCGCACGAAGCAGAACGGCGTTCGCCACGCTGAACATCGCCACGTTGCTGCCGATGCCGAGCGCCAGGGTGAGGACGATCACCGCCGTGAACAGCGGCCTTCGGACAAAGGAGCGAATCGCGTACTTGAAGTCGCGAATGACGTTGCCGACCATGACTATGGTTGTGCCTCCTGCTCAGGGCCTTGTCCCATTGTCCCATTGCCTCATTGCTTCGCCGGCACGCGCCGCCGCAGCTCGTCGAAGAAGTTCAGCAGGAACACCACCTCGTGGTCGCGCGCGGGCGCGCCGGCGGACTCCAGCGGCGTCAGCACCACCACGCGCTTGCCGTCCGGCGACAGATCCCAGTCGATACCGCCGAATTTCGCGATCCACACGCGCGGCTTCTCCGGCACGAACGTGTCGCCGTTCACGCGGTAACTCGCGGCCATGATCTGATCGCCGGACTGGTACATCAGGTCGTGCGCGGTTTCCGACCACTCCGGCTTGCGGCCGCCGCTGTTCGATATCTGCACCTTGGGACCTTGCGCCGAGGACGCCGGACGAAACTCGCGGACGTAGACCTCGCTCTTCCCCGATTCATCCGATGTATACGCCAGCCATCGTCCGTCGGGCGAGAACGAGGGGAGCGAATCGCTGGAGTTGCTCTCGAGAAACGGCTCCGGCGTCCCGGCTTTCAACTGCGCTCCCTGGTCCTCAAGCGGCACCGTCCAGATCTGGCCCTTCGGAGTGTATTCCCAAAACGCCAGTCGTTTCCCATCCGGCGTGAACGACATGGGATATCGCTGCGTCCTGGGCAGGAGCAGTTGCGGGGGACTCGCGCCATCCGCTCGGGCCTGGAAAATGCCGACGCCAGGGACCGCGAAGACCACATAGAGGCCATTCGGACTCCAGCGTGGGCCAACAGCCGGTCCGCCGAAGGTCAGGCGCGTCGGTATGTCCCGCCGCAGGTCGTAGACCCACACGTCCTGACTGCTTCCGCGGACCCCAACGGCGATTCGGGAGCCGTCCGGAGACGCGCTGGGAAACTGATAGGCGTCGGGCTTGGGCCACAGCGGCTCCCTCTTCCCTGAAGGGTCGACCCACTGGATCGTCGTCATCGCCTTCAGCTCGTCGAACCACGAGACCTCGCCGATCTGGGCGGTAATGTGACAGGGACCCCGACGGATCCCAACGGTGAGAGACATATGGAGTGGTCAGAGTATATGCGCGGGGCGATCGAGGCCGCGCTGCAAGGGGTTGGGGGCCGCCCGCTACTTGGCGGGCGCGACGCGTTTCAGTTCCTCGACCCAGTTCTGCACCAGCACCATCTGCGACACCCGCGCTGGCGGCCGCTGGACTTCCTGGACCATGAGAAAGCGCTGGCCGTCAGGGTGACGTCAGACTCCGGCGCAGGCCCGGACGCTGCTCGAGACAGCCAAGGGGCAACGGCTCGGCGGGCTCGTGTCGATTGCGATCGCGCTCGGCTTTGCCAGCCTCTATCGAGCCTGGCGCCGCATGGGCGATCCCATTCTCCGAGCCGCGCGATCGACGATCCTCTGAGACGCGAGAGAGCGAGGCTGGGGCACGTGCGAGATCCAACCGCTGAAGGGCCAGTATCTGCAGTTGACGGACCTGATCACCCGCGCGGATCGCGCCACGAGGGGAGCCAAGCGAAAGAGCCGGCAGGTTGGCCCCCGTGCCACGGCCTACTCTCTCGACGATTCACTCGCCCCCTGGTGACGCCATGACGATGCACGCGGCGCAAGCGGTGACGTGGCAGCACCTTGCCGCACACGACCGATCAAGCGGCCGGCGCTCTCTGACGGCCGCCGGCATGCGACTGGTCATTGTCCAATCAGCCAGCGATGGCGTGAACGACCCCGGTGCCGTGCCCTGAGGGTGGCCGCCAGCCCTTGGTGACGGGGTCGTTCACGCCATCGCTGGCCGTGCCGCGTGTCACTGTTTGTGCAGCCGGTTTCCTCCGGAGAAACGCGCCGCCCGCCTGCCCATGCGCGTGGACTTGTTTCTCCGGACAACCCACCCGACAAATCAGCGCGCACCGTGGCACGATGTGCGGCCAACTTTCTCCGGAACCGGTGCGACGACCGCCCGTACTAAATGCGCCTGCACCATCGCGTGTTCGAGTCTCGTGCCGTGCTCGACGTCGTCAATGCTCTTCGCTGCGCTTCGACCCGGCCAGAAGGTCGGGCTTGCGGCATTGACGACGCCTGCGCGCGGCACGACTTGGGCTATTGCGCGATGGTCGACTCTCTGATGGCTCGAGCGGGCCGAGAAAGCGAGCTCCTTCGGGTATTGACAGGTTCGCGGGGGAGGCGTAATTTCAGATCATCGTCGGTGGCGATCCAATCGCCATCTCTCCACGGCGCCGACACGGCCCCTGGACCTGCTTCCGTCGCGTCGCTCACAGAGCACGCAACACAAGCACCCAACAACATTCGATCGTGAATCGCGCACGCAACTGATCGCGGCCTGATTCCCGCGAGTGAATGTTGCCGCAACCCGAATTGCGTTGAGACTCGGCGCGCTCGTGAATCATCACCGGCGCGTCGAGCCTTGCTGACAACCTGTCACGCGTCGTCCGCGAGAACACCTCCGACGGCGACTGCCAGCGGGCGAGCGTTTCAGCGCATCACAGAAGCCCGGGGATGACTCGCCCACACACGCAGTCTTCTCGGAGGAGCACCATGAGAAAAGAGTCTCAGTCAGATCACGCGCAGGCTCGGAACGACAACGAGCCGGCCGTCGAGACGCTGTCATCACGCGGCACGTTGCCGCATCGTCTGATGACAGCTTTCGAGGTGGCCGAGTTCGTTGGTTGCCACGAAGAAAGCGTTCGCCGTGCCTACCTGTGCGGCCAGCTCAAACGCCAGCGATTCGGCGTGAGGAGCTGGCGTTTCCAGCCGGCGGACGTGCAGGACTGGATCTCGCGGGGCGCGCCGACGAGAATCTCGTGAAAGAGGGCCGCGTCACGACAGCGGATGGTCCGCTGTTTCGGCCGCGACCAAGGAGGAGCACATGGCTGTTCGAAAGATCTGCAAGCCAAAGGGCTGTCGCGGGAGCCCACGATGCGACCATCCGTGGTGGTTCGACGTGATGCACGAAGGCAAGAGATGGCGCATGCGTGTCGACGAGTTCGCCATAGCGCGGGGCGCCACGGAACCGGTCACGTCGAAGCAGGCCGCGGAGCGCGTCTGGGAGCCGAAGTTCCTGGGCGAGCTCATGGCCGGACACGATCCGCATATTCCGCCGACCAAGTCGGCGCCCGTCGGGGACCTGACGGTCACGGAATTCCTGGATCGGTACTACACGAACTACGTCGAAGCGGAGGGCCTCAAGAGTGCCAAAGACCGTCTACGGGCACCTGAAAGCGCTCAAGGCTTCGCTCGGAGAACTGTCGGTGGTCGCCTTGGAGAAACCGGGAGAGATCGTCCGGTTCAAGGCGACATATCGGCACGGGCACGAAGTCGCGACCGTCAACCGGGCGCTCGGCGTGCTTCGCGCGGCGATCAACTGGGGACGATTCCAGGACCCGCCGCTGCTCTCGACAACGCCGTTCCATCGTTTCGGGGTGAGCATCAAAGCCCGAGAGGAAACGAAACGCGATCGGCGCATCCATCGTGACGAGGAGCGGGCGCTCCTAGCCGCGTGTCTGACGATGAATGCGGCGGAACACAAACGGGTGGGACCCGCAATGCACGACCGCATCATCGGCGCGCTGGAAACCTGCTGTCGCCAGGGGGAGATGCTGCGCATCCAGAACCGGCATGTGGACTGGGAACAGCACCAGCTGGTGATCCCCGGCGCTAACGCGAAGGACGCTGAAAACCGACGCGTCCCATTCGACCCCCAAGGGCGATTGGCGCCGGTGCTGAACCGACGGGCCACTTTGGTCCCTACGCGTTCGTGTTCGGCTCACCGGATGGAGAATTCCAGGACAGCTTCAAGACCGCCTGGAAGTCCCTCCTGCTGGTCGCCAACGGGCACGACACGAAGCGCGCGAAACCCGGCGTTCGGGTCGACCGGGCAAAGCTGCAGCAGATCGACGTTCACTGGCATGATCTGCGTCACGAAGGCGCCTGCCGCCTCCTGGCGGACGGCGTCGATATCCGCACCATCCAATTGATGCTGGGTCACTCCGACATCAAGACCACACAGCGGTACCTCAACATCACGGATGAGGAACTCCGTAAGGCATTGACCGGCGTCTGGGAGCGCCGCCGGCAGTTGAAGGCAGTCGGCGAGTAGACCACCGGAAACCACCTTGGGCCGCTACGAATTGTCAGTCATTTGTCAGTCAGCGCAGAACTTCGCGAGCGACTGATTCGAGAACGGCTGATTTTCTTAGGAATTGTGGTGCGCCCTGCAAGACTCGAACTTGCGACCTCCTGGTTCGTAGCCAGACGCTCTATCCAACTGAGCTAAGGGCGCGAGGGGCGGTGAGCCAGGGCCTCAGTGCACGGCCCGGTCACCAACGCGAAACTGCGATTATATCCCATCTGGCTTGGGCCTGTGCCCGGGGTGGTCGAGTCCAACCCGAACCCCGGCTCGAGCGTAATCCGATCCGTGTTGCCAGTGTTGTCCGTGGCTGCCTGACCCGTGTTGTCGGTGTTATCCGTGGCTGCCTGACCTGTGTTGTCGGTGTTGTCCGTGGCTGGTCTGACCCGTGCTGTCCGTGGCTATACTTGACGGTGTGAGCGCCCACGCGCACCGGAAGGACGCCCCGGCATCCGTGCGGTGTTTCGTGTTGACGATCAGCGACACCAGAACCGAGGCCAACGACGCGAGCGGTGATGCGATCGTGGAGCTGCTGACCGGTGCCGGCCACGAGGTCACAGGCCGGCGCATCGTGCGCGACGAGCCGGCGGCGGTCCGCGACCTGGTTCAATCCATGGCCCAATCCGGCCGGGCGACGGCTGACGTCATCATCACGACGGGAGGCACGGGCATCACGGCACGCGACAGCACGTACGAAGCCGTTGCGACGCTCCTCGACAAGCGGCTCGACGGGTTCGGGGAGCTCTTCAGGATGTTGAGCTATGCGGAGATCGGCGCCGCCGCGATGCTGAGCCGCGCGGCCGCCGGTTCGATCGGGCCCACGGCAGTGTTCTCCTTGCCGGGCTCGGAACATGCCGTGCGGCTCGCGATGACCCGACTGATCCTCCCCGAGGTGGGGCACGTCGTGCGGGAACTGAGGCGATAGCATGGCAACCCTGCGACCCATCCGCGAAACCATCCCGCTCGACGAGGCGCGTGCCCTGCTGTTCGAGGCCGCGGTCCCGATCGCGCGGACCGAGCGGATCTCGATTCGCGAGGCGCACGGCCGTGTCATCGCGCAGGCGGCGGTCTCGTCGGTTGACGTGCCACCCTTCGATCGAGCGGCAATGGACGGCTACGCCGTCGTCGCCGAGGACACGTTCGGCGCCAGCACGTTCGAGCCGAAGACGCTCCGCTGCATCGAATCGGTGTTCACGGGTCAGGTAGCGCGCGAACGCGTGTCGCGCGGCACGTGCATCGAAGTCGCGACCGGCGCCCCGCTCCCCGAAGGCGCGGATGCGGTCGTCATGGTCGAGGAAACCGAAAAAGCGGGCACGGATGAGACACGCGTGCTCACGCCGGTCTACCCGCGGCAGCACGTCGCGCGCCGCGGCACTGACATCACCGCAGGTCTGGCGCCCTTGTCGCCCGGCGACGTGCTCAACCCGAGCCGGATAGGTGCCCTCGCGGCCATGGGCATCATCAACGTCGATGTCTTCGCCCGGCCCCGCGTAGCGATCCTCTCGACCGGCAACGAGATCGTGGATCCCGGCGAACCGCTCGGGCCGGGACAGATCTACGACATCAACCAGTTCACTCTCGCCTCGATCGTCGGCGCGCACGGCGGGGTCGCCGTGGTCTATCCGACGGTTGCCGACAGCCTGCCGGCGCTCACGGCAGCGGTCACCGCTACAGAGCACGACGACGTGCTCGTCTTCTCGGGAGGCAGCTCCGTCGGCGAGCGCGACCTCATCATCGACGTGATCGGCCGCATGGGCGAGGTGATCTTCCACGGCATTGCCGTCAAGCCCGGGAAGCCGACGGCCTTCGGACGCATCGATCGGCGGCCGGTGTTCGGGATGCCTGGCTACGCGACGTCGTGTCTGTCGAATGCCTACATGCTGCTCGTCCCGATGCTGCGCCGCATGGCCCGGCTCCCCGAGTACCAGCCTCACGCTGTGCGCCTGCCGCTTTCCCGCCGCATCGTCTCGACGACGGGCCGCCATCAGTTCTACACCGTGCGCATTGAGAATGGTTCGGCGGTGCCGGCCTTCAAGGCGTCAGGCGACATCACCAGCATGGCGCAGGCCGACGGATACATCGAGATCCCCGCCCAGACCGACATCGTCGAGGCAGGCGAGATGGTCGACGTGAAGCTGTTCTGATCATGTCGACCCGGTCGTCGCTGACCAGCGCTCCGCCGTTCCGGCTTCCCACACAGAAGGGAGATGTGAGAGCGCTCGAAGACTATCTGAAGAACGGCCCGGTCCTGCTCGCGTTCCATCGCGGAACATGGTGCCCGAACTGCCGCACGAGGTTCGCGGAAATCGCGATGAACGCCGCCACCTACACTGCGCGCGGCTGGCAGGTCGTGGCCGTCGTTGCGCAGAGCTCCACCGCGGTCCGCCGGTACGTGGAAGACAAAGGGCTGCCGTTCAACATTCTGATAGACGAGTCGCGCGAGGTGCTGAAAACGTACGGCGTATGGCAGCGCATTGGTCTAGACGCCTGGAATATCGCGAGGCCGTCACTTTTCCTGATCGAGCCGACGGGCGCAATCCGGTATTCGTTCGTCGCCGCCAGCCAGGATGAGTTCCCGGCGCATGAAGACATCATGAAGGAAATCGACAAGGTACTTACGTGACGGAGCAGAGCCGCGCATGTTCACAAAGGTGAGAGTGGTCGGTCGCGGCCGCGTCGGATCGGCTGTCGCTGCGCGGCTGGAGCAACGAGGGCTGACGCTCGTCGAGGAAAGCCCACATCTGGTGCTGCTGTGCGTACCGGATTCGGCGATTCGAGACGTCGCTGGCACAATTGCCACTGGACCGTGGATCGCGCACGTGAGCGGCGCCACGCCGCTCGCGGCGCTCGATCCTCACACTCGCCGGTTCGGCGTGCACCCGCTCCAGACATTCACGCGCGCGCGCGGACCCGAGCAGATCGACGGCGCCTGGGGTGCGGTCACTGCGGAGACTGACGAAGCCCAGGCACATGCGATCTGGGTCGCGGACGTTCTAGGCCTTCGTCCGTTCGTGATCGCCGATGCCGACCGCGTGCTCTATCACGCCGGCGCGGTCGTCGCGTCGAACTACCTCGTGACCCTCTACCGCTCTGCATCACAACTGCTGTCGGCCGCCGGCGCACCGCCTGCCGCGCTGGTGCCGCTGATGCAGCGGACGATCGAGAACGGATTCGAGCTGACCGGCCCGATTGCGCGTGGCGATCGGGCAACGGTCGAGGCCCACCTCAAAGAGATTGCGAGGCGCGTGCCCGAGTTGGAGCTCATGTACCGCGCGCTCGCATCGGTAACGACCCCTCGACCGAGCTCGGGGCAGGCTTTATGAAAGTTCTTCGAACGGTCACCGAGATCCGGCAAGTGCTCGAGCGACCGCGCATCTTTGGAACCGTCGGTCTGGTCCCCACCATGGGCGCATTGCATGCGGGACACGTCGCGCTCATCAAAGCGGCGCGCCGTGAATGCGATACGGTCGTGGCCAGCGTGTTCGTCAACCCGACGCAGTTCGGCGACAAGGCGGATCTCGACGCCTATCCCCGCGATGAGGCCAACGACGCTCGAATCGCGGCCGAGGCCGGCGTCGACTATCTGTTCGTGCCCGCGCTCGAGGAGATCTACCAGCCAGGGGACGCCACCTGGGTCGAGATCGAGGGAGCAGCAGTCGGGCTCGAGGGAAAGTCTCGCCCCGGACACTTCCGGGGGGTCGCCACGGTCTGCCTCAAGCTCTTTCTAATCGTCGCGCCCAGGCTTGCGTTCTTCGGCCAGAAGGACGCCCAGCAGGTGGCCGTGGTCACGCAGATGGTGCACGATCTGAAAGTGGACTTGCAGATTCGAGTCGTACCCACTGTCCGGGACCGGGATGGCCTGGCGCTGTCGTCACGAAACGCGCGGCTCTCGCCCGAGGAGCGCCAACGCGCCCTGGCGATTCCGCGAGCGCTCGGCGCCGGGATCGCCGCGGCGCGCGACGGACGCGACCCGGTGGAAGCGGCGCGGGCCCTGCTGGGCGGCGTCGACGTCGACTATGTCTCGGTCGTGCAGCTGAGCGGCCATCCCACGCTTGCCGTCGCCGCGCGCGTGGGACGGACCAGGCTCATCGACAACGTCAGGCTGGACGATCCCCAGACGCACCCGACAGGGCCAGCAGATACACAGGAGGCGCCGCGTGGCCAGTGATCAGTCACCCAAGCCTCGTATCACGCCCTTCCACTTCGGACGGGGCAAGGAGCGCGGCGATCTCATCGCGATGGTCACGGCCTACGACGCGCCGAGTGCGCGTCTCGCGGAAGCGGCCGGCGTGGACGGCATCCTGGTCGGAGACTCGGCGGCGATGACAGTTCTCGGCCACGACTCGACGGTGCAGATTACCGTCGACGAAATGCTGGTGCTGACCCGCGCCGTCTCGCGCAGCGTCTACAAGCCGCTCGTCGTGGCGGACATGCCCTTCGGCTCCTTCCAGGTGTCGGATGAAGAGGCCGTCCGGCACGCCGTCCGTCTCATCAAGGAAGGAGGGGCGGGGGCCGTAAAGCTGGAAGGCGCCGGCCCGACGCTGACGCGCGTCAAGGCGATCGTCGGCGTGGGCATTCCGGTAATGGGACACGTGGGCCTCACGCCGCAATCGGCGGTCGCCCTTGGCGGCTATCGCGTGCAGGGCCGCCGCGCCCGCGATGCCCAGAGGCTTCTCGACGAGGCGCGCGCGCTGCAGGGCGCCGGGTGCTTCGCCGTGGTGCTCGAGGCGATGCCGGCGGTCGTCGCCGCGCGCATTACCGACGCGCTCGAGGTTCCGACGATCGGTATCGGCGCGGGACCCGCGTGCGACGGGCAGATCCTCGTCTGGCACGATCTGCTCGGCCTCACGACCGGCCACGTGCCGCACTTCGTCAAGCGATACGCCGACCTCGGTTCGACCGCGAAAGGGGCGCTCGCAGCCTATGTCGCAGACGTCCGTCAACGAAAGTTTCCTGACAATCAGCACACCTACGAGATGGCGGAGGGAGAGCGCGAGCTCTTCGAGCTGGATCTGACGGCTCGGACAACAGGCGAATGAAGCAGGAGCCAGGAGGCAGATAGGAGGCACACAAACACAGACAGAGACAGCAGCGCCTGCGGCCCGAGCGCGGCGCGCAGTCGCCGCGCGAGAGCGAGCGGGGGTGGGGCCCCGCGAGCATTGAGAAATGCAGACAGGAAGCTGAAGCGACGCGGCCCCACGATCCGGCCCCTCCTGCCTCCTGTCTCCTGAATTCTCCTTACTTGAATCGCTTATTCACCTCGTCCCAATTGACCACGCTCCACCACGCGGTTATGTAGTCGGGACGACGGTTCTGATACTTGAGGTAGTAGGCGTGTTCCCACACGTCGAGGCCGAGGATGGCTTTCTTGCCTTCCATCAGCGGACTGTCCTGATTCGCGCTGCTCTCGATCACGAGCTTGCCGCCGGCGTCGATGAGCCACGCCCAGCCGCTGCCGAAGCGGCCGACGCCCGCTTTGGCGAACTGCTCCTTGAACGAATCGAAGCCGCCAAACGATGACGCGATCGCCTCGCCGACCTTGCCCGTCGGCGCGCCGCCCTTGCCCGGGCCCATGATCTGCCAGAACATCGTGTGGTTGACGTGGCCGCCGCCGTTGTTCCGCACGGCCGTGCGAATCTCTTCCGGCACGGTGTTGATGCCGCGCACCAGATCGTCGACGCCCTTCTGTTGAAGCTCCGGCGCCTTTTCGAGCGCCGCGTTGAGGTTGTTCACATACGCCGCGTGGTGCTTGTCGTGGTGGATCCGCATCGTCTGCTCGTCGATGTGCGGCTCCAGGGCGTTATAGGCATAAGGGAGGGGGGGTACTTCGTGGGCCATCGCTCAGCTCCTTGTCGGCTTCCAGCTACCAGCTGCCAGCTTCCAGCACGAGGCTACCAGCTGGTCTGCCAGCTATCTATCAGCTTCGTCAGCTAGTCAGCATATCGCATCCGCGGAACTCACAATCAACTCGAAGCTGTCCTGGAAGCGGGAAGCTGGCAGCGGGAAGCTGACTAGACCGTGAGCATCCGGTCGAGCGCGAGGCGGGCGAAACTCTTCTGTGGTTCCGAGACGGTGATCTGATTGTGGATCCGGCCCTCGACGAGCCCTTCGAGCACCCACAACAGATGATTCGGCGAGACGCGGAACATCGTCGAGCACAGGCACCCGAACGGGTCGAGGGTTACAACGGTCTTGTCGGGCTCGACGTCGTTCTTGAGGCGGTTCACGAGGTGGATCTCGGTCGCCACCGCCCAGACTGACCCCGAAGGGCTGTTCCTGACAGTGTTGATGATGTGCTCGGTCGAGCCGCTGACGTCTGCCGCCTGGACGACGTCGAACGTGCACTCGGGGTGCGCGATCACTTTGCCGCCGGGGTACTTCTGACGGAAGGCGTCGATCTGCTGAACGCTGAAGCGCGTGTGGACGGAACAGTGGCCTTTCCAGAGGATGAGCTTTGCTGCTTTCACCTGCTCCGGCTCGAGGCCTCCCCAGACTTCATTCGGATCCCAGATGACCATCTGGTCGAGGGGGACGCCCATTTTGAACGCCGTGTTGCGTCCGAGATGCTGGTCGGGCAGCATGACGAGCTTCTCGGCGCGCTGCCACGCCCAGCCCATGATCGCCGCGGCGTTGGTCGACGTGCAGACGATGCCGCCGTGCTCGCCGCAGAAGGCTTTGACGTCAGCTGACGAGTTGATGTAGGTGACGGGGATCACGCCGGCTTTGCCGCCATCGTTGGAACCTGGCGGGTCGACCGCGACGCCCATCTCCTTCAACTCGCGCCAGCATATGTCGAGCTGATCGCCGGCCGCCATGTCGGCCATCGAGCAGCCGGCTGCGAGGTCCGGCAGCACAACCTTCTGGTGCGGCGCGCAGACAACGTCGGCGCTCTCTGCCATGAAGTGCACGCCGCAGAACACGATGAACTCGGCCTTGCCGCGGGTCGCGGCGGCGCGCGCCAGCTTCAACGAGTCGCCGGTGAAATCTGCGAACTTGATGACCTCGTCGCGCTGGTAGTGGTGGCCGAGGATTACCAGGCGATCGCCGAGCGTCTGCTTGGCCGCCGCAATGCGCGCGTCCATCTCGTCGTCGGAGAGGCGCAGATAGTTGTCCGGGAGCGGCTGCCGCTCGCCGATGCTCTGCTTCTCCACCTGGTTGAGGAGCTTTATGTCCATTGTCGGTCGGCTCAGGGCTCAAGGCTCAGGGCTCAAGCAAGAGCGCTCGAGATCTCGGTCCAGACTCTTGCCTGAGCCTTGAGCCTGTTTCTATTGTAACGCCTCGGCGCGCGCATCGTCAGGCGCGTCGGGCCCTGTCACTACGTTATACAGCGTGTCGCGCTCGACGGGCTCGCGTCCGGCGGCGCGGATGAGGCGTCGGATGGCTGAGGTGCTCATCGACTCGGGCGTGCGCGCGCCAGCCATGTGATAGATCTTCTCCTCCTGCACGGTCCCGTCGAGGTCGTCCACGCCAAACCAGAGCGCCATCTGCGCCACCTCGACACCGGTCGCAATCCAGAACGCCTTCACGTGCGGGATGTTGTCGAGCATCAAACGCGCCACCGCGTGCACGCGAAGCGTGTCGGCGGCGGTCGGCGCCGGAAGCTTCCGCATCTGGTTGTTGTCGGGATGGAACGCGAGCGGGATGAACGCCTGAAGCCCGCCCGTCTGGTCCTGCAGCGCTCGCGTCCGCAGCATGTGATCCACGCGCTCGGCGATCGTCTCGATGTGGCCGTAGAGCATGGTGATGTTCGAGCGCAGACCGAGGCCGTGCGCGATCCGGTGGATCTCGAGATAGCGATCGGCGCCACACTTGTCGTGGCAGATTTTCTCCCGGACCCGCTCGGCGAACACCTCGGCGCCGCCCCCGGGGAGCGAATCGAGGCCCGCCTGCTTGAGCGCGATGAGCACCTGCTCGTCGGTCATGCCGTAGAGGTCCGAGAAAAACGCGATCTCCACCGCCGTAAAGCACTTCAGGTGGATCCCCGGACGGATCCGCTTGAACCCGCGCAGCAGCTCCAGGTAGTACTCGAACGGCAAATCCGGGTGCAGGCCGTTGACGACGTGGACTTCGGTGAGGGGCTGATGCGAACGCTGCCGCAGCTTGTCCCACGCCTCCTCGAGCGACATCGTGTACGAACCGTCGTCGCCGGGCTTCAACCGTGCAAACGCGCAGAAGAGACAACTGGCGACGCAGACGTTGGTCGCTTCGAGCCGGATGTTGAAGTTGTAGTAGGTCCGCGCGCCGTGCCGCTTCTCGCGCTCGCGGTTCGCCAGCCATCCGAGCGCCAGCGTGTCCGGGCAGTCGAAGAGCCTCAACCCATCGTCGAAGGCGAGGCGAACGCCGGCCTCGAGCTTTTGCTCAATCTCCGACAAGCCTAGCTTGTGCAAGCGGGTCTGCATTATTCAGAGCTCGCGGGAGCCATGCCAATCATTTCTCAATTGCCGCGGGGCCCCACCCCCGCGGCTGCGGCTCGACTCGCTTCGCTCGCTCGCCGCGGGCCGCAGGCGCTGCCGATATCCACAACTCGCCTCTCCCGCCGACAACTCGGCACGGCCACTTACGCCACGCCTTGCACTTGAACGCGCACTGATCTGAGGCGCGGACCATCCAGCTCGGCGGCCAGCACGCGCTGCCACTGGCCGAGCACGAGCTCGCCGCCCGTGACCTGCATCGTCATGCTGTGACCCAGGAGCATGGCCCGCAAGTGGGCGTCCGCGTTATTGCGGTCGCAGTCAGAGTGCTCGGGGTCGTTGTGCATCCACTTGCCGCTTCTCGAGACCGTCAACTCCAGGAACTGCTTGATGTCGACATGCAGCGCGGACTGATTCTCGTTGATGAACACCGCGCACGTCGTGTGGAGCGACCAGAGGCTGACCAGACCTTCCTTGACGCCCGACGCGCGGACCACGCTGCCGATCCGTTCGGTCAAATCGACGAGCTCGACCCGCTCTGCCGTCTGAACGGTCACGGTCTGTGCGTGGATGACGAGGCTGCCGGTCGCAACGGTCACGTCGCCGGCCGGTGTCTGCCTCGCGCTGATGGTCGAGCTCTTACTCATAGGCTCCAGAGCAGTTACGGCCATCGAGAAATTGCGGCCCCAAGAGCTTAATTTTATAGGTGTTATACTGCCGGGCACAACTGACGACGGAGCCCGGCGGCCATGGGAAGTGGGTGCAAATCCCACGCGGTGCCGCCACTGTAAGCGGGTAGTGCTGTTTCTCTGCGGGGTCTGACCCCGCCGCCACTGTGCCACTTCGAGGCATGGGAAGGCGCGGAGACAGCATGTCGATCCGCCAGCCAGGATATCTGGCGCCGGGCCGTCCTTTTCTCTCGGCGCGACACACGCCGAAAAGGAGCCTCTGGTGCGTACCCTTCTCGTTCTGTCCCTCTTTTTTGCTCAACCTTGCTTCTTTGCTCAAGTGTGCTTCGCGGGACCGGTGACCGGCCAGGTCGTCGATCCCGATGGCCGTGGGATCCCGGGCGCGGCGGTGCTCCTCACCGACGGCACGTCGGTCGTCGCGCGCACGCTGACCGTGTCGTCGGGACAGTTCACGCTCAACGTGCCGGACGGCGGAAACTTCGAGATCCGCATCGCGCGTGAGGGTTTCCGCGGCAAACCAATCGCGGTCGCCGGCGGCAGCGTTGCGCGCGATCTCGGGACGATCGCGCTCGAGATCAGCGCCGTGTCCGAGTCGGTCGTCGTCTCGGCCGCACAGGTCGAGATCCCGCTGTCGGCCGCTTCGTCGAGCGTCACGGTGATCACCCGCGACGATCTGGACAAGCACCAGGTGGAGAGCATAGCCGATGCGCTGCGCGCCGTACCGGGACTGTCGGTGATCGCCAGCGGCGGCCGCGGAGCGTTGACGAGCGTCTTCCCGCGCGGTGGCGAGTCGGACTACTCGCTCGTCTTCGTCGACGGCGTGCAGGCCAACGCGTTCGGCGGCGGCTACGACTTCGCGCATCTGCCGGTCGCTAACATCGAGCGGATTGAAGTCGTCCGCGGACCACAGAGCGCGCTCTATGGATCGAACGCCATCGGCTCGGTCGTCCGGATCGTCACGCGGCAAGACGGTGCGCCCGACGCGTCGGCCTCGCTCGAGGGGGGCGGGTTCGACACGTTCCGCGCGACAGCCGCGACCTCGGGTGCGGCCGGTCAGTGGCACTGGGGCGCGTCGACCGAACGGCTGACCACCGACAACCTCAACGGTCAGCGCACCGAGAGCGGAGCGATCGTCGAAAACGACGACTACGAGCGGAGCTCGGGGACCGCGGCTGGCGGCTGGAGAAACAGTGCGGGCGCCGCGATTCGAGGCACCGTCCGCTACCTAACGGACGAGCGCGGGTCCCCGGGACCGTTTGGATCGGATCCGGGCGGCACGTACAGCGGGATCGACACGATCTCGCGCGGCGTCAACGACCGATGGCTGATGTCGATCGCGGGCAACGCCCCTGCGGGCCGCGCGCGCATCAGCGCCGAGGCGACCCACTCGCGGCTCGACAGCGAGTTCGCCAGCCCGTTCCAAGATTCCGAGTCGTATTCCAGGCGGACGACCGCGCGCGTGCAGGCGGATACCACGCTGGCGCACGGACTCGAGACGTCAGCGGGGCTCGAGCTGCTCGGCGAACGCGCCGGCGGCACCTACATCACCGCAACGGGCAACGTGCTCGTGCCTGTCGAGCGCGGCGTCGCCGGGTTCTTCGGCGAGGCGCGCTGGAACCACGCCGCACGGCTGTTCGTTGCGGCCGGGCTCCGTGTCGACCGCATCACGCGGGAAGCGCTTGCCGGAGACGCCGACGCGTTCTCTCCGCGCCCACCGTTCGACAGCGACACCGTCGTCTCCGCGAACCCGAAGCTCTCGGCCGCGTGGTTCATCGGCGCGACCGACGGCAACTTCACCAAGGTGCGCGCCTCGGCGGGCACCGGCATCCGGCCGCCCGACGCCTTCGAGATCGCATTCACCGACAACCCGTCGCTCAAGCCGGAGCGCAGCAAGAGCTTCGACGCGGGCGTCGAGCAGGCGCTCCTCGACGGCCGCGGGCTCGTCGAAGCCGCCGTGTTCTTCAACAACTACGACGACCTGATTGTGGCTACGGGATCCTTCAGCGGGTCGAGCCGCTACCGGACCGACAACATCTCGAACGCCCGCTCGCGCGGATTCGAGATCGCGGGCACTGCACGGGGAGCGTTGAACGCACTCGGAGGCGGAAGCCTTCAGGTGCGCGTCGGCTACACGCGCCTCGCGACCGAGATCCTGGCCGTCGACCAGAGCGGGTCAGCGCCTCCGCCCTTCACCGTGGGCGACCGCCTGCTGCGCCGGCCCGATCATCTGTTCTCGGCAGACGTCCTCGTGGCTGCGGGCCCGCTTTCGGCGTACCTCCAGGGCGGGGCGCGCAGCAACGTGCGCGACGTCGATCCCAGCTTCGGCACGTTCGGCGGCATCTTCGATGCGCCGGGATACAGTGTCTGGAACGCGGGCGCGTCCTGGACGTTCTGGAACCGGCTGCAGCTCTTCGGACGCGTCACCAACCTCTTCAATCGCGACTACGAGGAAGTGCTCGGCTACCCGGCACTCGGACGCAGTGGGATGGTGGGGCTGAGGGTTGCTGCGAGCCGCTGAGGTCACCTTCTCTTATCACGCGCTCGCGGCGCCCGTGCTTCGCGGCGTGTCGCTGGACGTGCCGGCCGACGGCTTCGTCGGAATCCTCGGACCGAACGGTTCGGGGAAAACGACGCTGCTCCGCGTGCTGGCCGGCACGCTTCAGCCCGCGAGCGGCCGGGTATCGCTCGACACCATGGATCTGTCGCGCGTGTCGCGCACGACGATGGCGCGGCGGATGGCCGTGGTGCCACAGGACACGCACCTGGCGTTCGACTTCACGGTGCTCGAAGTCGTCCTCATGGGACGCTATCCGCACCTGGCCACGTTCGAGGTCGAAGGTCCACGCGATATCGCCATCGCGCGCGAAGCGCTTGCGGCCACCGGCACCCGGGCGTTCGAAGACCGCCTGTTCGCGACGCTCAGCGGCGGCGAGAAACAGCGCGTCATCATCGCCGCCGCGCTCGCGCAGATCTCGGGGTCAGGTCTCGAGCCCGGAATCCTGCTTCTCGACGAGCCGACGGCTGCGCTCGATTTGGCCTACCAGCTCGAGGTCGCCACACTGCTCCGCGACCTTCAGCGCCGCACGCCAATCGCCATCGTCATCTCGACGCACGATCTCAACTTCGCGGCCGGCCTGTGCCGGACGCTGGTGCTCCTCAAGGATGGACTGGTGCTGGCCGCGGGACCGACCCGGAAGGTCCTGACGGCGGAGAACATCCGGGCGCTCTACGGAGTCGAGGCGGAGGTCCAGTCGCACTCCGGCGCCGGCCATCTCGTGGTGGTGCCGTTGCGCCGCGTCGCGCCAGGAACGCCGCCGTGACGATCCGACGCCGAATCGCGGTTGCCACGACCGGCTTCGGGCTGCTGGCGCTCGCGGCGGTGACGCTCGCGCCGCTCGTGGGCTCGACGACCATCAGCCTGCGGCGTGCGTTCGACTGGTCGGTGCCGTTTGCCGACAACGTCGACGCGCAGATCTTCTTCGTGGCCCGGCTGCCGCGCACGCTCGCGGGCGCGCTCGTCGGGGCCGCGCTCGCGACGGCCGGCGTCGTGCTTCAGGGACTCCTCCGCAATCCCCTCGCTACGCCGTTTACGCTGGGCGTCTCCTCTGGTGCGGCACTCGGCGCGATGCTGGCCATTACCTTCGACTGGACGCTGGGCATCGCCGGGATCTCCGCCGTTCCCGCTGCCGGCTTCGTTGGCGCCGCCTGTGCCGTCACGATCGTCTACACCCTCGCGCGCGCGCACCGCCGGGGTCTCTCGACTGATGTGTTGCTGCTCGCCGGAGTCACGCTCAACGCGTTCTTCTCGGCGCTCATCCTCTGCGTGCAGTACTTCGCCGACTTCGCCGACGCGTACCGCACGCTGCGCTGGCTCATGGGCGACCTCGACGTCAGCAGCTATCAGCCGCTTGCCACCTCGTTCCCGCTGCTGCTCGTCGCCTTCGGGGTCTTCGCCTGGCTGGCGCGCCCGTTGAACCTGCTCAGCCTCGGCACCGACAGCGCGGAAACGCGCGGACTTCCGGTCACGAGCGCCCAGCGGCGGGCCTTCTTCAGCGCGTCGCTCGCGACAGGTGCGGCGGTGTCGATCGGCGGACCCGTCGGGTTCATCGGCATCATCGTTCCGCACCTCGTGCGGTTGATCGTCGGCTCGGACCACCGGGTGGTGTTGCCGGCCTCAGCCCTCTTCGGCGCAGCATTCCTCGTGGGATGCGACGTCCTCGCGCGGACGCTGATGGCACCGGTCGAGATTCCGGTGGGGGTCATCACCGCGCTGATCGGGGGCCCGTTCTTTCTGTGGCTGCTCGTGAGAAAAACATGAAAGCTGTCTCGAGTTTGAGTTTGGTCTGCTTGTCACAGAGTAAGAGATCAGGAGATCAAAAGTGTTTGGGTTTTTCGGAATGGATTCTCCTGGTCTCCTGAACTCCTGCCAAAAGCATTAGTCAACGACGGTCACGGTGCATTCATGATCACGATCTCCAACACGATGTTCACGAAGACCACGAAGAGCACGAAGAATCGCCTTGTGGGCTTGTCATTCTTCGTGATCTTGGTGGTCTTCGCGGGCATCGTGACCAGGCCGTCTGCCCCTGACACCGCAGATGTCGACGCCCAGCCCGCGCCCACGCGCATCATCTCGCTCATCCCCGCGGTCAGCGAGATGCTCTTCGCCATCGGCGCCGGGCCGCAGGTCGTCGCCGTCAGCAGCTTCGACGACTACCCGCCCGAGGTGCTGAAGCTCCCGCGGGTCGGCGCGTTGCTCGACCCGGATCTCGAGCGCATCCTGTCGCTCCGGCCCGATCTCGTGATCGTGTACGACAGCCAGGTCGACCTCCGCCGTCAGCTCGAGCGCGCAACGATCCCCATGTTCGTGTACAAGCACGCCGGGCTTGGCGACGTCACGGCCACGATCCGCCAACTGGGCACGCGCGTTGGACGTGACGAGGACGCCGGCGTCGTGATCAGGCGGATCGACGGGAAGCTCGCAGACATCCGGACGCGTGTCGCCGGCCGGCCCAGGCCGCGGACGCTGCTCGTCTTTGGCCGCGATGCGCTGACGCTGCGAGGGATCTACGCGAGCGGCGGCCTTGGCTTCCTCCACGACATGCTGAGCGCGGCCGGCGCCGACAACGTGTTCGCCGACGTGAAGCAGCAGTCGGTGCAGGCAACCTCCGAGCTCATCCTCGCGCGCCGGCCGGAGGTCATCCTCGAGCTGCGATCGGGCGACATGACCGCCGAGCAGCAGCGGCGGGAGGTCGCGGTGTGGCAGGTCCTGCCGTCGGTGCCGGCGGTCCGCACGGGCCGGATCGCGATCATCACCGACCCGCGCACGGTCGTGCCCGGTCCGCGCGTGGCGGAAGGGACGGAGCTCATCGCGCGGACAGTCCACCCTGAGGCATTCGTCAAATGAAGGTTCTCGTGTCCTGGAGCAGCGGAAAAGACAGCGCGTGGATGCTTCATGTGCTGCGGACCGAACGAATCGGCACGCCCGCCGCGTTGCTGACGACGATCAACGAGGCCGCCGATCGAGTGGCGATGCACGGTGTCAGGACCGAGCTGTTACGGTTGCAGGCCGAGGCTGCCGGTCTGCCGCTCATCACGGTCTCCATCCCGTCTCCCTGCCCGAACGAAGTGTACGAGGAGCGGATGGCCGCCGCGTGCCGCGCCGCCGTCGCCGATGGCTTCACGCACGTCGCGTTTGGCGACCTGTTTCTCGAAGACGTCCGGCGCTACCGCGAAGAGCGTCTGGCCGGTACCGGCCTCTCGCCGCTGTTCCCGCTGTGGAACCGGCCCACGCCGGCCCTCGCGCGCGACATGATTGCGGGCGGCCTCGAGGCGCACCTGACCTGCGTCGATCCGCGCGCCGTGCCGGCGGCGCTGGCCGGCCGGGCATTCGACGCGTCGCTCCTGGCCGACCTGCCGGCCACCGCCGATCCCTGCGGCGAGCGCGGCGAGTTTCACACCTGCGTGACAGCCGGCCCCATGTTTTCGAGGCCGATTCCGGTCGTCCCCGGCGTGGTCGTCGAGCGGGACGGGTTCGTGTTCGCCGACCTGCTGCCGTCGCGACCAGACGTTCATCCGAACCACGGACAACACGGGACAAACCCGTGCCACGGACAACGCTGACGAAATGGACCGAGTTCTGAGATAGCCTTAGTAAGCGTTTACTTGGTTACCGACGTCCTTGGACTCATGCAGCGTTCGCCCGCGTCACGGCCAGTTCAGCGCTCGCCACAATTCTCAGCCTGGGCTTCAGCTTGGGTCCAGGTCCGGCTCAGCTCCACGGTCCTCATCGCCTCGCTCGTCCTGACTGTCGCCGCGTGCAGCCGTCGCGCCACCACGGAAGCGCCACCGCAGGCCCCCGCCGCGGTGGCCGTCGCCGTATCGACCGTCAAGTCACAGGAGCAGGCCGTCACGCTTGAAGCCACGGGCAGCTTCGAGCCCGACGAGTCGTCTGACGTCGCCCCGGACGCCTCCGGCCGCGTGGTGGCCACGCCGGTCGACGTGGGACAGTTCGTCAAGGAAGGTGCCGTGCTCGTCCGTCTGCAGGGCATCGACGCCGGGTTGCGGCTTGACGAAGCACAGGCGGCAGTCAGCCGGGCGGAGGCCAACCTCAAGCTCGCTGAATCGCAGAACACGCTCGCGCAGACGACGGCCCAGCGCTACGCATCGCTGCTCGCGACCGGTGACGTCTCGAGCACGGTGGCGGATCAGGCGCGCACCGGCGCTGAAACCTCCGTGCAGAACGTCAACACCGCGCGCGCGACGGTCGCGCAGGCGCGCGCCCAGCTGGCGCTCGCCGAAAAGGCCGTCGCCGATGTCGCGGTCGTCGCGCCGTTCTCCGGGTTCATCAGCCAGCGTCGAGTCTCGCTCGGCGAGTACGTGCAGCCGTCGACGGCGGTCGTCACGCTCCTCAAGATCGATCCGCTACGGCTGCAGCTCACGATACCCGGTGTCCAGGCGGGGCTCGTCCGGATCGGCCAGACCGTCAGAGCGACGGTGGACGCGTTCCCCGAGCAGTCGTTCAGCGGCCGGATCACCGCCGTCAACCCCGCGATCTCCGCGGAGTCCCGATCCTTCAGCGTCGAGGCGCGTGTCCCGAATCCCGAGTTCCTGCTCAAGCCCGGCATGTTCGCGGTCGCGACGATCGATCAGGGCCGCACGATGAAGACGATGCTGGTGCCGGCGCGCGCGGTCATCGAAGACGCGAATACGAACTCCTATCGCGTGTTCGTCATCGACAAGGAGAACAAGGCGCGGCTGCGCGTCGTCCAGCTCGGCGCCCGCGAGGTGGGAGGCAGCATCCGGATTCTGTCGGGCGTTCAGGAAGCGGACCGCGTCGCGACCTCGAACCTCGCGCAGCTCTACGATGGAGCCGAGGTCACGGTCTCCAGCGGCACGCCGGACAACTAGAGCCGCGACGGCGCACGGCGTGTGGTAAACATCCTTCGCGGCCTTCGTGAGCTTCGCGCTCATCGTGATGATTTCGTGAAAGGGACAAGGTAGCGGACCACCATGCAGAAGCTGGCTGAAATCTGCGTCCACCGCCCCGTCTTCGCCACGATGCTGATCGCGGCCATCACGGTCGTCGGCGGGGTGTCGTTCTTCACGCTGGGTGTGGACCGGTACCCGCGCGTTGAAACGCCGGTCGTATCGGTCACGACCACCAACCCCGGCGCGACGCCGGAGAACATCGAGACCGAGATCACCGACCGCATCGAGGCCGCGGTCAATACGGTGTCGGGCATCGACGAGCTCCGGTCGACCTCGACGGAAGGCCGCTCGCGGGTGACGATATCGTTCGACCTGTCCAAGAACGCTGACATCGCCGCGCAGGAAGTCCGCGCGAAGGTCGATCCTGTCATCCGCGACCTCCCCGAAACCGCCGATCCGCCGGTCGTGCAGAAGCAGGATCCGGACTCCTTTCCGATCCTCATGTTCTCGGTGTCCGCGCCGATGCCGGTCGTCGAGCTGACGACGTTTCTCGAGCAGAAGGTGCAGAAGCGCCTCGAGTCGGTCAACGGCGTCGGCGAAGTGCTGCTCTTCGGCGCGCGGCGCCGCGAGATCCAGGTGCAGATCGATCCCGATCGCCTCAACGCCTATGGCCTGTCGACGACCGACGTCGCCACGGCCCTTCGCTCGCAGAATCTGGAGCTGCCGGGGGGCCGTCTCGAGCAGGGCAATCGTGAGCTCTCCGTCCGCACGGTCGGGCGCCTTCGCAACCCCGACGCCTTCAACGATCTGGTTGTCGCCACACGCGGCAACTCGCCGATCCGCATCCGCGACATCGGGCGAGTAGCCGATACAGGAGCCGAGCCTACGTCGGTCTCGATGCTCGACGGCCGGCCGGCCCTCACCGTAGCCGTTCGCAAGCAGAGCGGCGTCAACACGGTCGCGCTCGCCGATGCCATCAAGGCCCGGATGGCCGAGATCCAGCAGACGCTGCCGCCCAACGTCGAGGTCCGCCTGGTCCGCGACGACTCGGAATTCATCAAGGCTTCGCTCGCCGCCATCGAGGAACACCTCGTGCTCGGCGGGATCCTCGCAGCGATCATCGTCCTCATCTTCCTGCGCAACTTCCGCACGACGCTCATCGCTGCCGTCGCCATCCCGACCTCCATCATCGGGGCGTTTGCCGTCATCGCGGTCCTCGGCTTCACGCTCAACCAGATGACCATGCTCGCCCTGACCCTCATGGTCGGCATCGTCATCGACGACGCGATTGTCGTGCTCGAGAACATCTATCGGTTCGTCGAAGAAAAGGGCATGTCGCCGTTCCAGGCGGCGATCGAAGGCACGCGCGAGATCGGACTGGCGGTCATGGCGACGACGCTCGCGCTGCTCGCGGTATTCATCCCAGTGGGTTTCCTGGGCGGGATTGTCGGACGGTTCATGTCGTCGTTCGGTCTGACGTCGGCCGCGGCGATCGCGATCAGCCTGATCGTGTCGTTCACGCTGACGCCGACGCTGGCGGCTCGATGGATCAAACCGGCGGCCGATGCCGATGGTCACGGCAACCACGCCGGCGGTGACGCCTCGCGACGCGGCTTCTATCGCCACATCGACCGTATCTATACCTTCCTGCTGAAGTGGTCGATGGCGCATCGCTGGCTCATCGTCACCACGGCGGTGCTCGTCGTGCTCTCGATCTTCCCGCTGTTCCGCGCATCCGGGATCAACTTCACGCCCGTGGAGGACGAGTCGCGGTTCCAGGTCTCGGTGCGCCTGCCTGTCGGGTCGAGCATTGCCGCCACGCAGTCGCTCGTCGATCGCATCTCGCGCGACATTCTTCAGCACCTGCCGAGCGTGTTGGCCGTGCAGGGCAACGCCGGGCTCACCGGTGGGGGCACGGGCGGCAACAATTCGGGCGGCGTCTTCGTGCGACTACGGCCGATCGAAGAGCGCGATGTCTCGCAGCAAACGCTGATGGTGCAGGCGCGGCGGCTGGTTCAGCCGTATCGGAAAGCGGCCGTGATCTCAGTGCAGGGCACCGGTGGCCTCAGCTTCGCCGGCGGACGCGGGGCCCAGATCCAGTACGCCCTGGTCGGACCCGATCTGGCGAAGCTGGATCAGTACACAGCCAAGGGTACCGCGGCGATGGACAACAGTCCCGTCCTCGTGGACGTCGACCGAAGCTTCCAGCCGGGGCTGCCCGAGCTGCGTATCGACATCGACCGCCGTCGCGCCGCGGACCTCGGCGTGCGCGTGCAGGACGTCTCCCAGACAGTCAACGCCCTCATCGCCGGACAGGATGTCACGACGTTCAACGCCGCAAGCGATCAGTACGAAGTCGTCCTCAAGGCACAGGACTCGTTCCGCCGCACGCCCGAGTCGATCGCCTCGGCGACCGTGCGAACGGCGTCGGGCGAGCTCGTGCAGCTGCGCAACCTCGTGTCGTTCAACGAGGGCTCCGGGCCGGCGCAGATCGATCGGCTCAACCGGCAGCGTCAAATCACGGTCTCGGCCAACCCGACGCCCGGCGTGTCGCAGGCCGAGGGTCAGGCGGCGCTCGAGGCCGCGTTCGCGTCGCTCGACATGGAGCCCGGCTACAACCTCGTCACGAGCGGGCAGTCACGCGAGCTGGGCCGGGCCGCGTACTACTTCGGCATCGCGTTCGCGTTGTCGTTCGTCTTCATGTACATGGTGCTCGCCGCGCAATTCGAATCGTTCATTCACCCGATTACGATCCTCCTGACGCTCCCCCTTGCCGTGCCATTCGGGCTGGCGGCCTCACTGGCTTTCGGCCAGCAGCTCAATATCTACTCCGCGCTGGGCGTCCTGCTGCTCTTCGGCATCGTGAAGAAAAACGCCATCCTGCAGATCGACCATACGATCGGCCTGCGGGCCAAAGGGCTGCCGCGCGACCAGGCGATCATTCAGGCAAACCGCGACCGCCTGCGACCGATTCTGATGACGACGCTGGCTCTGGTGGCCGGCATGCTGCCGCTCTGCCTCGGCTCCGGCCCTGGCGCGGAAACAAATCGCTCGATCGGCATCCTCGTCGCCGGCGGTCAGTCGTTCTGTCTCCTCCTGACGCTCCTCGCGGTGCCTGTCTTCTACTCGCTCTTCGACGACGCGGCACAGTCGCCGGCCTGGGCGCGGGTGGGTGCGCGCTGGGACAAGATGGCGGGGTCGGGCCGCCGCGTGATCGGTCGCCTGACTGGCCGGCGGCTCGCGCCGGGCCAGGGGGTCGATAGATGATGCGGATGCGAATAAGGAGATGGAACCGGAACACGCGCCTGGCGATCGCCCTGGTCGCGATCGTGTCACCTGCGCTGGCACAGACGCAGCCGGCTCCCGCCGCACAATCTCGGGCGCCGCGGATCGGCGTGGCCGAGGCGCCCTTGTCGATTACCCTCGCCGACGCCGTCAGGATGACGCTCGAGCAGAACAACGACGTGGCGATTGCCAGGCTCGACACCGACGTCGCGCGACAAAACGTGCTGGCCTTCGAGGGCGTGTATGACCCCCGGGTCATACCGACCTTCGGATACCAGCGGAACGTCAGCGCCAATACATCGGCGATCGGCGGCGCGACGGAAGGCCGGCTCGAACGGACCGAGGTCGACGGAGGCGCGGGCCTGACCGGTCGAACGCCCTGGGCGGGCGGCCGCTTCACGGTGGACTTCAGCGCGTCACGTCTCGATACGAGCAATCAGTTCGCGCGGCTCAACCCGGAGTTCCCGTCGGCGCTGACGGCCACATACGTGCAGCCGCTCGCGCGAGGACGCAGCATCGACACGGAGCGCCGCAACATCCTGCTGGCGCGCCGCGCCGTCGACCTCACCGACGCGCAGCTGACCCAGGTCGTCATGGATCAGTTGACGCTCGTCGAGGAGGCCTACTGGGATCTGACGTTTGCCTCAGGAAATCTCGATGTGCTGACGAGCGCGCTCGCCCAGGCGCGCGGGCAGGTCGAAAGCAACGAACGGCAAGTCACGCAGGGGACGCTCGCGCCCATCGACGTCATCGAGGCGCAGACGCAGGTGTCGAGGTTTCAGCAGGCCGTCGCTTCCGGACAGCAGGCGCTGACGGCGGCGGAAAATCGGCTGAAGCGGCTGATGTTGACGGACCGGACCGCACGCGCCTGGAATCAGCCTCTCGTGCCCACCGACCTCGCAGATCGCATGCCGCCACCGTACGTCCTCGATGCAGTCGTCAAACTGGCGCTCGGCCGGCGCCCAGAGCTCAAGGCACTCGACTTCGTCCGTGCGCAGAACGAGATCGACCAGACGTTTTTCAAGAATCAGACGAAGCCGCAGGTCAACGTCATTGGCGGTTACACGATGTCGGGCCTGGCCGGTGATCCGCTGGCCAGCACGAGCGAGCCGCCGGTTGGCAGCGACGACCCCGACGCTGCGCTCTTCGCGCGGCTGAACGAGCTCTCGTTGCTGGCGAACCTCGAGCCGCTGGACCCGCCCACGCCCTCGACTGGCGGCGGGGTGCCCCCCTTTTTCGTGGGCGGCCTGGGCACGTCGTTCAGCAACCTCTTCGCGCGACGCTTTCCGACGGCTGTGGTGCAATTGCAGATGGAGTTTCCGCTGCGCAACCGGACCGCGCGCGCCAATCTCGCCCGTTCGGAGATTGTCGCCACGCAGCTCGAGCGCCGCCGTCAGCAGCTCGAGCAGCTGATTGAAGGCGAAGTGCGCGATGCGATGCAGGCCGTTCGATCGTCCGAGCAGCGCCTCGAAGCCGCCGCCTCCCAGGGCCGATACGCGCGTGAGCAGTACGAGAGCGAGCGGCGCCGCTTCGATTCAGGGCTGAGCACGGTGTTCCTCGTCCTCGAGCGGCAGACCGCGTTCGTGACCGCACAGGCGCTCGAGTTGCGCGCACGCGCGGATCTCAACCAGGCGATCGCTCAGCTCGAGCGCGCGATCGGTGGCACGCTCGAGTGGCACCGAGTGAAGCTGCAGTCGTAGCTGGAGCTCTTCGCGAGTACGCTCCGATCATATGGCGTTCGAACAAGAGGTCACGAGGCCAGGAGACGCTCGCTTGAAGAACACGACATCTCCTGATCTTCTGGTCTTCTGCGAAGTTGGTTGATCTGTAAACCTTGCCGTACGATGGCGTCTGCGCGGAACAGATCGCGCAATCAATTGTCGCTGCTTCTATGCTCCTCATGCTCATTGCCAGCCTGGCCGCTGGCCTCTTCGCCGGCGCGGCGGTGTACATTACCGCCGTCGAACACCCGGCCCGGATGAGCTGCGGAACCGAGGTCGCGCTTCGGGAATTCGCACCCAGTTACAAGCGAGCCACGGTCATGCAGGCGGCGCTCGCGATCGCGGGCTGTCTTGCGGGGTTTGGCGCGGCATGGCAGCGGCAGGATCCTATGGTGGCAGTCGGCGCGTTGCTGCTCGGTGCAGTCGTTCCGTTTACTCTCATCGTGATCTTCCCAACCAACGCACGGCTGCTGGACCCGGCGCTCGATCCCCGCGGGACCGAGGCGGCCGAGCTTCTCCAGACGTGGGGCCGCCTGCATGCCGTGCGAAGCGTCCTGTCCACTCTGGCGTTTCTTCTTTTCGTGATGAGGGCAACCGGATGACCAGGCGGACGAGATGCAGCTGGGCAACGACGCCACTCAGCATCGCGTATCACGACGACGAATGGGGTGTGCCCGTGCACGACGATCGGGTGTTCTTCGAGTTCATCACGCTCGAAGGAGCGCAGGCGGGCCTCAGCTGGGAGACCATCCTCAAGAAGCGGGATGCATACCGGGACGCGTTTGCCGACTTCGATCCGGCGAAGATCGCGCGCTTCACGCCGGCGCGCATCGAGCGTCTCCTGCAGAACCCAGGCATTGTCCGCAATCGACTCAAAGTCGAAAGCGCGGTCACGAACGCAAAGGCCTTTCTGGCGGTCCAGCGCGAGTTCGGAAGCTTCGATGCCTATGTGTGGAGATTCGTGGGTGGTGTGCCTCTGGTCAACCGCAGACGCGCGCTGAAAGAGCTCCCCGCTCGCACGCCGGAGTCCGACGCATTGAGCCGAGACCTCTCGAAGCGCGGCTTCAGATTCGTGGGATCAACGATCTGTTATGCCTTCATGCAGGCCGTCGGCATGGTCAACGACCACATGACCGACTGCTTTCGTCACGAAGCCAAGGGCCGGCGCTAATCCTGCGGCAGAAACCAGTGCACGTAGCCGCACGCGCTGCAGACCAGGCAGTCGCACGTCGGCGAGGCCCACTCCAGATCGAAGAAGCTCAGAAGCCCGCCGTGGAGCTGCGCGCGCTTCTGCCAGAACGTCTCGTTGCCGCACACGATACAGCTGAGCGGCTTGCCGCGCACTGTGGCGGTTTCAGGCTCGTCCTTGCCGAATAGTCCCATGGCTGGTCGTCGTCATGCTGCGAACACGACCGGCACGCGCTGCGGGATCAGGCCCTTCTCGAACGCGTCGCCCATCAGCCGCTCCAGGCCGAGACGGCCGCGCTCGCCGTAGGACAGCGTCAGGTCGTTGACGTACATCCCGACGAAGCGGTCGGTCTTCGCCCGGTCGAGGCCGCGGCCGAACTGCAGCGCGTACTCGACCGCCGCCTCGCGGTGCGACAGCGCGTGGGCAATGCTGTCGTGCAGCATCTTCGACACCTTCGCGATCATGTCTGGACCGAGGTCGCGACGGATGATGTTGCCGCCGAGCGGCAGCGGCAGGCCGCCCGTCTGCTCCGCCCACCACTCGCCGAGGTCGACGATCTTCTGCAGGCCCTCGTCCTGATACGTCAGCTGTCCCTCGTGAATGAGCAATCCCGCCTCGGCCTTGCCATCGAGGACGGCCTGCTGGATCTCGTCGAACGGGACAACGACGTATTCGAAATCCGGCTCATAAAGCCTCAGCGTGAGGTACGCGGTCGTGAGCGTCCCCGGGATGGCAATGCGGCGACCCTTCACAGCCGTCGGCCCGCCACTCTTCGCAACGACGATCGGACCGTAGTTATCGCCCATGCTCGCGCCGTGCGGCAGCAGCGCGTACTTGTCCGCGAGGTGCGCGTAGGCGTGGAACGACACGGCGGTGACTTCGTACGTGCCGTCGAACGCGGCGCGATTCAGCGTCTCGATGTCGGCGAGCACCTGATCGACGACGAGACCACCGGTCTCGACCGCGCCGCTCGCCAGCCCGTAAAACATGAAGGCGTCGTCCGAGTCCGGGCTATGGGCAACAGTGATTCTGGTCGGTAGCATTGGAAGTTGGTTCATTGGGACGGGCGATCACTGTGCAGCCATCGCCCGCCGAAGGCTCTTGACGACGGTCGTGACGCGCTCGATCGCGAAATCGACGTGGGCGTCGGTCGTGGAGCGCCCGAGGCCGAACCGGATCGACGCGCCGGCTTGATCGCCGACGGCTCCAATGGCCTGGAGCACGTGCGACGGCGCCTGACTGCCTGAGCTGCACGCGGACCCGGTCGACACCGCCAGATCGCCGAGCGCCATCAGCAGCGACTCGCCTTCGACCTTCTCGAAGCTGACGTGAAGGTTGTGTGGCAGGCGCCGCTCGAGCGAGCCATTCACGCGCAATCCATCCAGCTCGCGACGCAGCCCCTCGAGGAGCCGATCGCGCAACGCCGCGAGCCGCGTGGACTCGACGAGCATCTCGGCCCTGCAGATGGCCGCCGCTCGGCCGAGCCCGACGATGCCCGGGACGTTGAGCGTCCCGGAACGCAGGCCCTGCTCGTGACCGCCACCGTCGATCTGACACGCGAGCTGAATCCGCGGCTTCTTACGCCGGACGTAGAGCGCGCCGGCGCCCTTCGGGCCGTAGTACTTGTGCCCCGTGAGCGACAACAGGTCGATGCCCATGGCGTTGACGTCAATCGGCACCTTGCCGGCCGCCTGCGCGGCGTCGGTATGCAGGAGCGCTCCTGCGGCTCCGACGATGGCCCCAATCTCCGCGAGGGGCTGGAGGACGCCAATCTCGTTGTTGGCGGCCATCACCGACACGAGCACCGTCTTGTCCGTGACTGCGTTGCGCAGCTCGTCGAGCCTGACGAACCCATCAGAGTCGACGCCGAGCCAGGTCACCCGCCACCCGTCGCGCTCGAGCTTTTTGAACGAATCGAGGACCGACTTGTGCTCGGTCGCTACGGTGACGACATGATCGCCGCGGTCCCGGCAGGCATGCGCCGCGCCCTTGATCGCCAGGTTGTTCGACTCGGTCGCGCCGCTCGTGAATACGATCTCGCCCGCCGTCGCGCCGATGAGCGACGCGACCTCGCCACGGGCATGAACGACCGCCTCGTCGGCCTGCCAGCCGTACGCGTGCTGTCGGCTCGCCGGATTGCCGAACGCTTCGGTGAAGTACGGCAGCATCGCGTCGAGCACGCGCGGATCGACAGGGGTGGTGGCGTGATAGTCGAGGTAGACGGGCTTCGGCATTGCGAGACGGCGATCAGAGCTTCTTCGTGAACGACATCGGCGCCGCAACCCCGGCCATCGGCATCTCCGGCACTTCCGACGAGATTTCCTGCAACGAGCACGTGTCGAGCGCCGACACAATGCGCTCGCGAATACGCCACAGGGGATCGCGGACGCTGCACTTTGCGTACTGGTCGCAGTTCTCCGCCTCGGTCGAGCACGCCGTGACCGTGAGGGGTCCGTCGATCGCCTGGATGATCTCGGCGACCGAAATGATGGACGCGGCCCGCGCGAGACGGTAGCCGCCGCGCGTGCCCTGGTGCGACGTCACGAGACCCCTGCGCGCCAGACGCTGCAGCACCTTCGCCATCAGCTCGATCGGGATGTCGTACTGCTCGGCGATCTCGCGGGCGCTGGCCGAGGCCGCGTCCGGTCGAATCGCCAGATGCTTCATCGCGATGAGTGCGTAGTCGGCCTTCTTTGATAGGCGGAGCATGTGATCACCACAATCCCAGCTGCAGTTTCGCCGCCTCGGACATGCGATCCTTCGTCCAGCCCGGTTCCCACACCACTTCGACCTTGGCGTCGCTGACGCCCGGCACGTTCCTGACCTTCTCGGCGACCTCCACGGGCAGCGACTGCGCCGCAGGACACCCAGGGGCGGTGAGCGTCATCCGGACGCCGGCCACGCCGGCAGCGTCGACGACGATGTCGTAAATCAGCCCGAGCTCCCAGATGTTGACCGGGATCTCGGGATCGTACACCGTCGAGATCGCCTCGACAATCCCCGGCTTGAGCGCCGCGGTGCGCGCCGCGTCGGGCACGACCGCCGACACGTCGTCAGCTCCGGGGACGGTGCGGGGCGCGTCGCCGTCAGCCTCGGACGTCGTTATCGGTGCCGGGGTCTGGACCGGCGGCACGAGCGGTATGGTCTTCATTCGGTCGTGGCCTTCTGCGCCTTGTTCAACGCCGCCTTGAGGGTGTGCCACGCGAGGCTGGCACACTTCACGCGCATCGGAAATGCCCGGACACCGGCAAACGCGGACAGCTTCCCGAGGTCTTCGACGGCGACGTCTGGCGGCGTCGTGACCATCCGGTGGAACCGTTCGAACAGCGTGCACGCGTCCGCAACCGGACAACCCTTGAGGCAGTCGGTCATCAGCGACGCCGAGGCCTTGGAGATCGCGCAGCCCGAGCCCTGGAAGCCCACGTCCGTGATGACGCCGCCGTCGACTGTCAGGAAGAGCTCGAGGCGGTCGCCGCAGAGCGGATTGTACCCTTCGGCCTGGTGCGTGGCCTCGGCGAGCACGCGGAAGTTTCTCGGTCGCCTGTTGTGATCGAGGATCACTTCCTGATAAAGATCGCTCAGCTCGCTCATCAGTGAAACACTTCACGCACGCGTCCGAGCGCGCGGACCAGAGCGTCGATTTCGTCGCGTGTGTTGTACATCGCGAGCGACGCTCGCGCAGTCGCAGGGACACCGAATCGATGCATGACCGGCTGTGCGCAATGATGACCCGTCCGGACCGCGACGCCCTCGCGGTCCACGATCGTCCCGATATCGTGCGGGTGCACGCCGTCGAGCACGAACGACAGGATGCTCGCCTTGTGACGCGCCGTGCCAATCATACGGAGGCCGTCGACGGCAGCGAGCGCGTCGGTCCCGTACGCCAGAAGAGCCTGCTCGTGCTCGGCAATCTGCGACAGGCCAATCGACTGGATGTAGTCGATGGCCACGCCGAGCGCGATGGCTCCGGAAATGTCAGGCGTCCCCGCCTCGAATTTGTGCGGCAGAGTATTCCAGGTCGACTTCTCGAAGGTCACGGAGCTGATCATGTCGCCGCCGCCGAGAAACGGCGGCATCGATTCGAGATGCGTTTCCTTGCCATAGAGGATGCCCATGCCCGTCGGACCGTAGAGCTTGTGCCCGGTCGCCGCGTAGAAATCGCAATCGAGCGCCTGGACGTCGACCGGCATGTGGTACGCCGCCTGCGACCCATCGAGGAGCACCGGCACGCCGCGTCGATGGGCAATGCGGATGATGTCTTCCACGGGGTTGATGGTGCCCAGAGCGTTCGACATGTGCGTCACGGACACGAGCTTCGTCCGCTCGCCCACCAGCGCCTCGAATTCGTCGAGCATCAACTCGCCGCGATCGTCGATCGGCGCCACGCGCAGCCGCGCACCCCGCTCCTCGCACAGTAATTGCCACGGCACGATGTTCGAGTGGTGCTCCATCGCCGAGATCAGCACCTCGTCGCCGGCGCCGACATGCGTCCGCCCGAAGGCATGCGCCACGAGGTTGATGCTCTCGGTGGCATTGCGGGTGAAGACGATCTGTCGTTCGTGAGACGCGTTGAAGAACGCGCTGACCTTGCGCCTGGCGTTCTCGTAGGCCTCGCTCGCGATTTCGCTCAACTCGTGCACGCCGCGATGCACGTTGGCGTTGTACTCGGTGTAGTAGCGCGTGATCGCGTCGATGACGACCTGCGGCTTCTGGGTGGTCGCCGCATTATCCAGGTAGACGAGTGGCCGGCCACGGGCCTGCCGGCGAAGAATCGGAAAGTCTGCCCGCACCCGCGCGACGTCCAGCACCGGGAAGCCGCGCGCCTGTGCGGCGACGGGCGTCATGCCGCGTCGACCTCCGCGAGATCCTTCGCGAGCTGGGCGTAGAGCTCGTCCTCGAGCGCCCGCCGCAGCGGCTCGATCTTCACGCGCTCGAGGATCTCGCCGGCGAAGGCGTGAATCAGCATGTCGCGCGCCTCGAGATACGTGAGCCCCCGCGCCCGCAGGTAGAAGATCGCGTCGTCATCCAGCTGCCCGATCGCGGCGCCGTGCGTGCATTTGACGTCGTCGGCGAAGATTTCGAGCTGCGGCTTCGTGTTGATGGTGGCGCTGTCGGACAGGAGCAGCGCGCGGTTGGTCTGCTTCGCGTCGGTCTTCTGCGCGTCAATCCGGACGATAATCTTGCCGTTGAACACGGCGCGCGCGCGCCCGCCGATGATGCCCTTGTAGATCTCGTGGCTCGGGCAATGCGCCTTGGCGTGATCGATCGTCGTGTGGGTATCGACCAGGCGCTCGCCATCGGCCAGATACAGCCCGTTGAGCGTGCACTCGGCACCTTCGCCGTCGAGCACGGCGACGATGTCGTTGCGGACGATGCGGCCGCCGAGCGTGAAGGCATGGGTCGAGACGTTGCTGCTCCTGGCCGCGTGCATGTGCATGCTCGCCATGTGGAACGCGTCGACGCTCTCTTCCTCGACCTTGTAGTGATCGAGCACGGCGTTCTCGCCCGCGACGATCTCTGTCACGGCGTTCGTGAAGTGCTTCTGCCCCGGCGCGCTGACGTAGGTCTCGACGATCTGCACCTGGCTGCGGTCCCCGCAGACGATGAGCGTCCGGGGATGGGACATGGAGGCGATCGGGCCGTCACTCACTGACACGAACAGAATCTGCAGCGGCTGTTCGAACACGAGGCCGTCGGGGATGTACACATAAGCCCCGTCGTGCGTGAACGCCGTGTTGAGCGCGGCAAACGCGCGCGCTTTCGGGTCGGCGAGTTGACCGAGGTAGCGGCCGACGACATCGGCCTGCTCGGTTGCGGCCGTCGCGAGCGAGCCGAACTTCAGACCCGTCGGGAGGCCAGCCGTCCGCGATAGCTCCGGCGAGAACCGGCCATTGACGATGACGAGCCGGAACGGTGCGTCCGCGTAGAGAAAGGTGTCGAGGGCCTCGGCGTCCAGCTTCGACGGCGGGGCGAGCCTGAACTCGGTGGACGCGATAGGGGCGACGTTGGTGAAGCGCCACTCCTCGTCACGCGTCGACGGGAATCCCAGCTCGACGAAACGCGAGGCCGCGTGATCGCGCAGATCCTGAAGCCAGCGCGAGCCGCCGCGCGGGCGCTCATCGAGCGCCGCGAGCCACGGTTGAAGCTTTTCTGCCACCTGTGCCATGTGTCTCAGCCCTGCCTACGCCCGCACCGGCTCGCCGGCCTCGAGCCAGCCGTAGCCCTTCTGTTCCAGCTCGAGGGCCAGCTCCTTGCCGCCGGACTTGACGATCCTGCCGCCGCTCAGCACGTGCACGTAGTCGGGCACGATGTAGTTGAGCAGCCGCTGGTAGTGCGTGACGACCACGATCGCGCGGTCGGGACTGCGCATCGCGTTGACGCCGTTGGACACGACTTTGAGTGCGTCGATGTCCAGGCCCGAGTCGGTCTCGTCGAGAATCGCGAGCGTTGGCTCGAGCAGCGCCATCTGGAAGATCTCGTTGCGCTTCTTCTCGCCGCCCGAGAACCCCTCGTTGACCGCGCGGTTGAGCATGCCCTGGTCGATGTCGAGCAGCTTGGCCTTCGCCTTGCTCAACTGCAGGAACTCGATCGCATCGAGCTCGGGCTGACCGTGATGCTTCCGCTTGGCGTTGAGCGCCGCCTTGAGAAAGTAGGCGTTGGTGACGCCGGCGATCTCGACCGGATACTGGAACGCCATGAACACGCCCTCGCGTGCCCGCTCGTCGGGATCCATGTCGAGGAGGTCGTGCCCGTTGTAGAACACTTCCCCGCCCGTCACCACGTACTCCGGGTGGCCCGCCAGCACGCGCGCGAGCGTGCTCTTGCCTGACCCGTTCGGCCCCATGATGGCGTGGACTTCGCCGGTTTTGACGTGGAGATCGATGCCGTTGAGGATCTGCTTGTCCTCGGCCGTTACCTGAAGATTCTTGATATCTAGCATTTTGTAGTTTGTCGCGGGGCCCCACCCCCGCGACCCGCCAGCGCTCGCTTTCGCTCGCGCCGCTGTTTAGAAACCCTTTGCCACTTTGACCGGCGTTCCGCCGTACCCTAGCCGATCTTGAGCTCACGATGAGCGCGAAGAATCGTCAAAGCAAGGCTCATCGTGGTCTTCGTGTCATCGTGGCCTTCGTGTGAGAGCCGTCGGCCCGTGACAGCACGTACTTATCCAACTGACCCTTCGAGACTGATGCTGAGAAGCTTCTGTGCTTCGACGGCAAACTCCATCGGGAGCTCGCGGAACACTTCCCTGCAGAATCCGCTGACGATCATGTTGACCGCGTCTTCGGTCGCGATGCCACGCTGGCGGCAGTAGAAGATCTGGTCCTCGCCGATCTTCGACGTCGAGGCTTCGTGCTCGACTCTTGCCGACGTGTTCCGGATCTCGAGGTAAGGGAACGTGTGCGCGCCGCACTTGTCGCCGATGAGCAGCGAGTCGCACTGCGAGTAGTTGCGCGCGTTCTTCGCGTTCTTGCCGACGCGCACGAGGCCACGATAGGTGTTCTGTCCGTGGCCGGCCGAAATGCCCTTCGAGACGATCGTGCTGCGGGTGTTCCTCCCCATGTGGATCATCTTCGTCCCGGTATCGGCCTGCTGCCAGTTGTTCGTCGTCGCCACCGAGTAGAACTCACCGATCGAGTTGTCGCCCTGCAGGATGCAGCCGGGATACTTCCAGGTGATCGCCGACCCGGTCTCGACCTGCGTCCACGTGATCTTCGACCCGCGGCCGGCGCACAGGCCGCGCTTGGTCACGAAGTTGTAGATCCCACCCTTGCCGTCCTTGTCGCCCGGATACCAGTTCTGAATCGTCGAGTACTTGATCGTTGCATCGTCGAGCGCCACGAGCTCAACGACGGCGGCGTGGAGCTGGTTCTCGTCGCGCATGGGCGCCGTGCAGCCTTCGAGATAGCTGACGTACGCGCCCTCCTCGGCGATGATCAGCGTCCGCTCGAACTGGCCGGTGTCCTTCGCGTTGATCCGGAAGTAGGTCGACAGCTCCATCGGGCAG
>Ga0184612_10000115_pt1 | contig 35859 bp, 26 predicted proteins | sample PLM3_60_coex_FD_133163 | JGI IMG/M metagenome (GOLD analysis project Ga0184612, IMG submission 133163) | Groundwater sediment microbial communities from an aquifer in East River, Colorado, USA - PLM3_60_coex | ecosystem: Environmental > Terrestrial > Soil > Riparian zone | place: USA: East... | reverse complement strand
CCCTCGACTTCGTAGGTGAACTCGTCCCCGCTTTCGGCAGGCAGGTCGGACGCGACAGCCACGACTTCGATGCCAGGAAGCGTCTCGAGGCGTTCCTTCAGGCGATCGTGGAAGAGAATCTGGTCCTCCATGCGCGGGTACTTCTTGTTGCGGAGGCTCACGTTCATGGAGAGCACATTCGCTGTGTTGACGCCGATGTCGGCCCGGAAGGTATTCAAGAGGCTGCGAATCATCAAGCCCGCCCCCGCCAGCAGGATGACGGCGAGCGATACCTCGGTGACGACGAGCAGGCCGAAGAGAAAGCGCGTGCGCCCGCTCTGACCGGCGGCGCTGCTGCCTTCCTTCAGCGCCGCGTTGATGTCGAGCTTTCCGAGCTGCAGCGCGGGCATCAGGCCAAACACGGTGCTGGCGCCCAAGGTAATCGCGGCAAGATACGCGAGAACCGTGAAGTCCATCGAGAAGTCGATGTAGGCCGGCTTCACGGCAGGGACGAGCGCGGCGTCGAACACGCGGACACCCCACACTGCCATCAGCCACCCGAGCGTCGCCGCGGCAGCCGACAGGAGGAAGCTCTCTACGAGAAGCTGCCGGATGACGCGCCAACGGCTGGCCCCAAGGGTCGCGCGAATGGAGATTTCCCGGGAGCGTCCGACGGCGCGCGCCAGCAGAAGGTTGGCGACGTTGGCGCAGGCGATGAGGAGCACGAAGGCGACCGCGCCGAGCAGAGACCTGAACACCAGCTTGGTCTCGCCTCCGTTGAAGCGGTCGTTGAAGTTCTGGACCAGGATGCCCACGCCCTTGTTTGTCGCCGGGTATTCATCGGCCAGCCGGCCAGCGATGGCGGTCATCTCGGCTCGCGCGGAGGCCAAGGTCGCGCGTCTGGCCAGGCGTCCGAACATCGTCAGGCTACGCACCTCGCGCCTCTGCACGTCGCCGGTCCGAACGAGCGGCATCCACAGGCTGCTCGCGCCCGGAAAGGTGAAGCCGCGCGGCATCACGCCGACGATGACGGCGGGCGCGTCGTTGACGCGGATCGTTTTCCCAATCGCGGCTGCGTCCTGGCCGTAACGGCTCTCCCAGAGCGCATGGCTCAGGATGACCACCGGCGGAGCGCCCGGCTGCTCATCGTCAGGGAGGAAGTCCCGGCCGCGCACCGGCTTCTGCCCGATGACGGAGAATCCGTTGGCCGTCACGACGGGGCAGCGGTAGCGCTCCGGGAAGCCGTGTCCGTCGCTCAAGTCAACCGAGCGGTTCGAAAACGCAGCCAGCCCTTCGAAGGACTGCACCTGCTCACGCAACTCGAGGAAGTCCGGATACGAAACAGACCGCACAGTGCCGGGGCGCCCCGGAGGCGTGTTTGACACGTACAGGATACGGTCGCTGTCATCGAATGGGAGGTTCTTGAACAGGAACGCGTTCGCGATCGTGAAGACGGTGACGTTGGCTCCGATCCCGAGCGCCAACGCAACGACGGCCAGGGCCGTGAAGCCGGGGTTTCTCAGCAGCACGCGCGAGCCGTACGAAACGTCTGCCAGCAAGTCATCGAGGACGTGCAGTCGCCGCATATGCGAGTCGTCACCCCCCAGCGAGAAGCCCACCGTGGCCGATGGATACCCACCGACCGGAGTATATCGGTTTGGTAAAGAGAGAGCCTCTTCCCGTGTTGTCCGTGTTGTCTGTGGCCCGTGTTGTCCGTGGCTTAGAACAGCTGTCCCACCTCTCCGAGCATGGCCTTCCGGATGAGCGGCAGCGGCAACGGTCCGAGACCGATGAACGTATCGTGGAACTTCTGCAGCGAGTACTGCGCGCCCATCTTCGCTTTGTAGTCCTCGCGCAGCTTGAGAATCATCAGCTTGCCCATCGTGTAGTAGCCATACGTCGGGTCCGAGGTCCCGCGCTTGCTCTCGGAGCGTGCGACGGGCCTCGGCTGATACCCTTCCGTGACGAAGAAGTCTTCGGCCTGCGCCATCGTCATGCCCTTCGTGTGCATGCGGATACCGACGATGAAGCGGACGTTGCGGAGGAGGGCATCCTGAATCTGCGCGAGACGGTAGCGAGGGTCGTCGGCGTGGAACCCCTCGTCGATGACCATCTGCTCGCAGTAGTGCGCCCATCCTTCGCTGTTGGTCGCCGCACCGAATACCTTGCGGATGTCTGATGGAAACTGCTTGGCGTACAGAAACTGTAGATAGTGCCCCGGCCAGACCTCGTGCACCGAGACGTTCGAGATCGCCGCGTAGTACCACTGCTTCATGAACTCGCGCGTCTCCTTCGCCGAGGCCTTCGGATCGGGTAGCGTCATGTTGTAGTACGCCTCGGTCGCGACGGTTTCGAACGGCCCGGGAATGTCCATCGATGCGCTCGTGGTCGCGCGCAGGAAGGGCGGCGTCTCCTGGACCTGCGCCGGCGCGGCCTTCGGGATCGTGATCAGATGGTGGTCCGACATGAAGCGCCCGAGCGCGTCCAGCTCGCCTTGCGTCGTCGCGAGGAGCTTCGATGCGGGCGGATAGTCGGCCTGCACGGCGTCCAGCACCTGCATCGGCGTGCGCCTCGCATCGATGAGCCGGGCCGTGTCGGCGAAGGCGGACTGGTTCTTGCGGAGATCCTTCTCGGCGATCGCCAGGAGCTCGTCGAGCGATAGGGTCAGCATCTCATCGGCGGCGAGCTTCTTCCGGAACACGTCCTCGCCAATCGCAAAGTCGCCAGTGGAACGCTTCAGCAGATCGGCCTGCAGCCACTTCTTGTATTCGTCCAGCGCGGCGACGACGGCGTCGTTGGCCTGCTTGAACTCGGCGAGAAGCGCCTTGTCGGTCACGGTAGGGAAGGCCGAGGCGACGGCGGTCCGGAAGAAATCGCGATTGCCGTCGAGCTGCTCGATCGCGATCTCCGTGTAGATGCGCGGCGGATTCTCGAGGTTCTTGCGCGCTTCGGCGAGCGTCGCGGGCATGGCCTTCTCTCGCGCGATGAGCTGCCGGAGGCGCTGCTCGGGCGGCGCGAACGCCCTCTTGATCATGATGTAAGCGGTATTGGTGAGGCCGCTGCTGTAGCTGTCGGGATCCCTGGCCCAGGGCCGCACAGCCTCGAGCGCCAGCAGCCGCGAGTCGATCGCGAGAAGCAGTTGTTCGCGGTCGAGCTGATTCGCAGGCGAGAGTGTCGTGGCAGCGATCGCCGCAGCGCGGTCGCGGAACTGACGCGCCGCGGCAATCTCGTCCATCACTGCCTGGCGGGACGGATCCCGGAGCGTGTCGTTGTACTTGTGGATGCCGAGGAACGTGGCAAACGTCGGCTGACGACGATAGGTATCTTCGAGATACGCTCGGGCGATCTCGCCAAACACCGCATCGCCGGACGGGTTCGCCGCGGGCGGCGGAGCCGATGGACTGCACGCGGCGATCGTCAGGAGTCCAACGAGCGCGAGAAGGAACAGGACGGGTCGATTGGAGGACCGGATCATCGGTTGATCCTACACAAAGCCGCGCCTGAGTCGATGTATTGTGGACCCTTGTCCCAACCTCGCAACATCGTTGTCGTCGGCGCGGGTGCGTTCGGCGGCTGGACGGCGCTCGCGCTCCGGCGCCGCAGCGCTCACGTGACGCTCATCGACGCGTGGGGACCCGGCCACTCACGCGCAAGCTCCGGCGGCGAGACCCGGATCATCCGCGCGACGTATGGGACGCGAGCGGTCTACACGAAGATGGCGCTGCGGGCGCTGGAGCTGTGGCGAGCGCACGACCCGGGGCGTCGGTTGCTGCACGAGACGGGCGTGCTCTGGATGTTCGGCGATGACGACAGCTTCGGACACGCGTCGGCGCGCGTGCTCCGCGATCACGGCGCGAGGTTCGATCTGCTGTCGCTGTCGGACGCATCACGACGATATCCGCAGATCAACTTTGACGGCATCCAGGCGGTGTTCTTCGAGCCTGACGCCGGATATCTGCTGGCCCGACGCGCGTGCGAGGACGTCGTGCACCGCCTGGAAGCCGAGGGCGGTGAATTCCGCCCGGGTGCTGCAGTCGGCCCAGTCGTTGCGAACGGAATAGCGCTGAAGCAGGTGTCCTTGCAGGACGGCGACGTCCTCGAGGCCGACGCATTCGTGTTCGCCTGTGGGCCCTGGCTCCCGTCACTGTTCCCGGACGTTGTTGGCGCCAACATCACCGCAACGCGGCAGGACGTCCACTACTTCGGCACACCGGCGGGAGATGCGTGGTTCACCGATCGTCACCTGCCCGTCTGGATCGACTTCGGCGACAAACAAATCTATGGTCTTCCGTCCATTGGCGCGACGGGATTCAAGGTAGCAGACGATGCGCCGGGGCCGACGATCGATCCAACCAGCGGCCAGCGCGAGGTGAGCGCGACGGGTGTCTCGGAGGCGCGAGCATTTCTGGCGCTCCGGTTCCCGTCGCTCGCCGACGCGCCTCTCATTGGCTCGGAAGTCTGCCAGTACGAAAACTCGCCGGACGCCCATTTCATCGTCGACCGTCATCCGGGCGCGGCGAACGTGTGGATCACTGGCGGCGGCTCCGGCCATGGCTTTAAGATGGGACCCGCTGTAGGAGAGATGGTCGCGTCGCTCGTGTTGGGTGACTCGACGCCAGACCCGCAGTTCAGCCTGGCACGCTTCGGCGCTCCGCCGAGCGGCGGCTGGCAGAAGAAATGGTCGTGACTGGAGGTTCGGCGATGTTCTATCTAGTCCTTCTCCTGATCGCGCAGGGTCTGAGCCGCCCCCTGGACATTGCCTTCAGGGTGCACATGGTCGATCCCGGCTTCAGCGAATCGGTGGCCGTTGCGGACTTCAACAAGGACGGCCGGCTCGACATCCTCTCGGCCGAGTATTGGTACGAAGCTCCAAACTGGACCAGGCACAAGATCCGCGACATCCCGTTCAACGGCAGCTACATCGACAACTTCAGCGACCTCCCGCTCGACGTCGACGGCGATGGCTACGCAGACGTCGTGCAGATCGCGTACTTTGCGCGCAGGATCGTCTGGCTGAAGAATCCGGGCAAGAGCCGCGGACCCTGGGTCGAGACCGAAATCGACGCCGTCGGTCCGACCGAGTTCGCGTTCCTCGTCGATCTCAACAACGACGGCAAAGCCCAGGAAGTGCTGCCGCAGTTCACCGGAGCGGGGAATGCGCCGCTCACGTGGTACGAGCCGCAGAACGGCACATGGGTGAAGCATGTCGTCAGCTCGCAGAGTCACGGGCATGGCATAGGCGCCGGCGACGTGAACGGCGACAAGCGGAACGACATCATCACGCCGCAGGGTTGGTTCGAGGCGCCGGCTGACGTTCGCGCGCCAGGCAACTGGACGCTCCACGCGACAGACTGGTCGCAGCTGCCGACGAGTCCCGCGCCACCTGCCGCCGTGCCGGCAGCGCCTCAGGCGCCCGCGCGACCGGCGGAGTACGCCTTCATGCACGTCATCGACGTCAACAAGGACGGTCGCAGCGACGTAGTGACGACGATGGCGCACAGCTACGGGGTGCTCTGGTTCGAGCAGACATCCGATGGACAGTGGATGCGACAGACGATCGACAGCACGTGGGCCAACGCCCACTCGTCGGCGATGGCCGACTTGAACGGCGATGGGCAGCCAGATCTGGTGGCCGCGAAGCGCTACTTCGGGCGCACCGGAAACGATCCTGCAGAGCGCGAGCCGATGGGCATCTACTGGTATCAGTTCCGCGAGGGGCCCAAGAGCAGCGTCGAGTGGATTCGCCACATCGTGGACTACGGCGGCCGCGCCGGCGGTGGCCTGCAGATGATCGTTGAGGACATGGATGGCGACGGCGATCGCGATGTGGTGACGGCCGGCAAGACGGGATTGTTTCTATCCGAGAATCTGACGAGAACGCCAAAGACTGGGCGCATACCACATGACTGACTCGATTCGCTTCTACGATCGCGCGCTCCAGGGGTTCACCCGGCGCGAGCTGCTGAACATTGCCTGGAAGCTCGGGCTCGCGGCCGTGGCGCAGCCGTTCGTGTCCACGCGCGTGTTCGCGCAGCCACTTTTCAAGGCCTACCCATTTCCCCTCGGCGTCGCCTCGGGCGAGCCGTGGCCCGATAGCGTGGTCCTGTGGACGCGCCTGGCGCCGGAGCCGCTCGCGGGCGGCGGTATGCCGATGGCCAACGTCGAGGTCGGGTGGGAGATTGCCCGCGATCGCGCGTTTGCTGCGATCGCCTCGAAGGGGACGGCCGTGGCGCGCCCCGAGCTCGGGCACAGCGTGCGCGTCGAGGCGAACGGTCTCGAGTCAGGCCGCGAGTACTTCTATCGCTTTCGCGTCGGCCGCGAGATCAGCCAGACGGGGCGGACCAAGACCGCGCCGCCGATTGGCGCCGCCGTCGATCGCTTGCGCTTCGCCGTCTGCGGCTGCAACCACTTCGAGACGGGGTACTTCACGGCCTTTCGACGGATTGCCGCCGAGCAGTTCGACTTCGTGTTCCACACCGGCGACTACATCTACGAGGGCCGCGACGATGGTGGACGGAGTCCAGGCGCCGTGCGGCAGCATCAAGGGGATGAGATTTACACGCTGGTCGACTACCGCAACCGATACGCGCAGTACAAGCTCGACCCGGATTTCAAGGCGGCCCACGCGTCGGCGCCGTTCATCGTGACCTGGGACGATCACGAGGTCGACAACGACTATGCGGGGGACCTCGACGAGAACGGCACGCCAGCCGAGGTCTTCCTGTTGCGGCGCGCCGCTGCCTATCAAGCTTTCTTCGAGACGATGCCGCTGCGCGCGGCCGCGATTCCGAATGGTCCGAACATGCGGTTGTATCGCAGGCTTCACTTCGGCACGCTGCTCGATCTGAGCGTGCTCGATACGCGCCAATTCCGCTCGAAGCAGGCGTGTGGAGCGACGACCGCGACGGGATGCGCATCGGCGCTCGATCCGACCCGCACGATTCTGGGGTCAACGCAGGAACGGTGGCTGTTCGAGCAGCTCGGCAGCGCGAAGGCGACGTGGACGGTGCTCGGGCAGCAGGTTCCCACGTTTGCGCGCGACAACCAGCGAGCCGCCCCGAACGCGCGGTACTCGATGGACAAATGGGACGGCTATGTCGCGTCCCGGCAGCGGCTCTACGCGCGGCTCAAGGAAACGAGGGCGCCAAATCCGATCGTGCTGTCTGGTGACGTGCACGTGCACTACGGCGCCGACTTGAAGCTGGATTTCGAGAACCCGCGATCCGAGACGGTCGGCGTCGAGTTCACGAACACGGCCGTGACGTCCGGCGGCGATGGCGCCGAGGTCAGCGCCACGTGGGAGCGCGTGCGCGGCGACAACCCGCACATCCAGTATCACAGCGCCCGTCGCGGCTACATTGCCTGCACGGCCACGCCGAAGACCATGCGGGCCGACTTCAAGGTCCTCGACCGCGTGACCGTGCCCGATGCCCCGGAGCGCACCGGTGGCTCTCTGGTGGTCGAGGCCGGCCGTCCGGGGGCGTCGGCGGGGTAAGCGGATCGAGACCACCGGTTGTGCCAACCCCCGCGATGTCCTCAGTCCAAGAGCTTCTCACCGCGGAGGCCGCAGAGTTCGCAGAGCCAACCATCGAGCTGCAGGCTGCCAGCGGTCAGCCGGCCTCGGCCGGCTCACGCCCACAGTGCGAGCACCAAGGGCACAAGCCGGTGGGGTTCCGATCGGCTTGTGCCCCCGGCGCTCGCACTGTGGGCGCCCGCGCAAAGCGCGGGCCGCTGGCAGCCTGCAACTCGATGGTTGGCTCTGCGATGCTCAGCAGCAAAGTGTTCTTTTTTTGCGCGACATTTTACGCAATTCCACGGAACCAGTTTTGGTTGCGGCAGGAGGCCGCGCTGCGCACTCGGCGCCCTCAGCGGTGAGAGGCTCTTGGACAGCGAACGCTGTTGATCGAATCCCCCGCAGGGCACACGGCTCGCCTCCGCCCATTCCCCCGCGAAGCGTTGTAGACTTGCCCCACCAGCCAGGCGCACTTCCACTTTCCGGAGCGACGACATGAAAAGATCGCGCGTGGGTCGGCGTGAGTTCGTCCGTGGCATCGCCGGTTCGGCGGCGGCGATCGCGGCGTTGCCCGCACCCGGTTTCGGCACGCCCTTGCCCCGACAGACCGCACCCAGGATCAAGTTCGGCGTCATCGGCCTGAACCACGGGCACATCTACGGGCAGGTCACCGCCGTGCAGCGCGGGGGCGGAGAGCTCGTCTCGATGTATGCCAAAGAGCCCGAGCTCGTCGCCGAGTTCGTCAAGCGGCATCCAACCGTGAAAGTCGCCCGCGGCGAGAGCGAGGTCCTCGAGGACAAGGCGATTCAACTCGTGGTGAGCGCCGCCATTCCAGACGAACGAGCGCCGCTCGGCGTGCGCGCCATGAAGCACGGCAAGGACTACATGGTCGACAAGCCGGGCATCACGACGCTCGAGCAGCTCGCCGAGGTCCGCCGCGTGCAGGCCGAGACGCGCCGCATCTACTCAATCATGTACAGCGAGCGGCTCGAAAACCGCGCGACGGTCAAAGCAGGCGAGCTCGTGCGCGCAGGCGCCATCGGCCGCGTGGTGCAGACGATCGGGCTCGGGCCGCATCGAATGAACATCAAGACGCGTCCGGCATGGTTCTTCGAAAAGCCACGCTACGGCGGCATCCTCTGCGATATCGCCTCGCACCAGGCCGACCAGTTCCTGTTCTTCACCGGCTCCACGCAGGCCGAGGTTCTGTCCTCCCAGGTCGGCAACGTCCACTACCCGCAATATCCGGGGTTCGAGGATTTTGGCGACATGACTCTCCGCGGCGACCGCGGCGCCGGCTACATTCGAGTGGACTGGTTCACGCCCGACGGGCTGGCGACGTGGGGCGACGGGCGGCTGACGATTCTCGGCACCGACGGCTTCATGGAGATCCGCAAGAACATCGACATCGGGGGGAGGCCGGGCGGCAGTCATCTGTTTCTCGTCGATCAGAAAGAGACCCGGTACATCGACTGCCAGAACGTGCCGCTGCCGTATGGCGAGCAGCTCGTGCAGGACGTCCTGAACCGGACCGAGACGGCGATGCCTCAGGCGCATTGCCTGCTGGCGACCGAGCTCGTGCTCAAGGCCCAGAAGCAGGCGCAGCGCGTCAACTTCAAGTCGTGATCACGGGCTGGTCACGATGAGCGCGAAGACCACGAGGACCACGAAGAAACGCCTGATCGAAGTCCTTCGCGAGCTTCGTGAGCTTCGCGGTCATCGTGATTGGTTCGTGAACCCTGACGAAACGGCCGATATGAGGAAGGAACGTATGGCGGACAAACGGAGCAAAACGTCGCGGCGTGCGTTCCTTGCGGCGGCCGGTCAGGGCGTTGTCGCCTCGTCGGTCGTCACCGGGTTTCCCTCCATCGTGCCGTCGTCGGTCTTCGGCGCGGCGGCGCCGAGCAATCGGATCAACGTCGGCGCGATTGGCACCGGCCGCATCTCGCGCGGCCACGACATGCCGGGCATCTGGAAGCACGATGCCGCCAGGATCATGGCCGTCTGCGACCTCGACAGCAAGCGTGTCGACGAGGCGAAGACCCTCGTCAACGGTCAGTACAGCAAACAGACCGGCAAGCCGTACGACGGCGTGACGGGGTTCGGCGACTATCGCGCGCTGCTCGCCAACCGGGACGTAGACGCCGTCGTCATCAGCACGCCCGATCACTGGCACGCGATCATCGCCATCCACGCCGTCGAGGCCGGCAAGGACGTCTATCTTCAGAAGCCGGCATCGCTGACGATTGCCGAGGGACGGGCGCTCAGCGACGCTGTCCATCGCTCCGGACGCATCTTCCAGATCGGGAGCCAGCAGCGGTCGTGGCCGCAGGGCCAGTTTCGCCGCGCGTGCGAGCTCGTGCGCAACGGGCGCATCGGCGAGTTGAAAACCGTGGAAGTCGGGCTGCCAGGGGATCCGTCAGGCCCCGAAGAGCCGGCGATGCCGGTACCGACGAATCTCAACTACGACGTGTGGCTCGGATCGACGCCGGTCGTACCGTACACCGAGAACCGCGTGCACCCCCAGAACGGCTACGGCCGCCCGGGCTGGCTCAGGTGCGAGCAGTTCGGCGCCGGGATGATCACGGGCTGGGGCGCGCATCATGTCGACACCGCGCATTGGGGAATGGACGCCGAGTATACCGGCCCCGTCGAAGTCTGGGGATCCGCAGAGTTCCCGGCCAGCGGGTTGTGGGACGTGCACGGGAACTTCAAGACCGAAGCCGTGTACGCCAGCGGCGTCAAGATGGTCATCAGCGGCGCTTTTCCCAACGGCATCAAGTTCATCGGGACCGAAGGTTGGGTCTTCGTGTCGCGCGGCAACGAAACGGTCACGTCGAGTGACCCGGCCGCGAAGGTGTTCGTTCAGCCGCTGGCGGCGAGCGATCCGAAAATCCTCAGCTCGGTCATCGGGCCCGGCGAAACGCACCTGCCCGAGAGCACCGACCACCACGGCAACTGGCTGGCCGGCGTGAAGTCGCGGCAGCAGCCCATCGCGCCCATGGAAGTGGGTCATCGCGCGTGCACGGCCTGCCTCCTTCACCACATCGCGATGCGAGCGAAGCGCAAGCTGTTCTGGGACCCGCTGAAGGAGCGGTTCAGGAACGACGATGCCGCGAATGCGCTGCTGACGCGGCCGCAACGGTGGCCGTACGTGGTGGGATGAAGATTGTCGTTCGAGGTTCGAGGTTCGAGGTTCGAGGTTCGAGGTTCGAAGTTCAAGGTTCCAGGTTTGCTGCAGCGAATCTGCGCCGACCCGAGCGCCGAACGCCGAACCCCGAACCTCGAACCCAGAACGCCGAACCCAGAACCCCGAACGCCGAACCAGACAGGAGCCCCCTCACATGATTACTCGCCGAGACATCATCGTTGCGCTCGTGGCCGTGAGCGGCACTCTGGCTGTGGTAGCAGCTCAGCAGCCCACTCCCATCCTCAAGTCGCAGGTGTTCGACTGGAGCGCGGTGACGCCAAAAGAGGTCGCGTACGGCTCGACGCGGCAGTTCTTCAGGGCGCCGACGGTGACGCTTGCCGAGCTGGAGATGCACGTCACGACGCTCAACGCCGGCCAGACGTCGCATGCGCCGCACCAGCATGCCAACGAAGAGCTGATCATCCTCAAGGAAGGCACGCTCGAGACGCTGTCGCTCGGGGAGTGGAAACGCGTCGGGCCGGGCTCGATCATCTTCAACGCGTCGAACGACCTGCACGGCGTCAGGAACGTCGGCACCGGGCCGGCGACCTATCACGTCGTCAACTGGAAGCAAAAACCGTAGGGCCAATCTAGATAGGGTCTGACCCCGGGCTGACCCCGCTCCCCGACAGCCAGCCCGGCCGGGCCTCTCTGGCGAATCCAGCTATACTCGATCGCAGGAGGCCCATGTGGCTGTTAGACGCGGCGTCGTCGTCGTTCTCGTCCTCATCCTCATGGCCGTCGCCATCTCGACGGCCGGGCTGCTGTTCATGGGCCTCGCGGTGGGACGTGGACCGCAGGTCTCTTCCAACTCGACGCTGCTGCTCGAGGTGAGCGGCGATCTCCAGGAAAACGAACCGAGCGGTGTTCTCGGCCAGTTCCTCGAGGCGCCCCCGACAGTGCGCTCGATAGTCGACGCGCTGCGCAAGGCGAGGGTCGATCGAAGGGTTTCGAGCGTCGTCATCCGGCCGACGAGCAACGCCGCGCTCTGGGGCAAGGTGCAGGAAGTCCGCGACGCGATCATCGACTTCAAGCGGTCCAAGAAGCCGATCATCGCCTACCTCGAGTACGGTGGCGACCAGTCCTACTACCTGGCGAGCGCCTGCGACAAGGTCTTCCTCATGCCGACGGCGTCGCTCGACCTCACTGGTATGGCGAGCTACGAGCTCTTCCTCCGCGGCGCTCTCGACAAGATCGGCGCGTTCCCGGACTCGCTCCACGTCGGTGACTACAAGACGGCATCGAACACGTTTACGGAGCACTCGTTCACGCCGGCCCACCGCGAGATGGCCGAGTCGCTCAATACGGATCTCTACGAACAGCTGATCGCCGGCCTTGCCGACGGCCGCCACCGGACGCCGGCCGAGATGCGGGAGCTCGTCGACCACGGCCCCTACCTGCCGGAGGACGCCGTGCGCGCGGGGCTCATCGACGACCTCGCGTACGAGGACGAGATCGACGACAAAGTGGAGCTCGGGCGCGGCCGCACGCGCACGCTCCGTCAGCACGAGTACCGCAATGTCGGGCTCGGTTCGCTGGGGCTGAACCGCGGGCCCAGGATCGCCGTGATCTACGCCGTCGGCGTGATTAGTTCCGGCGCCAGCAACACCGGCCAGGTGGTGGGCTCCGACACGATGGTCGAGTACCTGCGCAAGGCGCGCGCGGACAGCTCGATTCGCGCCATCGTGCTGCGGATCGACAGCCCCGGCGGGTCCGCCGTCGCCTCGGACGTCATTTGGCGCGAGATCGTGCTGACGCGCGACAGCAAGCCCGTGATCGCGTCGATGTCGGACGTGGCGGCCTCAGGCGGGTATTACATCGCGATGCCGGCTCACGCCATCGTCGCGCAGCCGGCCACGCTCACCGGGTCGATCGGCGTGGTGCTCGTGAGGTTCGTCATCGACGGCACGCTCGACAAGCTGGGCATCAACATGGAGACGGTCAAGCAGGGACGGTATGCGGATCTGTTTTCACCGGTCAGGCCGTTCACACCCGACGAGCGGAAGAAGGTCGGGGCGCTGATGCAGGCGACCTACGATGCCTTCGTGGAGAAGGCCGCGGCCGGCCGGAACACGACGCCCGAGCGCATCGACGCGATCGCGCAAGGGCGCGTCTGGACCGGCAAGCAGGCGAAGGAGCTGGGGCTCGTCGACGAGCTCGGCGGCCTGGATCGCGCGCTCGCGATCGCGAAAGACCGCGCCAAGATTGCGCCCGACTCCGAGGTCGAGCTCGTCGTCTTTCCGCCGAAGAAATCGCTGTTCGAGGTCGTCAGCGATCCGTGGGGCCGTTCCGACAACAGCGCGTTTGGTGCGCTCCTCGGCGCGCGGAACGCCCGCGCCGTCGAATCCGTGACCGCCCCACTGCGCCTGTTCCGCCGCGGCGAGCCGCTCACGCTGATGCCGAATGTGTTTGTGAGATAGCTTCCAGCTGCCCGCTTCCAGCTTCCCGCAAAGGCGTCGAGAGCTTGATCGGGGTTCTTAAGCTGGCAGCCGGCAGCCGGCAGCTGGAAGCTATCCGATCACCTGCGCAATGACCTGCGGGTTGGACTTGATGGTCATCCGCTCGCGGGCCTTGGTCATGTAGGAGCCGTAGAAACGCTGCTTCTCCTGATTCAGGAGCTCGGTCTTCACGGCGTCGCGCCCGGTCTTCAGCTCGTCGGCCGTCGGGCTCGTTTTCTCGAGGACCTTCACTATTACGGCGCCTGTATCCGTGACGATCGGGTCGCTCACGCCGCCCTGCGGCAGGACGAACGCCGCAGCATCCACGTCGGCGCTCACCCCGACATCGGGAAGCGCGGCGCCCCGGACGATGAGGTCGGTCGTCTTGGCTTCGAGCCCGGCGGCCTTGGCGGCGGCCGTGAAGTCGCTGGCGGTCTTGAGCTGCGCGGCCAGCGCCGTCGCCTTCTGCCTGGCGGCTTCGACCGCCTTGGTCTTCAGGACGTCCTCGCGCACCCGCGCTTTCACCTCATCGAGCGACGGGACGCGCGGCTCCTGGGTGCCGGTGACTGTGACGAAGGCGAAGCCGTTCTGCGATCGGATCGCCTCGCTCACTTCTCCCGGCTTCATCTCGAACGCCCGGCTGGCGACCGCCGGCGCCATGCCGAGGCCGATAATCGGTTCGCCACGCGCAAAGAACCCTGATTCGGCGACGGTGAGGCCGCGGCCTTTGGCAACCGTGTCCAGGTCCTCAGGCTTCGTCAGCTTGCCGGCAAGGTCGTTGGCGATCCGCTCGGCTTCCTTCTGCGCGCGCTCGGACTTGACGATGCCTTCGATCTGCACGCGCGCCTCGTCGAGCGAGCGCGTCGAGGCCGGCTTCTTCTCCAGGACCCGGATGATGTGGTAGCCGAACTGTGACTTCACGAGGTCGCTCGTCTCGCCGGGCTTCAGCGCGAACGCGACGTCGTCGAACTCCTTGACCATCGCGCCCTTCGCGAAAAAGTCGAGGTCGCCGCCTTTGGCCGCGCTGACTTCGTCTTCCGAGACTTTGGTGGCGAGCGCAGCGAAATCGGCGCCGCCCTTGACCTTGGCGAGCACGTCCTCGGCCTGTTTCTTCACGGCGGCGTCGTCTTTGCCTTCGGTTTTGAGCAGGATGTGGCTGGCGCGCACCTGCTCGGGAGTCGAATACTGCTGCTGATTGTCGTCGTAGTAGCGCTTGACGTCCTGCGCGCTGACGCTCGTCCGCTGCTGGATGCCCTGCAGGTCGATCAGCGCGTATTTGATCTTGCGCTTCTCGGGAATCTTGTACGTCTCTTTGTTCGCCTCGAAGTGTGACGCCACGTCGGCGTCGCTGACGACCACGCCGTCCCTGAACTTGTCGGCTGGAAACGCCACGACAGCGAGCTTGATCTTTTCGTTGCGCCGGTTGAACTCGGCGGTCACGTCGGCATCGGCCATAGTGATCCAGTCGGTCAGCGCGCCCTGCAGCTTCTCGAGGACGACACCGCGCCGGACCTCTTCTTCGAACTCGTTGGGGTTGATGGGCGGATTCTGCATCTGCAGCATCTGCCGGTAGCGCTCGTTGCCGATGAACTGCCCGTTTTCCTGGAACGCCGGCAGCGCCAGAATCCGCGCGCGCACCTCGGCGTCGCTCGCGGAGATCCCCTGGCGCTTCGCCTCGGCGAGCGCTGCTTCTTCCTCAATCAGTTGCTGGACGATCCGCTGATCGACGCCGAGCTGGCGCAACAGGCGCTCGTCCATGTTGCCGCCGTAAGCGTTCCGGTAGGCCTGCATCTGCTGCTGGTAGACGCGCCGGAACCGGGCCACCGTGATCTCGCGGCCCTCGACGGTCGCGACGACCCCGTAGGGGCTGGCGCCATCGAGCGTCTCGTTCCGCATGAAGCTGGGGATGTAAAGCGCCACGAACGCCACGACCACAATCGCCAGGCTCCACTTGAGCCAGTTCTTGTGTCGGCGCATCCGATCGAGCATCGTCATGTGCTGGGGGCCTCGGGAAAACCTTAATTATGTCAGAGGCCGGAGGTCAGAGGAAGCGCCTGCGGCCCGAGCGCGGCGCGACCAGCCTCCGCCAAGGCTATGGCGGTCCGCCGAAGCTTCAGCGAAGGCGGAAGTCGCCACGCGAGCGAGCGGGGGTGGGGCCCCGCGAGCACTGAGAAATGCGGACAGGAAGCCGGAGGCCAGGCAATGGACGCGGCCTCTGGCTCTGCGCGTGTCCGCTTTTCTCAATGCTCGCGGGGCCCCACCCCCGCTCGCTCTCGCGCGGCGACTTCGCGCCGCGCTCGGGCCGCAGGCGCTCCCTCTGACCTCTGTCCTCCGATCGTCCGATACCTTAAAGAAGCCATCCGGACTGTCCGGATGTGGTATATTTGTTCTGTACAGAACGACTTAGAAGGATTCGCCATTCCACATGGGACGCAGAGTCGAGTGACCGGGCGAGCTCGGCAGACTCGCGCCCGTCGTCGCCCGGGCAGGGCCAGCGTGCCGGAGTTCCGTACGGACCTTTCCGACAGGCTTCGTCCGCTGCAGACGGCGCTCCGGCGCAAGCTGGGGCGCGCCGACGTGCTCGCAGAGATGATTCGGGCGGTCAATTCCAGTCTCGATCCCGAACGCGTGGCCGACACGCTCGTGCAGCGGGTGGCCGAGTGGGTGCCTGCGCCGTGCTGGCTCGTGCTCGCGGTGGATGACGCGGGACGGGTGCGTTCGCTGGCGGCGCGCGCGCTGACCTCGACGCTCACCGATCCAGCGCAGGCCGTCGGGGAATGGGTGATGCAGACGGGGGAGGTCTTTGCGACGGCCAACCTTGCCGGCGATCGGCGCGTCCAGCAGGACTCGACGAAGGCGCGCGCGGCGGTGATCGGGTTCCCGCTCGAATGCCGGGGCCAGACGGTGGGCGCGCTGGTGGCGCTCGATCGGGCGCCCGCGACGCGGCAGCCGAAGTTCACCGCCGGCACGCTGACGAAGTTTCTCGCGGCGCTCGAACCGGGCGCGATTGCGCTCGACAACGCCCTGCGCGTGCAGCGTGCCGAGGCGCTGTCGGTCACCGATGACCTGACGCAGCTCTACAACTGGCGGTACATGCAGCAGGTGCTGCGGCGTGAAACGAAACGGGCGCTGCGCGGCAACCGCCCGTTGTCGCTCCTGTTCGTGGACCTCGACGGGTTCAAGTCGATCAACGACTCGCACGGGCACCTGTTCGGCAGCCGGGCGCTCGTCGAGTCGGCCAGCGTGATTCGCGCAAGCGCGCGCGAGACCGACATCGTCGCGCGGTTCGGCGGCGACGAGTTCGCACTCGTGCTGCCCGACACGGCGAGCGACGGAGCGGTGTCGGTCGGCGAACGTATCCGCGATCGGCTGGCCGCGCACCGGTTCCTCGAGGGGGACGGCCTCAGCATCGCGTTGACGGCATCGGTCGGCGTGGCGACGCTGCCCGACGTGGCCGCCACCGCCGAGGAGCTGATTCAGGCCGCCGACGAGGCGATGTACTGGGTCAAGTCGCACGGCAAGAACGGCATTCATGTGGCTGGCGCTTAGCAACGCTGAATGCTGAATGATGAATGCTGAAGTGAATGGAGAATAGCTAATAGTCCCTTCAGCATTTACTTCAGCATTCATCATTCAGCATTCAGAATTGCAAAGGATCAAGTTTGAGTCTTCGTTCTCTGTTTTCTCTCTTTTCGAGCGATCTCGCGATCGACCTCGGCACGGCCAACACGTGCGTATACGCACGCGGCAAGGGTATCGTCGTCAACGAGCCGTCGATTGTGGCGATCAACAAGGTCAATGGCCGCATCGAGGCGGTCGGGAAGGACGCGAAGGACATGCTCGGCCGCACGCCGGGCAACATCGTCGCCATCAAGCCCATGAAGGACGGAGTCATCGCCGACTTCGAGGTCACCGAGAAGATGTTGACCTACTTCATCAAGAAGGCGCACAACCGGAACGTCTGGGTGCGCCCGCGCATCGTGATCGGTGTGCCGTCTGAAATCACGCAGGTCGAAAAGCGCGCGGTCAAGGACAGCGCGTACCGTGCGAAGGCCAGCGAAGTCCACCTCGTCGAGGAAGCGATGGCCGCCGCGATCGGCGCCGGCATGCCCATCACCGAGCCGTCGGGCAACATGATCGTCGACATCGGTGGCGGCACGACCGACATCGCCGTCATCTCGCTCGCCGGCATCGTCTACAGCAAGGCGGTGCGCGTTGCGGGCAACGAGATGGACGAAGCGATCATCCAGTACATCAAGAAGACGTACAACTTGCTGATCGGCGAGCGCACGGCCGAGGCCATCAAGATGGAGGTCGGATCCGCGTACCCCCTCGAGGAGCGGATGACGATGGAGATCAAGGGGCGGCATCTGATCGAGGGCGTGCCCAAGACCATCACGATTACCGACGAGGAGATTCGTGAAGCGCTGGCCGAGACGGTCAATGTCATCGTCGACGCCGTGCGCGTGGCGCTCGAGCGCACACCGCCCGAACTCTCGGCAGACATCGTCGATCGCGGAATCGTACTGACCGGCGGCGGGTCGCTGCTCAAGAACCTGGACAAGCGCCTGCGCGAGGAAACCGGCCTGCCCCTGGCGATGGCCGAAGATCCGCTGTCGTCGGTCGTGCTCGGCGCTGGCAAGATGCTCTCGGACTTCAACTTGCTGCGGAAAATCTCGATTGACTAGATGGCCGTGCTGAATGCCGAGTGCTGAATGCTGAAGTGAATGATGAACTCAGCATTTCCTTCCGCATTCACTTCAGCATTCAGCATTCAGCATTCAGAATTGCCGTGATCGACCTAACCCCCCGCCAACCTTATCGCCAGCGTACCGGGATTCTCTTCGGCGCCGTGATGATCGGTCACCTCATCCTGATCTCTGCACAGGTGCAGTCGAGGGCTGGCGTGCCCGTACTCGAGGGTGTGACGTTCGGCGTGTTCTCCCGCGTTCAGGGTGGCGCGGCCGGGCTGTTCCGGGGTGTCGCCGACACGTGGAACAGCTACTTCGCGTTGCGCGGCGTCCGTGCCGAGAACGAAGCGCTCCGCCAGCAGATCGCCGGGCTCGAAGTCCGCCTGCAGGAACAGCGGGCGCAAGCGTCGCGAGCCGACCGGCTACAGGCGGCGCTGAACCTTCAGCAGAGCACCACGCTTCCGACGATCGCGGCGGAGGTCATCGCCGGCAACCCCAACCCTGGATTGATGACGGTCACCGTCAACCGCGGCAGCGCAGACGGCGTGCAGGCGGACATGGCGGTGATCGCGCCGAAGGGCGTAGTCGGGCGCGTCGTCGGCCCGGTGGCCTGGCATGCGGCGCGCGTCCAGCTCATCATCGACCGGAACGCGGCGCTAGGCGCGGTCAGCGAGCGGACGCGCGCCGGAGGGATGGCCGTCGGCGTCGACGGCGACCCGCCCCTCAGCATGGAGCTCGTCTCGAATCAGGCCGACGTGGCGCCCGGCGACCTCATTGTCGCCTCGGGCGTCGATGGCATCTATCCCAAGGGGTTCGTGATCGGCACGGTGGAGAAGTCCGAGCGAGGAGGGAGTCTCCACCGCACGATCACCGTCCGGCCGGCCGTGGATTTTTCGTCGCTCGACGACGTGCTGATTGTGCTCGTGCCCGCGCGCGGCGCGGTCATCGATCCCAAGGAAGGCGCGAAGTGAGGACAGCCGGCGTGCTTCTCGCGCTCGCTGGTGCGCTGGCCCTGCAGACGACGCTGGCGGGGCTGACGATTGGCGGCGCCACCGCAGTCAACCTGGTGCTGGTCGCGGTGATCTACGTCGCGCTGGCGTTTGGTCCCGTGGCCGGGCTGCTGGCCGGCTCGGCCGGCGGCCTGGTGCAGGATGCCCTGGCCGGCGGCATCGTGGGCGTCGGTGGGTTCTCGAAGACGCTGGTCGGGTTCCTCGTGGGCCTGCTGGGGGCGCAGTTCATCGTGGCGCAATCCCTGCCGCGCCTGGTGATGTTCGTCAGCGGCACGCTCGTCCACGAGCTGTGCTTTCAGGCCCTCTACGCGCTCGTCGAGACGCGCGCGTTCCGGATGCACTGGTCCGCGGCGTTGACACAGGCCGTGGTGAACGGCCTCGTCGGGATCCTGGCGTTTCAGATAGTCGAGGCCGGCCCCGGCCTGATGCAGCGCCGCCGGGCGCGCGGCGCTACACTTAGTAGGCGACACTATTAGCCCCCGAATGAGGATATGACCTCCAACACCAGGTCCCTTCCGCCCGACGATCGCCGAAGCCTGAGCCTCAGGCTGACGGCGCTCCAGGCCGTCGTGGCGGTGGTGTTTGCGGCGCTAGCCGTGGCGTTCTGGATCTTTCAGGTCGCCCAGCACCAGAAATTCGATGAGATGGCGGAGAACAACCATCGTCGCCGGCTGCCGCTGCCGGCGCCGCGCGGGGTGCTGTTCGACCGCGACGGGAAGGTCCTCGTCGACAACCGGAACACGTTCAACATCGCCCTCGTCCGCGAGCAGTCGGGTGACATCGACGAGACGCTGCGGCTCCTCGCGGCGGCGACTGCGGCCGACGAAGCGAAGATGCGCGAAACCGTCGACCGGCGCCGTCGCGAACCGAGCTATCGGCCGATTGTCCTGATCGAGAATGCGACGGTCGAGCAGGTCATCGCGTTTCGCGCGCGCCGGCTGGAGCTTCCCGGCATCATCGAGCTTCCCGTGCCGGCCCGCCAGTATCCCCAGAGCGAGATGGGGGCGCACCTGTTCGGGTATGTCAACGAGGCCAGCGAGGCCGACCTCGCGCGACCGGAGTACGCGGGCGCCGAATCGGGATCGATGGTGGGGAAGGCCGGCGTCGAGCAGTCCTACAACAAGTTGCTCATGGGCAAGGACGGCGACCGCCTCGTCGTGGTCAACAGCCGCGGCCGCGAGATAAAAGAAGCGAGCAAGCAGGAGCCCGTCGAAGGCCGTCGGGTCCAGTTGACGATCGACGCCGACGTGCAGCGGGCGACCGAAGAGGGCTTTGCCCACTTCGGGTACAACGGCGCCGCCGTGATCCTCGACCCGCGCTCGGGCGAAGTCCTGTCGTTCACGAGCCTGCCGGCTTACAACCCCAACCAGTTCGCCGGCGGCATCGACCTGGCGGACTGGCAGTCGCTCCTGACCGACGACCTCAAGCCGTTGCAAAATCGCGCGCTGCAGGGGCGCTACTCGCCGGGGTCGACCTTCAAGATTGCCGTCGCCACGGCTGCGCTCCAAGAAGGGGTCGTGACGCCGGACTTCCGTGTCTTCTGTCCCGGCGGCGCCACGTTCTACGGCCGGTTCTTTCAATGCTGGCTGAAGGGCGGCCACGGTTCGGTCGACATGCGGCACGCGATCGAGAAGTCGTGCAACACCTATTTCTACACGCTCGGGAACATGCTGGGCGTCGATCGAATCCACAAATGGTCTTCGCTCCTCGGACTGGGCGAGCGAAGCGGGGTCGACCTGCCAGGCGAGCTCAAGGGGCTGGTGCCGTCGACGGCGTGGAAGAAAACCACGGCCGAACCCAAGTGGTATCCGGGCGAAACGATTTCCGTCTCCATCGGCCAGGGGCAGGTCAACGTGACGCCGATCTCGCTCGCGGTCATGATGATGACGGTCGCGAACGGCGGCACGCGGTATACACCGCACGTCGTCAAAGCCGTCGACGAGGGCAATGGGTGGCAGCCGGTCCCACCGCCGCCGCCGCAGTCGAGCGTCAGGATGAAGGATTCGACGATTTCGGCCCTGCACGAAGGGCTGTGGATGGTCGTCAACGGGGCTGGCACGGGCGGCCGGGCGCGTATCCAGGGGTTCAACGTCGCGGGCAAGACCGGGACCGCGCAGGTAATCTCGCTGCAGGGCGCCAAGATCGCCAAAGGCAAGATGGACGTTCGTGACCACGGCTGGTTCGTGTTCTTCGCGCCGCACGACAAGCCGGAGATTGCCGGCGTGATCTTCGCCGAGCACGCCGAGCACGGGTACCTGGGCGCGCCAATCGCCAAGTACGCGATGGAAACGTATTTTGCCAAGAAGGAAGGCCGGCCGCTGCCGACGCTGCAGCCGAAGCCTGCGCCCGCGGTGGTCGTGGCCGCGAACCAATGACCCCGGGGCGATAGAGACCAATGTTCGAACGCCGATTGTTCTTCCACGTCGACTGGCTGCTGCTGGGGGCCATTCTCGTCATCACCGGCATCGGGGTGGCGATGATCTACAGCACCACGTACGTGCACCTGCCGCGCCCGGCCCTGGGGAGACCCGGTCCGCAGTTTTACACCCAGCTCTACGCCATCGGCCTCGGTATGATCGCGCTCGTCGTGTGTCTGGCGATCGACTATCGCAAGCTCGCCGAGAGCTCGCTCGTCCTCTACGGCGGTCTCACGGCGCTGCTCGTCTACGTCCTCTTCCAGGGGTCGACGCAGTACAACGCGACGCGCTGGATCGACGTCGGGCCGTTCAACCTGCAGCCGTCGGAGTTCGGCCGCGTCACCGTGGCGCTGATGCTCGCGATGTTCTTCGGGGAGAACCGGCGCGGCGCCCGCAACTCCGGGAACCTCGCGATGGCCGCGGCCTTCGCGGCGGTGCCGTTCCTCCTCATCGCCAGGCAGCCCGATCTCGGCACTGCCGTCACGCTGATTCCCGTCTGCTTCGGCATCGCCTATCTTGCCGGGCTTCGGATGAAGCTCATCGCCGTCCTCGCGCTCGCGGCCGTCCTGATGGCACCGGTCGCGTGGAGCTTCGCGCTCAAGGATTATCAGAAAACGCGGATCACGACGTTCATCAATCCGGAGCTGGACCCGCAAGGCGACGGCTACCAGCAGCGGCAGGCGAGGATCACCGTCGGATCAGGCGGCCTCACCGGCAAGGGGTTCATGGAGGGCACGCAGGGCCAGTACAAGTTCCTGCCGGTCGCCCATAACGATTTCATCTTCTCGGTGCTCGCCGAGGAGAAAGGGTTTCTCGGCGTGCTCGTGGCGTTGGGACTGTATCTATTCGTGATTCTGAGATCCGTCGAAGCGGCCCGGCTCGCCAAGGACCGCATCGGCGCGTACCTCGTGGGAGGGATCATTTCGGGATTTGCGTTCCAGGTGATCTACAACATTACGATGTCTGCCGGCCTTGCGCCGGTGAAGGGTTTGACGCTGCCCCTCATGAGTTACGGGGGCTCGTCCATGATCGCGACGCTTGCGGGATTCGGGCTCATCCTGAACGTCCGGATGAGACGGTTTACGAACTAAACCACGGATAACACGGACCAGAGCCTGCGGCCCTTGCCGGCTCACGATTTCTCTTTTGCGCCCATGACCGACGATCTGTGGCTGGCGTGCACCGTTGCGCTGTTTGCCGTGATGACGGCAGGCCTGCTCGACGTGCGCGCTCGCGCAGCGGTCCCTGTGGCTGCAGCACACCGGAGTTCCCATGAACAAGGAGATGATCATCTCCTCGGGCGACCACGAGACGAGGGTCGCCATCCTCGAGGACGACCAGGTCGTCGAAGTCTTCATCGAGCGCGAGAAGCAGCGCGGGGTCGTTGGCAACGTCTACAAGGGCCGGGTGAACAAGATCCTCCCCGGCATGCAGTCCTCCTTTATTGACATCGGCCTCGAGCGCGACGCGTTCCTGTACGTGTCGGAGGTCGTCAATACCGTCGAGGAGTTCGAACGCCTGGCCGGCGACGACGAGGACGAACCGGTCGTCGCACTGGGCACGCCGCCGGCCGAGGCGGTCGCGGCTGCCGAGGCACCAGGCGACGCCGTCACCGAAGGGGCTGAGCCGCAGGCCGCAGTCGTCCTCGCAAATGCCAGGCCCGAGCGCCGCAGCCGCGAACGTGGTGGTGGCGGTTCGGGCGAGCGGGACGACCGCCCCGAAGCCAAAATCGAAGACCTGCTGAAAGAGGGCCAGGACATCCTCGTCCAGGTGGTCAAGGAGCCCCTCGGGACCAAGGGCGCACGCCTGACCTCGCACGTCACGATGCCCGGCCGGTTTCTCGTCTTCATGCCCACGGTCGACCACGTCGGCGTGTCGCGAAAGATCGATTCGCGGGAAGAGCGCGGGCGGTTGCGCGGCATCGTGCGCGAGTTCCGCGAGCAGCACGGCTTTACGGGCGGCGTCATCATCAGGACCGCCGCCGGCGGCCGCTCGAAGGAAGACATCGTCAGCGACCTGTCCTACTTCCACCAGGTGTGGACCGAGATTCGCCAGAAGATGGAGGCGCGCCGGGCGCCGGCGCTGCTCTTCCAGGAGCAGAGCCTCGTCACCAAGCTGCTGCGGGACCTGCTGACCGACGACTACTCGGCGATCCGGCTCGATGACCCGCAGGAGTACCGCCGGGTCGTGGCGCTCGTCGAGCGCATCATGCCGAACCTGCTGCCGCAGGTGAAGCTCTACACCAAGGACTATCCGATCCTCGAGGAGTACGGCGTCCAGGCCGAGATCGACAAGGCCCTGCGCAGCAAGGTCTGGCTCAAGTCTGGCGGGTACCTAGTCATCAACCAGACCGAGGCCCTCGTGGCGATCGACGTCAATACCGGCCGATACGTGGGCAAGCGGACCGGCAGGCTCGAGGACACGATCGTCAAGACGAACCTCGAGGCGGTCAAGGAGATCGTCCGTCAGCTGCGCCTGCGCGACCTTGGCGGCATCATCGTGCTCGATCTCATCGACATGGAGGAGAAGAAGAACCGGCAGCGGGTCTTCCAGGAGGTCGAGAAGGAGCTGCGGAAGGACCGTTCGCCGTCGAAGGCCATTCAGGTCTCCGACTTCGGGCTCGTGATTGTCACGCGCAAGCGCGTGAAGCAGAGCCTGGAGCGCCAGCTCACCGAGCCCTGCCCCTACTGTTCAGGGTCGGGGTCCATCAAATCCAGTTCGACGATCTGCTACGAGATCATGACGGAGCTGAAGAAGATCGGATCGGAGCTGGACGGTCATGGGGTGATCGTCCGCGTCAACCCCGACATCGCGCGCGCACTGAAAGAAGAGGAGCCGGCGCTGCTGCGCGACCTTCAGCAGTCCCTGGGAAAGCCGGTCACCATCAAGCCCGACGTCCACCTGCACCACGAGCAGTTCGACGTCATGGCGACGTAAACCCAGTTCAGGGTTCAAAGTTCAAGGTTCAAGGTTCTACGGAACCCTGAACCCTGAACCTTGAACCCTGAACCTTGAACCAGGTGCCTACAGTCCGGCAGCGCCGGACGCCGGCAGGTAGATCAGGTAATGGTTGCCGCTCTTGTTGAACCACACCCTGACGTAGTCGTTCCCTTTGAGCGTCTGGACCTTCGAGCCGCCCGCGGGGGGAGGCGGATCCTTGACGACCATCTTCACTTCGGCCTGCGGGACGATGCTGACGACCTCGCGTCCTTTCACGCTGCCGCCCTGCACGAACTCGACCCAGCGCTCGAGCTTCTCGGTGATCCCCACCGCGGCCGGTCCAGCCTCCTGCGTGGTCAGACGGACCTGATAGGTTCCGGCGGGGAGCGGCTTGCCATCAGCCGACACACCCTTGGGCACCCGGACCGAACCGAGAGCCAGGTCTCCGGCCGGGGCGGCCGCTTCCGACGCCTGCGGCGGCTGAGTGTTCGGCGCCTTGTGCTGCGCGAACGCATCACTTGCGTACAGCGACCCCGCCAGCGCCATGCTTACGACGCCCACCAGAACGCACTGCTTCTTCATAGCGATATTCTCCTGCAACCCGCTTGATTGCGTCGCGGCCTCGGCGTGCGAGGGCCCGGCAAACGCGCCATGGTTCTCCGCACGACCCGAGCAATTATATCGACATCCGACGGCTCCGGCTTCAGAACTCCTGATTCCTGAGCAAGGAGAGTGCCAGAGCTGGACGCAGCTCAGCTATGTGCTTTTGCCATGAATCTGCAGCGCTTTCGAAGGGCGTAGGCGCCCGGCCGCGGAGTTTGTCGCGAAACCCGACAGCGGGATGTCGTGGGCTCCGTGTTGTCCGTGTTGTCGGTGGCTAGCGGCTGTCCGGTGTTGTCCGTGGCTAGCGCTTCGTGATGTGGATGGTGCCGGAGAACGTGGTGAGATCGAGAACGGCGCCGCCGCCGCCCACCGTGCCGCGAAGGGCGCGGTTGCGACGTCCGCTCTGACCGCCCTGCAGGGTGATGGGGAAGTCGGTGTTGATCGACCCGCTGAAGGAGCTGGCCTCGACCTGAAAGCCGGCTCCCGCGGCGATGGCCAGCCGGACGTTTCCCGAGTGCGATGTGAGCTCGTAGCGGCCGTTCGGCTGGAGGTCGCCGGAGAAATTGATGTTTCCGCTGATGACCTGCGCACCGATCCGCTCCGACGTGACGTCCTCGAGTTCCACGTTGCCGCTCACCGAGTTGACCGCGACGCTCCGCGCGCTCAGCCTGCGTAGCCTCACCGTACCGCTGATCGTTCCGGCCTCGAGCGCGCCCTCGACCTTCGTATCGACCAGTTCGATGTCGCCAGAGATCGACCGGCCGTTCACCATCCGCCCGGCGTTGGAGATGCGCACGCTGCCGCTGATCGTCTCGAGCGTGAGCCCGCCCATGATGTCGCGAACACTGATGTTGCCCGAGATCGACTTGACGATGATGCGCGTGCCTTCCGGCGCCGCGACGTTGAAGGCGACCGAGACGTCGACGTTGCGCCGATTGTTGCGCCGGTTCTCGTCGCCAGCCGGATACCGGGTGCGCGCTTCGACGCGCGTTCCGCGCCCGGTGATGTCGACCTGCACGAGGGGCAGCATCGCGCGCGCCTCGTCGGCCGAGGCTCCACGGGCTGTTTTGATGACCTCGATCGTTGCGGCCGTACCGCCGCCGCGCGTCACCACGATGTCGCCGGAGATGTTCGAGAGCTCGATCTCTCCGCTGGCACCGATGTTGACGTTGCGCGTGAGCCGCTCGGTCTGGGCTTCACGCTCGTCGCGGCGCTGGCGGGACTGTTCCGATCCTTCGGACGCGGATCGCCGGACAATCTCCACGCGTTCCACGCGCTCCACGCGCCGCTCCACCGAGCGAAGGCGGGTGACCCGATCCTGCGCGACGACTGCCGGTGCCGGCAGGGCACAGGCCACGAGCGTGAGAACAATCAGCAGTCTGCACATCATGATTTATTCGTACCCTCGACGACCTGTGCGACACCGGCGGCGTTGCCTTTGCGCATCTCGTTCATCAGCGTGATCGTGTCCTGCAGCAGCGAGATCTTGCGTTGCAGCGCCTCGAAGAGGCTGTTGCGCGCCGCGACGTTCTGCGGTTCGGTCTGCAGCGCATCGCTGCTCTCCGAGATCGCCCGATCGAGGATCTGCAGGTTGCGGTCGAGCGTGGCGGTCACACCGGCCGGGAACGCCTGCTCGTCCGAGCCCAGGCCCTCTTTCAGCTTGGCAACGCCGCTTTGCAGCAGCCGCTCGGCTTTCCGGAGGTCCTCTACGCCACTTTGGACGGCATCGGCGCCGGCCGCGTTGCCCTGCTGCGCGATGCTCGCGGGATCTGTCGACCCCGTGAACTGCGGCATGAGCAGCAGGAGCGACGCGCCGACGGCGACGACGAGCGCGGCGGCGATGCCCAGCCAGACGTACTGGCGGCCCGTTGCGACAGGCGCAGGCTGGTCGCGCACGCGCCCTTCCTGGCGGAGGCGGCCGGCGATCTGCAGCCAGACGTGATCGGGCGGCTGAGGCTCGTCGAGCGTATCGGCGAGGTTGCGGATGCGCTGGAGGTCGTCGAAGAGTGCGCGGCAGGCGTCGCACTGACCCAGATGCTGTTCGAGCTCCGCCACGCGGATCGGCCCGAGCGTGCCATCAATGAGCGCCTGAATATCGCCGGCCGATCGCGTGCAGTTCATATCCGTGAGACCGAGCGCGACAGCAGTGTCCGCAGCCGCATGCGCGCTTTGTGTACCTGAGACTTCGACGTTCCCTCCGCGATGCCCATGATCTCGCCGACCTCTCGATGTTCGAGGCCCTGGACGTCGTGCAGCACGAACGCCGTGCGGCAGCCTTCGGGGAGCTGGGCCATGGCGCGCTCGAGATCCATCTTCGTCACAGCACGCTCCGCAAGTCCACGACTCCCCGCATCGGGCAACGCCGGCTCATCGTCGAGCGCGTCGGTCATGTGAATCGCGCGTCCGGTGCGGCTCCGCAGGTAGTCGAGACAGAGGTTGACCGCGAGGCGATAGAGCCACGTCCCGAGCGCCGACTCTCCGCGGAAGCTGTCCATCTTCCGGTGGGCCGCGAGGAAGATCTCCTGCAGCATGTCCTCCGCGTCGGCCGGGTTGCCCAGCATGCGAACGGCCACGCCGTACAGCTTCCTGGAATGCGTCCGGTAGACCTCTTCGAACGCCCCCAGCTCGCCCTGACGGCACCGTTCGACCAGCGCGAGGTCGTCCTGCCGGGATGGTCCCCCGGAGGGTCTTGTCACGTTAGACGACACAGGCACCTGACGGCGTTGCCGTCATTTCTTCCTCGTTTTCGGCCTATTCGGCCAGCGCCGGGTGCGAAACTCACGGATCTTGTCGCCCGAGACGAGGATGCCCTCGGCCCGGAGCAGCGCCCGTTTCATTTCCAGCCCGCCGTTCAGCGCGCTGGAGCGTCGGCCCCCATACCCTCCGAGCCGGCCGGCCGCGGCGATCACCCGGTGGCAGGGCACGTCGCTGGCTCGGCAGTCGCGCATGATGTTGCCGACCGCGCGGGCCGCCCGCGGGCGGCCGGCCGCGGCCGCCACGTCGCCGTAGGTGGACACACGCCCCGGCGGGATGCGGCGCACAACGGAGAGCACTCTGTGACTGAAGGAGTGCATGGCAATTCTGAATGCTGAATGCTGAATGCTGAACTGAATTCTGAAGTTGAAGTTCGAAATTCACTTCAGCACTCAGCATTCAGCATTCAGCATTGCTCAAAACAGCAGCCGGATCCCTCCTCCAGCATAGACCCCGCCTGCGTCCACTGAAATCGTCCGGGCCCCCGGCGCGTCGAGATCGACTGACGCGCGGGAGAAGCGCACGAGTCCGCCGACACCGAACCTGGGATTCAGCATCCACATGACGTCGGCGCCGACGTTGAAGGCGGGCGCCGAGCCCTTCTTGCGGCTCTTCTGGGCCGAGGCAAACGTCGCCGTGTCGTACGGAAAGGTCTCCGTAATCGTGACCTCGGTGACCAGGTCCTGTTCCACCCTGAAAAACGACGGCCCACCCGACAGCACGAGCCGCAGCCGGCCCCCCGGATTCACCAGGTACATTGCCTGGACGTGCACGGCGGTTTCGGATCGCTTCACGCCGGTCGCTTCGCCGGTGACTTCCCGCGGCTGGTTGAAGAAGAACGGGTGCGGGAAACTCGACGTCGTGCCCGCCACATCGTCTCGCGTGAAGTACGAGACGGCAACGCCCGCGGCGAGGTTCTTCCAGAGCCGGTAACCGGCGCCGGCATCGAAGATGAACCCGCCCTGAACGGGATAGTCAGCCTCGGTCGATCCGGTTTCGAGATTGCGCTCGAACTCGAACCGATCGCTGAAGTCGTTGGTCGTGGCCTGGAAGGCCCCGTTGACGCTGATGTGCACGCGTTCGGGCCAGCTCTGGCCGGTCGCTGGAGCGGCGACCGCGAGCGCGATTGCGACGGAAAGAAGGACAGCGCGCGGCGAGCTCTGAGACGTTCTCAATTGACACCTACTGCAGTCCAGGCCTGCGTCATCGCGCGTTCAGCGGCACTGTTGGCGCCGAAGAGATCTCTGGCCGCCTGAATGGTCGCGGCGCGCGCTACGGTGAACGTGGCGTTCGACGGCAGCATCTGCGTGAACGCGCGATAGAACACCCGCTCGATCTGCTCGCGGTTCGCTCCGCCGACGCCCTGGACCGCCAGACCTGACGTCCGGTTGGTGCCGCCTTCGATAGCCAGGTAGTACACGTGGTTCGGGATGCCGGAGTTGATGTGGACGCCACCGTTGTCCGCGGTTCCCGTGAATCGTCGCGAGTAGTGATCGGGATCGCCGTACGCCTGTGGGTCGGCGTGCGACCGGATCCCGCCGGGCCGGAACACGTCCTCCCCCATCAGGTACTCTGCACGCAGGTTGCCGCTGCCGGGCTGCTGAAAGTAGAACTCGACGGACGTGCCCATGATGTCGGAGAACGCTTCGTTGAGCGCGCCGGATTCGTTCTGATAGATCAGGTTCGACGTGTACTGCGTGACCCCGTGGGTGAGCTCGTGGGCCACGATGTCGAGCGCGCCCGAGAAGAAGTCGACCGTCTGGCCGCCTGCCGTGACACCAGGCGGCAGGCCCTCGCCGAACACCATGACGCCGTCGCCGGCGTAGAAGGCGTTCAGGTAGAAATCGGGCACGACCGGGAAGTTCTGGAAGAAGTCAGCGCGCCGCGCGGGGTGCACGATGTTGATGAGCGGGAGATCTCTATTGTCGAGCCCGCGGCGGTTGAACCGCTTGAAGTAGTAGTCATACGTCCAGCCGGCATAGACGTGCGCGTCGACGACGGCGGCGTCGGTCCAGGTGTTGTCGGCGTCAGACGCCAGATCGTTCGGCGTCAGCTGGATCACTTCGTTCAGGTAGCGCACGGTGCGGAGGTAGTCGCCGCGCATGTCGTTGGTGTTGATTGCTGGAGGTCGGAGCCGGTCGGTCGAGACGAACTGACCGCCGCTCGGAGACACGCTGATTTTCTTCGAGTCGCCGAGCACTCCCTGCCCGCGGCCGACAGCGCTCTGCGTCTGGAGGTCGCTGAACTCGAAGGCGACGGTGCCGTCGCGTGCGTCGACGAAGTACTCCCGGACGTCTCCGAGCGTGGCGGCCCGCACGCGCCACGTGAGCACGTAGCTCTCGCCCTGAGGCAGGATCACGAGCTCCGGCGTGCGGCCGATCTCCACTCCTGCGCGTGCTTCGATGATCTCGCGGGCGCGGTCAGCCTCGATCGCCGGCGACGTTTCGATGTCGATGCCTTCATAGACGTTGCCGAAGGCGGAGACCACCTGGCCGCTGCTCAACTGTTCGGCCACGTCGGCCCCGAACACGCGTACGCCGCGATGATACTGATCGTAGCGCTCATGCGTCCGGCCGCGGACGAGCAGATCGTCGCGGCGGATCCGAAGGCGCAGCTCACCCGAACGGCGCAAGCTGTCGATGCGGGGCGCCCAGTCGCGAAGCTCTGCGACTGACGCCGGCTTGATGGTGACAAGCCCGCGTCCCGGCTGCTGCGCCGAGGCCGGCAGCAGCCAGATCGAAAGAGCCGCCAGGCCGACCGCCGCTGCGCCGGCAGTGCGCCATGCAGTCCCCCACACGGGGACCCAACGAAAACCGTACATGAAACCTCCTGAGGGGGAGCCGTGTGTGTCTGGCTGGGGATCGCCCGTCAATTCTACCTGATCGCTGTCGTGAGCACGCGTCCATCAGTCCTGGCAATCCTGACCTTGGCGACGGCGGCGAGCGTCGGCGTCAGATCGGCCGGTGTTGCAGCCTCGGTGTACCAACCTGTCCTGACCGAGGCTCCGAAGAAGATGACCGGCACGCGCTGGTCGTAGGCATACTGCGTTCCGTGCGTGGTGACGGCCGTCGACATCAGCCAGTTCTCTTCGGGAGCGATGATGAGGTCGCCGCTACGGCCGGGGTAGTGGCTGAACGCCGCCGCGCGTCGCACGGGGTCGCTCGATGCGCGCGCCGATGCTGTCCCGAGGTCGGGTCCCCAGAACGCGAACTTGACGCCTTGCACCGATCGCAGGGCCGTCAGCGCGGCTTCACGCAGCGTCTTGTCTTTCGAGAGCCGTTTGCGCGCCGCTTCGTCCAGGTAGATATTTGTGTACGCCGACGAGAGCACGTGCGTCCCCGGTCCAAGCGCGGGCACCAGGACGTTCTGCAGGGCCGTGGTGACGGTCTTGCTCGCGATGCGGCCCGCGCCGACCTGTTCGGGGATCTCGGCGACGCCGTGATCGGCGCTCAGTCCGACCACGTAGTTGCCGGGACCGACGGAGGCGTCGAGGTGTTCGAGGAGTCGGCCGATCGTGCGATCGAGCCGGATCAAGGCATCCTGGATCTCGTGGCTGCGGGGGCCGTACACGTGGCCGATGCCGTCGACGGCCGAGAAGCTCACGCCCAGAAAGTCCGTGGCCGCGCCCTTTCCGAGCTTCAGCGCATCGATGGATGCCGCGGCCATGCGCCCGAGGTACTCGTCGGAGTAAGGCGACCGTTGCCAGCGGCCGTAGAAATCCGAATCAGGCTTCCCGCCGGGCACGGCGAGTGGATGCGGGAAGGACCCGGTCCAGCCGGTCACTTTGCCCTCGCCTTTCACCTGGTCCTCGCCTTGATATGCCGACGGCGAGAGCGAGCGCTCCCACACCTTGTCGTAGTCCGCTGTCATGGGGTTGGCGTCGATGAACGCCTGCAGAAACGGGACGGGCGTCTTCGTGAACGCGGTGGACGTTGTCCAGCCGCCGCGATCGTCGAACCACACGACCGCCGTCGCTTTGTGGCCTGTGAGCGTCACGGCCGATCGTGGCTTGAGCGAGAGCGCCACGCTGCGGCCTCCCCGGTTCATGATCTGCTCGCCGAGCGCCGGTACAAGCAGGAGCTTTCCGCTGTCGCCCTGCACCGGTGACAGGTTGTTGTAGCTGATCTCGGTGACGGTGGGGTCGTCGGTGCAGTACGGTGACTTGCCGGTCTTCCGATCGAACCAGTTGTTGAGGATCATCCCGTGCCGGTAGGGGAACGACCCCGTGCCTATCGTCGAATGCCCCGCGCACGTGATGGTGTTCAGGTATGGGTACGCTGCCTCGGTGAACCACGCGCCTTCGCGGAGCAGCCGCGCGAACCCTGCCAAATAGTTCGACGCGTACCACTGCAAGTAGTCGGCGCGCATCTGATCGACCACCAGGATCACCACCAGTCTCGGCGGCGTGGCGCGCTGCGCGGACACTCGCGGTGCCGGAAACGCGAACCACACGGCCAGCGCGCAGATCGACGCGACAGTCAACTGGGCGGACCGCCGGACGGATCCGGGGCCTGGGGCAGCATCCACGTGTTGTTGGGTCATCGTCTCAGGATCGGCAGATAGCAGAGGGCACCAATGAGCACATCGTAGGTCGCGCAGCCGATCAGGTACCAGCGCGGCGCGACTGCATCCGGCAGCCAGCCGGGACGATGGGCGATGTCGAGGACGGCGTGGGCGGCAAATGCGAGCGCGAGGACCGTGAGCGCGTGCCGCGGATCGCGCACCAGTGTCGAGGCCGCGACAATGAGAAAGCCGACCGCCAAGGCCACGTCGAAGCCCACACCCTGCTGCGCTTCGTGACCGACGGCAAACCCGATGTAGACCCCGGCGGTCATCGTCAGCAGCAACGCGGCGAACTGTCCGAGCCGAAGCTCCGACACGAGGCGGTCCGGCGACGCCGGCGGGATGAGCGACGTGCGGATGGCGTGCCATGCGAAGCCGATCGCCAGCCCGCACGCCGCCACGGCGACCGTTCGCAACCCTTCAGTCACGAAAGAAAGTATAGCTGCTGGAACCGGCGCGACATTTACGCACGCGCGACATCGAGAAAATTGAGCGGGTCGACACCATAGGGTGTGGGATCGAGCGGAGAGAGGACGCTGTCGGGCATCGAGCCATCCGGCGCCCGTTCCCAGAGATTTCTTTCGAGCGGCGTGTCGTAACGCACACCGTCCGGGCCGAAGAGCACTTTGACCCGCGGGCGGTAGGGATCGGGTGCGTGGACGCGCGTCACGACCGCGACCGACTCCGACGCCAGCTTGACCAGCGTGCCCGGGGGATAGATCCCGAGCAGCTGCACGAACCGGCGCACGAGCTGTGCCTCGAAGTGCGCGCCGTCGTCTTTCTTGAGGACCGCGAGGACCCGATCGGTCGGGAACGCCTGTTGGTACGCGCGCTGCGATCGCATCGCGTCGTAGACGTCGGCAATGCTGCAGATCATCGTGCCGAGGTTGAGCGCGCTGCGCTTTGCGCCTTCGGGATAGCCGGTCCCGTCGAGCCGCAGGTGGTGCTCGAAGGCGACGACCGGCGCGAGAATCGGCATCTCCGGCGTGCGCCTGAGGATCTCGGCGCCTTCGACCGGGTGGCGCCGCATGATCACGAACTCCTGTTCGGTGAGCCGGTCGGGCTTCTGCAGGATTTCCTTCGGCGTGCGGACCTTGCCGATGTCGTGCATGAGGGCCGACAGACCGAATTCCCGCAGGAGACGCCCTTCGATGCCGAGCGCGCGCGCCTGGCCCATCGTGAGGATCGACACGTTCACCATGTGGGTGAACGTGTAGTTGTCGTAGTTGCGCATGGCCGTGAGCGCGACGAGCGCGGTCCGGTTCTGCGTGACCGCGTCGGCCAACCCTTCGACGGCGTGGAGCGCCGCCGGGACGTCCGGCTGACCGTCGAGCGCAGCGCTTTGCCACGCGGTTTCTGCGGCGGACACGGCGGTCGTATAGAGCTGCCGGATCGCGGCCATGTCGCTCGCGATGCCGTCGCGCCCTGGTTCTTCCGACGTGATGCGCCCCAGGCGAATGTGCGGGAAGTGCCAGGAGGGCTCGGGGCCGCCGCCTTTGCCGGACAACTTGGCGACGCCGAGCATCAGGCCGACGACTTCTTCCGCGGTGACGCCGCGTTCGAACGACATTCGCTCGATCTTGTTGGCGAGCAGCCGGTCGATCAGGTCCTTCATACCGCTGCTGGCCTTCGGCAGCGGCGTGTCCGCGACGACGAACTCGTTGTCGACGATCCCGATCGTGATCGACGGTTGCTGCTGCTGGAGCGTCTTGAGGGCGCCGAGCAGACCCTCGACGTTCCGGCCGAGCAACGGGTGATCGGCGGCATAGAGCTGCGCTGCCCGGGTGCCTGAGGCAAACCGCCGCAACAATTCATCGTAAAGAGGCAGGCGCGCGCCGGCGTCGGTGGCCATGGGTTATGAGGTTCCTGCAAGTTCGGCGCGGGCGGCGGCCCGTGCTCCTGGCGCGGCGTTCGCCGAGGCCGCGCGCAGAGCTTCGATGGCACCGACGGTGCCGATTCTGCGAAGCGCATGGGCGGCTGCGCCACCGTACTTCCGATTGGCGAAGAGCGTCCACCAGTGTCCCGTCTGCATTGCGACCGTGAGCGCTTCGATGGCGTCCGCGCCCCCAAACGACCCCAGCGCCTCGATAGCCGTGAGGTACAGTTGCGGGAAGCGTCCGCGATCCATTTGGCGGACGAGGTAGCTGTAAAGGGGCGCGGCCCGCTGGTCCCGCATCTTCAGGACCTCACCGAGAAGCGTCTCTCGCGCCCGGCCCTTCGCGTCCGTCAACGCGTTCAGCAGGATGACGGCCGCTTCCTTCGTGCCGTTCAGCATCAATCCCTGCACCGCCTCGCGCTGCACGAGCGGCTCGGAGTCGGCAAGCAGCGGCACCAGCTCCTTGAGGCCCTCGGCGCCGCCGAACTCGCGCAGCAGGAAGGCCGCGGTCCGGCGGACCTCCCAGCTCTGCGCGTTGAGCAGCGGCCGGACGGCTTCCGCGCCGCGCGGGCCGAATCCAACCAGGAGATCCCGCAGACGCTTCCGCGCGCGCGCGTCCTGCTCGGCCGCGAGCACCTCGGCGAGCGGCGCGATGATCGAGGCGCCGATTGCGTGGCAGACCTTCTTCAATCGCTCGTAGCGCTCCTCGTCTGCCGACCGCAGGTGCGGCGCGACGTGTTTCATGAGCGATCCACGCGCGAACCGATCGAGCGCGGCGGTCGCGTGCGGCCGCCGGAACGGGCTGGGCTGCCCCTGCTCGATCACCGTTTCGATCAGGCTCCACGCCTGATCGAAGTGGCCCACGCGCACCAGATCGTCTGCGTGCGTGACGACCGTGTCGGCGACGTCGCGCCAGCGGGACGGATCGGTTTCGATGTGCAGGAGGTCGGTCAGCAGATCCTGATCGAGGCTGCGCAGCGCGGCGTCGCTGACCGTCGACAGCCACGCCGCGATCCGCTCCGGAGGGTCGTCGCTGACGCGCTCGACGTCGACCGGCAGCGTGCGGGCGTGCGAGAGCTCGCGCGCATACTCCTCCGACACGTAGCGCGCGTCGGTGTACGATGTCAGCATCTGCTCGACGCCGTTCCAGAGCCCCTTGAACTCCTCCTGATCCTGTTCGCGCGCCATGTCGGACGCCGCGACCTCTTCCCGCGCGAGCGCAAGGAGCTGGCGCTGGCGATCGAATTCCGGCACGAGAGATCGGAAGGCGTGCGCGAGCCGCTCGGAGGCGCCCCGCTCCGCCACGACCGAGTCGGCCACGAATCCGGCGACCGAGGCGTCGCTCATGCTCTCGATGAGCGCGCTCACCACGTTCACGCTGCCCGACATCGCCTCGGGCCGTTTCCGCTCGGCCAGGAGCGCGATCATCGCCTCGACCGACAGGTGCCGGGCGCCCCGGCCGAACTGCTCGAAAATCGCATTCAACTGCTGCGGCTCCGTCCGGCCGACGTAGTCGACGAGCCCGCGCACGATATTGAGGAGCGCCGCCGTCTGGAGCTCGACGCCCTGCGGGCTCCGGGAGGCCGTCCTCTCGAGCTGCTGCATCAGCTGCTCGAGCTTGGCAGAGTCCTGAATGATGTCGACCACCGTCCGCATTGCCGCATCGTCGACGGTAAGCGTTGGTCCGGACATCGCGGCCTCGATGATCGAGTCGATCGTGGCGGCGAGCCCCTGTTTCTCGCGCAGGACCTCGGCGTAGTCGATTTCGGTGATCTCGAGGCTTGGTCCGCCGGCCGTCGCCCATAACCGTCCGATGCCACCGTCGGCCCGAACTTCTTCCGGGCTGCGGGCGAGCAGCAGCAGGAGCGTGCGCCACGATTCGATG
>Ga0184612_10000114_pt1 | contig 36210 bp, 28 predicted proteins | sample PLM3_60_coex_FD_133163 | JGI IMG/M metagenome (GOLD analysis project Ga0184612, IMG submission 133163) | Groundwater sediment microbial communities from an aquifer in East River, Colorado, USA - PLM3_60_coex | ecosystem: Environmental > Terrestrial > Soil > Riparian zone | place: USA: East... | reverse complement strand
CGGGGCATGTACGGCCCGCCCTGTGCTCATGTCAAGGAGATCGTCGACCACCTGCCGTTGAACCAGCTGCTCGATGGTGGCCTGGTCGATTACGCGCTTGGCGCCGAACCCTATACCGGCGCGTTTGTCATCGTTCACGAGGAGCACCCGCTCAAGCAGAAGCATCTCGGTTACCTGAAGATGGGGAAGGGGCCGCTATACGTGTTCTACACGCCCTTTCATCTTCCCCACATCCAGCTCGCTTCGACTCTGGCGAGGGCGGTCCTGGCCCAGGATGCGACCGTTGCGCCAATGGGCGGCCCCGTCTGCGAAGTTGCGACGGTGGCGAAGAAGACTCTCCAGAGGGGCGACATCCTCGACGGCGTCGGTGGATTCGCGGCCTACGGTGTCATCGAGAACTCGGTGGTGTTCAACGCGGAGGACCTGCTACCGATGGGGCTATCGGAAGGTTGCCGCCTCGTGCGAGATATCTCGAAGGATGAGCCGATACGATGCGCGGACGTCGAGGTCCCCGAGGGGCGCTTCTCCGACACGCTACACGCGGAGCAGAAGGATTATTTCTCTTCGCATGCGAGTCGGCCTCGCTAGAGTCCCATGGAGACACGTAACGTCGACGACGGCACCTTGTGGGGCGAAGGTGTATGCACGCTGTGCAACGCCACCGAGTTTCTGAGCTTCTTCGAGGCCAAGGGCATCCCGGCACAGGACGGGGTCCTGTGGCCTACCCACGAAGAAGCCATGAATGCCCCGAGAGGAAATATTTCGCTCAGTCTTTGCCTGAACTGCGGTTACGTCGGGAACCGGCTGTTTCAGCCGGACCTGCTACGATTCGTCGGCTACAACGTATCCCTCGAGCACTCCCCTCTCTATCAGAACTTCATCAAGACGTTGGCGTCTCGGCTGATTGAACGGTACGACCTTCGAGAGAAGGTCATCCTCGAGGTCGGCTGCGGCAATGGATTCTTTCTCAAGACGATCTGCGCGGCGGGTAAGAACAAGGGCGTTGGATTCGACCCAAGTTATGTCGATGCTGGCGGAAGTGGCGTGAGCGCGCAGGAGATACGGTTCATCAAGGACTTCTATTCCGAACGCTATGCTCAGTACCACGGGGATCTCGTGTGCTGTCGGCAGGTCATCGATCATCTGGGAAGCCCGAAGGCATTCGTGAAGATGATCCGACGCCTGATGGGGGACCGGCGTGACGCGGTCGCGTACTTCGAGGTCCCGAACCCGGAGCGACGATTCCAGCAACTGGTGCCGTGGAATGTGGGTTACGAACACGGCTCGTGGTTCTTTCCGGAATCCTTTCGCACCCTCTTCGAGCTGAGCGGGTTCGACGTACGGGACGTAGCGGCCTGTCACGATGGAGAGTATCTGGGGATCGAAGCGGTCCTCGCTCCGACCTCCAATCTGGCTCGAGGAAGCGCGCGCAGAACTGCGGTCCTCCGACTGGCGGAGGATTTGACGACCCTGTCTCACCGATTTCGCGAGACAGTCTCGGAGTGGGAGGAGCGTCTCCGGAAGATGAAGAGAGAGAACACCCGTGCGATCCCGTGGGGAGCGGGAGAGCGGGGGATAGGTTTTCTCAGTAGCCTCAACATCCAAGAGCTCATGCCGTTCATCGTGGACATCAATCCGGGAAGAATCGGGAAGTATCTTCCGGGGACCGGGCAAAAAGTGGTTCCGCCCGAGTTTCTGACCGAGTACAAGCCAGACTTGATCATCGTGACAAATCCGACATATGAGGCTGAGATCCGAGAGCAGGCCAGAACACTAGGAGTCAGCTCTGACTTCCTCGTTCTCTGAAACGGGCGGGGTGGAGACGTAGACTGATTCGCCCCGTATCGTGGTCGATGACGTCGACACGGATACGCGCCCGCGCGGCGGCGCGCGTGACGGGAGCCCTGCTGATGGCCGGGCTGGCGCTGGGCGGAGTGGAAGGGGCCGAGATCGGCCCCGAGACCGATCTCTGCGCGGCCCTCGAGGGACTGCAGCCGGGAGAAGAGCTGATCCTCCGGGGCGGGGACTATCGGGCCGGCTGCGTCATCCGCCGGGGCGGGACGCCCGGAGCACCGGTCGTGATCCGCAGTGCCGAGCCGGATCAGCCGGCCCGCCTGGTCCATCCGGGCGGGGATGTCAATGTCCTGAACATCCGCGCCAGCGACGTCATCGTCCGGGGCCTGCATTTCGGGCCCACCGCGAGCGATATCGACGGGGTCCGGATCATCTCGGGTCATCGCATCACCGTCGAGGACTGCCGGTTCACTCGGATGGGCGGGATCGCGGTGGTGGCCAATCACACCTCCGTACGGAATCTGACGGTCCGGCGAAACCAGATCAGGGACTCCGGCACGACCGCCATGTATTTCGGCTGCCACGACGGGCTGGGCTGCAGCGTTACCGGATTGATCATCGAAGGGAACCATATCCGAGGCGTCACGGCGCCGAGCCCGCAGGTCGGGTACGGGCTGCAGGTGAAGCTCAACTCGGCGGCGATCATCCGCGACAACGTGATCCTGGAGACGAAGGGCCCCGGGATCATGGTCTACGGCTCCAGCGATCTCATCACCATGAGCCTGGTCGAGCGGAACTTCGTCAGTGGTTCGAGGACGTCGTCCGGCATCGTGGTGGGTGGCGGGCCGGTCGTGATCCGCAACAATATCTCCGGGTGGAACGTCGAGGCCGGTGTGGGCCTGGCGAATTATGCGCGGCGCGGTCTGCTGCGGGCGATCGTGGTGGTCCACAACAGCGTCTACGCGAACCAGCAGGGCGGCATCATGGCGCCGGAGCAGGGGCCCGTTGAGGCGACGATCCATAACAATGCGATTCATGCCCGGGCCGGCACGCCCCCGCTTCCGGCCGAGCGGCCGGGGCTCCGGATGATCGGCAACGTGGACTGCTCCTGGGCCCCGTGCTTCGCCAATGCCGATGCGCTCGACTTCTCCCCTTTCCCGGGCTCGATTCTGGTCGGGCGGGGCCTGGCCCGGGCGGAGGCCCTCGTGCCCGGCGATGATTTCTTCGGGGCCCGCCGCGGGGCTCCAGCGACCATCGGCGCGGTGGATCAGCCGAAGGGAGCGGTACGGCTGGGGATCAAGCCTTAGGCGGCGAAAAGATTGCACGGGGAAGCCCGGCTCTAAGTCCTTGATTCTCGCCGTTTTCTGTCCTGTTCTACCTTCCGAATCCGGCAATCCCGCGCACATTTCGGCATGAGGCAGAACGGCCTTGCCCAATGAGGCCAAGGAAGTTCTCTGGTGTCGGCCGGAGTTCGCCAATTGAATCAGTACGTTATGGAGAGAAAAGTCGAGGCTGAGTGGCACTGCGCTTGCTAGTTATCGAGACCGCATGCGCGTCCTCGTTACCGGCCACAACGGTTACATCGGCTCAGTTCTGGTCCCCGCGCTGCGGGTGGCGGGACATGACGTCCTGGGCCTGGACACCTTCTTCTTCGAGGACTGCACCATCGGGCCGAACTGGGACCATACTCCCGCGCTTCGCAAGGATCTCCGGGATGTCGAGGCCTCGGACCTGAGCGACTTCGATGCGGTGATTCATCTCGCGGCATTGTCCCACGATCCGCTGGGAGACATTGCGGCCGAGCGCACCGACGATATCAATCACCAGGGCGCGGTCCAGCTGGCTCGAAGCGCGCGCGATGCCGGCGTGGGGCGGTTCTTCCTCGCCTCGAGCAGTAGCGTGTACGGCAGGGGCGGGGAAGACCCGCTCACGGAGGACGCGCCCGTCCGGCCGACCACGCCCTACGGGGTCTCCAAGGCGCGGGCCGAAGAGGATATCGCCCGGCTCTGCGACCGTGATTTCAGCCCCTCCTTCCTCCGCACCGCGACCGTCTACGGGGTGTCGGCGCGCCTGCGAGCAGACACCCTACTCAATAACCTCGTGTGCTGGGCCCATACGACCGGCCGGATCCAGATCAAGGGAGACCCGCTGGCGTGGCGCGCGATGGTCCACGTGCAGGACGTCGCGGCGGCGTTCGTGGCGGCGCTCGGGGCCCCGCGAGAGGTTCTCCATGGACAGGCGCTCAACGTCGGTGTCAACGGAGAGAACTATCAGCTCTCCGAGCTGGCCGAGATCGTGGGCCAGGCGGTCCCGGGCTGCTCGATCGAGCAGGCGGCGGACTCCGAGTCGGACCCGCGCAACTGCCGCCTGGATTTCAGCAAGTTGAGCCGGGGATTCCCGGACTTCAAGCCACACTGGAACGCCGTGTTCGGCGCCAAGGACCTCTACGCGGCGCTTCAGGAGGCCGCGGTGAGCCTCGAGGACCTCCAGGGACGCAAGTACGTCCGCCTCGCTCAGATGAAGTACCTCCTGGCCGCCGAGCTCGTGGACGAGCAGCTGCGCTGGGCCCCCACCGCGATCGCGGGGACGTGCGGTTGAGGAAAGGACGGAGGAGAACATGAAGGTGGTCTTGTTCTGCGGCGGTCTCGGCACCCGTCTCCGGGAGTTCTCCGAGACGATCCCGAAGCCGATGGTGCCCATCGGTCACCGCCCGGTGCTCTGGCATCTGATGAAGTACTATAGCCACTACGGACACTGCGACTTCATCCTCTGCCTGGGCTACCGCGGGGATCTCATCCGACAGTACTTCCTCGACTACGACGAGTGCGTCTCCAACGATTTCGTCCTCTCCAACGGCGGGCAGGACGTCGCCCTGTACAGCTCTGACATTCAGAGCTGGCGGATCACCTTCGTGGATACGGGGCTTCACGCCAATATCGGGCAACGGCTCAAGGCGGTGGAGAAGTACCTGGAGGGCGAGGAGGTCTTCCTCGCCAACTACAGCGACGGGCTGAGCGACCTGCCTCTGCCCGAGTACCTGGCTCACTTCCGCGCCATGGACAAGATCGCCGGCTTCGTCTCCGTGCGGCCCAGCCTGAGCTTCCACCTGGTATCGGCCGGCCCGGACGGGCTCGTCACCGACATCCGGGCCATGGAGGACTCGGACGTTGTGATCAACGGCGGGTTCTTCGTGTTCAAGAAGGCGATCTTCGACCACCTGGCGCCGGGCGAGGATCTCGTGGAAGCCCCCTTCCGCCGGCTGGTCGACAAGGGTGAGATGATCGCCTACCGCCATCATGGCTTCTGGTCGGCGATGGACACCTTCAAGGACAAGCAGCGCTTCGACGACATGGAGTCGCGCGGGAACACGCCCTGGGCGGTATGGAAGCACGGGCCCGAATCGACGAGCCCCGCGGAGCCCGTGGTGTACCGGAAGGCCCGCCTCGGTCGGCGGGACTCGGGCCGGCGATGATCGGACTCGGCCTCCCGGCGGCCGGCCGGCCGCTGGAGCGGATCCTGTGCCTCGGCGCGCACTGTGACGACATCGAGATCGGCTGCAGCGGGACCGTTCTCAAGCTCATCGCGCAGCAACCCGAGACGAGCGTCACGTGGGTGGTCCTCGGCTCCTCGGAAGTCCGCGCCCAGGAGGCGCTGGAGAGTGCGCACGCACTGCTGGCCCCCGTGCGGAAGAAGAACATCGTGATCAAGGCGTTCCGCGATGGGTTCTTCCCCTACGTGGGCGCCGACCTCAAGACGTACTTCGAGGAGCTGAAGCGGGAGGTGTCTCCCGACGTCATCTTCACTCACTACCGCGACGATCTGCACCAGGACCACCGGCTCATGGCCGAGCTGACGTGGAACACCTTCCGGGACCACCTCATCCTCGAGTACGAGATCCCGAAGTATGACGGAGACCTGGGCCGGCCTAACCTGTTCGTCCCGCTCGACGAGGACCTGTGCCAGCGGAAGGTCGACAATATCCTCGGCAGCTTCCGCAGCCAGGCGGACAAGCGCTGGTTCACCGAGGACCTCTTCCGGGCAATCCTCCGGCTCCGCGGCATGGAGTCGAACTCGCCGAGCGGCTACGCGGAGGCATTCTATTGCCGAAAGGCGATCCTGGGATGAGCGGACACGCCACAAAGACTCCGCCGGCGGCGCGCGAGACGGCCGCCGCGGTCGTCCGCCGGGACCTCGAGCATATCTGCGCCGGCCTCGAGGACGAGCTCGAGGCCATGCGGGGCAAGCGGCTCCTCGTGACGGGCGGCGCCGGCTTCCTCGGTCACTACTTCGTGCAGGCGATCCTGCACGCGAACCGGCGGCCCGGCCGGTCGCCGATCGCGCTGACCGTCTACGATAGCTTCGTGCGCGGCGCGCCCGGCTGGCTGACCGGCCTGGAGAGCAATCCGACCCTCACGGTCGTGCGGCACGACATGACGCGCCCGCTCCCCGGCGACATGCCCGACCACGAGTTCGTCATCCACGCCGCCTCGATCGCCTCGCCGACCTACTACCGGCGCGATCCGATCGGGACCATGGACGCCAACGTCAACGGCCTGCGGGCCCTGCTGGATCGCGCGCAGGCCCAGCAGGAGCGGAAGCGGCCGGTCGAGGGCTTCCTCTTCCTGTCGAGCAGCGAGATCTACGGCGATCCGACCCCCGAGGACATCCCGACGCCCGAGACCTATCGCGGCTCCGTGTCCTGCACGGGACCGCGCGCCTGCTACGACGAGGCCAAGCGCTACGGCGAGACACTCTGCGTGAACTTCGCCGGCCAGCTCGGCATCCCGGTCCGGATGGCGCGCCCGTTCAACAACTACGGGCCGGGGCTCAAGATCACCGACCGACGGGTGCTGCCGGACTTCGCCCGCGACATCATGGCCGGCCGCGACATCGTGCTTCTCTCGGACGGCTCACCGCGGCGGACGTTCTGCTACGTGGCCGACGCGGTCATCGGCTACTACAAGGTCCTCGTCAAGGGGCGGAGCGGCGAAGCCTACAACATCGGCGTGGAGACTCCGGAGGTGTCGATGCTGGAGGTCGCGGAGCGGATGGCCGCGCTCGCCCGTGACCTCTTCGGCTACCCCGGCCGGGTGGTCCGCGGCGAGAGCCAGGACCCGAGCTACCTGATCGACAACCCGAACCGCCGCTGTCCGGTCATCACCAAGGCCCGGACCGAGCTCGGCTACGACCCCGCGGTGGATCTCGACGAGGGGCTCCGGCGGGCGCTCCTGTGGTATCGCGAGAACGCCGTCGCGGAGGACGCCTGATGAAGGTCGCGGTGATCGGAACCGGCTACGTCGGCCTGGTGACCGGCGTGTGCCTGGCCGAGCGCGGGCACGAGGTCGTCTGCGTGGACATGGACGCGGCCAAGGTGGCGGCCATCAACCAGGGGATCCCGCCGATCTTCGAGCGCGGGCTCGAGCCGCTCCTGCAACGGAACGTGGCCGACCGGCGCCTCCGGGCGAGCACCGACCTCCCCGCGGCCATCGCGGGGGCCGATCTCTCCCTCATCGCGGTCGGCACTCCCTTCGACGGCCGCCAGATCGACCTCACCCAGATCCGGACGGTGGCCCGGGAGATCGGCGCCGCGCTGGCCACCCGGGACGGCTACCACGTGGTCGTGGTGAAGAGCACGGTCGTCCCCGGCACCACCGACGACGTGGTGCGCCCGATCCTGGAGGAGGCCTCCGGGCGGAAGGCGGGGGTCGACTTCGGGGTCGGCATGAATCCCGAGTTCCTCACGGAGGGGGAGGCGGTGTCGGACTTCATGGAGCCCGACCGCATCGTCCTCGGGGGCATCGACGCGCGCACGATCGCCGTGCTCGAAGAGCTCTACGCCAGCTTCACGGGCGTCGCCCGCGTCCACACCAATAACAAGACGGCCGAGCTGACCAAGTACACCTCAAACGCCCTGCTCGCCACGATGATCTCCTTCTCCAACGAGATCGCGAACCTCTGCGCGGCGGTGGGCGACGTCGACGTCGTGGACGTGATGCGCGGAGTCCACCTGAGCCGCTATCTCAGCTCGGTGCTGCCCGACGGCTCGCGGGTGGCGCCGGGGATCGTCTCCTTCCTGGCCGCCGGCTGCGGCTTCGGAGGGAGCTGTCTGCCCAAGGACGTCAACGCCCTCATCGCCCACGGCGCGCGCGCGGGCGTCCCCATGGACGTCCTGAAGGCGGTGATCCGGGTGAACGAGCGCCAGGCGGGACGCATGCTGCGGCTCCTGGGGCGGCACTTCGCGTCGCTCGCCGGGGTGCGGGTGGCCGTGCTCGGCCTCTCCTTCCGCCCCGACACCAATGACATGCGCGAGTCGCCCGCGGTGCCCCTCGTCGAGCAGCTCCTCGCCGCCGGGGCCCGGGTGGCCGCCTACGATCCCGCCGCCACCGCGGAGGCCCGGAAGGTCTTCGCGGGCCAGCCGGTGCGCCTCTGCGGCAGCCTCGAGGAGGTGGTCGCCGACGCGGAGGCGGTGCTCCTGGTCACCCGCTGGGAGGAGTTCCGGCGCGTGCCCGCCCTGATCGAGCGGCTCGAGCGACCGCCGGTGCTCATCGATGGCCGGAGGTTCCTCGACAAGCGCAGCGTGGCCCGGTACGAAGGCATCGGGCTCTAGGAGCGCGCCGGTGCCCAAGGGTCCGAGAGTCACGATCGCGGTGCCGGTCTACAACGGGGAGCAGTTCCTCCAGGAGTCGATCGACTCGATCGTCGCGCAGACCTTCTCCGACTACGAGGTGATCATCTCCGACAACGCCTCCACCGACCGGACGGCGGAGATCTGCCGCGAGTACGCGGAGCGCGACCCGCGCGTCCGCTACGTCCGCCAGGAGCGCAACGTCGGGCTGGCCCGCAACTACGAGCACCTCGTGCGCCTCGCGAGCGGCGAGTACTTCAAGCTGGTCAACGCCGACGACCTGTGCGACCCCCGCCTGGTGGACGAGTGCGTCAAGGTGCTGGACGCGCATCCGGAAGTGGTGCTCTGCTACGGCAAGACCGTCCTGATCGACGCGAAGGGCGAGGTGATCCGGTACCACGAGGACAACCTCGATCTGCGGCAGCCTCGGGCCGCGGATCGATTCCGCCTGGCGCTCCAGCGCCTGCAGCTCGTGAACGTGCTGGAGGGCGTGATCCGGACCGCGTCCCTGCAGCGGACCGGGCTGCTCGGCACCTACGTGGCCTCGGACATGGCCCTCGTGCCGGAGCTGGCGCTGCACGGGCAGTTCCACGAGCTGCCGGAGTTCATGTTCTACCGGCGGATGCACGCGGGAGCCTCCAGCAGCATCGTCACCGACGAGGATGATCTGAAGTTCTGGGATCCGCTGGACCGGCGGGAGAAGCCTCCGGTCGTCGCGCAGCGGCTCTGGTCCTACGCGACGGGCATCTGGCGGGCTCCGGTCCCCCTGGGGCAGAAGATCGAGCTCCTTGGCGGGGTGATGCGCCGCGTGATCACCCGTCGCAAGGACCTGCTCCGGGAGCTGTGGTACGCGTGGACGCCGGCCCGGCCGGCGCGGACGCCGGTGATCGGCGTGCTGGGGCACTACGGCAACGCCAATCTCGGTGACGAGGCCATCATTCACGCCGTGATGGCGGAGGTCCGCCGCCGCCGTGGCAGTCTTCTCGCCGTCTCGAACCACCCCGAGGACACCGCGTGGCGCCACGGCGTGGCCGCGGTCTCCCTCCACACCGGCGAGCGCCGGGAGGCCGGCCGTGGAGCGCCCCACGTTCCCGCTCCGGACGACCCCGGCCTCGCGCGCGGGCCCAGGCCGGCGGGGGCGCTGCGCACGGCGCGTCGAGGCGCGGGCCGCCTCGTCCGCGGGCTCGCCGGAATCGGCGGCGAGATCGTGTCCTCCTGGCGAATCCTCCGCCACCTGCGGCGCGTCGATCTCCTGCTCGTGGCCGGCTCCAACCAGATGCTGGACAATTTCGGGGGACCCTGGGAGTTCCCCTACATCAACCTCAAGTGGTCCGTACTGGCCCGGATGGTCGGCTGCCGCCTGGCGTGGATCAGCGTGGGGGCCGGTCCGCTCGACGCTCCCCTCAGTCGGCGGTTCGTCCGCGCGTCCTTGCGGCTGGCCGACTACGTGTCGGTCCGGGACGAGGGCTCGCGCCGTCTCCTGCGGGAGATCGGGGTGAAGCAGGAGATCCTGGTCTTCCCGGACCTGGCGCACGGACTTGCACACGACGAGAGCCTGCTCGCACGAGGGGACCGCACCGGGGGCCGGCCGACGGTGGCCATCAACCCGATGCCCATGTACGACGGGCAGTACTGGCCGGAGTCCGCGCCGGAGAAGAACCGGCGATTCGTTTCCGAGCTCGCGGCGCTGGCCGCCGGCGCCGTCAAGGAAGGGTATGGCCTGTTCTTCTTCGCGACCCATCCCCGGGACGCCCGCGTCGCTCACGACATCCTGGCTCTGATGGCGGCCGAGCATGGCCAGCGCCCGTGGGGCGACGACACGGTGCGGTGCAGCCGCACCACGGAGGACCTGCTCCGGGACATCGCGTCGGCCGACCTCGTGGTTACCACCCGCTTCCACGGAGCGGTCCTGTCGCTGCTCGTCGGGCGCCCGACCCTGGCCATCGCCTACTACCGCAAAACCCAGGAGCTGATGGCCGAGCTCGGCCAGGGGGACGATCTGGCGATCCCCGTCGACGACCTCCGCGCCGTCGATGTCCTCGAGCGACTCCGGCTCCTGGAAGACCGCGCGGAGAAGCTCGTGCCGGCGATGCGGCAGAAGAGCGCGGAGTATCGGGCCGCCCTGCGCGAGCAGTACGACCGGGTCTTCAAGCTCGTCGCGGGCCGCTAGGTGCTCGTCTCCTCCGGGACGCGCTTCGAGGCCGATCTCTCGCCTCCCGACGAGACCCTTCGGCGCGCGGCCGCGTCGGCCCCCCACAGCCCCTTCCTCACCCCGTCCTTCGCCCACGCGCAGCGGCGCACCGGGAAGGAGATCGCCCTCCTCTCCCTGCGCGGCGACGGAGATCTCCTGGCGTGCTGCCTGGCCGGGACGAAGCGCGGGCGCCTGCGCACGACGGTCGAGGTGTTCTCCCTCCCGGAGGGGGGCGATCGCCCGGAGTTCGCGGAGGGGCTGCTCCGGTTCTGTCGGTCGGTGAGCGCGGATCTCCTGGTCGTCGAGAGCCTCGGCTCCCGGACCCGGGGTCTGCCGCCGCTGGCCGGGCGGATTTCCCACCGCACCCGGTGCGAGCACGTCTGGAGCCTGCGGGGCAAGGATCTCTGGGCCGCCCTCTCGGCGAATCATCGCCGGAACATCACGCGGGCCCGGAAGGCGGGCGTCGCGGTGATCGCCGCCGAGGGAGACTCGGCGCTGGCCACCCATCTGCGCCTGACGGACGCCTCCCTGGTGCGCCGCGAGCAGCGGGGCGAGGACGTGCGGACCGGGGATTTGCAGGCATCGAGCTGGGGCGTGCTGCTCGAGACCGGCGCGGGATGCCTCTACCAGGCCCACCTCGGCGAGGAGGTGCTGTCGTCGATCCTGGTGCTGAAGGCCTCGGATGGAGCGTACTACCACTCGGCGGGAACCTCACCGGACGGGATGCGGCTCGGGGCCTCGCAGCTGCTGATCTTCGACGTCGCGACGCGGTTGGCCGCGGAGGGGCTCTCCGTCTTCAACCTCGGGGGAGCGGAACCGGCCAGCGAGGGCCTCTACCGATTCAAGGTGGGCTTTGGCACCAGTGCGCAGGAGCTTGAAGCGGCCAGCTACCAGGTCGGGGGCGTGGTGCGCCGCGGCATGCTGTGGCTGGCCGATTCGGCCCGGGCGGTCCTCAGTCGGTCGTAACGCGCTCGCCGGTGATCCGCAGCGGCTGGAGGCGGCGGTAGGTCAGCGATCTCCAGAGCCACTCCGCCGGACCGAAGCGGAACCGTCGCAGCCACCACACGCTGAGCGGCACCTGCAGCGCGAAGATCAACACGGTCAGGCCCAGCCCGGCCGCCGGACCTACCTGACCGTAGAGCCCCAGCCCGTAGCTGTAGAAGATACTCGTGCAGATCAGGGACTGCAGGAGGTAGTTGCTGAGAGCCGCACGCCCGACCGTGGCCAGGGGCTCCAGGCGGGCTCGCCATCCGGGGACCTGGAAGAGCAGGATCGCGCCGATGCAGTACACGGCCGCCATGGCCGGGTTGCCCACGATGCTCGTCGGAAGCCTCAGGAGCCGCAGCCACTGGGCAGCCCCCGGAAGGAAGAGCAGGAAGCGGGCCACGTGAGCGGCCACTCCGACCACGAGCGCCCACTTCAGGGTCCGGAGGAGGAGGCCGCGATGGGCGGCCACGTTCCGGAGGATCCCGAGCTGCCCCACGAAGAGCCCGAAGAGAAAGAACGACAGGCGGCGGACCACGACCTCGTAGAGCTCGCGATTCTGACTCCAGAAGTCGCCCACCCGCTGCCGCGCGATCTCGGCGAAACTTCCGCGGCCATAGGCGTGCAGGGCGGTCTGGGCGGCCGACCCCGGGCGCAGCACCACCGCGCCCGGGGTTGACGACTCGCCGCTCGGCACCGCGGCGGGCCGGGCGAGGTCCCGGGCGACGTTGATCTCCAGCCCCGCGAAGGACAGAAGGTTGAGCGCGATGGCCCAGATGAGGATCGTCCGGGGTCGGCCGCCGCGGAAGAGGAGCAGGAGAAGTCCGGCCAGCGCGTAGCTGACCAGGATGTCTCCCCACCAGATCAGGTGCGCGTGAGCGAGCCCGATCAAGAGCAGGACGAGCAATCGTCGGACCTGGATCCGGGAGAAGGAGACCTCCCGGGCCGCGACCCGTTGCATCTGGAGCGCGAAGCCCAGGCCGAACAGGACGGTGAACACGATCATGAACTTCCCGACCGCGGCATGACTGATCAGGGTCTCCACGACCCGGTCCACGAGGCCGGTCCACAACCGCTCTCCGTCCTCCGCACGGTAGCCGGGCGAGCTGAACCCTTCCATGTTGACCGTCAGGATCCCGAAGATGGCGAGGCCGCGGAGCATGTCCACGACCGCGATCCGCTCCGGGGCCGTCGTCGGGGCGGCCGTCACCAGCCCCGCCGGACTGCTCTCGATCATGCCGTGACCCGCTTCAGCGGACGGTCAGCGCGTCTTGCAACATCAGCGCGTCGAGGAGGTACTTCGTGGCCCAGTTCGGATACCCCGCCGTCATGTAGCTGCCGAACAGCGGGAACGACCCGCCCAGGGCGCCGTTGAGCGCGGGCTCCGCGGTGCCGAGGGCCTGCAGCGGCTTGAGATAGTCCACGATGCGATCGGCGGCGGTCCGGTAGGTGGGCGAGCCGGTCACCTGATGGAGCCGATAGCACACGACCGCGAGCTGGGCGGAGCCGGTGAGGCAGGACGAGAAGCCCGCCGGCTCCCAGTCCTCGTAGAAGCGCCCGTGGAGGAACCCCGAGGGCTTCATCCGGGCGAGCGCCGGGTCGGCCCCGCGCACCGCCGCGTCGACGAAGTCGGTCCGGCCCGCCAGCACCCCGACCTCCAGGATGCCCTGCAGAGCATATCCGATGGTGTGCAGGAGCGGTGCCTCCGGACGGGTCAGGCAGTTGTCCCTGAGCCAGCCGCGCGGAACCTGCTGGCCCACCGCGGCCTCCACCGCCACCACCGCCGCGTCCCGGTAGCGGGTGTCGTGCCGGTGCTGCCCGTGGCGATAGAGCGCCCACGCGCACAGGCAGTTGTAGGTCTTGATCCGGTGCAGTGTGACCTCGGACCCGTGACTGCGAAAGTGCCCGTCCTCGCCCAGATCGGCCACGAGGAAGTCGGCCGCCCGGTCTCCGGCTTCCAGGTACCGCGGGTCCCCGGTGACCCCGTATGCGGTGGCCCAGCCGTCCAGCACCATGCCGGTATTGAAGATGGCGGGCACCTGCAGCTCACGAGAGATCAGGGTGCCGGCCTGGACGGCGCCGCTTTCCATCTGCACGTCGATCTCCCAGCGGGCCATCCGGAGCGCACGCTCCCGGGCGGCCGCGTCGCCGTATCGCTCGGCGAACTGCAGGAGACTGGTGATGATGTAGCCGGTGGTCTCCGGATACGACGGGCGCCACGCCTCGGCTCCGTCGCAGGGGAAGTAGCCCTGGGCCACCCCATCGTCGCGCCCCGCGTCCTGCGCGCGACACAGCCAATCGGCGGCGGCCCGCGCCCGCTCGCGGGCTTCCCCGCGGATCGGGGTCGGACCATTCAGGACATACCAGCCGAGCTCCTGCACGACGCGGCGGCGGAACGCGCGGTTCTCGGGCCGGGCGAGTCTCCCGAGGCGAGAGGCCATCCTCGAGAGATCCCAGTAGTTCTCCCGAAGACCCTTGCCGGATAGATCCGCGATGATGCGCGCCGCCGTCCCGAGTCTCATGGTGTGCCGTGCTCCGCATGGGCTCCCGTGCTCACGCCGGGGCTCCGAGCTGGGCGCGAAGGATCTTTCCGGTGGAGCTCTTCGGCAGGGAGTCCCGGAACTCGATCCGGGCCGGGATCTTGAAATCGGCCAGCCGCTCCCGGCAGTGACCGAGGATGTCGTCGGTCGTGCAGGCCCCGCTGGCCACGATGGCACAGCAGACGACGTCGTCGCCCTGGGGGCCGACCGCGCCGAACACCGCCACGTCGGCGACCCGCGGGTGCGCCTTGATCACGTCCTCGACCTCGTAGGGATTGACCTTGAAGCCGCCGCGGTTGATGAGGAGCTTCTTGCGGCCGGTCAGGCGGACGTGACCGGCAGGGTCGATGGTGCCGAGGTCGCCGGACAGGTAGAAGCCGTCACGAAAGCTCTCGGCGCTCGCCGCCTCGTTGTCGAAGTAGCTCGAGATCGCGAAGGGGCTGGCGATGGCCAGCTCGCCCTCGGTCCCCGGGGGCACCGCCGCGCCCCGCTCGTCGACGACCTGGACGCGGACCGGATCCAGCGGACGCCCCAGCGAGTCGAGGTGCTTCTCCGGGTCGGGGTCGCGGTTGAAGCTGATGGTCCCGGTCTCCGTCGAGCCGTAGAGCTGCCGGATGACGACACCGTACCGCTCGGAGAAGCGCCGGTTGTCCACCGGCAGCAAGGGGGCGCTGGCGGAAAAGACCAGCCGGAGGGCCGACAGGTCGGCGGCCCCGCGCGGGGGAGTCTGGCCCAGGATCGTGAAGATCTGGGGAACCGCCCCGCAGAAGGTGATCCGCTCGGCCGTGAGGAGGTCGATGACCTCGCGGCGGCGGAACTGGGCCACCGGGAACAGGGTGGCACCCGCATGCATCGCGGTGAGCATCGTGCGGACCAGGCCGTTGACGTGGAAGAAGGGAGCCACCCCGAGGAAGCGATCCTCCTCCGTAACCTCGAAGGTGGTCCTCAGACAATCGAGCTCGGCGATCAGCTGGGCGTGCGTCCGGATCACCCGTTTCGGCGTCCCGGTGGAGCCCGAGGTGTACTGCTGCAGGAGCGGCGGCGCGGGGAAGAAGCCGGGCAGAGGCAGCCCCGCGGTCGTCTGACGCCGCATCGATCGGGCGCCCTGCTCCCGCGAGACCTCGAAGAGCGCGGGACAGCGGGGGAGGCGCTCGAGGGTGCCCGCGGCGCGCCCCAGGCTCTCCGAGTCGGCCAGCAGCGCGACCGCGTCCAGATCCGCCAGATGGGACGCCAGGTCGTGCGAGCCGTACTGCGGATTGGTCGGCGCGACCACGCCACCTCCGCGGGCGACCGCGAAGAACGCGGCCACGAAGGCTGCGGAATTCGGCAGCATGACCGCGACGCGCTGGCCGGGGGTCCGGAGGACCGGCTCGAGCCGCCGGGAGATCGCCTGCGACCAGGCGAGCAGCTCCGCGTAGGTCAGGGTCTCCGATCCCTCCCGCACCGCGGCGCGGCCGCCCGCGCGAGCGCAGCGTGTATCGAACGCGTCCGAGAGCATCCCGCTCACGGCACGCTCCTCTCGTGGATGAAGCCGGCCAGCGAGCCAACCGTCTTGAAGCGGGACGCGGTCAGCTCGTTCTCGTCGATCGTCAGCTCGAACTCTTCCTCGATGGCACACACGAGCTTGAGGATCTCGACGGAATCCAGACCGATCCCTTCTCCGAGGAGACCGGTCGACCGGTCCATCTGGGAGGGCATCGTGACGACCTCGACCGTCCGCCGCAGCAGGGCCACCAGGCGGGACACGACCTCGTCCGGGACCTGCTCCGAGACCGGCGCGTGTCCCTCGCCCGCTTCGGCGCGCAGGACCACCCGCGCCGGGTTCCCGACGACCGTGACCCCCGAGGGGATCGAGTGGATCAGCACCGCGTTGGGGCCGACCCGGACGTGGTCCCCCACAGTGATGCGCCCGAGGATCTTCGCCCCGGTGGCGGCGTCGAGGTGGTCGCCGATCACCGGCCGGTCGTCGTTGTCCCCGAAGGTCCCGACCATGTTGCCGTGGGCGAGGGTGCAATGGCTACCGAGCACCGCGCCCGCGCCGATCGTCAAGCCCTGCGGATGGTACACACGCAGGCCGGGTCCGATGGCCGCGCGGGGCGAAATCTGAGCCCCGGTGATGATGGAGCTCACGTAGCTGCACAGAACGGCCACCGGCGCCAGGCGGTGGAGATGGAGCCACCGCCCCAGACGATAGAACAGGACGGCGTGGAGGCCCAGGTTGAAGCAGACGGTCCCCGCCTTGTCCACCCAGGTTTCCTCCCGTCGGGTAACGCGGGCGACGTCGCGGCGAACGTTGGCGAACATGGCGGTAATCCCTAGACCCGGTACGGCCGATTCAGCGCCTGCAGCAGGCGCCGCCCCGCGGGCAGCAGCGTGCCCAGGTGGGGCACGCCGATCCCGGCCGGATCCACGCGCGGCTCGGAAGCCTCGGAGAAGGTCCGGACCCGGAAGCGGGCCCGATGCTCCGCGAGGAACCCGCAGAGACGGCGCAGGCGGTGAATCACCAGCCGATCGGGCCGGAGCCGGCTGAGCTGGGCGTCGGCCGCCTTGAAGAGACTGAACGAGTGCAAGATCATCGTGACGGTGCCCATCCCGAGCCGCTCGGCCTGCTCGAGGACCTTCCGGATCTCGAGGAAGCTCACCGCGCTGATCTCGAGTGGCTTCATCCCGCGGAACCGGCCGGCCCCAGTGGTGAAGACGGTGACCGGCACTTCCCACAGCGAGCCGACTTCCCAGGGACTGTTGATCGCCCGGGGCCCACTGATCAGACAGGAGGTCCCGTGGTACGCGGCATTGAAGCTGCTGTCGTACCGGAGCCCGACCTTGTCGACGGCCGCGAGCGTGGCGTCGCTCGCCGCGTAGTTTCCCGCGCGGAACGCCGTGGGCCGCCCGCCGAGCAACCGCTGGAAGATCGCCAGGCCTTCCTCGATCAGGCCGAGCTGGGCGTCGAACGGCTGGGTGCCGATGTCGTCGATCAGGAGGGGTACCTCGCCCGGGGCCATGCGCCCGTGCTCGAGCTCCGCGTAGTAGCGGAAGACCGGATGGAGGTGGAGCTGGACGTCGTGGCCACGCGCGCGGATCTCCTGATAGGCCTCGGCCAGTGGCCCATCCCCCACGACCGCGCTGGCGAACATCTCCGCGAAGAAGACACCGCGGAGGCCATGCGCCTCCAGGATGTCCATGATCAGCGGCGTGCCGTACGGATGCGTCCCGGCACGGCCGAGGATGGCCCGATCCGGCGCGACGGGCGCGACCCCGGGCGAGCCCCAGGCCCCACCCATGGAACATTCCGTGTCGATGGTCAGATAGACGTCAAGCATGTCCGCCGGTCACGGGAGCGTGATGAGCACCAGATCGAGCAGGCGCAACGACTGGCGAAGGTCGTGGACCGCGAGCGTGAGGAATTCCTGCCGCGGCATGCTGCTGGAGGCCTTGTCGACCGGGGAACGGGACAGGTGCCACGCCTCGTTGACCTTGCGGGCGGTGAGCTCCAGGAGCGGGTCGTGGTACTTGTCGTCGTTGACGGACCCCTCGATCCCGTAGCGGGCCGCGCGAATCAAGACGTAGTAGTCGCGCGCGGCCTGATGGACGGACTCGTCGATGGGCGAGCCATCGTCGGGCACGTTCTGGAATGCGACCAGGGCCTTCTGCCCGAGCTCCCGGGAGAGCCGGAGCTGGCCGGTCCACCATTTCTGGTCTCTCTTCACGACCGTCGCGCTGGCGGGCAGCGTCGTCTTCTGAGCCTCGGCGGGCACCGTTGCCACCGCCAGCAGCGCGAGCGAGAACAGCGCGGGTACCCACTTCGAGAGCGTGTGCCGCTTCATGAGGCCTCCTGACCCGGTCCACCCGCCCATCGTCATGGCTGCGGGAGCCGGAGGGCGTACGCGTCGTGGTCCACCGAGTTGACCACGACGAACACCCCGGACGCGGGCGAATAGCTCCACCGCTTGTAGGTGCCGTTCTCTTCTGCCGGGCCCGGCCCGCCGGGATACGTGATCGGCGTCCACACCCGGGTCTCCAGGTCGAGGCTGTAGACCGTATTCCCCCCGTTCCAGGCCACGATCCGGCCGCGGACCGGATCGTACGCCATCCCGGGATACAGGCTCTTCACGATGGGGTCGCCGCCGGTGCTCCGCAGGGACCGCCGCATGTGCCAGCTTCCGGGGCTCACGTCGTAGATGTAGGCCTGTCCGGCGCCCACCACGAGCAGCTTGCGCCGGACCGGATCGAGCACCGCCGTCATGTGGTAGTCGATCTCCATCCCGCCCGAGAGGCGCTCGTAGCGATCGGCAGCCGGATCGTAGGAATAGAGCGACTCGAGGTCGTGGACGAACACCTTCCGGGTGGCCGGATCGTACGCGGTGACCACGCCGGGGTCGGCTCGCGGGATGCGTCCGGCCGGCTTGCGGCGCTCCCACTTCTCGGTCGCGAAGCTGTACATCCAGGTGGTGGTGCTGAACGATCCGCAGCTCGCGAGCGATCCGCCGAAGGCGAACATGCTGTCGGCGTGCTCGACGTACGCGAGCCCGTCGTAGGTGTGCCGCGAGTTCGGCTGGGTGCCTCCGGCGATCGTTTCCGGACACGTCGACGGGGTCACGGGCACGCCGGGATCGTTGAGCCGCTTGATGGACAGCGATCCCAGGTCGAGCGCGTAGAGCTCGTTGCCGAGGTAGTCGTTGTGTCCGCCGCCCCAGATGACCAGGCGGTTGCGTCGCGTATCCATCACCGCGCTGTTCCAGGAATCGGTCACCCCGTGGCAGTGGTACCGGAAGTCATAGCCGCCGCCGCCGAACCCGTCGGGAGGGCACACGCTCCGGAGCTTCGTGTTCGGGATCTGATGCCACCCGGGTCCCGGCGGGATCTGCTGGGTGCTGGCGCTGGAGGGCAGAGCCAGCAGGCCCGCGAGCACCACAAGCGTGGCGACCTGGATCCTGCGCACGAGCGCTCCGTGGTCCATCGCTATGACGGGCGTCCGGAAGAGCGGAGGCGGCCGGAGCCGGTGGGTGCCGTCGGCACCGATCCGGGCGGCGGAGGCGCCACGTCCGCGAAGCACGCGGCGAGCTGGCCCGCGTGCGTGTGTCGGGCATACCGCGTCGTGGCGGTCGGGTCCGGCAGGGGATGGGCGCCGGCCCGGACCGCCCGGACGAACGCGGGGAGCGCCGTGTAGATCGCGTCCTCGTCGAGCGGGTCGACGCGCGTCGCCCCTCCGCACTCGTCGAGGACCGCGGCGGTGGCGCTCGCGTCGGGTGTGAGGGCCAGGATCGCGCGGCCCAGTCGCAGGTACTCGTAGGTCTTGGCCGGGATCTGCGCGTTACACGACGGCCCCTGGAGCAGCAGGAGCGCGGACGCGCCGGCACAATCGAGCAGCGCCTGCCGGTGCGGGATGGCGGGGAGAACCTGGACGACACCGGCCAGCCCCAGGCCCTCGATGATCGAGACGTACTGCTCCTCGTTTCCAGGCGCGCGGAGCTCCATCCGCAGCGTCTCGGCGGTCAAGCGTCCTTCCCGGTTCAGCCGGGCGAGCGCGCGCAGCAACGGCAGCGGGTCGCGCTCCTCGGGGTAGATCGTGCCCGAGTGCAGCAGGCGGAACGGCCCCGACGCGGTCGCGGGCGACGGTACGGCCGCGAGCGCGCGGAAGTCGTCTTCCTCGTACCCATTGGGGATCACCACGGCGCGCTCAGGGTCGAGCGTGGGGTACCGCCGGAGGTAGATCTCGCGCGTGGACTCGGTCGTGAACACGAGGCGGGCGGCGTACCGCACGACCTGCCGCTCGAGCCACGCGTACACACGCCGCTCGCTGACGTCGTGCGGATAGTCCACGTCCGTCATCGGATCCCGGAAGTCCGCGATCCACGGCGCTCCCGTGAGGCGGTGCAGGGTCAGCGCGATGAGGTGCGCGGTGGTGATCGGGTAGGTGGACCAGATGATGGCCGGCCGGTGGGCCCGGATCAGCCGCAGGCCCGCGGGCACCGCGCCGAGCCACCAGCTGAGCCATCGATCGGGAAGCGCCATCACCCTCAGGTACCGACCTCGCAGCGAGAGATGGCGCCTCGTGTCGAGCGCGAAGACCGGCCGCACGACCGCGTCGGCGGGGATCTGGCTCAGCTGGCCGCCATCCTTGGATTCGTAGGCCTGCGGCCGGGCGGTCAGGATGATGGGACGCCAGCCGTGCCGGGGCAGGTAGCGCGAGAAGCTCAACGTGCGATGCACCCCGCTGGTGCCCGAGCACGGGGGGTAGTGGAACGCGACCATCAGGACGGACCTCACGGCTGGCGGCTCCCGTGAGCGCGGATCACGTCCACCCGACCGTCCTGGACGAGGACCTCGGCCGGGAACGGGTGGCCGAGGAAGTCCACCGGGCTGGCGGTGAGAGCGTAGGCACCGGACTGGAAGATGCCGACGAGGTCCCCCACGGCCGGACTGGGAACGGGCAGATCGCGGGCCAGCGTATCGAGGGGAGTGCACAGGGGGCCCACGATGTCGGCGGTGACGGTGGGCTCCGCCTCGAGCCGGTTGACGATGGCGACCGGAAAATTGCGCTTGATCACCTGCCCGAGGTTGCCGGACGCGGCGAGGTGGTGATTCATCCCGCCGTCGACCACGAGGAAGGTCTTGCCGCGCGAAACCTTCAGATCGAGGAGCCGCGTGATGTAGATGCCTGCCTCGCCGACGAGGTAGCGGCCCGGCTCCACGAGCAGCTCGGTTCCGGCCAGGCGCGGATCGCCCTCGATCTCGGCCATCAGCGCGCGCAGCTCCTCGCGGAGCTTCGCCATGTCGAGCTCGACGTCGCCCGGGAAGTACGGGATGCCGAGCCCGCCCCCGAAATCGAGCGTGTGGAGCGGGTGGCCGACCCGCGCGGCGACCCGCCGGGCGATATCCACGGCCCGGCGATACTGCCGAGCGAGCACGACCGGGTCGAGGATCTGGGTTCCCGCGTAGACGTGGAGCCCTCGCAGATCGATGGCCGGGTCGCCGAGGATGGGATCGAGTACGGTGTCGAGGCTCTCCTCGTCGACCCCGAAGGGCGTGGGCTTACCCCCCATGCGCATGGCCCCACCCTGGACTTCCATGCCGGGGTTGACGCGGATGGCCACCCGGGCCCGCACGCCGAGCCGTCGGGCGATCTCCCCGATGCGTCGAAGCTCGAGGGACGACTCGGCGTGGATCTCGCGAATGCCATGACGCAGCGCCAGCTCCAGCTCGGCCTCGCTCTTGCCGGGGCCGGCAAAGAGGATCCGCTCGGGGGGACAGCCCGCCTCGGCGGCGCGACGCAGCTCACCCGCGGAGGCCACCTCCAGCAGGGACCCCTTCGCGAGGAAGTGGCGAAGGATCCGCGGGCTGGGATTGGCCTTCACCGAGTATGCGATGGCGAATTCCGGAGGCAAGGTTTCGCGCAGCAGCGTCCACTTGCGGTCGAGCACGCCGCCGTCGTAGGCGAACAGCGGGGTGCCGTGCGCGGCCGCGAGGGACCCGACCGGCACGCCTCCGACGAGCAGCTCGCCGCCCGAGCTGGCGAAGTAGCCGGCGACCAGTCTGGCGACTCGCTCCAAGATCAGAGCCCCTCCCGGCGCCGGAGCGCCGGGTAGTCGACCTTGCCGCTGGTCGTCTTGGGCAGCTCGTCGAGCACCTCGATCGCCTTGGGGATCATGTGCCGGGGCATGCTGGCCGCGCAGAACTTGAGCAGCTCGGCCGACTCCGCCGTCTCGCCGTCCCGGGCCACGACGAAGGCCTTGATGGATTGCCCGAGTATCGGGTCGGGAAGCCCGATCACCGCGACGCCCTTCAGATGGCCGGCGCGGAAGAGCACCTCCTCCACCTCGGTGGGGCTGATCCGGAAGCCGGAGGACTTGATCATGGTGTCCCGCCGCCCCACGAAGTAGAGGAACCCCTCCTCGTCCATCTTCACGTAGTCACCCGAGTAGCAGACGCGCTCCTGCTCGCCGAGCTCCGGAGGCACGAGGGGGTTCGGCCTCAGCACCCGCGCGGTGAGCTCGGGCTGGCCCCAGTACCCCATGGAGACGGTGGGCCCGCGGTGAACGAGCTCGCCGACCTCCCCGGGGCGACAGAGCTTGCCGTGCTCATCGAGGACGAGGATCTCGGTGTTCGGGATCGCCTTGCCCATCGACGTTGGCCGCCGATCGAGCTCCTCCGGCGGCAGGTAGGTGGACCGGAAGGCTTCGGTGAGGCCATACATGAGAAAGACCCGGGTGGTCGGAAGGGTCTTCCGGAGCACCGCGAGCACCGGCTGGGGCATGGCGCCGCCGGTATTGGTGATGTAGCGCAGGTGCGGCAGCGCCTGCCGGTGCAGGGACGACGTCGGCTGCGCGAGCAGGCTCCAGAACGTGGGCACGCCCGCGAGCCCGGTCACGCGCTCCTTCACGAGCAGGTCCACGACCTCGCGCGCGAAGACGAAGTTGATGAGCAGGAGCGTACCGCCCTGCTGGAAGGCGGTCATGAGCTGGTTCATTCCCGCGTCGAAGCTGAACGGGAGCACCGCCAGGATGCGGTCGGCCTCCGTGATCCCCAGGTAGGTCGAGATGATGGAGCTGCCCGCCATGACCTGGGCGTGGCTGAGCATCACCCCCTTCGGCTTGCCGGTGGACCCGGAGGTGTACAGGATCGCGGCGAGGTCCTTCTCGATGGTCTCTTCGCGCCAGGCGTCGACCGGGGTCGTGGCGCACAGCGCCTCGAAGGCGTGAACGTCCAGGGGAGTGTCCTGCGGGCCGCCATCGCCCACGACCACGAGAAACTCGAGCGACGGAACCTCCTTCAGGGCGGCCGAGAGGGTGAGGAGCTTCTCGGGCGTCGTGATGAGTCCCTTCATCTGGCAGTCGCGCGCGATGTGGGCGACCTGGTCGGGGAAGAGCAGCCCATTGATGGGCACGTACACGCCGCCGGCCCGGGAGACTCCGAAGATGGACAGCACCTGCGGCACGGACGCATCGAGATAGATGCCGATGCGGTCGCCCCGCGCGGCGCCGGCCTCACGGAGCCCGTGCGCCAGCCCGGCGACGCGCCGCTCGACCTCGCGGTACGAGAGCCGCTCGCCGCCGTGCACCAGCGCCTCCTTCTCGGGAAAGCGGTGGGCACTCGTCTGCAACATGTGATGGATCAGAAAATCCATACGTCAGCCTCCGGGGTGTCTTCGCTCATACCAGCACGTCCGAATGGGTCAGGTCCCACCGCCACGCATCGTCCCGCGATCCGCCGGCCCCGCCTCGAGCCTGCGCGTAGGCCACCACGCGCGGCCCCTCCTCCCGCCGGCGGAACCCCGCGCGGGGGAGATGGGGGATCAGGCGGCTCCCATCGGACACCGACAGGTGCAGGGTCTCGGCGCCTGCCGCACGCGCGTCGTCGGCCGCCGCCTCGAGCAGGTCGAGGGTCTCCTCCGCGGTCAGCTCGCCGAACAGGTCGACCACGACCATGTCGCCGGCCTCGACGGTGAGAATCACGAAGCCGATCAGCTCGGCCCGCCGGCGGGCAGCCAGGACCACGTAGTCGGTCAGCGGGTCGTCACGGTACCGCCAGTTCAGGTCCTCTGCGCTGCGGCGCCCGCGGATGACGTCGGGCGCGGCCACCGCGCGGTCGAGCGCGGAGAACTCCTCGTCGAAGCGGCCATCGTGGCGGGCGATGGCGAAGGCGGCGGGGCGCGCGCGACGGCCGGCCGCGACCCGGAGCAGCACGTTGCCCACCGGCGCCAGAACCCGCCCGATCGCGCCGAGGCGGCCCGCAAGCCGTCGGTCCGTGCGGAGCAGCCTCGCGTGGCGGACCAGGGTGGCGTCGGCCTTCATGCCGAGCCTTCGGAACGTCGACATCCCCCGCTCGTGGGGTGGGCAGTCATAGCAGAGGGCCAGGTGCCCCTGGTCGACCGGCCCGAAGGTGGCGCGCTGAAGCATCACGGCCGGGCCCAGGCTCCGGTGGTCGGCATCGATCGCGAAGTCGCCGACCTGCCCGCAGAGGCTCACGCGCGGCCCCAGCCACATCGCCCGGCGGAAGACCGAGGCGACGCCATGGACCTGCCCGGACGCGCGATCGCAAACGAACCACGACCACGCCGGCCCCTCCGGGTTGTCGCAGTAGATCCACTTGAACCGCCGGGCGTGCGGCAGGTCGGCAAGGTTCTGCTCCAGCACCGCGAGTAGCTCCTCGCGCTCCCTGTCGAGATCGACCGGCCGGACGATGACCGCCATCGGGCTATCGCGAGCCGAAGCTCTGCTTCTCCTCGACGAAGGCGGTGAGACGGCCGAGGCTCTCGAAGTTCTCCGGCAGCAGGTCCTCGTCCGTCACGGTGATCTTGAACTCGGTCTCGAGGAACGCGACCACGTCGAGCACCCCGAGCGAATCCAGGATCCCGTTGGTGAGCAGCGACTCGTCGGGATCGAGGCGCCGGCTCCGCGCCGCCGGGAAATGCTCGGCGAGAAACTCACGGATACGGTCGGTCACGGTTTCCACGGTCATTCGCGATCTCCTTGGTCTCTAGCTATCCTGGTCGCCCTGCATGAGGAACACCGGTGCGGCGGCCAGCGCCGGACCCGACAGCCCCGACGCGGGCAGCGGGTGCAGAATCACCGGACTGCTCTCGCGGGGCGAGAAGCCGATGCCGCGAAAGAGCTCGATCCAGGGATGGCCATCGAGCAGGGAGACGTTCACCGTGGCGCAGCCTCGCCGGCTCAGCACCGCGACGGCCGCCTGCGCGGCGGTCGCGATGAGCGCGGGGTCGGGGACGCCGAACACGTCGACGAGGGCACCGACCCCGGCGTTCCGGGAGAAGGCGGCCCAGGCGGCGAGCCGGCCCTCCTGATGGACGGTCACCAGGGCGTGAGGTCGGATCGGGTTGGCCACATAGCGCCAGTTCAGGTACTCGGCCGACCGCCGCAGACAGGTCCCGTAGTCGGCGCTGACCTTGCTCGCGAGGTCGGAGAACTCGGGCCCGCACGGCCCCTCGAGCAGGCCGGTCACGACCCTCGCGGAGGTCCTGGGAGGCCGGGCGCGGCGGGCCAGCACCGAGTTGGCGGCAGCGGCGAGCCCTCGACCCAGGAGCGAGGGCCCCATCAGCTCCGCGACCTTGTCATCGACGCGCAGCAGGCGCACGAGCCGGCGCATGAGCCGCGGCGACCCGACGCGCAGACGGGTGTAAATCGGCATCAGCCGGGGATGCGGGAAGTCGTGGAAGAGCGCGGCGGGCGTGGCCGCGAGGTCGTCGAGGCATGCCCGCTGCAGGGCTAGCGCGGGTCCGAGGGCCCGGTAGCGCTCGGCGACGCAGAAGTCGCCGAGCACCCAGCCGCTCGCCTCCCGCCCATCGAGGTAGATCTCCCGCGGAAAAGCGCCCGCGGTGCCGACGATCTCGTCCGTCTTGTCGTCGGTGGCGATCCAGAGGCGACCCCGGCCGGCCGGATTCGCGGTGTAGAGCCAGGCGAACCGGGCGGCGTCGTAGGCGGGATTCAGGTAGCGGCTGAACAGGCCGATCGCGGTGTCACGGTCGGTGTCGAGACTACCCGGGCGGATCGTGATCGGCATGACCGCCTCAGCTGAGCTCTCGATAGAGCGGCAAGTAGCCGGAGACGACCCGCATCCAGGTACGCTCGTCCGCCACGGCCTGGCGGGCACGCTTGCCGAGCAGCCCTCGCAGCTCGGCGCTGCTCCCGAGCTCGCTCGCCGCCTCCACGAAGGCCTCGCGCGACCCGGCCCGGAAGAGCAGGCCGGTGACCCCGTGATGGATGAGCTCGGCCAGCCCGCCCACGTCACTGGCCAGGACCGGGCATCCCGTCGCCATCGCCTCGAGGGGCTTGAGCGGGGTCACCAGCTCGGTGAGACGCATGCGGAGGCGCGGGCACACGAAGATATCCAGCAGCGAGTAGTATTCGAGGATCTCGCGGTGCGGCACCTGCCCGGCGAGGATCACCGAGCTCCCCGTGGACGCGCTCATCTCTCGCAGGACCGGCTCTTCCTCGCCGCCCCCCACGAGGAGCAGCTGCGCGCCCGGCAGCCGCTTGCGGAGATCCGGCATGGCCTCGACCAGGAAGCGGAGCCCCTCGTAGTGATAGAACGAGCCGATGAATCCGAGGATCGGCCCGGCTCCGAGGCCGAGCCGCCGCGCGAGCGCCTCGCTGCGCGGCACCGGCGTGAAGCGCTCCGTGTCCACGCCGTTGCCGACGACGGTGACGCGGGAAGGGTCGATCCCCCGCCGCGCGAGCTCCTCGCGCATGGTCCCGGCGATCACCACCGCTCGATCCGCGCGCCGGAACAGGCGCGTCTCGAGGGCGCGCGTCACCCGATAGCGGAGCGACCCTTCCCGGGTCGTTCCGTGGTCCACCGCCGCGTCCTCCCAGAAGGCGCGCGCCTCGTACACCACCGGAATGCCGAGGCGACGCCCCGCCCACAAGGCGGGCAGTCCGTTGAGCACCGGCGAATGCGCATGCAGGATGCGGGCTCCCTCGGCACGGGCGACAACGGCGATACGTCGCGCCAGTCGTGCCATCAGGGCCAGCTCGCCCACGTAGGGCACCCGTCCCGCCACGCCCGGCGCCGTCGACGTCCGGTGGTGCCGGATCCCGTCGATGATCTCGAGGGAGCTCGGGGCGGGCCCATGCTTGGGCGACGTGAGCACGACCGGGTCGAGCCCCAGGGCCCGCTGGAAGTGGACGATGCTCCAGCTCCGGGTGCTGTAGCCGCTCATCACCGGCCGCGAGTGGTCGAGGACGTGCAGCACTCTCACCGAGAGGCCTCCGGAGGGGTAGGCGTCGGCGCCTGGTCGACGAACAGCCGGTGCCACAGCTCGAGCATCATGAGCGCCCACAAATGCTGGGAATGGTTTCGGCTCCGCGCCTGATGGCGGGCCCACATGGCGCGGACCTCGTCGGGAGCGAAGTAGCCCCGTCCCATCGCGCGGTCCGATAGCAGGAGATCCTCGCCGGTTGCCCGGAGCTCACCGCGCAGCCAACCGGCCAGCGGGATGGAAAACCCCATCTTGGGCCGGTGGATCACGGAGCGGGGGACGTGGCGCTCGGTGTGGCGCTTGAGGAGATACTTGGACACCCCCTGGCGATACTTCATGTCGGAGGGCAGCCCGGTCGCGAACTCGATCACGTGGTGATCCAGAAGGGGTGAGCGGACCTCGAGTGAGTTCGCCATGGCCATCCTGTCCATCTTAACCAGGATGTCATTTGGCAAATACGTCTTCAGGTCGACATAGAGGATCCGGCTCAGATGGTCCCGGTCCTGCATCCGGTCGAAATGGGCCCGGAAAGCGGGAAACGGGGTGTATCCGCCCAGGTTTCGGCGGAAGTCCGGCGTGAGGAGCGCCCGCTTGTCCTCCGGGGTGAACAGGCTCATGTCGCTGAAGTACGCCTCTTCCGGCGAGAGGCTCAGATTGCGCAGGAAGAACTTCCAGCGGAGCGGTCGCGGAAGCCGGTCCGCCTTGGGCCACACGCTCGACAGCGGGCCCAGCAGGCCCCGGCGGAGCGGGCCGGGGACGAGCCGGCGCAGGCGCGCCTCGAGGAGATTGAGGCCGTAGCGCCACTCGTACCCCGCGAATACCTCGTCACCGCCGTCTCCCGAGAGCGCCACCGTCACGCGCTGGCGGGCGGCCCGGGCCACGTAGTAGCTCGGCACCGCGGACGAATCCGCGAAGGGCTCGTCGAGATGCCACGCCAGTCTCGGCAGCACGTCCACTGCGCTGGGCGCGACCACGACCTCCGTGTGATCGGTGCCGAGCGCCTGGGCGACCGCCCGCGCGTAGGGAGCCTCGTCGAACGCGGAGTCCGGGAAGGTGATGGTCGTGGTCACGACCGGCCGCTTCGACTCTCGGGACATTCCCGCCACGACCGCACTCGAGTCCACTCCGCCCGAGAGGAACGCGCCCAGCGGCACGTCGCTGATCAGGCGCAGCCGGACCGCCTCCGCGAAGATCGTCTCGAACTCCTCGACGTAGTCGCTCTCGCGTCGCGGCGCGGCCGGGGACACCGTCGCCGGGTCCCAGTACTCGACCGTCCGAACCCGGCCGCCCTCCCAGACCAGATAGTGCGCGGGCGGCAGCTGGTAAATACCCGCGTACACCGTGCGCGGCGCCGGCACCGACCCGAAGGTCAGATAGTCGTCGAGCGCCTCGGCGCTGACCGCCCGCTTCACCGACGGATCGCCGACGAGCGCCTTGAGCTCCGAGCCGAAGAGCAGCCGCTCGTCGTCGTGCACGTAGTAGAGCGGCTTCTTGCCGACCCGGTCGCGCGCCAGCAGCAGCCGGCGCGCGCGCGCGTCCCACAGGGCGATCGCGAACATCCCGCGCAGGTGCCCGATGCACGCGTCGCCCCACTCCTCCCACTCGTGCACGATCACCTCGGTGTCCGAGAGGGTGGCGAAGCGGTGGCCCCGCTGCTCCAGGTCGGCCCGGAGCTCGCGGAAGTTGTAGATCTCCCCGTTCAACACCACGACCTTCGTGCGATCCTCGCTGTAGATCGGCTGGTCGCCGGTCGAGAGATCGATGATGCTGAGCCGCCGGTGACCGAGCGCGGCGCCCGCGCCCCAGAAGAAGCCGTCGGCGTCGGGCCCGCGGTGCGCCATCGTGGTGGTCAGCCGACGCAGGAGCTCGCGGTCCACCGGATGCCGGGGATCGGAGTGAACGATGCCGCTGATGCCGCACATGGCTCTAGTCCCCCCCGGTGGCCCCGCCGGGATGGAGGCGGGAGTAGAGATCGGTGTAGGTCAGGCACATCCGCTCGAGCCCGAAATGCTCGGTCGCCCGCTGGCGGGCGGCTTTCCCGTGAACCGCGCGCACGTGCGAGTCCTCGAGGTAGCCCGCGATGGCCTCCGTGAGCCGGCCCGGATCCTGCGGCTCCACCAGTCGACCGGTGACTCCGTCCTCGACCAGCTCCGGGTTGCCGCCCACCCGCGTGGCGACCACGGCCAGGCCGGTGGCCATTGCCTCCAGCACGGTATTGGACATGCCCTCGGCGATGGACGGGAGGACGAAGAGATCCATCGCGCTGAGCACGAGGGGAACGTCCGGGCGGTCGCCCAGCAGCTGCACCCGGCGCCCGACACCCAGCTCGCCGATGAGGCGAGCGAGGTCGGCACGGCAGGGGCCGTCTCCCGCGAGCACCAGAAACGCGTCCGGGTGCGCGGGCAGCAGGGCGGCGAAGGACCGAAGAAGGCCCGCCTGGTCCTTGACCGGATCGAGGCGCCCGACCGTGCCCACGATCAAAGCCTCCGCGGGGAGGCCCAGCTCCCGGCGCGCCTCCGGCGCGCTGCTCCGGCCGAACCGATCCAGCTGCACGCCGTTGTGGATCGTGAGGACCTTGCGGGCCGGGATCCGCACGTCCTCGACGAGCCACCGCTCGAGGTCCCGGCTCACGGTGACGAACCGCGTGATCAGCGGCGCCAGGACCCGACGCACGCGATTCCGGCGTCGGTTCCGACCGTGCGGATCACCCACCTCGCGCCCGTGCTCGCCATGAACCACCACCGGCACCCGGGCCAGCCGGGCGGCGGGAACCGCGTCGAAGGCCGCCCAGTTGCGGGAGTGCACGATCGCCGGACCCACGCGCCGCAACAGCTTCACGAGCCGCCACACCGCGCCAAGGTCATTGCCGGGCCGCTTGCCGATCGAGAAGACCTCGACGTCCGGCTTCAGCCGGGCGCGCATCGCGCCGGCCCCGGTGACGCACACGATGACGTGGCGGAACTCGGGTCCCGCGATGTTCACGAGGTTGACCACCCCGTTCTCGAGGCCCCCGGTGGCGAGCGAGTGGATGACGTGGGCGACGACCGGCCGCTCGCTCATCGATCCCACCACTGCCGGCACCACTGCTCGAAGCAGATCAGCGACCAGAGCTGGCTCGAGTAATCCCGCGTGCCGGCCTGGTGCACGTCGAGGAGCTGGGCCACCCGCTCGGGACGCAGGATGCCGCGCTGCCTCGTCCTCGGGTCGAGCAGGATATCCCGCGCGAAGTCCTTCAGGTCCTTCCGGAACCACTGGGCCAGGGGCACCCCGAAGCCCATCTTGCGGCGGCTCAGCATCTCGGCGGGCAGGTGACGCCGCATGGCCTCCTTCAGGATGTACTTGCCCGTCCCGTCCCGCAGCTTGAGTCGCGCGGGAATGCGGGCCGCGTGCTCCATGACCACGTGGTCGAGCAGCGGCACTCGCGCCTCGAGGGACGTGAGCATCGTCATGCGGTCGACCTTCGTCAGGATGTCCTCCGGCAGGTAGTGGTGCACGTCCACGTACTGGAGCGTGGAGAGGTAGTCGTCCGTCCCCGCCCGCTCCGCGAGACGCCGGAGAGCCCGCTGCGGGCCTCCCAGATCGATCTCGGCCATCGCGTCATCGCTGAGCAGGCCCGCGAGCGTCTCCGGGGTCTGGTACGTGAGCATCCGCGCGTACCGATCGATCGGCGACATGCCGTGCGCCTGGAGGAACTCGCGGCCCCGCGCGCCCGGGGCGCGGCGGGCACCCGCCCATCGCGCGATGGGCTTCAGGAGCGACAGGGGCGCCCGGTCTATTCGATCGTGAAAGCGCACCGCGTCCACGTAGCGCTGGTATCCCGCGTAGTTCTCGTCGCCGCCATCACCCGACAGGGCGACCGTCACGTGGTCGCGCGTGATCCGCGACACGCAATAGGTGGGCACCGCCGACGCATCCGCGAAGGGCTCGTCGAGCTGCCAGGCCAGCCGTGGCAGGATCTCCATGACGTCGGGCTTGACCACCAGCTCGAAGTGGTCCGTCCCGTAGCGGTTCGCCACCATCCGCGCGTAGCGGAGCTCGTCGTAGTCCGCCTCGTCGAACCCGATGGAGAAGGTCTTGATCGGGCCGGACGTGCTGCGGGCCATGCAGGCCGCGACGGTGCTCGAGTCGAGCCCGCCGCTCAGGAACGCGCCCACCGGAACGTCGGCAACGAGGTGGAGCCGCACCGCCTCGTGCAGCAGGTGGTCGAGCTGCTCGACCCACTCCGTCTCCGGGACCGTCACGTCCGGTGCCATGCGCAGGTCCCAGTAGGTGCGGACTTCCGGCTCGCCCCCGTCGAGCGAGCAGAGGAGGTACGAGGCCGGGGGCAGCTTGCGGATGTCCCGGAAGATACTCCGGGGCCCCGGGACGTAGAGATGGCTGAAGTAGTCCCGGAGCGCCTCGCGGTCGAGGGTGCGCGGCACCGATCCATCCTCGAGGATCGCCTTGAGCTCGGACGCGAACCGCAGGCTGCGCCCGTCCCAGCTGTAGACCAGCGGCTTGATCCCGACCCGGTCCCGCGCGAGGAAGATGCGGCGGCGCGGCCGGTCCCAGATGGCGAAGGCGAACATACCCCGGAGCCGCTCGAGGCATTCCACGCCCCAGGCCTCATAGGCGGCGAGGATCACCTCGGTGTCCGAGGTCGTCCGGAACTCCATTCCCATCGCGATCAGCTCCTGCCGGAGCTCGCGGTAGTTGTAGACCTCGCCGTTGTACGTGATCCACAGGGAGCCCGCGGCGGACGACATGGGCTGGGCGCCCGTCGACAGGTCGATGATGGATAACCGGCGATGGCCGAGCCCCACCGGCCCGTCGAGATGGAAGCCCTCGCCGTCGGGGCCCCGGTGGGCCAGCACGTCCGTCATCCGCTTGAGCAGGGCGCCGTCCACGGGACCTCCGTCTCGGCGCAGCACTCCGGCGATGCCGCACATGATCAGCCCACCCTCACCGCGGGCAGGGGAGCGGGTACCGGCTGCGCGCCCGTGTCCTCCGCTTGTCCCGCCGCCAGCTGTTGCAGCGCGACCGCGTGAATCACCGGCACGAGGATGAAGATCTGGTACGCCACGTCGAAGTACGCGACGCTCAGGAACGCGCCGGTGGTCAGATAGGTCGCGATGCTCGCCTGGAGCATGTGCGCGTAGTTGGCCGCCCACGCAATCTGCGGGTGCGCCCGCGCGAGGCGCCGCAGATGATACAGCCTCATGATCGCCATGACCACGAGCGTCAGGAACAGGCCGAGACCGACCCACCCGTGCTCTCCCAGCAGGTTGAAGTAGATGCTATGGGCGTCGTGACCGAACGCGCGGGGGTACTCCGGCATGTAAATGTCGTAGGTGGCCCGGTTCAGGAACACGCGAAACCCACCGCCGAAGACGGGGTTGTCCTGCGCGATGCCCAGAGCCACCTGCCAGGACATCAAGCGCAGCTGGGCCGAGCCGTCCTCGGTCGCGTGCTCGAGGGTCTGCGCCCGGCTCAACCAGTGCGCGGGCGCGAACATGATCAGCGCCACGATCGCCGCGGCCACCACCGGGATGAGCAGCACCCGCCGGCGCGCCTTGAGGAAAAGGACCCCCAGGACCACCCCGAGGCCGATCAGACCGCCCCGTGAATAGGTGAACGGGACCGCGAGCGCGGTCAGCCCGAAGGCCCCGTACATCCCCCGACGCAGCCACCGTCGCGGCTCTTCCTTCGCCAGGTAGAGCAGGAAGGGCAGCGCCATGTTCAGGACTAGCGCGGTCTCGGTGTTGGCCTCGAAGAACGAGCGCGGCGGCCCGAGCACCATGTACTGGCCACCGGTGGCCAGTACGAAGAGGCCGCCCTTGACCCCATAGAACCCGAGAGACCCCGCGATGACCAGCAGGAGGATCCGGATCTTCTCTCGATCCTGGAACAGCGGGACGACCAGCACCGTCATGAGCAGGACCTTCGACATGTCGCCGAACTTCTGCCAGGCATCCTCCGGATAGAACGCGCCCGCACTCGTGACCGCGAACCAACCCCACAACATGCCGATGATCAGGATCTCCCGGCTCCACAGGAATGGCTTCCGGGTGCCGCTGAACAGGAAGCCGACGATGGTCACCACCGCCACGAGCTGCGAGAAGGGAAGGTCGTGGGCAAACCCCCAGGTGAGCCGGTGCGGGTTCATATAGGCAAGCCACGACCACATCAGCACCCCGATCCATGGCCGGAACACGCAGAAGGGCAGCGAGCTGAGGATACCCAGCGTGATCAGAATGTCGCGGATCGGCATCGCCTCAAGCTCTCGGCGCGGTGGCGCGCATGTGACCCGTCAAGCCTTCGACCTCGAGACGAGATCGCGGGCGATGGTGCCCACCTCCGCGGCCACGTCTCGGTCGAGGAACAGGAGCACCGCCGGGTACGTCAGCGCCCCCGCCATCGCACTCGCCACGATTCGCACCACCGGCCCCGCCTCGGGGACCAGGGCGTGCTGGACGACCAGCACCACCCCCGCCATCGCCCCGGTGGCCATCGCCGGCGAGGCCAGCGTGCCGAGATACGTCCCGATGGGAATCCGCAGGGTCCGGAGGCAGGGCAGCAGCAGCGTCGCCCGCAGAGGCACCATGAGAATGAGCCTCGCCGTCACCACCCCCACGAGCCCGAACGGGGCCCCGACCAGCGTCGCGATGACCATGACGCTGACCGACAGGAACGACCGGCCGAGCAGGAAGTTCGCCCGCCCCAGGGCGGTCAGCAGCGGGCTCGCGGTCAGGGTCACGATGACCACCGCGCTCTCCAGGCACATGATCTGGAACGGGACCGTCACCGCGGCCCATCGCGCCGAGAGCAGGAGCGGAACGAGGTCCGAGGCGACCAGGATCATCCCGATCTGGCACGGCAGCGAGATCACCGCGAGATACTTCGACATCTTCAGGAAATACCGCGCGAGCTGCTCCGGCTCCTCCTGCAGCCGGGAGAAGACGGGAAACGAGATCTGGTTGATCATCGCGGTCGAGAGCCGGTGGGGAGCCTCGGACAGGCTCAGGGCCATCGCGTACAGTCCGACCGCGGTACCGCCCAGCAGACGAGCCAGGATCAACGTGGTGATGGCGGGGGAGGAATTCCCGACCAGATTCATGCCGGCGATACGGAGGCCGAAGGTCAGCACACTCCGCATGCCCTCCCGTCCCATTCGCAGTCCCGGCCACCAGCCGGCGAATACCATCAACGCGCCGTTGAGCACGACCGCCCGCGCCAGATGCCCCCACACGAGCGCCCAGACCCCGAACCCCGCGTAGGCCAGGGCCAGCGTGCCGAGCGTCTTGATCCCCGTCCCGACCACCTCCGCGATCGAGCGGCGCCGCAGATCGAGCGCCTTGGACAGGAGATTGTAGGGGACCATGCCGATGGAGTTCAGGATGAACGTGAGACACAGCACCCGGAGGACGCCCGGCAGCTGCGGCTCGGCGTAGAAGCCGCTGATCGCGTCGGCGGCCAGGAGGGTGGCCGCGGTCAGGGCCACGCTGGAGCCGACCACGATCCAGAAGACTCCATTGAGCTGGCGCCGCGTCAGATCCTGCCGCTGGATGATCGCGGTGCCGAGGCCGAACTCCTGCAAGAGCTCGAGCGCGGTCAGCACGCTGTGGGCCATCGCGAAGAGCCCGTAGTCGGCCGGGATCAGCAGGCGGGCGAGCAGGATGGTGACCACCCAGGACAGCAGCTGGCCCCACAGGCGCGTCCCTCCGTACCAGGCGGCGGACTTCACCGCCAGGGCGCGGAGGGGCGTTCCGGTCTCAGTGCTCATGGTTGACCGCGGTGCTCTCGCCCCGTTACTCCACCGTCACGCTCTTGGCGAGGTTCCGCGGCTGGTCGACGTCCAGTCCCCGGATCGTGGCGATGTGGTAGGCGAGGAGCTGCAACGGCACCACCGTGACCAACGGGGCCAGGAGATCGGGCGCCGCCGGCACCGCGAGGGTCGCGTAGGCCCGACGGCCCATCCCCCGGTCGTCGGCGTGGCAGATCGCGATCACCTTGCCGTCCCGGGCGCACACCTCCTCGATATTGCTGACCATCCGCTCGTAGGACGGATCGCGCGGAACCACCGCCACGATCGGCATCCCGTCGTCGATGAGCGCGATCGGCCCGTGCTTCATCTCTCCCGCCGCGTAGCCTTCGGCGTGGATGTAGGAGATCTCCTTGAGCTTGAGCGCTCCCTCGAGGGCGACCGGATAGTGAACGCCCCGTCCCAGATAGAGCATGTGCTCGTATCCCGCGAGGCGCCGGGCGAGCGCGGCCGCCTCGTCGTCGAGCGTCAGCGCGGTCTCCATGAGACGCGGAATCTCCAGGAGGTCCTCGATACGCTTGCGCCCGTCGACCTCGGTGAGGTATCCGCGGCCGCGGCCGAGCGCCAGGGCGAGCAGGTAGCACGCGGTCAGCGTCGCGGTGAAGGTCTTGCTCGACGCCACTCCGATCTCGGGGCCCGCGTGGGTGTAGAGGACTCCGTCCGATTCTCGCGCGATGGCCGAGCCGACCACGTTGGTGATGGACAGCGCCGGGGCCCCGCGCTGACGAGCCGCCTTGACCGCTCCGACGGTGTCGGCGGTCTCCCCGGACTGCGAGACCGCGATCACGAGGGTCTCGGGCCCGACGATGAGATCGGAGTAGCGAAACTCCGAGGCGATGCTCACCCCGGCGGGCAGCCCGGTAAGCCGTTCGATCATGATGCGACCCACGAGGGCGGCATGGTACGAGGTGCCGCACGCGACGAGCATGACACTCCGGATGCGATTGACCAGGGCGTCCGTGAGCCGGGCTTCCGGGATGCAGACCGAGCCGCGCTCCAGGTCGACCCGGCCGAGGAACGTCTCCGTCACCGCCCGCGGCTGCTCGAAGATCTCCTTGAGCATGAAGTGCCGGTATCCGCCCTTCTCGGCCATCGCCGCATCCCACGTGATGCGGGTGGCGGCGCGCTCGACCAGCCGGCCGTCGAGCGTCGTCAGGGAGACCCCGGCCGGGCTCACCACCGCCATCTCTCCGTCCTCCAGCAGCACCATGTCGCGGGTGTGAGGCAGCAGGGCCGGGATGTCGGAGGCGACGTAGGTCTCGCCCTCGCCCAGCCCTACCACCACCGCGCCCGCCCCGTGCTTGGCGACGATGAGCTGCTGGGGCGCGCTGGCGGCCAGGATCCCGACCGCGTAGGCCCCGCGCACCTCGCCGAGGGCCGCGCGGGCGGCCGCGGCCAGGCTCAGCCCCTTGGCGACGTACGACTCCACGAGGTGGGCGATCACTTCCGTGTCCGTCTCCGAGCAAAACCGGTGACCATGGTTCGCCAGCCGCTCCTTGAGCACCAGGTAGTTCTCGAGGATCCCGTTATGGACCACCACCAGCCCGCCGGTGCAGTCGG
>Ga0184612_10000113_pt1 | contig 36372 bp, 29 predicted proteins | sample PLM3_60_coex_FD_133163 | JGI IMG/M metagenome (GOLD analysis project Ga0184612, IMG submission 133163) | Groundwater sediment microbial communities from an aquifer in East River, Colorado, USA - PLM3_60_coex | ecosystem: Environmental > Terrestrial > Soil > Riparian zone | place: USA: East... | reverse complement strand
GCGTCATGGAAGGACCTCCGTCGTTGGTCCGGCCCGGTGGACCGGTCGACTCGACGGTCGGCGTGAGGCGCAGCGGCGGTCATGGGCCGCGTGCCTTACCGGCGGCGACGCGGCGCCTCATTCGTGGGACCGGCGCCTTACCAGCCAGCTCCCCACCGCTGCGTCACGTAACGGCACCCCGATCGCGGCGTCACCACTCACACGACAGAGCGCCAGGGGCGCATCGACACAGGAGAGATCCGATGGCAAGACAGGCTCGGTCGCGGAGGCTCGCGACAACCGTTCTTGCTCTCACGCTCGTGATCGGCGTCGGCGCCTGCGGCTCCCCCGGACCGAGCCCGACGAGTTCGCCCGGTCCGTCCGCCTCCTCGACGCCCTCCCCGGCGAGTTCGCCGGTGGCGACCGTCACTCCGACAGCGTCCCCGACCCCCAGGGTCGACGCGGTCAAGCCCTTCCTCGCGATCCTCACGAGCCGGACATTCGCGGCCACGGCAACGATCACCGGCGAGCTGAGGGTCGGCTCCGCGACGTTCCCGGTCAGCGGGACCTACGACGTCCGGGGAGCCGACAACCGCCAGTCGATGACGATCGCGGTGCCCGGCGCCGCGCGGGCGTCGGAGTCGATGACAGTGGGTGGCGTCGCCTACGTCATGCGGGATGGGCTCTGGTTCGTGAAGCCGGCCGCGCCGGCGGGATCGCCCGCGGCCGCGGACCTCGCTTCGTCGCTCCGCACGCTCCTCGACCTTGTCGACACCGGGACCGTGACAAAGGGGGGCCGCACGCTGCATCACCTCGAGACGCGCGGCGAGGCATCGATCCCGCTGTCCGCGATCGGCGCCTCCGACCCGACAGGCGACGGCGTGGTCACCCTCGACTTCTACGCCGAGGAGGATGGCACCCCGGTCGTCATGACGATCGCCGCCACGTGGATGCAGCCGAGCGGCAAGACCACGGAGCGTGCCTCCATGACCATCGAATACACCTTCTCGAACGTCGGCGGCGGGATCGTCATCGCCGCACCCCAGCAGGTCTGGGCGACCTTCAAGTCGAAGCGGTTCGGTTACTCGACCGCGTACCCGGTCGACTGGGACGCGAAACAGAGCCCGGCCAAGGCCCAGCCCGATTCGATCTTCTCCGCCGAGGGGACCGCGTTCGGTGGGCTCCGCACGTCGACCGGCGGGTTCTCGTTGAACCTGTTGACCTCGGGGTACATCACGGTGCTCAAGCGGACCGGATCCAAGGTTTCGGTGACCTCGAACAAGGCGACCACGCTCGATGGAACCAAGGCGCGCCTGATCGAATGGACGGGGATCTACGACGGCTCACGGGCATGGCACGTCGACGTCGTGGTCGTACGCGGAACGTACGTGTACGTCTTCGACTACGTCAGCATGGCGAAACTGACCGACCTCGATCGCGCCATGTTCCAGGGCTTCCTCGAGAGCATCACGCTCCCGAAGAAATAGGGGCCCGCGCGGAGACCGGTTCAGCGGCCGATGAGGGCCGCAACGACCGGGGCGATCCGCTCGACCCACAGGGCGTACTGGGCTCCACTCGGGTGGAGCCCATCGCCTGCCACGAGCGCCCGATCGTTCCCCGCACGCAGCGAGAGGTCGAAAGTATCCACCCACGCGATCCCACGATCGCGCGACAGGCGGGCCATCGTCGCGTTCGCGGTGACGATCGCATCGTGCCGGCGGACCGGATCGCCGTAGTCGGCACCGGCCGGGGTGACCGTGTAGTCCGGGGTCGCCACGGTGACGAGGCGGCCCGCCGCGAGCCTGTCGAGGAGCGCGTCGAGGATCGTCGCGACATTCGCCTCGTACAGAGCGGGGCTGATGCCCTGAACGACGTCGTTGACGCCCACGAGCACGGTCGCGAACTCGGGGTCGATGGCGTCCAGGGCGGGAAGCGCATGGCGGATCAGGTCGCCCGACGCATACCCGTTGACGCCGAGGTTCGCGACGAGGTGAAGGGTCGGCTCGTGAGGGCCCAGCGCCGCCACGAGCTGGTCCGGCCAGCGCTCCGCCGGGCGCACGGACGTCCCGATCGTGTACGAGTCGCCGAGCGCGAGGTAACGCACGCCGGATCAGCCCCGCACGCGGAGCGCCTCGGGCCCACGCAGGAGGAACGTCGGCTTCCGGCGCGGGGTCTCGATCGGCTCGTGACCGTGGTCGACGACGACCTGGATGCTCGCCACGGCCGAAGCGTAGTCCAGCCTCCGGACGGGCCACCCTGGGCGTTGCGATGATTCGCTTGCTGTGGCACCGCCGGGGTCGCTAGGATGTGCGCAACGGCCGACCGGGAGGGTCGACCGCATCCCGGCCGAAGCGATCCCTGGTCAGCTGACCGTCGCGGACGATTCGGTCTTGGACCTGGAGGAGGACACATGCGCATCCGCAGCACTGGACTGACCCTGTTCGCAGGGCTGTCCATCCTCGTCGCGGCCTGCTCGAGCACCGCTTCGACGGCCCCCTCGGCCCCGGCCTCGACGGCACCCTCGACGGCCCCGTCGACGGCCCCGGGCTCGACGGCACCGTCGACGGCCCCGTCGGTCAAGCCCACGTCGGACCTCAAGATCGGCGTGGTCACCGACGTCGGTGCGGTCAACGACAAGAACTTCAACCAGTTCAGCTATGCCGGTGCCGTCAACGGCGCCATCTCGATCGGTGCCAAGACGCCGTCCGTCGTGGTCCCGAAGGCGACGTCCGAGTACAAGACGCTGATCCAGGCCTATGTCGACCAGGGCTTCGACATCATCGTCGGTGTGGGCTTCAACCTTGAGGGCCCGCTTGCCACGTCCGCCAAGGCGAACAAGGACATCTGGTACATCGGCGTGGACGCCAATCCGTGCATCAACAAGACCGGTGACGTCGACCCCACGTTCAAGGATTGCAGCGGTGTCATCGCCGACCTGCTCCCGAACTACATCACGCTCAATTACGCGGAGGATCAGGCCGGCTACCTAGCTGGCATCGTCGCCGCTTCGGCCAGCAAGAGCGGCATCGTCGGTGCCGTCGGCGGCGTCGCGGTCTGCCCTCCCTGCGTCCGCTATATCCAGGGCTACGTCCTGGGCGCCAAGTCCGTGAACCCGTCCATCAAGGTCTATGCGGCGTGGGTCTCGGCGAGCGACTTCGTCAAGGGCTTCTATGACCAGCCCGGCGGGACCACCTTCGGCCAGCAGTTCATCGCCCAGCACGCAGGCATCGACGTCGTCTTCCAGGTGGCAGGTCAGACCGGCAACGGCGTCATCCTCTCCGCCTGCGCGGCGAACATCAACGCGATCGGCGTCGACGTCGACCAGTATCAGTCCTTTGCGGACTCCCAGGCCTGCATCCTCACGAGCGCCGAGAAGCACCTTGCTCTCTCGGTCTCGACCGCGATCCAGCAGATCAGCGCGAAGACCGCCAAGGGCGGCAAGACCCTGTTCGACGCCAAGAACGACGGCATCGGCCTGGCGTCGTTCTACGGAGCGTCGACCAAGCTTCCTGCCGACATCCAGGCGACCATCGACAAGGCGCTGGCTGGCATGAAGGACGGCACCGTCGTCACCTGCCCGCCCGCGCCCGAGTGCGGAAAGACCCCAGCGCCGCCCATCGGCGACTGATCCTTACGTAGCACCGAGCGGGTCGACCCATAGGCCGGCCCGCTCGTCGCATATCGGCAACGTGAACGGGCAAGCGAGGCACCGATGACGTCGGAGTCCCCGGCAGTTCGCGCACCGGCGCTCGAGATGCGCGGCATCACGAAGCGCTATCCCGGCGTCGTCGCCAACGACTCGATCGACCTGGACGTGCGGCCGGGCGAGATCCACGCCCTGCTTGGCGAGAACGGCGCCGGCAAGACGACGCTCATGAACATCCTCTATGGGCTCGCCCGGCCCGACGGCGGCCAGATCCTGCTCGATGGCGCGGAAGTCCAGTTGACGGGTCCCACGGACGCCATCAAACGCGGCATCAGCATGGTCCACCAGCATTTCATGCTCGTCCCCGTGCTGTCCGTCGCCGAGAACATCGTCCTTGGCGACGAGACAATGACCGCGGCGTTCTTCCTCGATCGCAACAAGACCCACCGGCAGATCGTCGAGCTCGGCCGACGGTTCGGCTTCGAGGTCGACCCGGAGACGAAGGTCGGTTCGCTGTCGGTCGGCTGGCAGCAGCGAGTCGAGATCCTCAAGGCGCTCTACCGAGACGCCAGGATCCTCGTCCTCGACGAACCGACGGCGGTCCTGACACCGCAGGAGACCGAGGAGATCTTCGAGGTCCTCCGGCGACTCGCCGCCGAAGGGCACAGCATCGTCTTCATCAGCCACAAGCTGTACGAGGTCCTCGAGATCGCCGACCGGATCACCGTCATCAGGCGCGGCAAGGTCGTGGGCCAGCGGATCCCCTCCGAGACGAACGAGGAAGACCTCGCGGAGCTCATGGTCGGGCGGGAGGTCTCACTCGTCGTCGACCGCGGCGAGTCAACGCCCGCCGGGGCCGCCCTCAAGGTCGAAGGGCTGGCCGTCAAGGACGACCGAGGCCAGGAGGTCGTCCACGGCATCGACCTCGACGTCCGCGCCGGGGAGATCCTCGGCATCGCCGGTGTCGCGGGGAATGGTCAGGACGAGTTCATCGAGGCGATCGTCGGCCTGCGCAAGCCGGCCGGTGGTCGAGTGACGCTCGATGGGAAGGACATCACGGGCCTCGCAACGCGCAATGTCTACGCGGCCGGCGTGGCCTACGTTCCGGCCGACCGCCATCGGTTCGGCCTCGTCCTTTCGTTCAGCATCGCCGACAACTTGGTGCTCACGAGCTACTACCGGAAGCCGTACGCCCGAGGCATGCTGCGCAACGACGCCGCCATCGATCGGATGGCGGTCGAGCGGGTCAAGGCATTCGACATCCGCACGCCGTCCGCAGATGCGAAAGCCGGGACACTATCGGGCGGCAATCAGCAGAAGGTCGTGGTCGCACGGGAATTCGACCGCGATCTGCGGCTGCTCGTCGTCGATCAGCCGACGCGAGGGCTCGATGTCGGCAGCATCGAGTTCATCCATCGCCAGGTGATCGCGAAACGCGACGCGGGGACGGCGATCCTGCTCGTGTCCGCCGAGCTCGACGAGGTCCTCGAGCTGTCGGATCGGGTGGCGGTCATCTACCGCGGGCGGCTGGTCGCCGTTCGCGATGGCCGAACCGCCGACAAGAACGAGATCGGGATCCTGATGGCGACCGGCGGGCGCGAAGGCGTCGCGAACGGCGAGGGTAGCGCCGCACCAGGCGGTGGTGGGACGGCCGCATGAGGGGGCGATTGCGCCGCGCGTGGAGGATCCTCGCCCTCCCCCTCATCTCGATCGTGCTCTCGATCCTGGTCGGCTCGCTGGTCATCATCGCGTCGGAGTGGCTCGTCACCGGTGAGCTGAAACCGGGACTGGCGATCGACGCCTTCACTGCGCTCGTGGAGGGAGCGGTCGGGTCCGAACGGGCCATCATCAATACGCTCGTCTCGTCGGTGCCGCTCCTCCTCGGCGGACTTGCGGTCGGGCTCGCGTTCAAGGGTGGGCTGTTCAACATCGGCGTCCAGGGTCAGTTCCTGATGGGCGTCCTGGGTTCCGTCATCGTCGGGGTCCAGCTTCGCGAGAGCCCGGCCGTCATCGCCATCCCGCTCGCGCTGGCCGCCGGCATGCTGTTCGGCGCCGTCTGGGGCTTCATCCCGGGGTTCCTCAAGGCGACCTCGGGTGCCCACGAAGTGGTCACGACGATCATGCTGAACTTGATCGCGCTCCAGGTGTTTGCCGCCGCGGTCAACGGACCCCTGACCGTCCAGGGCTCGAGCTCGCCGATCACGCCGGACGTCGGCAACGCCGCCTTGCCGATCATCTTCGGCCGGAATGGCCACCTCGGGATCATCTACGCGCCGCTCATGGCCGTGCTCTACGGCTGGCTGCTCTTCCGGACGACACGCGGCTTCGAGATCCGGATCGCCGGGTCGAGTCCGGACGCGGCGCGGTATGCGGGGATGAAGCCGCGGCGCCTGATCATCTGGACGATGTCGGTCTCGGGGATGCTGGGCGGCATGGCCGGTGCAACGGACCTGTTGGGAGTCTCGCACCAGACGGCGTCCTCGTACGCCACCACCGTCGGGTTCGACTCCATCGCGGTCGCCCTGCTCGGGCGAACGAGCCCGATCGGGATCGTGCTCTCGGCGCTCCTGTTCGGGGCGCTCCGCACCGGGTCGGCCTCGATGCAGATCCAGGCCGGGGTACCCGCCGAGCTGACCGGTGTGCTGCAGGCGACGATCCTGTTCTTCCTGGTGGCAAGCCCCGTCGTCGCGCGGCTGTTCCGCCTCAAGGGAGCGCGCTCCGGCCTGGAGGAGACGACGACCTTCACGAGCACCTATGGCGGCGAGGCGACGATCCGCTGATGGACGGTTTCCTGTACGGCCTGCCGGTCATCGGACTCGTCTTCGAGTTCATCGGGTATCTCATCGCCGTCCTGCCGTTGATCGCCCCGATCATCATGCGAGCCGCGGTGCCGATCGCGTTCGCGGCCCTGTGCGGCGTCATGTGCGAGCGCTCCGGCGTCGTCAACATCGGCATCGAGGGCACGATGCTGGTCGCGGCGTTCGTGGGTTGGGCGGCAGGGATCTACCTCGTGCCGGTCCTCGGCGCCGAAGCCGGACCGATCTTCGGCGCCTCCGCGTCCCTCGTCGTGGCGCTGCTGCTCGCGCTCCTGGCGGGCATGATCGTGTCGTTCGTCCACGCCTGGCTGTCGATATCGGTGAGGGCCGACCAGATCATCAGCGGCACGATCATCAATATCGCCGCATTCGGGGTCACGGGGTACCTGATCACCTTGCTCTCCAAGACCGCCCCGACTGGGGCCGGTCAGTTCAAGACGTGGACCCCGCCAGAGGCGTTGACCGGGCTGCCATTCGTCGGCTGGATCTTCGAGACGCTCCTGCACCAGGGGCCGCTGACGATCTCCCTGCTCGTCATCGTGGTCGCCTTCCAGATCGCGCTCTTCCGGACCCGCTGGGGGTTGCGCAGCCGGGCGGTCGGCGAGCACCCGCGCGCCGCCGAGACGGTCGGCATCGATGTCATCCGGCTCCGCTATCGGAACGTCCTGGTCGGCGGCGTCCTGGCGGCGCTCGGCGGGGCATTCCTGAGCATGGAACTGAACTCGACCTTCCAACAGGACATGACGGCCGGTCGCGGGTTCATCGGCCTGGCCGCCATGATCGTCGGGCGCTGGACGCCGCTCGGGGCGTTTGGCGCCGCCCTGCTGTTCGCCTCGACGGTGGGTATCAGCCAGTCGATCCTCATCGCGCCGCCGCCGGGCCAGCTCGGCGAAATGCTGCTCTCGCTGCCCCCGCAGTTCTTCGACGCGCTGCCGTACCTCGTGACGATCATCATCCTGGCCGGTGTCGTCGGGCGGAGCATTCCGCCTGCCGCCGACGGCCAGCCGTACGAGCGCGAGGCGGCGACCTGACCCGGGAGGAACGCGATCGGGCGGCGGCCTTCCTCGACCTCCAGGAGGGACGCGACCCCGTCCCGCTCCTCGACGACGCAGGCATCGCGCGCGTGCTGCGCGCCACGCGCCGGATCGCGATCATCGGCGCGTCCGCGGATCCCGGCCGGCCATCGTTCGGGGTCTTCCGGTATCTGGTCGCGCAGGGATACGAGTGTGTCCCGGTCAATCCCAACGAGCGCGAGGTCATGGCTGTGCCCGCGTTCGGGACGCTGGCCGAGGCCGTGACGGCCACGGGCCCGTTCGAGCTCGTCGACGTCTTCCGGCGCTCAGAGCTGTGCGTGCCGCACGCGCGGGAGGCGGTGGGGGCAGGGGCACGGTGCTTCTGGCTCCAGCAGGGGGTCGTCAACTGGGAGGCGGCCCGGGTCGCCCACGAGGCGGGACTGGACGTCGTGATGGACCGCTGCACGATGATCGAGGTTCGGCGGCTGGTCGGGCGGTAGACCCTTCGTCGCCGGTGCCCTGGATCGTCGGGCCGCCTCTTTGGAGCCCGTGCGGGTTTCGCCCCGGTGGTCGAGACGGGGGACAGGCCGCCGGCGATCGTGCAACGAACCTTTCGTGACAGATATTCGCCGTACGACTCGTAGGCGGGATCCGAGCCCGAATCGCGACCGCAGCAGTCCTCGTCGAGGGTTCTCTGAGCGTGGAACCTGTCTCGATCCGCGTCGGACTTGACGAATGGCTTGCCTACCAGTCGCCCCAAGGGTAGGTGGCCAAGGTCGGCTTAAGACCCGCGATCGGTGGTGGCCCGCATCGCGGCACCCGTGCCCGCCGTTTCAGCGGATGAGGAACCCGAGGAACACCAGCACCACGCCCGCGATCGCGATTGCGCCACCGATCTGGGCCTGGCGGCGCAGGACGCCCATCGCGACGGAGGCGCCGGTCGTGCCATCGTTCCGAACGCCGCCGCGCCACGATTCGTAGCGAGCCACGTTCGCGTCCTGGGCCTTGAGCTCCTGGTAGCGCGCCCACGGGCGCCGCGCTCGCGTGTACCCGATCGCGATCAGCGCGACACCGCCCAGCCACAACGCGATGTTCAACGGCCCCACCCGCTCAGCCCTCCCTGTCCCGATCCGCATCCAGGCGCTCGCGAACGGCGGCCTGCACCAGCGCGGCGTTGGCCTGGCCGCCCGTCGCCTTCATCACCTGCCCGACGAGGAACCCGACCGCCTGCGCCTTCCCGGCGCGATAGTCCGCGACGGCGGCCGGGTTCGCGGCGAGCACGTCGTCCACGGCCGCGGCGACGGCGACCGTGTCTGAGATCTGGCGGAAGCCGCGGTCGGTGATGATCGCGGCCGTCGGATCCCCGGTCGCGACGTGCGCCTCGAGCACCTCGCGCCCCTGCGCCCGCGAGATCGACCCCGCCGCCACCGCTTCGACGATCGCCCCGAGCTCGGCCGGGGAGACGACCACCGGTGTGCTCGCGGCGTTGCGCAGCCGGAGGTACTCCCCGGTGACCCAGTTCGCGACCGGTTTCGGCTCCAGCGTCGGAACGGCCGCGAGCGTGGCCTCGAACAGCGCCGTCGCGTCGGGGTCGGCGACGAGGACCGCGGCATCGTAGGGCGTCAATCCCATGGCACCGCGATACCGCTCGCGCCGCGCCCCCGGCAACTCCGGCAAGGCCGCGCGCACGTCCGCCAACCAGGCCGCGTCGAGATGCAGCGGCGGCAGGTCCGGCTCCGGGAAGTATCGATAGTCGTCCGAGGTCTCCTTGACCCGCATGTGGTAGGTCGAGCCGCGCTCCTCCGACCAGCCGCGTGTCTCCTGCGGGAGCGGCTCGCCCGCGTCGAGGACGGCCGCCTGGCGCTCGATCTCGAATGCGATCGCTCGCTCCACGGCGCGGAACGAGTTCATGTTCTTGACCTCGACGCGTGTCCCGAACGGCTCCGTCCCGCGCGACCGGAGCGACACGTTCGCCTCGACGCGCAGCTGACCGCGCTCCATGTCCGCATCCGACGCACCGATCGAGCGCAGCAGCAGCTGGAGCTCCTCCGCGTACCGACGGGCCTGCTCGGCCGTGCGGATGTCCGGTTCCGTGACGATCTCCATGAGCGGCGCACCGGACCGGTTGAAGTCGACCAGGCTCACTTTCCGGCCGTCGGCATCGGTGGCATGGACGAGCTTGGCGGTGTCCTCCTCGAGATGGGCTCGGGTGATCGCCACCGTGAACGGGCCGTCCGAGGTGTCGAAGGTCAGCCGCCCAAGCGAGGCGAGCGGCAGGTCGTACTGGCTGATCTGATAGCCCTTGGGCAGGTCCGGGTAGAAGTAGTTCTTGCGGTCCCAGCGGGTCGCGGCGGGAGCGCTCGCGTCGATCGCCGCGCCGGTCATCAGGACGTGCTCGACGGCCCGCCGGTTGATCGCCGGCAGGGCGCCGGGGAGCCCCAGGCAGACCGGGCAGACGTGGGTGTTGGGTGGCGCCCCGTCGTAGTCTGTCGAGCAGCCACAGAACATCTTCGAGGCCGTTCGCAGCTGGCAGTGGACCTCGACCCCGATGACGGCCTCGTAACGCTCGAGCGCTCCCGTCGTTGTCATGACCGAGGGCGGTCCGAGCCGGATCGTGGGTCCATCGCCGTAGTTTCGCATATAGGTCCGCCCGGTCCGCGATGACCCTGCCGCGCGCCCTCCCATGCCGTTCCACCGCCGCCACCGTGCCCGGACCTGGTCATCCGTGCGTGAGAGCGCTCTCTTGACAACGCCTGATACTCTGCTCTACAAGCGTGAGAGCGCTCTCACAGCAGGACGGAGTGACCAGGTGACCCAGCCCGGCGGACGCAGTCGACGCAGCAACGCCACCCTCGAGGAGGTCGCCCACGTGGCGGGCGTTTCACGGGCCACGGTCTCGCGCGTCGTGAATGGCTCACCCCGCGTCAGCCCCGACGTCAGGGTCGATGTCCAGGCCGCGATCGAGCGGCTGGGGTATATCCCCAATCGGGCGGCACGGAGCTTGGTGACCCGCCGCAGCGACTCGATCGCGGTGGTCATCACGGAGCCGACCGGACGGCTGTTCAGCGATCCGTTCTTCCCCCGCCTGCTTCGTGGCATCAGCTCCGAGCTCGCCGCCCGGGACCGCCAGCTCATCCTCCTGATGCCCGACTCCGCGGCCGACGAGGCCCGGACCGCCGACTACCTGACGGCCGGCCACGTCGACGGGGCCCTGCTCGTAAGCCTCCACGGCGACGACCCCCTGCCCGCCCGGCTCACCGCCGCCGGGATCCCCATCGTGCTGGTCGGTCGGCCGCCGAAGGGCGCCAAGGCGAGCTACGTCGACGTCGACAACCGGCAGGGCGCGCAGTCGGCCGTGGCGCACCTCGTCGGTGCCGGCCGGCGTGTCGTGGCCACTATCACCGGGCCGCTCGACATGGCGCCAGGCGTCGACCGCCTCAACGGCTACCGGGACGCCCTCGCCGAGGCTGGGCTCCCCGCCGATCCGACGCTCGAGGCCACCGGCGACTTCACGCAGAACGGTGGGTCCCTCGCGATGGAACGTCTGCTCGCGGCCCGACCCGATCTCGACGCGGTCTTCGCCGCGTCGGACCTCATGGCGGCTGGAGCCCTCGCCGTCCTGGCCGCCGCCGGCCGACGCGTCCCACGCGATGTCGCCGTGGTCGGGTTCGACGACTCGCCGGTCGCGACCTCCACGACGCCCCAGCTGTCCAGCGTCCGCCAACCGATCGAAGAGATGGGCCACGAGATGGCCCGCTTGCTTGTCCATGCCGTAGAGGCCGCGGAGACCGTGCCCCGGCGCGTGATCCTGGCCACCGAGCTGGTACGGCGCGCATCGAGCGCCGGGAGGCCTTCGCCCTGAGCCGGCCGGCGACCGGCGGGCGCCGATGAGCCGTGTGGTTCCGGTGTCCATCCCGTCCAGCCCCATGAGGTGGGAGATCGTTCGATCTCGCAAACTAGGAGGAGACAGCATGAATCGTTCCCGATCCGGACCGCATGTCTGGATGGTCCTGGCCGCCGTCGTCGCCATCGTGGTGGCTGCGTGCGGGGGTACGACCACATCACCATCCACAGGCACCGCGGCGAGTGCGCCGGCCTCCGCCGGAGCCGTTGCCACGGCCGCCCCGTCGCTCGTCGCCGTCACGCCCAAGCCGATCGCGGCCGGCCCCGGCCCGAACGGCGGCAAGGTCGTCCGTTGGTTCATCGGTCTCGGGACCGGTGGTAAGCCCGAGCAGCTAGCGGCCGAGTTCAAGGTCGCCGACGATTTCAACGCGAGCCAGAAGGAGATCTACCTCTCGGTCGAGGTCTACGACAACCGGGTCGCGGCCAACCAGCTCCAGATCGAGATCGCGGCCGGCAACCCGCCCGACATCATCGGCCCCGTCGGAGTCGAGGGCCTCAACATCTTCCGCAACCAGGTCCTCGACCTGACCGAACTCGTCGCATCGTCGAAGTACGACCTGTCCAAGGTCGACCCGAAGCTCGTCGAATTCTGGAAGATGGGCGAAGGCAGCGCGATGATCGGCCTGCCCTTCGCGACGTACCCGTCGTTCCTCTACTACAACAAGAAGCTGTTCGACGAGGCCAAGCTCCCCTACCCGCCGACCAAGGTCGGAGAGCTGTACCAGGGCAAGCCGTGGGACGTGGCCGCGATCCGCGAGATCGGCAAGAAGCTCACCGTCGACTCGAAGGGCAACGACGCCACGAACGCCAACTTCGATGCGGCCAACATCGTCCAGTGGGGCTTCGACTCCCAGTGGGCCGACAACAATCCCGTCGCCGAATCGACCCTCTTCGGCGCGTTCTCCGTGGTCGGCGCCGACGGCGAGACCGCCCAGATCCCCGACCCGCTCAAGGTCGGCCTGCAGTGGTACAGCGACGGCGTCTGGAAGGACCACTTCATCCCGACGTACGCGCAGATCCGCAGCAACCTGCTCGGCCCGGACAACGAGTTCCAGTCGGGCAACCTGGCCATGGCCGAGACGCACAGCTGGTACATGTGCTGCATCAATCCGGCGGCCCCGGCCAAGCCCAGCTTCACCTGGGGCGTCGCCGTGGCGCCGGCCTACAACAACACCACCACCGCCAAGCTCCACGCCGACACGTTCAGCCTGCTCAAGTCGAGCAAGAACCCGAACGAGGCGTTCAAGGCCCTCACGGTCCTCGTCGAGTCGGGTGCGCTACTCGCGAACTACGGCGCATTCCCGGCCGACAAGACCAAGCAGCAGGCGTTCTTCGAGACCGTCAACAAGCAATACCCGAACGTGACGATCGACTGGTCCGTGCCGCAGGCGATGCTGTCCTACGTCGACATCCCCAACCATCAGTCCTACATGCCGAACTACGCCAAGGCGAAGGCGGCCCTGCAGGCGCTTGGGAACGGGTACCGGACCAAGGAGCTCGACATCGCGGCCGAGCTCGAGAAGTTGAAGACGACCCTCCAGGGCATCTTCGACGAGTGACGTAACCTAACTCCAACGGCGTCCCGGACGGGTTCCCCCTCCTGTCCGGGACGCTGACCCCACCCGACCTCGTCCGACCCCACGGAGCCACGATCCGTCATGACCGAGTCGACCAAGGCGCTGCCCGCGACGCCATCCCGACCCGGACCTTCAAGGTTCGTGCTCCGGCCATCGGTCCGTGAGGCGATCTGGGGGTACGTCTTCGTCGGGCCGTGGCTGATCGGCCTGTTGCTGTTCACCGCCGGCCCGATGATCGCGTCGTTCCTGATGTCGTTGACCGATTTCGACCTGCTCCACGCCGACTCGGTGCGGTTCGTCGGCCTCGACAACTACATCCAGATGGCCAACGACCCGCTCGTGGCGACGTCGGTCATCGCGACCTTCAAGTTCGCCCTCATCACAGTTCCGCTGACGATGCTCGCGAGCCTAGGGTTCGCGCTGCTCCTCAACAACCGCCACCTCGTCGGCAAGGGGGCGCTGCGTGCCCTCGTCTACATGCCGATCATGATCCCGCTCGTCGCAGGCACTCTCGTGTGGTCGGGCTTCCTGAACTCGCAAACGGGCTGGCTCAACGACATCATCGGCGCGTTCGGCGTGGAGGGCCCCGACTGGTTCAACAGCGAGGTCTGGATCTACCCTGCTCTGTCGCTCATCGGGCTGTGGGCGATCGGCAACTTCATGCTGATCAACATCGCCGGCCTGCAGGCCGTGCCCACGGAGTTGTACGAGGCGGCGAGGATCGATGGGGCCGGCGCCTGGACCTCGCTCCGGCGGATCACGATCCCGCTGATGTCGCCGATCCTGCTCTACAACCTCGTCATCTGCCTCATCGCGACGTTCCAGTACTTCACGCAGGTGTACACGTTGACGAACGGGCATGGCGACCCGAACAACGCGACCCTGTTCATCAACCTCGAACTGTTCCGTGAGGCGTTCGTCTTCAGCAAGATGGGCTACGGCTCGGCGATCGCCTGGCTCCTCTTCGCGATCGTCCTGGCGCTGACGCTGCTCCTGTTCGCCTTCGCTCGCAAGCGCGTCTACTACGCGGGCGGCGACCAGTGAAGACCAGCGCGGTGACAGCCCAGCGAGCGTTCAGTGAGCGAAGCCCGATCGCGCGGACCTATCGACGGTACCTCGCCAAGGCGTCGGTCACGATGTTCGCCGTCATCCTCGTCAGCGCCTACCTGTTGCCGCTGCTGTACATGGTCAGCACCTCCTTCCAGCAGCCGTCGCAGATCGCGACACCGGGCGCTCCGCCGTGGCCCGCGGCGCCCGAGACCAGCACCTACGAGGGTCAGACGTACCCGATGTACAGCGTCCCGATCGACGGCACGACGCGCGCGCTCATGCTCATCGAGGCCGGGCGGGAATCGAGCGTCTTCGTCGACCCGGCCGACCCGAGTGCGACGAAGATCGTGTGGGAGGGGCGCTGGCGGACGCTCGAACAGTCCTGGCGGTTCTCGCCGCTGGTCGAGAACTTCACCACGGTCTGGGACCAGCTGAACTTCCCGAGATTGCTCCTCAACACGATCGGGATCGCGGTCCTGAGCACCATCGGTGCCGTCGTCTCCTCGGTCCTCGTGGCGTACGGATTCGCGCGCTTCCGGTTCCCCGGGCGCAACGTCTTCTTCATCATCCTGCTGGCCACGATCATCCTGCCGTTCCAGGTGACGCTCCTGCCGACCTACGTCATCTTCACCTGGCTGGGCTGGAACGGGACCTGGCTGCCGCTGATCATCCCGCATTGCTTCGCGAACGCGTTCAACGTCTTCCTGCTGCGCCAGTACTTCATGTCGATCCCGCGGGACCTCGACGAGGCCGCGATGATCGACGGGGCCGGGCCGTTCCGGATCCTGCGCTCGGTCATCGTGCCGCAATCGATCGCGGCGATCACCGCGGTGAGCCTGTTCCACTTCTTCTTCGCCTGGAACGACTTCTTCGTGCCGCTGCTGTACCTCGCCAACAAGCCCGAGTTGCAGCCGCTGTCGATCGGGATCCAGCAATACAACGCGCTCTACGCGAGCCAGCCGACGCTGATCCAGGCGTCCGCCCTGCTCACGATGGTCGTCCCGGTCATCGTGTTCTTCCTGGCCCAGCGCGCGTTCATGCGTGGAGTGGTCATCACCGGCGTCGAGAAATGAGCGCGCCCGTCACCTGGCCGGAGATCCCGACGGTCGCCTGGCGCCGCCCCATCGGGCTCCCCTGCCCCGACGCCGGCCATCCTCGGGTCGAGAGCCCGATGATCGACGACGGCTCGTTCGCCGGCGTCCCGATCGGGGGACTCGGGACGGGCAGCATCGGGCGGACGCATCGCGGCGACTTCGCCCGCTGGCACCTCGAGGTCGGCCGGCATGTCCATGCGCCGGTGGCGGTCGATGGCTTCTCTGTGTTCGTCGGCCGGGCCGCAGGCCCGGACGGACAGGCCAGCGGGCAGGCCACGGTCCTCTCGACCCTGCGCCCCGGGCCCGACGTCCTTCCCGAGTGGGGCTGGACGTTGCCCGTGGGCGCCGGCACGTACCACGCCCTCTTCCCGCGCGCCTGGCAGGCGTTCGAGCCGGACATCCTGGGCGTCCGCCTCGTCGGCGAGCAGCTCACTCCGGTCATCGCCGGCGACCTCGTGTCGAGCGCCCTCCCGGTCGGTGCCTTCGAGTGGTGGGTCGAGAACCCGGGACCCGACCCGGTGACGGTCGGCATCATGCTGTCCTGGGGGGATCCCGTCGCCGATCCCCGGGCGCCCGCCCCGGCAGGCGCGTGGCACGAAACCATCGAAACCCACGATGCCGGCGGGGCGATCCTCCACGCCCCCGCCGGCGCTCCGTCGGGCCTGCGCGGGACGTTCGCCCTGGTGGCGTCCCGCGCGCCCGGCGTGACGATCACGGTCCGCGACCGGTTCGATGCGGTCGGCGATCGCGAGGTCTGGGCCGACTTCGCGGCCGACGGGCGGCTCGACCCGTCCGTGGACCGGCGCCCCAGCGCGGCGGGGGAAGCCATCGGCGCGGCCGTCGCGGCGACCGTCGAGCTGGCACCCGGCGAGCGCCGATCGATCCGCTTCGCCGTCGCGTGGGACATGCCCGTAGTCGAGTTCGGTGCCGGCCGGCGCTGGTGGAAACGCTACACGCGGGGGTGGGGTCGAACCGGCGAGCGCGCGTTCGACCTCGCGTGCCACGCCCTCGAGCGGACGCCCGCCTGGCGCGCGGCGATCGAAGCGTGGCAACGACCCATCCTCGCGGCGGATGACCGTCCGGGCTGGTACAAGTCGGCCCTGTTCAATGAGCTCTATTTCCTCGTCGACGGTGGCAGCTTCTGGGAGGCCGGCGAAGTGGACGGCCCCGACCCGGCGCCCGACGACCCCGGCCGCTTCGCCCTGCTCGAATGCACCGACTACCCGTTCTACGACAGCGTCGACGTGGACTTCTACGCGTCCTTCGCGATCCTGCGCCTCTTCCCGGAACTCGAGGCGCGCGGCATCCGCGACCTGCTCGCGTCGGTCGGCGTCGACGACCCGGAGATCGTGACCATCGAGGCGTCCGGGCTACCGGCGCCGCGCAAGATCGGCGGCACCGTCCCGCACGACGTCGGTGGACCCGACGACGACCCGTTCTACCGGCCCAATCGCTACAAGTTCCAGGACGTCAACGACTGGAAGGACCTCGGGCCCAAGGTCGTGCTCCAGGTCTGGCGCGACGCCGTCGCGGCCGGGGCGGACGGCGATGCGCTCCTCCGCGAGGCGTGGCCGACGGTCGACGCGCTGCTGACCCGCCTCGCCGCGCGCGACCGCGACGGTGACGGCCTACCCGAGCACGACGGCCTCCCCGACCAAACGTACGACACGTGGCCGATGCACGGGCCCTCGGCGTACGGCGGATCGCTCTGGCTGGGAGCGCTCGCCGCGGCCGAGGCGATGGCCGGGCGCCTCGGTGACGTCGCGGCGGCACGCCGGTGGTCGGACTGGTTCGAGCGCGGCCAGGTCGCCTTCGACCGGCGACTGTGGCGCGGCGACCACTATGCCTACGACGACGGCGGCGGTCCGAGCTCGGACAGCATCATGGCCGACCAGCTGGCCGGCCAGTGGTACGCCGACGCGACGGGGTTGGGCGACCTGCTCCCGGCCGACCGGGTCGAAGCCGCGCTGCGGACCATCCATGCGATGAACGTCTGCGTCTTCGCGGGTGGCCGGATGGGCGCGGTCAACGGGATGCGCACGGACGGGACGATCGATGACTCGAGCGAGCAGTCATCGGAGGTCTGGGTGGGGACGACCTACGCGCTGGCGGCGTTCATGATCGGCCGCGGGCTCGTCGAGGAAGGGTGGTCGACGGCCAGCGGCGCGGCCGCCGTCACGTACGAACGCGGCTTGTGGTTCCGAACCCCCGAGGCCTACGACCGCGACGGCAACTTCCGGGCGAGCCTGTATCTGCGACCCCTCGCGATCTGGGCGATCGAGGAGGCCCTGGAGCGGCGCGGACGATCGAGCGTCGCCGGCTGAGCCGGCAGCGCCGGGTGGCGGACCTTACAGCCCGGCCTTGAGGACGAGGATCCGGTCGTACGAGGCCAGCAGCCGGGTTCTCGAGATCGAGCCGGCCTTCGCGGCGTTGAGCAGCGACGCGTAGACGGCCTTGGTCGACGCCTCCGAGCCCGTGAGGAGGATCATGTCGGTCCCGGCACTCGCTGCGCGGACCGCCAGGGTCATCGTGGACAGCCCGCGGGCTCGCGCGGTGCCGTTGAGTGAGTCGGTGATCGTCACGCCGGTGAATCCAAGGTCGCGGCGCAATAGCGTGACGGCGATCGCGTGGGACCATCCGGCCGCGTTGGCCGCGTCGTAGGCAGGGTATGTGGCGTTGGACAACATGATCAGCGGGATGTGGTGCCGGATCGCCGTCCGGTACGGGCGCAGGCCCGGCTCGAGCCGAGTCTTCGACACCCCGATGCTGACCACATGTGCGTCGGTGTTCCGTGTCGCGAACCCGATCCCCGGAAAGTGTTTCATCGTCGGCACGACGCCCGTCGACTCGAGCCCGGACGCGAAAGCGTCGGCCAATGTGGCGGTCTCCACCGCGCTGAACGAGAAGGTTCTACCCTCCCGATACATGAACGAGGCGGTCGTGGCCGGAACGTCCGCGACAGGCGCGAAGTCGACGTCGATGCCGAGACCGCGCAGGGCGGCCCCGGTGTTCGCTCCCTGGGTGCGGGCGACCGACGCGAGTCCGATCCGACCCATCTGCGGCGGTGACAGCGTCGGCGGCGCCCACGGGATCCGCTTGACCGAACCGCCCTCCTGGTCGACGGCGATCAGGAGTGGCGGCTGGCCACCCGCGACCGCGGCGGCCCGGAGCTTCTTCGTGAGCGCGATGAGGGCCGTCTTTGTCGTGATGTTGGAACCGAACAGGACGATCCCCCCGACTTCTCCCCGCCTGATCCGGCCGAGCAGGTCGGCGCTGGGCGTGGTGCCGTCCATCCGGACGACGAGCTTCGAGCCGATGAGCTGCGCGTAGGTCGGACCCGAGGCTGACGTGACCGGTGCGCCGATCCCGGCGGCCAGGAGCATGAGCGCGAGGGCGATGCCGAGGCGCTTCATGAGCGTGCCCATGGCTGCATCTCGATGTCCGCGGGTTGGCTCGCGCCGTTGCATGGAGGGAGCGTCGCGTCGGTGGGTGACAGGGGGTCGGCCACGATCCTCCCGCCGTCCTTGAGGACGAACGCCACGCTCACCGGCGGTTGCGGTGCGGGTCCGCAGTAGTTGCCATCCTGGACGAGCGTCGTGAGCCCGCCGCCGGGGGCGACCGTGATGAGCGCAGAGGCGGGCGGGTTCGTCCCGTCGATGAGGACCAACCCATGACCATCCACGAGCTGCGGTCGCGCCATTGCGCGCACGCCGCACGAGCTCGAGCCTGTGTTGGTCAGCTCGATGTGGGCGATGCGGTGTCCTGCGGCGCCCTCCCACATCGTGATCCGTGCGGAGAGGTCGGCAGATGCGCACGGCCCCATCGGCGTGGCCGTCGGCCGGGCCGACGGCTTGGGTGTCTCGGCAGGCGAGGTGCTAGGCGAGGCACTCTTCGAAGGCGCCGGCGTGGTCCCTGCCGACGGCGCCGGCGACGTGGACGGCGTCGTCACCGCCACGTCAGTGGCGTCGGCTGACGCGGACGGACCGTCTCCGACGCCCCCGTTCGGTCCAGGACGACCGAGCCAGAACCCCGCTGCCAGGAGGGCAACCACGAGCAGGCCCGCGCCAGCCAGCAACCCGGTCGACAGGCCACCTCGGACCACCAGCGGGCGCGGTGGCGCCGCCGGCCGGCGCGCCTGTCCCGCGACCGCGCTCCATTCCTCGAGGATCCGGCTCGCACGCGAACGGTCCATCAGGCACTCTCCAGCTTCGTTCGTGCGCGACTGACCGCCGCGCGGAGCGCCCCGGCCGTCGTCCCCAGGACCCGGCCGGCCTCTTCGTACGTCACGCCATCGACGGCGGTCGTGATCAATGCGGTTCGCTCAAGCGGTGACAGGCGGGCCATGGCGGCAGCGACGTCGAGCCAGCGCGCCTGCACGGCCGTGTCCAACGTGGCCGGTTGCGACGTCGGCAGTAGTCGCCGCCGGAGGGTTCGGAACCGGTCCGTCGCCAAGCGGCGGGTGGTCACGAGCAGCCATGGCAGGACCGGTCGATCCCAGTCCAGACGGGCGCGACCGTTCCACAGGCGCAGGTACGCCTCCTGGGCGAGATCCTCGGCTGCCGCCCAATCGTTCGTCCAGGCGAGGGCGAAGCGGAAGACGTCGGACCAATGCTCGACGTACGCGCGCTCGTAGGCGATCTCGGTCGTTTCGGCGATCGCCACTTGGGTCGTCACACCTACATACACGGCGCCGAGGCGCCAAACGCACGGTCAGGTTCGCGGAACGTGATCCCTGGCCGGATCACCGGCCCTCGGTCAGCCCGTCGAAACCGTATCGGCGCGGGCCCGCTCCACGAAGCGGCCGATCCGTCGCAGCGCTTCCTCGAGCCGCTCGTACGAGGTCGCGTAGCACATCCTGACGTGACCGGCGCCCGACGGGCCGAAGGCGCTGCCGGGCACGACCGCGACGTGCTCGTCGGACAGGAGACGCTCGGTGAACTCGTCATCGCTGAGACCGGTCGAGCCGATCCGGGGGAAGGCGTAGAAGGCACCGCGCGGCTCGAACGTCTCGAGCCCCAGGGCATTGAGCCCGTCGACGATGAGTCGCCGCCGTCGATCGTACTCGGCGCGCATCCGCTCGACCTCAGCCTCGCCCTCGACGATGGCGACGAGCGCCGCGTCCTGGGCCGTCGTCGGTGCCGACATGATCGCGTACTGGTGGACCTTCAACATGCCCTCGAGGATCCCGGCCGGCGCCGCCACGTACCCGACCCGCCAGCCGGTCATCGCGTACGCCTTGGAGAACCCGCCCATCAGGATCGTCCGCTCGTGCATCCCCTCCAGCGCGCTCATCGGCCGGTGGCGGTACGTCCCGTAGGCGAGGCGGTCGTAGATCTCGTCGCTGTACACGAGCAGGTCGTGCCGGACCGCCATGTCGGCCAGGGCCTCGGCGACGGCATCCGGGAGGACGGCCCCGGTCGGGTTGCACGGGTAGCCCAGGAAGAGCGCCTTGGTCCGTGGCGTGATCGCGGCCTCGACGGCCGCCGGGTCGAGCGCGAAGTCGTCCTCGAACCGGGTCGCGACGTGGCGCACGACACCGCCCGCGAAGACGATGGCCGGGACGTACGCGACATACGACGGTTCGTGGAGGATGACCTCGTCGCCGGGGTCGCACGTCGCGCGAAGGGCGAGATCGACCGCCTCGGACGCCCCGACCGTGATCATCAGCTCGGTCGCGGGGTCGTAGCGGACCCCGTACCGGCCTTCGAGGTGGCGAGACAGCGCACGTCGCAGCTCGAACGTCCCGAAGTTGCTCGTGTAGTGCGTCCGACCCTCTCGGAGGCTCTCGACCCCCGCCTCGACGATGATCCGCGGCGTGTCGAAGTCGGGTTCCCCCACCCCGAGGCTGATGACGTCGTCCATGGTCGCCGCGATATCGAAGAAGCGTCGGATCCCCGACGGCGGCACGGCGCGGACGCGCTCCGCCAGGACACGGTCGGACAAGGGGACGCGGGAGCTCGTGTCGGTCGCCATCGCCGGCAAGCCTACGGCATCGGCGCCCCGAGAGGACGACCCGGGATCGCCCCTGCTGGGCCGATGGTCGGGTCTCGGCCGACCTGAGCGTGGCTGTCGCGACCGATGCTGTTCCCACAAGCACAGCTTGGTCTATCGCGATATCAAGGGACGTTTCGGGGCCGGGTCGATCGGCTCCTGGCGTGACCCACGCTCGCTGGGTGCCGAAAAACGAGCGGAAGCGGCAAACGGCGCGGTCGTATGCCCGGCCTGACCCGAATATGGCGCTGCCAGCAGCATCCGCGGCCGGATGCCGCCGGCCAGGCCGTCCGCCGACGCCCGAGCTCGGCCGCGGTCAAACTCCCGCTCGTCGAGCAGCTCGACGCCGACTGAGCCCTCAGTCCGGGGCGGCTCCGACGAGCGCGGCCATCCGCCTGATGGGCGTCGGCGTCGCGGGGTCGGCGGCCGCAGGCAGATCCGTCGGTTCGAGCGCCCGCCACTCCGCGCCTGCCGTGATCGCCTCGTACCCCCGGGCCAGGCCGAACAGCGCCGCCTCGGTCCACGGGGCGCCGATGAGCTGGAGCCCGACGGGCAAGCCCTCCGACAGGCCGCAGGGGATCGACACGCCGGGCAGCCCGGCCATATTGACCGGCAGCGTGCAGGCGTCCGACAGGTACATCGCCACTGGATCGGCAAGCCGGTCGCCGAACCGGAACGCGACGGTCGGCGATGTCGGCGCCACCAGGGCGTCGAAGCCCTGCGCCCACAACGTGTCGAAATCGCCCTTGATCAGCGTCCGGACCTTCTGCGCCTTGAGGTAGTACGCGTCGTAGTAGCCGGCCGACAGCGCGTAGGTCCCGAGCATGATCCGGCGCTTGACCTCGGCACCGAAACCGCGGCCGCGCGTCGCGAGGTAGTTCGCCAGGACGTCCCCGTCGCCGAGGCGCGGCCCGTAGCGGATCCCGTCGTAGCGCGCCAGGTTCGCGGACGCCTCGGCGGGCGCAACGATGTAGTAGGTCGCGAGGCCGTACTCCGTGTGCGGCAGGCTCACGTCCTCGACGATGGCCCCGGCGGCCTCGAGTGCGGCGACCGCTTCCCGGATGCGCGCTTCGACGCCGGGTTCCATCCCGGCCACGAAGTACTCGCGGGGCAGGCCCAGGCGCACCCCCCGGAGCCCCGCCGCGGCCTCGTCGTCGCCCGAGGGGAGCGCGGTGAGCGTCGCCGAGACGGGTTCCGGCGACGATGTGGAGTCGCGATCGTCGCGGCCGGCCACGGCGTGGAGGAGCGCCGCGGCGTCGCGGGCGTCGCGGGCGAATGGCCCGATCTGGTCGAGCGAGCTCGCGAACGCCACGATCCCGTAGCGGCTGACGCGCCCGTACGTCGGCTTCATCCCGACGATCCCGCACAGCGCTGCGGGCTGGCGGATCGAACCGCCCGTGTCCGTGCCGATCGACACCGGGGCGTGGTACGCCGCCACCGCGGCCGCCGACCCGCCGCTGCTCCCGCCCGGCACCCGATCGAGCGCCCACGGGTTCGCCGTCGGGCCATATGCCGAGTGCTCGGTGGAGGAGCCCATCGCGAACTCGTCCATGTTCGTCTTGCCGAGGATGACCGCGCCGGCCTCGCGCAGACGCTCGGTGATGTGCGCGTCGTACGGGGCGCGGTAGCCCTCGAGGATCCGCGACCCGGCCGTGCACTGGCCGCCCGCCACCGACACGAGGTCCTTCAGCGCGACCGGGATCCCAAGCAGCGGGCGAAGCCGGTCGAGGGCGTGGTCGGGGTCGATGCGGGCTGCCGCCAGGCGGGCGTCGGCGGCGTCCGCTTCGGCGAGGGCCCGTTCGCGGTCGATCGTCAGCCAGGCATTGAGCGCCCGGTTGTCGCGCTCGGCCGCGGAGAGGTGCGCCTCGGTCAGTTCGCGCGACGAGACGTCACCCTCTCGGAGCAGCCCGGCCATCTCGTGGGCAAGGAGTCGCGTCGGGTCGGTCATGCCTCGGCCACGGATCGCTCAGCGTTCGTCGAGGATGGCGGGGACGACGATGAAATCCCCGTCGCGCGCCGGCGCATTGGCAAGCACCGCCTCGACCGGCAGCGACGGCCGGACGACGTCCTCGCGCAGGATGTTCTCGAGCTCGATGGTCTGCGCGGTGGGAGGGATGTCGTCGGTCGGCAACTCGGCGAGGATCGCGTACTGGTCGAGGATGTGGTTGAGCTCGCCCTCGAGGCGGGTCAGCTCGGCGTCGGTCAACCCGAGGCGCGCCAGGTGAGCGACGTGTTCGACGTCGGATCGGGACAGCGTGGCCATGCGCCCGATGATAGCCCACGAGGCGGGTACGATCGGTCGATGCAGCTGCCGGCGATCCGCCCGATGACACCGGCCGACGTCGAGCCCGTGGCTGCCGCCTTCCTGCGCGAGGACTGGGGTGACCGCCGCGTCAACCTCGAGTTCGTCACGCGCCACGATGAGGCTCGCCCGTTCGTGGCAGAGACCGACGGCACGATCGTCGGGACCGGGGTCGCGAGTCTCCACGGCTCGGTCGGATGGATCGGGACGATCTGGGTGGAACCGGCATGGCGTCGGCGGGGCGTCGGCCTGGAGCTGACGCGCGCGACCATCGACGCCGCGGAGTCGGCGGGCTGCCGGACGCTCCTCCTCGTGGCGACAGACGCCGGGCGCCCGATGTACGAGCGGCTCGGCTTCGAGGTGCAGACCGAGTACCGGATCATGGAGGCACCGCCAGTCGAGCACGGCGAGGCCGATGGGCGGATCAGGCCATTTCGGGCGGGAGACTTGCCCGCGATCGAGGCGCTGGACGCGGCGGCGACCGGCGAGGACCGGGCGCATCTGCTCCGGGCGTTCGCGTCCGCGGAGTCGGCGCGTGTCCTGGAGCACGACGATGGGTCGCTGGGCGGCTTCGTCGTGCGGGCACCGTGGGGCGGAGGCGCCACCGTCGCACCGCGAGTCGACGACGCAACGGCGATCCTGGATGCCCGACGTCTCGCGAGCGAGGCCGGCCGGCGGGTCCGTGCCGGCGTCCTCGCGGACAACGAGGCGGGGCTCGAGGTCCTCGGCGCGACCGGCTGGACGGAAGCCTGGCGTGCGCCAAGGCTCATCCGCGGCGATGGACTCCGGTGGCAGCCCGGGGCGCTGTGGGGCCAGTTCAACTTCGCGATGGGCTGAGACCGCCGCCCCGGACAGACGAATGGGCCGGCCCCCAGGCCGGCCCATTCTCGGAAGATCGAGGAGCGCCTTCAGGCGTCTCGGCTACGGAAGCTCGCCGCGCGTGATCTCGCCCGGCGCCGCCTTCTGCGGAACCTGCAGCGCGCCGTTTGGATAGCGTTCGCCCGCCGCGTGCGTCGCCTGCGGAACCTGCTGCACGCCGCTTGCCTCGCTCTCGTCACGACGGAACTGGATCGCGGGCGCCTGCACCAGCGGATCCACATACGTGCCGCTCACGGCACGCTCGTCGGCGCGGAACTGGATCGCCGGCGCCTGCACGAGCGGATCCTTCTGGGTGCCGACCTGGCTCGAGCTCTGCCCTGAGGACCAGTTCGCCGCGACGATCGCCATGGAGATGACGGCCACCATGACCGCCGCGATGACGAGAGCCGGGCCAAGCAGCCCTGTGCGCCCGCTTGCTCCAGCCAGCTTCGGTTGCGTCTGGGTGAGTGCCATTGCCGGTTCCTCCTGCTCGGTACCTCGAGGTTGAGGTCCATGACGTCACGCTACGGGCGTCGCATGCCCGTGGACATCGAGAGGTCACCCATCTGCGGGCCGCGCGACCCTTCATTTCTGGCCAACTGAGGCGCGAGCGACCTTTAGGAGGAGTTCGGACGTTTAGGCCGGGGGTTCCCCGGAACCGGCGAGGTCGGGGTTCCTCGGCGTGCGTGTCAGGCAGCCGCGCTCCGGATGGTTCGGATCGAGCGCCATGAACTCCCGCGGTCGCGCGTCGAGGATGACCGCCGGCAGGCTGACGGCCCGACGGCTTCCCTCGATGGCGAACGGACCCTCGAGCATGACGATCTCCCTGCCGGCCACGTCGAATACGGTCTCGGTCGTCGTGCTCTTGTTGGCGACATGCGACACACCACCGAGCTCCGACCACGCGAGACGCTCCGCGCCTCCCTTCGCCGTCCACCACCCGAGCCCGTCGGCCGAGACAGTGAGCATCGTGCGAGGGTAGTAGAGGGCGCGGAACGGGCCTCGATCCCCGATGAGCAGCACGGTCGTGAATCCGATCAGGAGCGGTCCGAACCAGACCAGCGCCCCGACGTTCGAGAGGGTGCCGCCCAGGATCGTCCACGAGCCGGTGCGCCACCAGTACGCGATGAAACCGGCGCACGTGAACGCGAGCGCGGCCGCCGCAAGCAGACCGAATCGGCCATTTGGCGCCGCCTGCTTCTGGCGAAGGCGCAGCACGGTCGGTCGGCCGCCGAAGGTCATCGGACGCTTCGGTCAGCGATCCTCACCGGCCAACAGCCGGCGGAAGTCGTCCTCATCGAGGATCGCGACGCCCAGCTCCTGGGCCCTGGCCAGCTTCGAGCCGGCATTCTCGCCGGCGACGAGGTAGTCGGTCTTCTTCGAGACCGAGCCGGCCGGTTTGCCGCCCGCCGCCCGGATCGCCTCCTCGGCCTCCGGCCGGCTGAACCCCTCGAGCGTACCGGTCACCACGAGCGTCTTGCCCTCGAGCGGCCCGGCGCTCGCCTCGCCGGCCGGCCGGACGGTCGGCCGCTCCGGCACGATGCCAACGTCGACGAGCTCGCGCAGGACGTCCCGTGTCGCGTCGTCGGCAAACCATCGACCCAGCGCCGCGGCGACCGTCGGTCCGATCCCGGCGACTTCGGTGAAGCGGTCCGGCTCATCGGTGCCGATCCGGCGAAGCTCGGTCTCCACGGCCGCGAACCACGGATCGGGGACGACGTCGCCGTCGGGCGGAGGGTAGTCGTCGGGGCGAACGCGCTCCGCTAGCCAGCCCGCGAGGTCGATGGCGGTCTGCTCGCCGACCTGCGGCATCCCGAGGCCGTTGAGCACGCGCGCCAGCGGCCGCCCGACCCGTGCCCGCGCGATGCGGCCGAACAGGTTCTCGGCGCTCTTGCGCGCGAACCGCTCGAGGGATTCAAGCTGCTGGACGGTGAGACGGAAGAAATCGGCTCGCGAGTGGACCATCCCGCGCTCGAGGAGCTGCGTTAGGACGACCCATCCGACGCCCTCGATATCCATCCCGCCACGCCCGACGAAATGCCCGAACTCCTGCGCCAACCGCGCGGGACAGCGAGTGTTCGGGCAGTAGACGCGAACGGCGCCTTCGTCCTGGACGACCGGCGTCCCGCACACCGGGCAGGTCTCCGGCATCGCGAATTCGCGCTCTGCGCCCGTCCGCCGCTCGGTGATCGGGCGGACGACCTCCGGGATGACGTCGCCGGCCTTCTGGAGGACGACCCAGTCGCCGATCCGGATGTCCTTGCGCCGGACCTCGTCGAGGTTGTGGAGCGTCGCGCGCGCGACGGTCGAGCCCGCCACCTTCGTCGGGGTGAGGTGGGCGACAGGCGTGAGCGTCCCGGTCCGGCCGACATACGGGACGATGTCCTCGAGGAAGGCCTCGACCTGCTCCGGCGGGAACTTGAACGCGATCGCCCAGCGCGGCGCCCGGCTGACCATCCCGAGACGCGCCTGCTGGTCCACCCGGTCGACCTTCACGACGACGCCGTCGGTCTCGTACGGAAGGGCGTGACGGGCCTCGCGCCAGCGTTCCGTGAACGCGATGACCCCCTCGATGTCGAGATCCGACTCGTGGTCCGGGTTGACCGGGAAGCCAAGGGTGGTCAGCCGCCCAAGGGCGGCGGTCTGCGTCGCTACGGTGTCGCCGTCCTCGACCAGCTGATAGAACCAGGCCGACAGCTTGCGTCCGGCCGTCACGGCGGGATCGATCTGGCGAAGCGAGCCTGCGCCGCTGTTGCGCGGGTTGGCGTAGAGCTGGAGCCCGGCCTCCTCGCGCTCCTCGTTGATGCGCTTGAACTCGGCCTTCGGCATGAAGACCTCGCCGCGCGCCTCGAGCGTGGCGGGTTCGGTGAGCCGCGCCGGGATGACCGCGATCGTCCGCAGGTTGGCCGTGACGTCCTCGCCGGTCGTCCCATCTCCGCGGGTCGCGCCCTGGACGAAGCGACCGCGCTCGTAGCGCAGGCTGATCGCGAGGCCGTCGATCTTGAGCTCCGCGACGTAGCGAAGATCGGTCGCGGGCTCGGGTGCGGCTGACAGGCCGAGACCTCGGCGCACCCGCGCATCGAACGCCCGGAGCTCGTCGTGGCTGAACGCGTTGGCCAGCGACAGCATCGGGCGAGCGTGGCGAACCTCGTCAAAGGTGCCGGTCGGCGCGCCACCGACCCGCTGCGTCGGCGAATCCGACGTGGTCAGCTCGGGATGGGCCGTCTCCAGCGCGACGAGCTCGCGGAACAGTGCGTCGTACTCGGCATCGCTGATCTCGGGGGCGTCCTGGACGTGGTAGAGCTCGTTGGCGCGGTCGATCGCGGTCGCCAGTTCCGTGTGGCGCGCCGCCGCTGCCTCGATGTCGAGTCTCGATGCGGCGTCGACGAGCGCGGGGTCGACCGGTGGGAGCTGGACAGCCATGAGTGCGAGGGTACCGAACGCACCGGCCCCGCGCATCCTCGGGTGCGCGCTCCACGATGCTAGGCGGCGACGTACTCCGAGAGGTCGACGACGAGTCGGCGCTGGTGGGGGATGACGGCCGCACTGATGCGACCGAACAGCGAAGTCGGCGCCTGCGCCGCTGAGCAGACCAGCCAAAGGCGGCCGTCGTCGTCCTCGATCGTGGTCGGTGCGCCGCAGACCGGACAGAACGGATCGATGTCAAGCGCTCGCTCGATCAAGTCGAGCATGCGGGCGTTGTCGAACATGGGAACCTCAGGGTGTGTCAGGGAGGGGTGCCGGCGGGCCGTGGCCTCATCCCGGTGCCTCCACCCTGCCCCGGACGGTGCTCGCAGTCGATCACGGCACGGTGTCGACGGGGTCGCAGTTGAGGGTCGGCGCGTCAGATCGCGGGCGGTCCCGTCAGGGCACCCGCGTGTCCGGGACGAGGTGATCCGCCCGCACCTGAGCTGGTGTCGGCGCCCCGAGCAGCGCCAGGGTGAGCTCGAATTCCTTGCGCAGGATCGCGAGCGCTCGCTCGACCCCGACCTGGCCGCCGGCCGCCAGGGCCCACAGGATCGGCTTGCCGACGAGGACGCCTCGTGCACCGAGCGCGAGCGCGATGGCGATGTCGAGGCCACGCCGGACACCGCCATCGACCCAGACGTCGGCGCGGCCGTCGACCGACGCAACGACCTCGGCGAGCACGTCGACGGTCGCCGGCAGCCGATCGAGCTGCCGTGCCCCGTGGTTGCTGACGACGAGCCCGTCGACCCCGTGCTCGACGGCGAGGGATGCGTCCTCGGCGGTCATGATCCCCTTGACCACGAGCGGGAGCGTCGACCAGCTGCGGATCGACGCCAGGTCGTCCCACGTCATCCCCTTCCACACCGACGCCACGTCCTGCGCGACGCCACCCTGGAGGACCGCGCGGTGCGACGGCCGGACGGCCCCGAAGTTGCCGAGCGTCGGCATCTCGAAGCCGGACCGCATGTCACGCTCGCGATAACCGAGGACAGGCAGGTCCACGGTCACGACGATGGCCCGGTAGCCCGCCGCGACCGCACGCTCGACCAATGATCTCGATCGACCGAAGTCCTTCTGGACGTACAGCTGGAACCAGCGGGTGGCGTCCGGTGCAGCGGCCGCGATCTCTTCGATCGACCGCGTCGCCATGGTCGACGCCGTGAACGGCACGCCCGCCGACGCGGCGGCGCGCGCGGTCGCGAGTTCGCCGTCCGGGTGCGCGATGCCGTGGACGGACATCGGCGCGATCGCGACGGGGATGGCCGCGGGCGCTCCGTGGAACGTCGTCGACGGGTCCACCCCGGAGACGTCGACGAGGACACGAGGCCGAAAGCGGCGGCGCAGCCACCCCGCCTCGTTCTCGCGCAGCGTGACCTCGTCCCACGAACCGCCTGCGACGTAGTCGTACGCCGCCGGATCCATCGTCTCCCGAGCCAGGGGTTCGAACTCGGCGAGGCGGACGATCTGCTCGAGGTCGGCCGTCACGCTCACCCGGTGATCTCGAGGTTGGCCAGGCTCACGAGCATCGTCTTGCGCCCGACCGATGCGTCCTTGAACGCGACCGTCACCTCCTCGTCGCTTCGGGTGAGCTTGCTCGTCACGACGATCCCGTCACCCCAGCGGGCGTGGTGGACGCGATCGCCGTCGCGGAATTGGCGCTCACCGGGGATGATCGGGCGGGCGGGCTTGGCGGCGCCGGGCGTTCCGGTGACCGCTGTCGTGGCGGTCCCGCCACCCGCAGCGTCCAGGTCGTCGTCCCAGGCGCGGACCGGTCGGCGCAGCGACCCGGACGGCGCACCCTCCGCGTACGCCTCGCGCTTCGCGGTCAGGTCACGGCCGGGCCGGAACGGCTCCCCGGCCGCGGGAGCGCCCGGCCGACCACTCCCCTGCCGGAACGCCCCGCCGCTTCCCCCACCGCGGACGGGCGTCCCGAACCGGCTCGTCCGGCGTGCCCCGAACACGAGGTCGAGGTCGAGGTCCCGGTCGTCGGCGCCGCCGAGCTGCGGTCCCACCATCAGCTCGGCCGGGATCTCGAGCAGGAACCGGGACGGCACCGTCGCCTGGCCCATCCCCCAGGTCGCGCGGCGCCAGGCGTGCGAGAGGTAGAGCCGTCGCTTGGCGCGAGTGATGCCGACGTAGGCGAGTCGACGCTCCTCCTCGAGCTCCTTCTCGTCGTCGAGCGCCCGACTGTGCGGGAAGAGGCCCTCCTCGAGCCCCGCGATGAAGACGACCGGGAACTCGAGGCCCTTGGCGGCGTGGAGCGTGATGAGGGTGACCGCATCGGCGTCGCCCTCGTAGGAATCCTGGTCTGCGACGAGGGCCGTCTCCTCGAGCAATCGGTCGAGGGCGTCGTCGGGGGCGAGGTCGTCGTAGCGCGTCGTGACCGAGCGCAGCTCGAGGAGGTTCGCCCAGCGCTCCTCACCGTCCTCGGAGCCGTCGGCGAGCATCGCACGGTAGCCGGAGGCTTCGAGCGCTTCGTCGAGGAGCTCGGGAAGAGGGACCACACCGACCCGTGCCCGGAGTCGCTTCACGAGGATCGCGAAGTCGGTCAGGGCGTTCCGGGTCCTCGGCGCGAGGCCGGGGAGCTCGCCGTTGACCGCCGCCTCGATGGCGCCCCACGTCGTGCCATCCTCTCGTGCCGCCGCAAGGCGCAGGATTTCGATCGTCTTGTCGCCGATGCCGCGCGCCGGGACGTTGATGACCCGCTCGAAGCTGACGCTGTCCGTATCCGAGCGCAGGATTCGGAGGTAGGCCAGGGCATCCTTGACCTCGCGCCGGGAGTAGAACCGCGTCCCACCAACCAGCTGGTAACGGATCCCGTAGCGCAGGAACGATTCCTCGATGGCGCGGGACTGGGCGTTCATCCGGTACATGACCGCGATCTCGCGCGCTCGGAATCGCGCGTCGTCTTCATCCGCGCGTCGCGTCAGGGCGGTGTTCCGGCCGCCAACCAGGCCTTCCACTTGGCGGGCGACCCACTCGGCCTCCTCCTCCTCGTTGTAGGCCTCGAACCGCTGGATCAGGACGCCGCCGGCGTTGTCGGTCCACAGCTTCTTGTCCTTGCGCGCGACGTTGCGCGAGACGACCGCGTGCGCCGCATCGAGGATGAGCTGGGTCGAGCGGTAGTTCTGCTCGAGCTTGACGACCGCGGTGTCCGGCCAATCGCGCTCGAAATCGAGGATGTTGCGCAGGTCCGCACCCCGCCACGAGTAGATCGACTGGTCGTCGTCGCCGACGACGCACAGGTTGTGGTGCCGCGCGGCCAGGGCCTTGACCCACAGGTACTGCGCCCGGTTGGTGTCCTGGTATTCGTCGACATGGAGGTAGCGCCAGCGCTCCTGGTACTTGGCCAGCACGTCGGGCGCCTCGTCGAAGAGCCGCACGGCCTCGAGCAGGAGGTCGTCGAAATCGAGCGCGTTCGACTTGCGCAGGCGCTCCTGGTAGCGGGTCGCCAGTCGGGCGATCGTCCGTTCGCGGTGGTTCGCGGCGTTGGCTGCGAGGAAGGTCGGGTCGAGCATCTCGTTCTTCGCCCGACTGATGGCGCCGAGGACCGCGCCCGGCCGGAACTCACCGGTGAGGGGCATGTCTTCCTCGCGCAGGATCTGTTTCATCAGCGACGCCTGGTCGTCCGTGTCGTATATGACGAACCGGCGGCCGATCCCGATGGCCTCGCCGTCGGCGCGCAGGACGCGGGCGCACAGCGAATGGAACGTGCCGGCGACGACGTCCCGCCCACCCTCGCCGACGAGGCTGATGATCCGCTCGCGGAGCTCGGCGGCGGCCCGGTTCGTGAAGGTGACCGCGAGGATCCGCCAGGGCGGGACGTCCTTGATGCCCACGAGGTAGGCGATCCGGTGGGCCAGCACCCGCGTCTTGCCCGAGCCGGCCCCGGCGAGGATGAGCAGCGGCCCGTCCGTGGTCGTCACCGCGCGCGCCTGCTCCGGGTTGAGCGCGCGGACGATCTGCTCCTCGCGGGCCCGGATCGCCGCCGCCCGCGCGGCGGGGTCCGGCGGAGGGACGCGGGCGGCCGGATCCTCGCCGACGGGCCCGTCGCGCATCCACACCGGCTCGTCGGGGGTGGCCGAGGCCGTCTCGGAGAGGTCGGTGAACACCGTCCCGGCGGCTGCCGTCGCGTCGTCCGCGGCCGCGTTTAGCGTGGGGTCGCCGGTCCGCCGACGTCGCGTGGGACTCACCCGCTCATTGTAGGTCGGCCGGCTAACCCGGCCATTCGTCATCGCCCGGTCCCGGGACCGGGTTTCGCGATCAGGAGGCCGGCTTGACCTTGTCAGCCGGTGGCGCCGAGATCGACACGGGCTCGTCCCACTTGGAGGTCGTGAGTTCCGCCGCGATCGTGTTGCCGTCCGCCATCGTCAGTACCGCGGTCACGCCGGCGAGGTGGTAAGGCAGGTCCTTCTCGACGTGGACGGTGAGCTTGAGGCTGGCACCCTGGAGGTCGATCGGCAATCCGAGCGTGGCCGAGGCTCCGCCGATGCCGAGATCCTCGGCGGTCAGGTCCGCGGTCACCGTGTAGCACTGCTCCGAGCCGCACGCGGCGTCGTCGCCCTTGACCAGCTCGACGCCCTCCTTCTGGAGCAGGTCGCCGAGGCCGTCGATCACTCGGCCCGCGTCGCTCGGATCGTCCACCGATCCGGACGCGGCTGATTCCTGGTAGAGCGGCCCGGTCAACGTCGTCCGGACGTAGGACTTGCCATCGACCGCGATGACCTCTCCGGAGAAGTTGAGGAGTGCTGGGATCGCGAACGTCGCCCTGGCGGCGGGCGCCTCGAAGTCGATGTCGGCCGAGACGGTCGTTCCCGTAACGTCGACGGAGGTTCCGGGGCCGGTGCCGGTGCCGGTGCCCGGCAGGACGATCTTCGCCTTGCCATCGATGTCGATCTCGACGTGGACGCTCTTGGCGGCCTCGGTCGACTTGAGCGCGGCGGTGATGATCGCGTCCGGGTCGGTCAGGGCCGGGCCGGCGGTGGTTGTCGTGCCGCCACAGGCAGTGACGAGCATGGCGACGCCCGCGGCGAGCGCCAGGACGGCGGGGAGTCGGCGGATCATGAGGCTCCTTGGGTGTCGGCTCGGGTCGGCCGTCCCTACGACGGCCCTGACAAGGGTCGGGTGACCGCGCAACCCTGTCAAACGGTCGAGCCGACCGGTAGAGTCACGGCGAGATGACCGACTTCACCCTGCGCCCCATGGAACCGACGGACGGCCCGGCGATCGACGCCTTGATGCGTGAGGAGGCGCAGACGACGAGGGTCAGCATGACGACCCACTACAGCCATGACATCTATCAGGCGTTCCTGGCGCAGCACCCCACGCTGTTCGGCGTCGTCGCCGTGGCCCCTGGCGTCGCCGGGATCATCGGCATGGCGACTGCGTTCGTCGACGAGGTCATGATCGGCGGTCAGACCTTCCAGTGCGCTCACCTCGAGAACCTGAAGGTCCGCCACGATGCCCGACGACAGGGGCTCGGGGCTCGGCTGGCCGCCTGGCGGATCGAGGAGGCGGAGCGGCGTTCTGGTGGCGATGTCGTCATCGCGGCCGGTGTCGAGGGGAGCAACGTGGCGTCGCTCGCCACGGCGAGCCGGTGGTCCACACAGGTGCTCGGCCCGGTGCGGATCGTCATCGCCCGCGCGACATCGAAGGCGCCGTCGTCACGCGGGCTCGAGATCCGCCCGCTGGTCGAAGCCGATATCGGCTCGGTCGTGGAGGCGCTCGAGACGTTCTATAGCGGGTACGACTTCGTCCCGCGCCATACGCCCGCAGGGTTCGCCGGGGCGCTCGCCCCGACCCGACTCGGGGGGCCGATCCGCCAGTACCGGGTTGCGGTCGGGTCCGACGGCACGCTCGTCGCCGGCGCCTCGGTCACGGAACGGTTCAAGCTCATGACCGACCACATCGACTCGATGCCCTGGCCGCTCGCGCTGGTCGGGCGACTGTCCGGGATCGTCCCGCCCGACCGGATCATCCGCTCGATCGAGGTGGGTCTCGCGTGGCATGCGCCGGGTCGGGTCGATGCCCTTCGTGGCCTGTGGGACGCCATCCGCTACGAATGGCGCGACCGCGCGACCAACGTGGTCGGTCTGGCGGACCCGCGTGGGACGCTCCTGGAGGCGTTCCACGTCGGCCGCACGCTCGTGCCCCGCGTCGAACTCATGGCCCCGGTCCGGAGCCCCGTCCGCCTCGATGAGCGTCGACTCCTCTACATGTGGCGGTAGCCGTCGTCGGCGGTCCCGCACTCGAAGGCCGGCCGATACCGTGCGGTGCGGCGCCCTGTTGCGCGTTCCGGCCCTACCCTCCCGAACAGCCGGGCGGTGTCGCGTCGCCGAAGTACGGGCGTAGCGTCTCCGGCGGGATGGTCAACTCGGCGAGGGGACCGGAACAGATGGTCGCCAAGAGCTCATCCAATGACTCGGTGGACTGATCAGCCCGTAGCGCCTCGAGAAGGTGGAGATCAAGCAGGTAGCCGGCGCCGTTCACATACGGCACGGCGAGCCGGTCGATCCCCTGCAGGATCACCGTCTCCGCGACTCCGACCCCGAGGTCGACGAGAAGTCGGGGTGTGCCCGCGATCGACCAGACCTCGGTTCGCCCGTCCTCGAACAACATGAGGGCCAGGCTCGAATCGTCACTGAACGTCACCCGGAAGATCCCTGCCGACAGTTCAACGTACGACCCGCGCGCGAGGTCCACGATCCCGGATGGTGCACTGGGTGCACCATTGATCCTGGGCGAGAATCGCACCACGCCGATATGTCCGTCAGGCGGATACTCAACCAGGTCAGGCCCCACGGGTAGCGTTGCGACGACGGTCCCCGAGATCCCGTCGAGGATCTCGGTCGAAGGAGGCGTCCCGTGGTGAACCACGAGGTATGTGGCCGTCGACGGGCCGATGAAGATGTCCCCCGAGCGACCCGAGGACCACAGCCGCTCTGGATGCTCGAAGCTCCGTACCTCACGCAATGTTTCCCCGAATGTCACGAAGATGACGTATGGGAGCGGCCCCTTCCCGAAGGTGATGGCCGTCAACGGGACAGTGTCTGCCGCCGAGCTCAGGCCTACCGCGTCTCCGGTATCTGCCCGGCGCATCTCGACCCGATCGCCGAGTGAGAGGACGACATATCGTGCGTCCGGATCCGGACTGAACTCGACAGTCCGAGTCAAGTCCGAGTCGGGAGCCACGATCCGTGCGCCGAGATCACGGATCAGTGCTCCGTCGGCCACGCGACGAAGTTCGGCCGCATGGTCGATATAGGAGATGACGACTGTGTCGGTGACACGAGGGCGGAACACGGCCATTTCCACCGAGCCCGGCAATGACGCGACGAGCGACCCGTCGACCCGGCGGATCTGGCCCCTCCCGTCGTCCGCGGTCGGCACGATCGTCACTGACCCGTCGGGACTGTCGAAGCGGGTCGTACGGCCCGCGCCCATGGGGATCGGGCGGCCGTCCGCGGTCCACCGATCCATGGGCGGATCACCTGCGACCGTCGACAGTGTCTTGGACGGCGGGGGACCGAACATCACCACTGGTGGGTTTCCCGTGTTGTTGCCGTGACCGAAGTTCATTCCAGCGGCTGCCGCCAGCTCTGGGAGCTGGGTCACGAGGCCGCCGTCGCTCGTCCGGCGGAGCTCGGGTGGTCGGTTGGCGGTGGACGGATACACGATGACGACGAATGCGGCGTCCTCGCTGAAGATCGCCGTCGAGGCCGGGGCCTGGAGGGTCGTCACCAAGCTGCCATCGGCGCCCCGTCGCAACTCGGATGGAGGCGGCGCAACCGAATCGGTCACGGGCAAATACGCGACGACGAACATGAGGCGATCAGGTCGCGCGCTGGCTTCGAGCCACGCGATCTCCGCAGGCAGCGCGACCGGCGCGCCGTCCTCGAGAAGATACAGGCGGTGCACGGAATCCTCGAGATCCGGATGAATGTCGAACACCCGGCCGGACGCCCCGAGGTAGTCGGCACCTGCGATGAAACCGGCCAGGTCGTGGAGCACCCTACCGTCGCGGGGGTCTATCAGGCTGCCCGAGGCGGTGCGGCCGACGATGAGACGTCGTCCGTCGGGTGACGCGAATACTCGCTGCACATCTGCGCCCAACGAGGCGATCCGACCATTCCCTGCCAAGGACAGGAGTGCTGCCTTCAACCCATCGGCGGTGCTTGGGTCACCTCGCTGCAGGGCAGCGCCCGCGACGACCAGGCGGAGCCCCAGAAGCGGGTCCTCAGCCGCTTGGCGCTGGCCCTCGGCAACGAGCCGCTGACCCTCTGAGATAGCAAGGCGTGCGTCCGCAAGATGCCGCGCCGCATCGGCCTCCTGAGCAGAACGGAAGGCCAGCAAGCTGAGCACCCCGAAGCCGATCGTCGCTGCGACCAGGGCCCCGATCGTCAATCGGGTGCGACGTTGCTTCGTCTGCATCTCGGCATTGGCCGCGGCCTGGCTTGCGGCAACGAAGTCTCGTTCCAGGTCATTGAGGTCGCCCGGGTTCGCCGTGGCCCAGGCCGATGCCTCCAGCAACCTGGTTCCGCGGTCGAGGAAGCTCGGATCCCTGGCGGCGGCCGCCCATTCGGTCGCCGTCTCGTTCACTCGACGTTGGACACGAAGGCCGGCGGCGTCCTGGTCGATCCAACCCTGGAGCCTTGGCCAGCCACGGATCAGCGCCT
>Ga0184612_10000112_pt1 | contig 36526 bp, 28 predicted proteins | sample PLM3_60_coex_FD_133163 | JGI IMG/M metagenome (GOLD analysis project Ga0184612, IMG submission 133163) | Groundwater sediment microbial communities from an aquifer in East River, Colorado, USA - PLM3_60_coex | ecosystem: Environmental > Terrestrial > Soil > Riparian zone | place: USA: East... | reverse complement strand
GCCTGCTGGTGGTGTCCGAGGTGGCCTTGTCGCTCATGCTTCTGATTGGCGCGGGACTGCTGGTCCGGAGCTTCGTCCGCCTGCAGAACGTCTCTCCCGGATTTACAACCGGCAACGTCATCTCCATGCGCCTCGGCGCCAGCGGCCGGCAGTTTCCAAACCGCGAGGCGGCCGTCGAGTTTTTCCGGCAGTTCGGCGACAGGATCGCCAGTGTGCCGGGCGTGAAACTGCGAGGCGCCGTCACATCGCTTCCATTCACATCCTCCGTGGGCTGGGGTGGAATCAACCTCGAAGGGTTCACACCACAGCCCGGACAGGAGCTGCAGGTCGATCAGCGCTCCGCCACACCGGACTACTTCCCGACGATGGAGATTCCCCTGGTGAAGGGGCGGTTCTTTACCGAATTCGATTCGATGCCCAACGCGCAACCCGTGGTCATCGTCGACGAGAAGTTCGCTCAGCGCTTCTGGCCGAATGAGGATCCCATTGGGAAGCACGTCTGGAGGGATCCCAAGCAGCCTCAGACGATCGTCGGCGTCGTCGGCACGGTGAAGCAGTATGGTCTCGATGTCGACGGCCGCATCGTGGTGTACCGTCCCTCGCTTGGACTACTGCCGTACCAAGTCGCGCGGACCTCTTCGGATCCCGCGGCCGCGGCCGCCGCCATCGTGCGTGAGATCCACGCGCTCGATCCGACGATACCGGTGTACGACATTCGCACCATGCAGGATCGCATGAGCGATTCCCTGGCTCGGCAACGATTCTCGACCATCATGCTGGGTGCGTTCGCGGTGTTCGCATTGATTCTGGCGGCCGTCGGAGTGTACGGCGTGATGTCGTATCTGGTGACGCAGGGCACGCACGACATCGGCGTGCGCATGGCACTAGGTGCCCAGCGAAGCAGCATCGTGTGGATGGTCGTACGCCAGGGCATGGAGCTGACGGGCGCCGGCATCGTTGCGGGGCTCCTGGGCGCGGCGGTGCTGACGCGCGTCATGGCCAGCCTGCTGTTTGGTGTCAGCGCCACCGATCTCGTGACCTTCTCGGCAGTTACCGTGATCCTTGCGGCGATTGCCTTGCTGGCCAGCTACATCCCGGCGCGTCGCGCGACCCAGGTGGATCCAGTGGTGGCGCTGCGAGAGGAGTAACACCGCAGGAACCTTCTTTCGCGCGATCAGCGCCGCGGTCCGAGAACCCAGATTTCGTCGGAGACGTGGACGGCGTTGCCGAGGACGATCCGACCGCCATCGGGAAACACCGCGAACGGATGGTTCCGTGTCGCGAGGCGCACACGGTCGAGCGTCCGGATCGTGCCGTCGCGCACGGACACGATCCGAATCTGTCCGTTGCCGTCCGGACCAACCGCGATGAACCCAACCTGGCTTCCATCGGGCCACCAGACGGGCCACCCGCCGTCCTTGGACAGCTGGCGCTCGCCGCTGCCGTCGGCGCGAATGATGAAAATCCCTGCATCGTGGCGGCGGTCGCTCGCAAACACGATGCTCGACCCGTCGGGCGACCATCGCGGCAGCGTGCTGGGGGACGACGTGAGCCGGCGAGCGGCGCCGCCTCCGGCGGGCGCGGTATAGATCCGCTCGGCGTCTGGATCCGACCGGACGAAGGCGAGGACCTTGCCGTCAGGGGAGATATCCGCATACGTCTCGGCAACCATGTCTCCGAACGACGGCCACGTGACGGGTCCTCCGGCGACCGGCACGAGCCCGAGGCGTCGCGGCGCGTTCCATGTATGAAAGAACAGCGACTTCCCATCCGGCGAATAACGGGGGTAGATCTCTCCCGCATCCCCTGATGTGGTCTGCCGCGCCCGTCCGTCGTGCGGGGTGATCGTCCAGATGTGCCACGAACCGTCCACCTCGCCGCGGCTGAACGCGATCTCGCTGCCGTCGGGCGATACCGCCGGTCCCCAGATGTGGGGAGAGTGTGTGACGAGCGTGCGGACCGAGCCGTTCTGGAGATCGTGCACGTCGAGCGTGTTCTGCCACCGGGAGTTGACGTAGGCAATCGTGCCGTCACGTCCGACAGATGGCGATTCATCCGGGCCGGCGCCGGTCGTCAGCTGAACCGGTGCCTCACCCGAAAGCGGAAGCCTCCAGATGTTGGTCGCTCCGCCACGGTTCGAGGCATGGACAAGTGCTCGCCCATCGCGGGTGAAGCTCGGCCAGTCCGAGAACACGCTTTCTGGCTCGTCGATGGCTCTGCGCGCGGTGCCGCCGCCAGCAGGCACGAGCCATATCTCTCCAGCAATGCCGCCGGTGCCTCTGACGACTGCGAGCGTCTGGCCATCAGGCGACCAGGAGGGATTGCGAAGAGACAGGTATCTGCTATCGCTCTCCAGGACTGCACGCGCATCCGATCCGTCGGTGGCCGACACCGCGAGCTCGCGCCCCTTGCCGTCGGCCGAGCGCCGCACATAAGCCAGCCGCCGCCCGTCAGGCGACCAGTCGGCGTCGGCAGCGTCAGGAATCGCGGCGACCGCGGCTCCACCGAGCGCTGGAACGATGCGGATTCCTGACAGACCGGTTCCGGCGCCGGCGATCGTGAACGCGATGTGTTCGCCGTCGGGGGAGAACCGTGGGGTCGACTCGCGTGCCTGGTCGTCGGTCAACCGAATCGGCGCGCCGCCGAAGACGCGGGTGGCGTAGAGATCGACCTGACCGGGCGGATTTTCCGCGATGTACGCCAGCATCCGCCCGTCAGGAGAGATGGCGGGATCGAAGGTTCGGTCCTCTGAAGACACGACTCGCGTCAGCTTGATACTCCCACCGCTGTCGTACTGGTCGGCACCGGGATTCCGCGCGACGAGCCACGCGAGCACCGCGACTGCCAGCAAGCCAAGTCCGCCCGCGGCGCTGCCCCACGTCACCCGGCGCGGAGGGGTCTTGAGATCGACAGGCGGTGCGACGACGAGATCGGAGTGGATGGCTTCGAGCGCCGCCCGTACCTCGCCGGCGCGCTGGTAGCGTTGCGCCGGCTCCTTGGCGAGACAGCGCAAGATGATCGCCCTGAGGATCGCCGGAACGTGCGGAGGAAATGGCTGCGCAGGTGAGCGAAGGATCGCAGCCGTGAGATCGTACTCGTTGCGCCCCTGGTACGGCAGCTGACCGGTTGCCGCCTCGTACAGGACGACGCCGAGGCCCCACACGTCGCTGCGCGCGTCCCCACCCTGGCCGAGCAGTACCTCCGGCGCGATGTAGGCCAATGTACCCAGCAGCACCCCCGGGTCGGCCATGGCGATAGAGTGCGTCGCCCCGTCGACTTCGCCGCTCGCCGTCCGGCGCGCCAGTCCGAAATCGAGCACCTTGGCGCCGCTCGCGGGATTGACCACGATGTTGGCGGTCTTCAGATCGCGATGGACGACGCCGCGTTCGTGCGCGTGCGCCAGCGCCGCCGCGATCTGCTCGCCGTACCGCACCACGGTCTCAGCCGGTAATCCATCGGCAGGAACGAGTTGGGAGAGTGGCTGGCCCTCGACGAACTCCATCGCGATGAAGACTCGTCCGTCAATCTCGCCGACGTCGTAGACCGTGCAGATGTGCGGATGGGTGAGGTGAGAGGCGGCGCGCGCCTCCTCGAGCAGCCTGTCGCGCTCGTCGAGCGTGGAATCGCGCCTCTCGGTGCCAATGAGCTTGAGGGCCACCGTCCGGTGCAGCCGCTCGTCGTGGGCGCGATAGACGACTCCCATGCCGCCGGAGCCGACGCGGGCATCTATCCGGTAGTGGCCCAGCCTTTCGCCGATCATCGCCGTCAGCTATGTTAATCCCTCCACGCCCGGCGGACGACTAAAGCCGGAAGCCACAAGGTGGCAACCGACGCCGGTCAATCCTCCGGTGGCTCACCGCTCGGCGCCATCTTGACGAGGCGTGGTTCGAACCGCGCCAGCGGCTCGACGAGGTCGCTTTGCGCCGCCATCACTTCATCGATGTCCTTGTAAGCCATCGGCACTTCGTCGAGTCCCGCCGAGAGCAACGTGACGCCGCGGTCGCGCAGGAACCGCTGGGCGACATCCCATGTGAACATCTCTTTCGCCTTGGTGCGACTCATCCTGCGGCCGGCGCCATGCGAAGCCGAATTGAGCGACGCCGCGACTCCTTTTCCTCGGACGACGTAGCCCGGCGTGCCCATCGAACCGGGGATGATGCCGAGGACACCGGTGCCCGCCGGCGTCGCGCCTTTTCGGTGCACGATGAGCTCCGCTTCCGTTCCATCCGGTAGCCGATGGCGCTCGCGCCAGGCAAAGTTGTGGTGGTTCTCGATGTCGAGCAGCACCTCCACCCCCAGCGTGCGCGCCATATGGGCGTGAATGAGCGCGTGATTCGCCGCCGCGTACCGGCCCATCAGCTCCATCGCGGCCCAGTACTCCTGGCCCGCGTCGGTCGCGAGCTCCAGCCACGCGAGATGCGACAGTTCCTTCGGCAGCTCCGGGTGCAACTCGCGTGCGAGCCGGCTGTAATGGTCGGCGACCTGTGCGCCGGATCCGCGGCTGCCGGAGTGGCTGAGCAGCGCAAGGTATTTCCCCCGCGAGAGCCCGACCGCGTCGTCGAGCACCGTGAGGTGGCCGAACTCGACGAAGTGATTGCCGCTGCCGCTCGTACCGAGCTGCGCCCACGCGCGGTCTTTCATTCGGGCGGTCACGCTCGTGACCTGCCAGTCGGCGTCCATGACGTCGTGCTGCCGCCGCGACTGGAACGAGGCGCCGATGCCGAAACGCGTCTCGCCCTCGATCGCGCGCGTCAGGCGTGTCCGGTCGCTCTCGAGCGCGTGAACCGGCAGGTCCAATACCGTCAGCTTCATCCTGCAGGCGATGTCGACGCCCACGGCGTACGGAATGACGGCGTCGCTCGTGGCCAGTACGCCGCCGATGGGCAGGCCGTAGCCGACATGCGCATCCGGCATGAGCGCGCCCGCGACGGCCACCGGCAGCTTGCACGCATTCTTCAACTGTTGTACGGCGGTCGCCTCGAGGTGGTCGCCCCAGATCCGGTAGGGCGCGTCGACCTCTCTCGGTACGAACGTGCCTTCGGCGGTGGCGTGCTCGAGCAGCACCTGCGCGAGCCCCGCATACGCTGAATCGTCAAGAAAGGCGGTCGGGGACGAGGCGACGCGCCGCAAGTCGTCTAATACGACGGCCATGCTGCGCTTGGCCGTCTGGGCCTTCTGCAGGATTTGCTTGGCCGTTTCAGCGCAACGGCCTGCCGGGATGCCCATCTTGACCAGGTCTCGTGTCTTCATAGGGAGCGGCTGAGGCAACGATGATCGGTGCCACCGGGAACGTCCGTCGATCGTATAAGGGAATATGGTGAAGTTCCTACTTTGGCTGATACTGCTGGTGGTCTGCTGGCCGCTGGCATTGTTCGCGCTATTGCTCTATCCCATCGTCTGGGTTCTGTTGCTCCCGTTCCGGCTGGTCGGGATCGTGGTCGATGGTGTGTTCGAGTTCCTGGGCGCGCTGATCCGGCTACCGGCCCGGGCGATGGGCGGGAGGCCGTAACACGACGCGGTAACGTTGCTGGGGTTACCTGGTCCACCACGTCCGCGCGCTCCCGCCTCTGGTTTCCCCGAAGTCAGCCTGTCTGACACCGGCTCGGGCTCTCGCCCGCCTCTGAACGCCGCAAAGGCAGACCCTTAGTGTCTGTCTCGCCGACAAAAGTCTGCCATTCGGGGGTTTTCGTGTCCTGAGACGCCGACGGAAGTGTTATCCCCGCAAGCAGTTGAGGGCTTTCTGCCCTCCTGACCGCAGAGCCCGACGACCCTCCAGATGCCCGCCGTTCACACACTTACCGTCGACGCCTCGACAGTACGTCTCGACTCCACGGGTTCGGCTGACTCGGCTGGCCTTGAAGTTGCCATCCGATAGCGACGACAAGGAGCAGACGAACACATGGAGAGCAGGAAAAAGAATTTCGTGATTGCCGCTGTGGTTGCCGCCGCGTTGTCCCTCGCCGCCGGGACGGTCGCCGCCCAAGACTACTTCTTCCCGCTGTTCGGCGCATACGTCGACCACGTGGTCCCCGGCGACTCGCCCTGCGGCGCGACGCCGACCCGCGCGATCACGCCGTCGACCTATGAAGACACCATGATGCTGTGGTACCTCTGCGAGGACAACCGCGTCATCGCGCGCCGGTTCTTCCGCGCCGGCGGCACTGCGCAACTTCCGCAGCCGGTCTATCTCGTGAATCCACCGGACACGACGGGCACGGGTTCGAGTCCTGCTCCGACGTCGACGCCGTCGAACTGTCCTCCGGGATTTGTCGTGGCTGTCACCGGCGGCTGCGTTCCCCCGGATCATCCGCTCGCGAGTCGGTAACCTCCGCGCGAGCTTGCCCTCGCGCGCACTCTCGCTCACCTCCCCCGGAGAGCGAACGCCCGGCATCTATCAGGATGCCGGGCGTTTTCTTTTGCTGTACGCTTCATTGTCTTTACCGCGGGCATACGCGGTGGCTCTTACCGCGGGCCATACGCGGTGCCAACACACCTCAGGAGGTTCTATGAGCGAGCGGATCGGGTTCATCGGTCTCGGCGTGATGGGAAAGCCGATGGCGCGCAATCTTCTGGCGCGCGGATTTGGCCTTGTCGTCCACAGCCGCAGCCGCGGGCCGGTCGACGAGCTGGTCGCTTCGGGCGCGCAGGCCGCAGACACCCCGGCGGCAGTCGCGCGCCAGGCCAGAGTGATCGTCACGATGCTGCCCGACTCGCCCGATGTTGCGGCAGTGCTCGAGGGCCCCGATGGTGTGTTCGGCGCGCTCGAGGGGGGCAGCCTGATCGTCGACAGCAGCACGATCGCGCCGGCCGTGGCGCGTCGTCTTGCCGCGCGTGCCGCCGAGCTCGGGTCGGCCATGATCGACGCGCCGGTGAGCGGCGGGGAAGTCGGGGCGATCAATGCGTCGCTCTCGATCATGATCGGCGGCGATGCGGCGGCGGTGGAACGGGCGCGCCCGATGCTCGAAGCGATGGGCAACCCCGAACGCATCGTGCACATCGGCCCGTCGGGGTCGGGTCAGCTCTGCAAAGTGTGCAACCAGATGGTGATTGGCGGCACGCTCGCAGCGGTAAGCGAAGCCTTCGCGCTTGCCCGCAAAGCCGGCGTCGATCCCGCTCGCGTGCGCACGGTGCTGCTCGGCGGTTTCGCGAACAGCCGCGTGCTCGACGCGCACGGCGAACGCATCCTCCAGTCGAACTACACTCCCGGCTTCCGCACGCGGCTCTTCGCGAAGGATCTCGGGATCGCTTCCGACACGCTCGCCGAATATCAAACGCCGGCCCCGGTCGCGGCCGCAGTGCAGCAGCTCGTGACGGCGCTGATGGCCGCCGGCCACGCCGACACGGACTACTCGGCGCTGGCCACCGTCCTCTTCAATCTCGCCGGCCTCGACCGCGGATAACACGGGCCGCGGACAACACGGACAAAGCACTTGTGAAATAGCCTCGCCTTCACCACCAGCTCAGCCGCAAAAACGTCAGGCATTTTTGCGCAAGAGAACGTTCGCTTTCCCCCGACTCGGCGTTATCCTCTGTGACACGGTTCGAGGTGTGACCAGCCCCTCGTTCCGTCTCTCGACCTTTTCGAGGGAGGGTTCATGCCCCGTGCTTGCCGCACGCCTGGCCTCTTCATGGGTGTGCTCCTGCTGGTGCCCGGCATTGCGCCAGCGCAGCCGAGCCCGGCAGCCGAACGCACGCCTGCGCTCGGCGCCACCGTCACCGAGGCGCAGGCCGCCTCTGTCACACGTCATTGGCGGAACGAGTGGTTTCGCGACCGCGACTACTTCGATCCGCTGATCGCCGAGCCCCGCGCACCGCAGATCGCCTTCACGTTTCCGGCGTGGATTCCCGAGTTGGAGTTCTCGGTCGAGCCCGGCACGCGCCTGGCCTGGGAGGTCAGCCTCGGCCGCGAGATCCCGATCTTCACACGCGCGAATTTCGACGACGCGACGCGCGCGCTGAAGGGTTCGCAAGGCTTCGGCCTGTGGGTCGACGTGAGCTTCCACATGATCGAGGACATGGGGAAGGATCCGTCGAACCCCATCATCAACACCGACTATCGCTTCAGCCTCGCCAAGCTGAAGTACTACCGCGTCATCTCGGTCTCGCCGCCCACTACCGGCACCACTCCCGTTCGGCGATGGAAGTCGATTGCCGTCCGCGGCGATCTCTATCACCACGAGAGCACGCATCTCGGCGACGAGTTCGTCATCAATGGTCAGGGCGCGCACCCGGGAGAATTCGAGCGACAGAACGTGAGCTTCGAGTTCTACGACATCGCTGGCGCGTTCAACTGGGAGCGGGGCGACGGGCTCCTGCATTCGATCCGCGGCGGGACGACAGGATTGGTCAAGCCGTCGCACGGCTACTACTCGGACCACACGCTCGAGTTTCCGTCCCCGCGCGACGTCTTCAAATCGGAGCGCAACTTCGAACCCTACATCCAGTACGAGTTCCACGCGCCGCACCGGACGAAGCTCGCTGCGGATCCATTCGGGCCGTCCGCCGCCGCCGGCGCTGCGGCGGGCCTGCAACCGGGTGCCGGCGCGTTCGAACGGCCGGCGCGCTGGGCGCCCTTCGTGTCGGCGGACCTCAGGCGGCGCATCGTGCTCGACTTCAACAAGGCGAGCGCAGACATCAAGGAGGACACGCAGTGGTCGGTCAACCTGCTTGGTGGGATCCGGTCGCAGGCCGGCAACTTCCGGTTCGCGATCAAGGAGATCTACGCGCGGTTCTATCACGGCGTGAATCCGCACGGACAGCTTCGCAACCAGAAGGACTACTGGCTTGCGGGCTTCGGCGTCAACTTCGCCGTCGGCGATCGGTAGGAGGCGTCCATGTGGAACTACCATCCTGACGTCGTCGTGGAAACGTTCGTGCGGTTTCATCCCGGCCGGACGTTCACGCTGCAGGAGCTGCGCGACTACGACGCGGAGCTCTTCGCGACCAACGACGCATTCTTCACGAGCGCGCTCGTCGCGCGCGGCCTTCCCAATCCCAGCAAGTTCGACAAGTCGAAGCTGCTGCAGATTGCCTGTGTGTCTCCGGGCGGGTTCGATGCCGCCGTGAACTATGCGGCCGGCGCGTACGTTCGGGCGATCAGCCTGGGAGTTATCGGCTGATGAACCATGAGAGTTGGAGGACACCATGACTGATCCATGGGATGACGCCGGCCGCAACCAGACGGGCTTCGTCGTGACCGGCTCGGGGCTGCGCGTGCCCGTCGCGGCACCCACTTCGCTCGGCGGCTGGCCGGCGACGCCAGGCGCGCCCGGCGCTTTGCCCGCGGCCAGAACCGAAGCGCGGTTCCGAGGCGTGGGGCCGAAGGGGTATCGACGCTCGGATCCACACGTTCGCGAGCAGGTCTGCGAACGCCTGCTGCTCGATCCCTACCTCGACGCCTCTCGCATCGTCGTGCGGGTGTCCAAGGGACGGGTCGCACTCGCAGGCACGGTGCCGAGCGAACGCATGCGCGCCGCGGCGGTTGCGGCGGCGTCGAGCGTGGCCGGAGGCGCCGTCGACGCCAGGCTTCAGGTTGCCGAAGGCGCGCCCGCGGGCGCTTCGCGCGCGACACCGAAGGCCGCACGCAGGCGCGCGGCGTCCAGGCGAAAGCGGGGAGGAAAACGATGAGGTGGGCGAAGAACCCGCGGGAAATGACCGCCAATCCAACTCTCGTCACGACGGTGACGATGACGGCCAGCGCAGCGGCGTGGCTGGTCGCGCTGCTGGTCGTGATCGGGAGCAACGTCAGCGGACGCGCGCAAACGCCGGCCCTTAGCCAGGACGAGGCGGACTACGGGTACGGCAACCGGAATCTGACTGACGCCCAGCGTGCGGGCCGGGACACCTGGTACTTCTGGACCGGCGGCAACGAGAAGTTCTGGATCAAGATGGCGGAACTCACCGAAGGCAACGTCAACCTGCTCGCGTATGTGGATTCGCGGCTCCACGGCCGCCGGTTTGCGACGCTCGGCGCGATCACGCAGCCGGGTTGTCGTGCGGCAACGGCGCCAGACCAGTACGGACTGTGGATGGATCAGTGCGAGCAACCTGTCGTGCCGGGCGTCCCCGGTGATCCCACAGGCGTCGTCGGGCTGCGGCGATTTCCCAATCCGAATTTCGACAAAGCCAACTGGAACGCCGAGGCCTACTTCAAGCATCCCGGAAAGACCGAGCCGCCGTACCTCATCGGGATGACGTGCGGGTTCTGTCACATCGGCTTCAACCCGTTGTACCCGCCCGAAAATACCGAAGCTCCGAAATGGTCGAATCTTGCCGGCGCGATCGGCAACCAGTACTGGGAAGAAGGGCGGCTGTTCAACCTGCGGATGCCCCCGACCGACTTCCGCTGGCACGTCGGCAACCGGCAGCCGCCCGGGACGTCGGACACGTCGCGCTTCGCCACCGACCATATCAACAACCCGAACGCGATCAACGCGATCTTCAACCTTGCCTACCGGCCGACGGCGACCGAAACGATGGCGGATGGGACGACGAGGCAGGTACACCACATCCTCAAGGACGGCGCGGATTCGATTGGCGTCGCCGGGGCGTCGCTTCGCGTCTACGTCAACATCGGCATGTGCTCCGACTACTGGCTGACGCTGCACGACCCGGTCAATGGGCGCAAGCCGCAGCAGCCATTCGTCATCGACAACGCGCGCAAGAACTGCGAGGACTGGCGCAATACCGAAGCGCGGATGGAGAATGCCGAGGCCTTCCTCAAGACGATCACTCCGATGCCGTTGAAGGATGCGCCGGGCGGCGCGTCGTACCTCACGACCGATGCCGACACGCTGCGGCGCGGAAAGATCGCATTCGCCGACAAGTGCGCGCGCTGCCACTCGAGCAAGCAACCGCCGCAGGCGATTGCGACCGACCGCGTCAAGGTCGAGGCCTGGTTTCGCGAGTCGCTCCTGAGCCCTGACTTTCTCGACAAGAATTTCCTTTCCGACGACCGGCGCTATCCCGTCTATCAACTGGGCACCAACATCGCACGCGCGGCCGGCACCAACGCGATGGCGGGACAGGTCTGGGGACAGTTCTCGTCGGAGACCTACAAGCAGCAGCCCGAGATCGGTCCGATCCGCGGACTCTACAACCCGCAGGATCCCGACAAGCCGCTCGAGTGGGAGCTCAAGGGCGGAGGCCGCGGCTACTATCGTGCGCCGACACTCGTCTCGATGTGGGCGACGGCGCCGTATCTCCACAACAACGCGCTGGGGATGTACGTGAAGGATCCGTCGGTGCGCGGCAGGATGCTGTCGTTCTACGACTCGACCGAGAAGCTCCTGTGGCCCGAGCGGCGCCTCGGCGTGCAGTCGATCATCGTCACGTCGATTGACACCGAGTTGAGGATACCCGGGCGCGACCGCCCGATCCGCATTCTCGCGGGCACGCCCGTCGACCTCATCGCGCGCGTCGACCCGCGCGAGGCGCCGGCGATCGTGCAGAACCGCGTGGTGTTGAACATCCTGTCCGATCGGGCCCTCTTCCGCGGCCTCATCCGCAACAACCAGGCGCCCGACTTCGTGCTCGACCGCGGGCACCTGTTCGGGACTGAGCTGTCCGACGACGACAAACGGGCGCTCATCGAGTTCCTGAAGACGATGTAGGGCAATCGTCGAACGAAAGGTCACCATGATTTCGCGTAGACGCGTACTCGAGACGATGGCCGCGGCGCTCGCGGCGGCGCGTCCGTGGGCCCGGCCCATGGCAGGGGCCACACCGCCGCCGGCGCAGCCGGCCGCGCAGACGGGGCCGGGCGTGACGCTCTATCCACAGCTCTTCTCACCGTTGAAGTTCAGAAACCTGACGGTGAAGAACCGCGTGTTTCGATCGAACATCGCCGGGCGGTTCGACAACTACGACGGCTCGGGCAACCAGGCGCGGATCAACTGGGAGGTCAAATTCGCGCGTGGCGGCGTCGGCGCCGTGATCTCGTCGTTCGTGCCGGTGGCGATGCGCGGCCGCATCATGCCGAACTACGCGACGATCGATCGAGACGCGTGCGTACCCTTCTGGAAGAAGCTCGTCGAGCAGGTGCACGGCGAGTCCGACTGCAAGTACATCCTGCAGCTCAGCCACGGCGGCCGTCAGCGCGACGTTCCCGGCATCGAGTACGCCAAGGGCCTGAGCTCGACCGACAACAAGGATCCGCTGCACGGGTTCGAGTGCGAGCGGATGACGGTCGAACAGATTCAGGACGTGGTCAAAGCGTTCGGCCAGGGGGCGCGCCGCGCGCGCGAGGCCGGCGCGGACGGTGTCGAGCTGCATGGGGCGAACGGCTACCTCATCACGCAGTTCCTCAGCTCGGCGATCAACGACCGCAAGGACGAGTACGGGGGCGAGCTGAAAAACCGCGCGCGCTTCGTGACTGAGATCGTCCGCGCGATTCGCGCCGAGGTCGGCCGCGACTTCCACCTGCAGATGAAGATCAGCGCGATCGAGTACAACGACGCGATCCTCGACGACGAGCCGAAGGGGAACACCCTCGAGGACGCGATCGAGGTCTGCCGGCTGCTCGAGGCCGAAGGCGTGGACGCCATTCACGTGTCGAGCGGCAGCTTCTTTCCCCACCCGCGCAACCCGGCAGGTGATCTACCGATCGAGGAGCTGCGCAAGACCTACGACACGCTCATCTCGAGCGGCCTGCTGACCAAGCGTAACTACCTGCTCTTCAGCGGCAAGCTGACGAGCCAGGTCTTCCAGCGCAGGTGGGAGCGGGCCCGCGGCGACTTCCGGCACATCGAGGGGATGAACCTGCCGGACGCGCACCGTATCAAGCAGGCGGTGAGTATTCCTGTGCTGTGCACCGGGGGATTCCAGACCGCGACCGTCATCGAGCAGGCCTTAGTCGACGGGCTGTGCCACGGCGTGACGATCGCCCGGCCGCTCATCGCGAACAACGACCTCGTGAAGGTCTTTGCCGGCGGCGCCCCGCGTGCGGAGAAGCCCTGCACGTACTGCAACAAGTGCCTGGTCAATGCCGTCGAGAACCCGCTCGGGTGCTACGAAGAGTCGCGCTACGCCTCGCGTGACGAGATGGTGCGCCAGATCATGTCGGTCTTCGAGCCTCCACCGTTTTCGGGAGTTAAATAACGATGTTTCGTCTTCGGATCCCGTGTGTGGTCGTCGGGCTCCTTGCGCTGTTGTGCACGATCGCGGTCAGGGCGCAGACCGGCACACCCGATTCGGACGCTTTTCCCGACGCTGACGATCATTTCAAGTACGGGTCGATTGGAACTGAGGAGCGCGTCGGCCTTCCTTATTGGATCTGGAAGGTGCTGCCGACGGTCTTCGAGGACAAGCTGCCGAAGCGCCCAGGGGTCGGCTGGGAGCGCATCGGCTTTCTGCTCGACGAGAAGCGCCATCCGCGTCCGATGGGCACGTCGTACAAGCCCGGCCGTATCGCGCGCGTCGGGCTCAACTGCGCCACCTGCCACGTGGGCACGTATCGCGAGAGCTCCACGAGCGCCCGCCAGGTCGTGTCGGGCATGCCCGCCAACCAGATGGACCTGCAGGGCTATGCGAACTTCCTGACGGCGTGCGCCAACGACCCGCGCTTCACCTACGGAACGCTGATGGCGGCCATCCGGAAAGAGAATCCGGACCTCGGGTGGTTCGAGCGCCTGCTCTACAAGCTGTTCGTGGTCCGCGCGACGAAGAGGGGCATCCTCGAGCGCGCGCGCGAGAACGTGTGGTTCGATACGCGTCCGCCCTTCGGCCCCGGCCGCGTCGACACGTTCAATCCCTACAAAGTCATCCTGCGGCTCCCCATAGACGATGTGGTGGGGACCGTCGACCTGCCGTCGCTCTGGAACCAGCGCATGCGCGCGCGGATGTGGCTGCACTGGGATGGCAACAACGACTCGGTGGAGGAGCGGAACAAGAGCGCGGCCATCGGCGCCGGCGCGACGCCGGACTCGCTGGACCTCGAGTCGATGAAACGAATCGAGAACTGGATCCTGGATCTGAAGCCACCGTCGTATCCGGCGGCGCGGATCGACAGAGCACGCGCCGCCGACGGGCGTCGCGTGTGGGACCAGGCGTGCGGGAACTGCCACTCGGTCGAGAGCCCTCTGGTCGGCCAGGTCACCAGCCTCGCAAACGTCGGCACCGATGCCGAGCGGCTCAACTCGTTCACGCCCGAGCTTGCTCGCGGCATGAACACGATCGGCGAAGGAAAGCCGTGGCGCTTCAACCATTTTCGCAAGACGAATGGCTACGCCAACATGCCGCTCGACGGCTTGTGGCTGCGGGCCCCGTACCTGCACAACGGATCGGTGCCGACGCTGCGCGCGCTGCTCTTCCCCGAGGAGCGGCCCGCCGTCTTCTATCGCGGATACGACGTGTACGACTGGACCAACGTCGGGTTCGTGTCGAGCGGCCCGGAGGCTGAGGCCGGCGGCGTCCGTTTCGACACGTCCCTCAGGGGCAACGGCAACGCCGGTCACGTCTACGGCGCGAAGCTTTCGCGGCAGGATCGGGAACTGCTGCTCGAGTACATGAAGACGCTATGAACGCACGGATCATGCTTCGTGCGGCCGTCGCATGCTGGTCGGCCCTCCTGCTGTCGTGTGCGGGAGGGATGCGGCCCGAAACACTGCCGAAGTTCGAGAGCATCGAGGACCAGTTCAAGTACGGCTCGGTCGGCATCGAGTCCGAAGAGGGGATCCCGTACTGGATCTGGCAGGTCCTGCCGCGCGTGTTTGCCGACAAGTTGCCGCGCCCGGGTGGCTACGCGGCGTTCGGGTTTCAGTGGGAGCCGGGAAAAGAGCTGCCCGTCGGCTTCTCCAAGGTGAATCTCTTCGGCGGCCCCCGCGTCGCGATTAATTGCGCGTTCTGCCACACGGCATCGGTTCGCACGAGCGAGCTCGAGCCGCCCCGGATCATTCCTGCCGGCCCTGCGAACCAGATCAATCCGCAGGCGTACGTGAAATTCCTCCAGGCGGTCGCCGAGGATCCACGGTTCGACTCCGGCGAGCTCCTCACGGCGATTGGCGGCATCACCAGGCTCTCGTGGCGGCAGCGCATGCAGTATCGCCTTCTGCTGATTCCAGCCGCGAGGCGGGCCTTGAAGAAACAGCGCCGGCAGTACGACTGGATGTACAAGAATCCCGAATGGGGACCGGGCCGCGTCGATCCGTTCAATCCCGTCAAATTCGGGATCTTGAAGCTGCCGGTCGATACGACCATCGGCAATTCAGACATGGTCCCCATCTGGAACATGAAGGCGCGGCAGGGGATGTCGCTCCACTGGGACGGGCTGAGCGCATCGCTGCACGAGGTGGTGCTCAGCAGCGCGCTGGGCGACGGTGCGAGCCGCAAGTCGATCCAGTTGCCGAATCTTGCCCGCATCGAGCAGTGGTTGCTGCAGGTGCAGGCGCCCGCCTATCCGTACGACCTCGACAAGGCGCTCGCCGGCGAGGGGCGTGCGGTCTACGATCAGCAGTGCGCGCAGTGCCATGGGCCCGGCGGCGCGCGCACGGGGACGGTCGTGCCGGTCGAAGAGGTCGGGACCGATCGGCATCGCATCGACATGTGGACCCCTGCCGCCCCAGTGGCCTACAACAAGTACGCTGACGGCTACGCGTACGACTTCACCGGATTTCGAAAGACCGGCGGCTACGTGGCGATGCCGCTCGACGGCGTCTGGCTTCGCGCGCCGTATCTGCACAACGGGTCTGTGCCCTCGCTGCAGGAGCTCTTCGAACCGGTTGCGACCCGCCGGTCGACGTTCTATCGCGGCTACAACGTCTTCGATCCCACCCGCGTCGGCTTCGTCTCGGAAGGCGAGGCCGCCACACGCACGGGCATGCTCTACGACACCCGCCTGCCCGGCAACAGCAACGCCGGTCATCTATACGGCGTCGAGCTGACTCCAGCACAGAAGAAGGCCCTCATCGAGTATCTGAAGGCGCTGTAAGAGGCTCAAGGCTCATCAGGATTCGTAGGTCCGGCTTCAGCGGGACTATGGCAAGTCCGCCTGAAGGCGGACACTACGGCAATTCCTCGAGCCCCAAGCCAAGGGTTGCTCCGCGGGCCTTAAGCGACGGATAATCAAGAAGTTCGGTCGCCATCGCGACCGGCTGATCCGGCGCGTCCCTTGCGTTCCGTTCAGGCAGCCATGCATCGCCGTCTAATTCCGCTCCAGCAGGCATTCCTCAGGCTCCAGCAGCGCGGGACGAGCCTCGTCCGCCGCACGTTCACGGGGCGGCCACGGGCGCTCGCCGCCACGATTGCGGTCCTCGCGGTCGCCGTGCTCTCGTCGGCAGGGTGGGTCGCCTGGTTCGCGTACGACCTGACGACGGGCCTCCCCAATCGCGCGGCGCTGCGCGACATGGGCGACATGGTCCAGTCGACGACGATTTTCGACGCCAGCGACCGTCCGGCCTTCACGATCTTCAAAGAGCAGCGGATCGAAGTTCCACTGGAGAGAGTGTCTCAGAACGTCATCAACGCCGTGATCTCGGTCGAGGATCAGCGGTTCTTCGATCACAGCGGCATCGACGTCGTACGCGTTGTCGGGGCGGTGCTGAAGAACGTGCAAGCGGGCCGTCGCGCCGAAGGCGGAAGCACGATCACGCAGCAGCTGGCGCGGCTGATGTTTCTCCACCGCGGGAAGACCTACCGGCGCAAGTTCAAGGAATGGATCGTCGCGGCGTACCTCGAGAACCTGTACTCGAAACAGGAAATCCTCGAGATGTACCTCAACAAGGTGTACTTCGGCGACGGCCTGCACGGCGTCGAGACCGCCGCCCGCGGCTATTTCGGGAAGCCCGCTGCCGATCTTCAGGTCGACGAGGCGGCGCTGCTCGCCGGCCTCATCCAGTCGCCGTCGAGCTACGCGCCGACGGTCAACCTTGACCGCGCTGTCGCGCGCAGGAACGTCGTCCTCCAGACGATGGTCAGCTCGGGTGCGATCGATGCTGCCACGGCCGACCGGGCGAAGTCCGCGCCGGTGACGATCAAGAACGCGCTCGAGATCAAAGAGACCTTCGGCCTCTACTTCAAGGAACAGGTGCGGCGCGAGCTGGTCGACAGGTTTGGATGGCAGCGCGTGTATCAGGGCGGCCTCCGCGTCTACACGACGATCGACAGCGATCTCCAGAAGGCCGCCGAGGCCATGCTCGAAGACGGGCTGAAGGACATCGAACGCCGATCGGGCTTCAAGCACGCGAAGCGCGCAGCGGCGGCCAGCGATGCGACGCCCGAATATCTCCAGGGCGCGCTCATGGCGATGGACCCCTCGACCGGCCACGTCCGCGTGATGGTCGGGGGCCGCGACTTCGGCGACAGTCACTTCAACCGTGCCACACAGGCGAAGCGCCAGTCCGGATCCGCATTCAAGCCGTTCGTGTATGCGGCGGCGCTCGAGGCCGGATACTCGCCGGCCTCCCTCATCACCGGTCTGAACGATCCGATCCTGACCGTCCAAGGCGCGTGGCTTCCCGAAGACGATCACTCCACCGGCAATGAGATGACGATGCGCGCGGCGCTTCGCACGTCGAGCAACCGCGCGGCGGTGCAGATGCTGGCGTCGGTCGGGATTCCCAAGGCCGTCGGGTACGCCGAAAAGCTCAACATCGGCAAGCCCCCGAGCGTGCCGTCGCTGGCGCTGGGCGCGAGCGATGTGACGCTCGCCACGCTCACCGCCGCTTACGGCGCCTTCGCGGACGGCGGGATCGTGCGCACGCCGATCCTCGTTCGTCGCGTGGAAGACAGCGACGGGATCGTGCTCTACCGGGAAGAGGACAAGTCGCACCGCGCGGTGAGCGAAGCGACCGCGTTCCTCATGGCGAGCATGCTCTCCGACGTGATTAACGCCGGAACCGCTTTCCGCGCCCGGCAGAACGGATTCGTACTGCCCGCGGCCGGCAAGACCGGCACGACGAACGATTACAACGACGCCTGGTTCGTCGGCTTTACGCCGCACCTCGTGACCGGTGTCTGGGTAGGTTTCGATCAGCCGCAGACGATCGCCTCCGGCGGGTACGCAGGCGAGCTCGCCGTGCCCATCTGGGGCGCGTTCATGAAACGCGCCACGCGCGGCGACAAACCCGACTGGTTCGACCGCCCGGCGAACGTTGTCGGGTTGAACGTGTGCCGGATGTCCGGCAAGCTGCCGACGGGCGGCTGCGACCACGTGGCGGTCGTCAACCGCGACGGCCTGGTCGAGAACCGCTCGATGGTCTATACCGAGTACTTCGTGCGCGGGACGCAGCCCGCCGAGATCTGTCAGCTGCACAGTCCCTCGTTCACGGACCGTCTGGCCGGCATCTTCGGCAAGGCTGTGGGAGTCCCGGTCTCGGCCGAGGCCGTCGGCCTGCCGCCGGCTGCGGCAAGCACCTCGGGGACGCCGGCGAACCCGACGGTCGCTTCCGCCGATGCCGCAAAGGACGACAAGGTCGAGGAGCCGAAGAAGAAGCGTGGCTTTTGGGGCCGGATCTTTGGTCGCGGTGATGATGATCGGAAGAAGGACGAGCAACGGAAGAAAGAAGAAGAGCGGAAGAGAGCCCCCGGTGGATAAGAGCGGCGGCTCGGTGGATAGGAGAAGGGCGGTTAGGTGATAGGATGCGGGCGCAGCCGATATGCCGTTTCGTGACATCGTCGGCCATCGGCATCTTCTGGATCTCGTCGCCGCTGCGGCGATGCGGGCATCGCTGCCGCCCAGTCTGATTTTCGCAGGCCCCGACGGCGTAGGGAAGCGTACGGCGGCGGTGGCGCTGGCGCAGCTCGTCAACTGTCCGACGCCGGTAAGCCCAGAGCTGGCAAGGCCAGCTCCAGTAAGACCAGAGCTGGCAGAGCCAGCTCCAGTAAGTAACGACGCGTGCGGCACCTGCGCGTCCTGTACGCGCATCGCGCGTCTCGTGCACGGGGACGTGCTCGTCGTCGAGCCCGGCGACACGGGCGTCATCAAGGTCGACCAGGTCCGCGAGGTGATCGAGCGGACGGCGTATCGGCCGTTCGAGGGGCGCCGCCGCGTCGTCATTGTCGACGAAGCAGACGCGATGCTCTCCGAGGCGCAGAATGCGCTGCTCAAGACGCTCGAGGAGCCGCCCTCGGCCTCGATGTTCGTGCTCGTCACGTCACGTCCCGACGAGCTGCTGCCGACCGTTCGGTCGCGCTGTCAGCGGCTGCGGTTCGGGCGGCTGGCGGCCGGCGACATCGCGGCGGTGCTGATGCAGTCGCACGGTTACTCCTCAACGGACGCGCACGCCGCGGCCTCCGCCGCCGATGGGAGTATCGGACTGGCACTCGAGGGCGGGTCGGGCGCGCTCGTCGAGGCCCGCGAGGCCGCCGCCGAGCTGCTGCAGCATGTCGCGGGGACAAGCGATCCTCGCCGGCGGCTCGACAGCGCGAGGATGCTGTCGGGCGGGGGCGATCGCGATGAGCTCCGGCGCCGTCTTCGGGCGCTCGCCTCGATGGTGCGTGACCTCGGCGTGATCGGGGCGCAGGCCCCTGCAATAGACGAGCGGTGTCTGGCGAACGCCGACCTGGGGGAGCCGCTTCGGCGGCTCGCGGGATCTTTCGATCGCGAGCGCGTCTCGCGCGCGTTTGCCGCGATCGACCGCGCGCTCGAGGCGATCGATAGAAACGCGAGCCCGAAGATCGTCGCCGACTGGCTGGCGTTTCAGTTGTAGGTGAAGTGTCGAACGGGCCACGGCCTTCGTGAGTCGTGGCTTTTCGTGACAGTCAATTCCGTGCCGAGCTGGCCCAGGCCACGCTTGGTTTGACCATAGAGGCCTTATGAACGAAGGCCGGGAACATCCGTTCGTCAGCGTCAAGTTCACGCCGGTCGGTCGCACGTACACCTTCCTGCTGCCGGATCTGGCCCTCGATACTCCGCCCGCGTTTGCTCCCGGCGACCCAATCGTCGTCAACACGGTCGAAGGTCCGGCGGTCGGGACGGTCATGCGCGCAATTCCAAGCCTCGCGGCGCGAAAATGTCCGCCGGCCGAGTCAACCGATCGCGTCGTTCGGAAAGCCACGCGCGAGGACATCGTCACGCGGCTGAAGCACCAGCAGCGGGAGCAGGAGGCGCAGCGTATCTGCCTGATGAAGATCCGCGAGCGCGGCCTCGCGATGAAGCTGGCGCGTGTGGAGCAGATTTTCGACGGCTCGCGGCTGATCTTCTACTACACGGCCGAAGGGCGCGTGGACTTCCGCGAGCTCGTCCGCGATTTGGCCGCGCATTTCCGCGCGCGCATCGAGATGCGGCAGATCGGCGTGCGCGACGAGGCGAAGATGCTCGGCGGATACGGGTCGTGCGGCCGCCCGCTTTGCTGTACGACCTGGCTGCAGTCGTTCGAGCCGGTGTCGATCAAGATGGCGAAGCAGCAGAAGCTGAGCCTCAACCCGTCGAAGCTCTCGGGCATGTGCGGGCGCCTCAAGTGCTGCCTGCGATACGAGCTGCCGAACGGCAAGGGCGTGAAACACGGCGGATGTGCCGACGAAGGCGGGTGCGGAAGCTGCGACAATCCCACGGGGCCAGGTGGGGGGTGCGGATCCTGCGGGAGCGGCGGCTGCGGGAGTTGCGGTCACTGATGTCGTTGGTGTCACCGATCCCGCCGGATGACCGGCCTCCGCCAGGGCTCCGGCGGTCCGCCAACGCGCTTTGCGCGACGGCGGACGGCGGACGCTGATGGCAACGCAGTCAAGGCCAGCGATCGGGATTACCGTCGGAGATCCTGCCGGGATCGGTCCCGAGATCGCGCAGAAGGCGGCGGCGGACCCACGGGTGCTCGAGGTCTGCACGCCGGTGCTCTACGGCCCTCGAGACAACGAGTCGTTTGCCGTCGGACGCGTCTCGGCGCAAGCCGGTCAGGCCGCGTACAACGCGATCGTCGCGGCCGTCGAGGATGCCCAACGCGGGCGGATCGCCGCAATCGCCACTGCGCCGATCAACAAGGAGGCGTTCGCCGCGGCGCGAGTGCCCTGGCGTGGGCACACCGAGCTCCTGGCGCACCTGACAGGAACACGCCGCGTCGCGATGATGTTCTACTCGGACGTCCTGCGCGTCGTGCTCGCGACGGTCCACATCCCGCTCGCCGATGTCCCTCGCGCGCTGACCCGCGAGAGCCTTGAAGAGACCATCGCGCTGACCGCGTCGGAGCTCCCGCGATTCGGATGGCCGTCGCCTCGGCTTGCGCTCGCCGGCCTGAATCCCCACGCGGGCGAGCACGGCCTGATGGGGCTCGAAGACGACGCGGTACTGGCGCCCGCGGTCGAGGCCTCCCGTGCGCGCGGTATCACGATTGAGGGACCGTTGCCGGCCGATACGGTGTTCGTCCGGGCGATGCGCGGCGATTTCGACGCCGTGATTGCGTGCTATCACGACCAGGGACTGATTCCCGTCAAGCTGGTCGCGTTCGGTCACGCGGTCAACGTCACGCTGGGATTGCCGATCGTCCGCACCTCGGTCGACCACGGGACGGCCTTCGACATCGCAGGACGCGGCGTAGCGGACCCGTCGAGCCTCGTCCACGCGGTGTTGCTCGCCGCGCGGCTGGCCAGCTCACGGAATCATGGTGGATAGCGTGTTTGGAGGAGACGGAGCTAACGGTCTCAACACGAAGGAACGAAGGCGAACGAAGACGCACGAAGGACCGGTCGCGCCGCGCGACCGGTCTGCTGCCCGCGGGATTCGATCACCCCTTCGTGCGTCTCCGTTGCGCTCCGTTCCTTCGTGTTGAACCCGTTACCTTCGTCCTCTCCCTGGCGGCGGATGCGTCGACGAGCCAGAGACAGTCAGGATGAAAACAGAACGTGAACTGGCCCAGCAGAACATCGCCGAGAACCGGAAGGCCTTCCACGATTACCACATCGTGGAGACGTTCGAGGCCGGCGTGGCTCTGCTCGGCACGGAAGTCAAATCGATCCGTGAAGGCAACGTGAACCTGCGCGACAGCTTTGCGCGCGTGGAAGCCGGGGAGGTGTGGATCTACAACGTGCACATCAGTCCCTACAGCCATCGCGGCTACTCCGACCACGAGCCCACGCGCCGCCGCAAGCTCCTGCTCCATCGACAGGAAATCCGGAAGCTCATCGGCAAGACTGTGGAGAAGGGCATGACGCTCGTGCCGACGCGCATGTACTTCAAGAACGGGCACGTCAAGGTCGCGATCAGCCTGGCGAAGGGCAAGAAGGCGCACGACAAGCGCGAGACGATCAAGCGGCGCGAGGCCGAGCGTGAGACCAGGGCCGCCGTCAAGGAGCGCCGCAACCGATAAGGATCCCCGAGGCCTCCGGCCCCCGGCCCCTGGCCTCTGTGGTAGATTGATACGTTTTTTTCTGGAGGAATGGGCCTGATGAAAGGCAATCGTTCGCTGTTTATCGCAGTCGGCGTCGTGGCGGTCCTGATTCTGGGCTGGTGGCTCATTAGAAGAGGCGGCGGTTCGGGTGCCGTCGAGCTGATCGATCGGTTCGACTCGGCCGAGAAACGCCCGAATCCCGGAGTCTTTGCCATCGAGGATGTCACCATCAACGGGGAGGCCAAGAAGGGCATCGCTGTCACCCCGTCCGTCGGGACCCGCCTCATCTTCAAATCGAGGATTCCAGACGATGGGTGGCTGCGAGTGTCCGTGGCGCTCAAGCCGGAGGCCTGGACGCAGGAGGGTGATGGCGTCCGTTTCATGGCGCTCGTGTCTGATGGCCGCGCGTCCGACGAGCTCTTCGTCCAGGACGTCAACCCGTTCCTGAATCAGAACGACCGCAAGTGGATTCCCATCATGGTCGACCTGTCGGCCTACGCCGGTGAAGAGGTGGACATCATCCTCAACACGTTCGCCAGCGGCCCCGGGAAGGGTCAGGATGTGCGAAACGATCTCGCGGTCTGGGGTGCGCCGGAGATTGTCGTTCGGTAGCAAAGGCCGCGGACCGTTGACCGCTGGCCAAAAGAAGAGATGACGGTTCGAACGAGGGTGCCGCTCCTCGACCTGGAGGCCCAGTACCGGCCGATCCGCGACGAGGTGCTGGCAGCCGTCGTGCGGGTCTGCGACAGCCAGCGGTTCATCCAGGGGCCCGAAGTCGAGGCGCTCGAGCGCGAGCTGGCCGACGCTCTCGGCGTGGCTGAAGCCGTCGGCGTCTCGTCGGGCACCGACGCACTCCTCGTGGCGATGATGGCGCTCGGTGTCGGCGCCGGCGACGAGGTCATCACCAGCACGTACTCGTTCTTTGCGACCGCCGGATGCATCGCTCGTCTCGGCGCGGTCCCGCGGCTGGTCGATATCGATCCCGAGACGTACAACCTCGAGCCGGCGGCGGTACGGGCCGCGCTGTCGCCGCGTACCAAGGCGATCGTACCCGTCCATCTCTACGGTCTCTGTGCCGACATGGATCCCCTCCTGGCGATCGCCGGCGAGGCGAGTGTGCCGATCATCGAGGATGCCTGTCAGGCCATCGGCGCGACCTACAAAGGCCGGAAGGCCGGATCGATGGGGACGGCCGGCTGCTTCTCGTTTTTCCCCAGCAAGAATCTCGGAGCGTTCGGCGACGGAGGTCTCGTCACGACGCAGGATGCGGCGCTTGCGCGCGAGGTCAGGCGGCTTCGGAATCACGGTTCGGAGACGAAGTACTACCACCAGCAGATCGGCGGCAACTTCCGGCTGGACGCGCTGCAGGCGGCGGTTCTGCGGGTGAAGCTGCCGCATCTGTCGTCGTGGACCGCCATGCGACGTGAGAACGCCGCACGGTATCGTCGCCTGTTTGGCGACGCCCTGGCGGACGCGCCAATCGGCCTGCCGATCGAGCCCGACGGCAGGTTCCACATCTACAACCAGTTCGTGGTGCGCGTGCCCCGGCGCGACCGTGTGAGGGCGTTCCTGACCGATCACGGCATCGGCACCGAGGTGTACTACCCCGTGCCGTTCCACCTGCAGGAGTGCTTCGCACCGCTCGGGTACCGGCGCAGCGATCTCCCAGCCGCCGAAGCGGCCTCCGAGTCGTCGCTGGCGATCCCCATCTACGGCGAGCTCACCGCCGCCCAGCAGGACATCGTCGTGCAGACGCTCGCCGACGCGCTCGGCGCACGCGAGTGACGCGCATGGCCAGCCCGTCGTCAGGCCGCCGTCACGCCTGCCGTCAACCCCGCGTTCAACCCCGCGTTGAACAATGACGCGAGTGATGGTCACCGGCGCGGCCGGTCAGCTCGGGTCTACCGTCACCGCACGACTGTCGGCCACGTGCGACGTCGTTCGGTTCACCCGGGCAGAACTCGACCTGGCCGATCGAGCGGCGGTTCTCGAGACGATGACGAGCTGTGGTCCGGATGTCGTGATCAACTGCGCGGCGTACAACGATGTCGAGGCGGCGGAGGATGCCGCCCACGCCGCGCTGACCGGCAACGCGCTCGCCGTTCAGGCGCTGGTGCAGGCGGCGAGCGCGACCCGCGCCACCCTGATTCACTACAGCACCGACTTCGTGTTCGACGGGACGACCGACCGTCCGTATGTCGAAACCGATCCGTGCCGGCCGCTCAACACGTACGGTCTGTCGAAACTGCTCGGCGAGTGGTTTGCCCTGGAGTCGCCCGGCGCGTACGTCCTGCGAGTGGAGAGCCTGTTCGGAGGGCGCCCGGCGAAGAGCAGCATCGACAAGATTCTGACCGCCATCCGCGCTGGCCAGCCGGTCCGCGTGTTCGCGGATCGGACGGTGACGCCGAGCTTCGTGGACGATGTGGCGTCGGCGACCGAGCAGATCATCAATCCGACGAACCCCAGGGCGAGCCGCCCCGCGCCCGGCGTCTACCACTGCGTCAACAGCGGCGTGACGACCTGGCTCGGCGTGGCGGAAGAGCTTGCGCGGCTGCTCGGCCGCCAGGCCGATCTCATCCCCGTCAAGTCGACCGAGGTCACGCTCAAAGCGAAGCGTCCAATCTACTGCGCCCTCTCCAACGACAAGCTCAAAGATGCGGGCATGGCCATGCCCACGTGGCAGGACGCGCTGGCGAGATATGTGACGTAGTCGACAGTCGCCCTTCGGCAAGGCGCTCAGGGCGACCCTGAGCGTGTCGAAGGGTCGGCAGTCGGCAGTCATCAATCTCAGTCGGCAATCACAGTCTTCAGTCCCAGTCGGCAGTCCCAGTCGACAATTCGAGGATGCCAACCTTTTTGCTCATGTTGACGTCCAACAGAAGCGTGTGAGGCTTCTGTTGGGATTCAACAGAAGTGTTCAGGGCGTGAGCAGGTGACTTCAACCCATGATCCAGCCGAAATCCGACGTTCTTCAAGGCACGCTCGACCTCATGGTGCTCAAGACGCTTGACACGCTGGGCAGCATGCATGGTTACGGCATCGCGCAGCGTATCCAGCAGGCGTCGAGCCAGATGCTTCAGCTCAACCAGGGGACGCTCTATCCGGCGTTGCTGCGATTGGAGCAGAAGGGGTGGATCTCCGCCACGTGGGGCACGTCGGACAACAACCGCCGGGCGAAGTACTACAGCCTGACGCGCGCTGGACGGCGGCAGCTCGCGCGCGAGGCGGAAGACTGGCGGCGCGTCGTTGACGTCATGGGTCGCGTGCTTGGCGACGAGGGCGCATCGTGAGCCGGTTCCGCGAGTTCGTCTCACGCTTGACGGGTTTCGCGCGCCGGCGCGGCCGCGATCGCGAGCTCAACGGTCTGCACGACGAATTGCAGTTTCACCTCGATATGACGGAGCAGCAATTGAGGGGAGAAGGTATGTCGCCGGGTGCCGCTCGCCGTGAAGCGCGAAATCGCCTCGGCGGCGTGACGCAGGTTGCCGAGGCCTACGCGGAGCAGCGGACGCTCCCGAGGCTGGAATCGCTGCTACAGGACGCACGCTATGGCATTCGGATGCTTCTGCGTGCTCCCGGCTTCACGATCGCCGCGCTTACGACGCTCGCGCTTGGCATCGGCGCGAACACCGCGATTTTCAGCATGGTGAACACCGTGCTGCTCCGTCCGCTGCCTTATCGTGCTCCGGAGCGCCTCGTCATGCTGGGGGACCGCGAACCCGACGGCCGGGCGTCGAACATAGACTTCACGACATTCAGCGACTATCGAGACCGCGCCCAGACGTTCGAAGGCATGGCGCTGATGCGGTCGTGGCAGCCGACGCTCGTCGCCGGCGGCGAGGCGGAGCGTCTGCCGGCGGTTCGCGTCAGCTGGAATTTCTTTTCGATGCTTGGCGTGAGCCCCGCGCTCGGCCGCGATTTCCGGCGCGAGGAGGATCGACCGGGCCAATGGCGTGTCGTGATCCTGAGCGACGCCCTCTGGCGTCGTCGATTCGGTGGCGATCCGGCAGTGATTGGCCGCACGATCAGAATGAACGACGTGAACTTCGAGGTCGTCGGCGTCATGCCGGCCGGATTCGAACCGTTGATTTCCGGCCACTTCTACGCCCCCGCGCAGATCTGGGCGCCCGTCGGGTACGACGTCGCGGAGAGGTCCGCGTGTCGAGGTTGTCAGCACTTGAAGGGCTTCGGACGGATCCGGACGGGTGTCTCTCGAGAGCAAGCCATCGCCGACCTCAATGCCATCCGCGGACAGCTGAAACGCGACTACCCGGCAGCCTATCCCCCCGGTGAGGTGACCACCGTCGTGCTGGGCGATGCGATCCCGGGGCCGTCCGAATGCCGCTGCTCGTGCTGCTCGGCGCCGTCGGCTTCGTGATGATGATCGCGTGTGCGAACGTGGCCAATCTGCTGTTGTCGCGAGCGATGAACCGATCACGGGAGATTGCGGTTCGTGCGGCGCTCGGCGCCGGTCGTGCGCGTCTTGTCAGACAACTCCTGACCGAAAGCACGATCCTCGGCCTCGCCGGCGGCGCCCTGGGTCTGGTGGTGGCGGCGACGACGGTTCGAAGCGTGGCGATCATCGCTCCCGTGTCGATCCCACGCCTCGATCGCGTCGCGATCGACGGATCGATCCTCGTGTTCACGCTGGGCGTGTCGATTCTGACGGGCCTCGGCTTCGGGCTTCTGCCGGCGCTCCGCGGATCCTCGTTCCGGTTGCGTGAGTCGCTCTCGTCCGACGCGCGCACGGGACCCAGCGCTGGCTCGACTCGAGCGCGTCACCTTCTTGTCATCGGCGATGTTGCCCTCGCGCTGGTGTTGCTCGCAGGCGCGGGACTTATGGTGAAAAGCGTCCGGAGCTTGATGCTGGCCGACCCCGGCTTCAGTCCGGATGGGGTGCTCACCGCGCAGTTTTCACTCGTCGGTGAACCGTACCGCGAGGATTCCGCGGTCGTCGTGTTCCAGAACCGCGTGCTCGAGAAAGTCAGGGCGCTGCCGGGTGTGGAGGCCGCGGCCCTGGCCGGCCAGGTGCCGATGGGGCAAAACTGGGATACCTGGGGTTTTCACATCGAAGGCTTGATGCGCGCGAACCCGTCCGAAGATCCATCGGTCCAGCGGTACTCCGTCACGCCGGACTATTTTCGGGTGATGCAGCTGCCGCTGCGCCACGGGCGCTTGATCGAGGAATCCGACATGCCCGACGGGCTGCCGGTCGTCGTCGTATCCGAAGCGACCGCGAAGCTGTGGTCCGGAGCCGATCCGATCGGCCGTCGCGTCCGCATCGGAGGTCCGACTTCTCCCTGGCGTACCGTGGTCGGCATCGTCGGGGATGCGCGTCATGCGACACTTGATGAGCGGGACTCGGCTGGGATGTACCTGCCGCAGACACAGATCACCGACTCGTTCCTGGTCCTTACCGTCAAGGCAAAAACCGCGGACCCCGAGCGTCTGACGCAGGCAATCCGAGGAATTCTCAGAGACCTCGACCCTGCGGTGCCGGTGTACGGCGTAGCGCTTCTGGACGATCTGCTCGCGAAGTCCTTCGCGGATCGGCGCTTTGTCATGCGCCTGCTCGGTGCGTTCTCGCTCCTCGCGCTGCTGCTTGCCGCCATCGGGCTCTACGGCGTCGTCTCCTACACGGTTGCGCAGCGAACCCGAGAGGTCGGGCTGCGCGTCGCTCTTGGCGCCCGACCGGCAGATATCCTTCGGCTCGTCCTTGGCGGTGGACTTGGAACCGTGGCTGCGGGACTGGGCGTTGGTCTCTGCGCCGCGTTTGCGCTCACGCGGTTCCTCGGCACGATGCTGTTCAACGTGGGCGCGACCGATACCACGGCGCTTGCCGGGGCCGCGATCACGCTCGCGGTTGTTGCGCTCGTTGCCCACTGGCTCCCAGCCAGACGGGCCTTGCGCGTCGATCCCGCGGTCGCGTTGCGAAATGAGTGAGACTGTCGATTGCCGATTGCCGACCCTTCGACACGCTCAGGGTCGCCCTGAGCCTTGCCGAAGGGCGACTACCGACTGTCAGCGACGATCCCCGCCACATGCCTGGCGATAGCCAGGCACGACGTAAGGCCCGGAGAGTCGATTCCTGCTACCTGCACCAGCGCGGGCACTTGCGCGTCCCGTCGGATCATGAAGTCGGCGAATGACTCCTCCGGCGGATGCAGCTTGGCGCGGATGCCGCTGCCTGCCAGGCGGAGGTCGGAGAGAGTGACGCTGGGCAGCAATTCGTGCGTCGGCTCGAGGAAATCTTCGAGCGAGAGACGGTCCTCCTCGTAATCATCCTTGCGCGCCTGGAAACGAACCGTCGGCCCCAGGAGCACCGATCCCCAGGTGGTTCTGGTCGCGTGGACGCCCAGGCCGTGACCTGAGGCGTGGGGCAGTGGATACACCGGCCCGTTCACGAGGTTCCGTCTGGCTGGCGTGAGCTCGGCGTACTCACCCCGGCAGGGGTAGATCCGGAACGTCTCGCCGCCGAACATCGCCGAGACGTCGTCGGCATACAGGCCGCCGCAGTTCACGACGGTCGCGGCGGTGACGGTTTCCTTCGGCGTGCGAACGACCAGCCGATCGCCGTCGTGCTCGCCGCCGATGGCGGCGCTGCCCACGACCAGCATCACGTCGCGCGCGTCGCACAGGTGCTTGAGCGCGCGGACCAGCGCCTCTGACTCGAGGATGCCCGTCGAGCCCGACCAGAGCGCGGCGGTCGCCCGCACGTGCGGTTCACGCGCCCGGACGAAATCGGCATCGACCATCTCGAGCTCTTCGACGCCGTTGGCGAGTCCCCGCGTGTGGAGGGCCTCCAACTCCGTCGTGTCGCCGGTCGAGGAAGGCGCCACGATCAGTTTGCCGGTGCGGCCGTGGGGCACGCCGTGGCGCGCGCAGAACTCGTACATCAGACGCTTGCCCTCGACGCACAGCTTCGCCTTCAGCGTGCCTGGTGGATAGTAGATCCCGGCGTGGATCACTCCGCTGTTATGCGTGCTCGTGTCGAGACCGGGCCGGGCGTGACGTTCGAGCAGACACACGGATCGGCCCGAGGCCGCGAGCTCCGCCGCGCACGCGAGGCCGACGACCCCCGCGCCAATGACGACTGCATCGACCTCAGAGCTGGACACGATCAGGACCTCCGGCTGCGCACGAGGCGTTTCATGAACGCAAGCCGCAGGCGCAGGCCGGTGTAAACGAGCGGGGCGAACAGCTGGGCCACCGGGCCGGCGTGCTTGCGGTAAAGGCGAAAGGCGCTGCGGTGAAATGCCTCGAGCGACGCGTCGGCGGCGTGCCGGCTGCTGCGCCCGCCGACGTGCACCGCCCCCGCCGTCGGCACGTACATCGTCCGCCACCCCGCGTGCTTGAGGCGCCGGCAGAAGTCGGCGTCCTCCCAGTAGAGGAAGAACGCTTCATCCAGCCCGCCGACCGAGTCGAACGCGTCCCGACGAACACACATGCAGGCGCCAGACACCCAGTCGACTTCCACCGGGGTTCGGTCGGCCAGGTCGCGCGCTGGCAGGTTGCGGCGCGACATGGGATTCCCGGGCAGCACTCGCGTGAGCCAGGAGCTGCGGCCGGCAATCGCTGTCGTGAAGTCCGGAAAGCGCCGCGCGGACGGTTGGATGGTTCCATCGGCGTTCCGGATGCGCGGGCCGGCGACGGCCACATCGGGGTGGTTCTCGAGCCAGTCCGCCAGACGACAACCAGCGTCGGGCTCGAGCACGCAATCGGGATTGAGCAGGAGAATGTATTGAGAGGAGGTGGCGCGCACCCCGTGGTTCACACCTGCCGCGAAGCCGTCGTTGCCGGCCACGCGTCGCACCTGGACGTCCGGGAACTGCTGGCTCAGGAGGTCCGCGGCGTCGCGGTTGCTCTCGTGATCGACGACGACAACGGATACGCCTCCGCACGCCCGGTCGATCGACGCCAGGCACCCGTGGAGTTCTTCGTAGCTCTGGTAGTTGACGATGACGACCGCAACGCGGGCCGCCTCCCGCCGAATGCTCACGTGAGGATGATAGCAGAGCGCCTGCGGCCTCGCCTCCGCCGAGGCTACGGCGAGCTGCGCCGAGCGAGCGACAGCCGTGAGCCGCCGTGAGCGCGAAGCGCGAGCGGCAAGCGCTTGGGGGTGGGGCCCCAAGCGCAGTGAGAGAAGTGGGGCCCCGCGAGCGTTGAGAAATGCGGGCAGAGACAGCTGGGATCAGAAAGAGCCTGCTGATCCGGCTTGATCAGCAGGCTCTTGAACGTGAATTGGATCAGTATGCTCTTGCCTGATCCCCGATCACTGACTGACTATCGCCGCTCCTCGCCGTCGTGCTTGGGCGAGATCCTCACGTCGACCGGGATTCGGGTCTTGACTCCGCCCGACGTGCGCAGGAAGACGAACTGGTAGCGTCCGATGAATCCGGGACCCGGCTGCCACGTGAAGACGCCTGTCCGTGGGTCGAGTGACGACCCGACGGGGAGCGGCCGCATCCGGCGGTTGGCCACGACATAGCCCTCGTAGGTCGCCTCGCTGTCGTCGAACTGGCTCGCCAGCCGCACCTCGACCTGCTCGGTTTCACGCGTGCGGACTTGAATCTCGCCGCTCCATTCCGGGAAGACCAGTTCCGGCGTCTGATCGTCGGAGGCGGCCCTCTTCACCTGCACCGCCGAGTAGTCGGGCGGCACTTCGGAGACGACGTCGAGCGTTGCGCCCATTGCCGAACCCTGAGCGGCGACTACCGTCGAGCCCTCTACTGCGGCGGAGGTCAGCGCGCCGCTGCCGTTCTGGACTGTGAAGAAGCGGCTCCCGATCCCTTCGATGTTGCCCTGGTTGTCGGCCACCGTCCAGGCGATGGTGTGTGTGCCATTGGACAACGTCGTGCTGTTCAGTATGTAGTAGCCGATCGCGCCGTTCGAGTTGGCGTAACCGGGGAACAGTGTTGCAATGTCCGAGCGATTGTTGTTGTAGACCGGATGTCCCGTATAAACGCCATCGATGTACACGTTGATGGTGGAGCCGTTGGTCGGAATCGTGGCCCGCGGCGACAGTGCCCACCCGAACACGGAGTAGGCGGAACCAGACACGACGCCTCCCTGCGCCGGCGTATCGATGGTGCCGAACGGCTTCACCGAGCCGGAGTTGTTGGCCGTCATGTTCTTCGCGCCGAGGTAGACCGCCCGGGCCTCCGCGTCGATCGCGTAGGCGTGCAGCCTGAATGCGCCATTGCCTCCAACCGGGCGCCCGTTTGCGCGATCCGGGAGCATGTTGGTGAGGACCATGAAGCCCCAGCCGCTGCGATAGTTCAGCGGCATGCTGGGATACAGATTCTCGACGTCGGGCCGCGAGCCGGAGATGATCGAGGCGCTTCCGAGCAGCACGAGCCCCGGCTCCCCTGGGACAGGATCCCGGTAAAGATCGATTCTCGCGACTGCCACGTCGTCTATTGCCCAGCCCGTAACCGGAATCGCGCCGGCGACGTTGGTGACACCGTTAGCCGGCGTATCGAAGTACCCGACGGGTGGCGTGCCGCCGCCCGGCGAGTAGACGCGCGTGGTGATCGGGACGTTCAGCTGGGTTGAACCGACCGTGACCCTCACGGTGTTCGTGTAGGTGCCGGCGGTAAGCGACGTCGAGGCCAGGTTCACGGTGAGCGGAGCCGTTCCGTTGCCGCTCGCCGGCGAGACGCTGATACGGGTGCTGCCGGTGCCAACGCTCGCCGCGCTCCAGGCGAGCGGAGCGCCGCTTGCCGTTTGCGTGATCATCAGCCTCTGCCCGGGGGTCTTGGGTCCCAACGTCGAACCGCTCGATATAACCGAGCCGAAGTTCAGCGCGCCACGCTCGAGCGCCAATCCGCCGCCGCTTGGCGGGGGAGGCGTCGTCGGAATCGTGGTCGACACTTCACCCGACGGCGCACTGCGGAGACCTGCCTGATTCTCGGCGTAGACCCTGAAATAGTAGGTGCTGCCTTCGACCGCCGTCGTAAGGGTCCACTGAGTTACGAGGCCGACGTTGACGAGCGTCTCGCTGCCTGAAGGTGACGTGCGATAGCCCACGTAATAACGAGCGAGATCCGTTTCGGAGTTCGGGTCCCACGCGAGCGTAACCGAAGCGGCTTCAGCGCGGCCGGCGAGGGCGGCGAGGAAGACGCAGCAAAAGCCAAGAAAGCGGAACTGTCGGAGCATGCCGGGGCACGTGGCAAAGGGCGTGCCGCGGCACTTTAGGCCTGTTTTCTGTTATTGAGTGTACCAGCGTAGACCGCTAGGTTACAGAAATGCCCGGTTGATTTCATGGCTGGATGAGAATCTCGGGCCAATTGGGGCTCCGCGGCCGACTGGCGCCGGCCGCGGACGGTTCCTGCCCCCGAATCAATTCAAACAACCCTGATGTGGACGACCGCGGCCTGATTGAAGGTGCCGGCCAACGTGCTGAACGCAAAAACTACAAGGTTGTACTCGCCAGGCGGTAAACTACCCTGCAAAAAATACGCGGACGAAGCGAAGCGCTCGTGGCCGAAGACGCCGCCGACATCCGGCCGGTAACCACCAACGGCTGCGGCCCCGACGAACACGGGATTGCCGCCGGCGAGCGGATAGGCCCACGCGTGCACGACAGCGACGCCGCACCCGGACGGCGCGCCGGCGTCGATGGCCCACCCACTGACCGAGAAGAACTGCGTCACAGTCTGATTCGGAGCCGGCGCATCGATGTACATCCGCGGAACCGAGATCGGCTGAACGACGGTGACGCGCGAGCTGGCCGAGTGGTTGAACGAGCCGGATACTGTGCTGAACGCGTAGGCCCTGATGTCGTAGCTGCCGGGTGGCAGCCAGGCAGACAGCCCGAACCCGGCCGATGCGAACGCCGGATTGCCGAAGTGCGCGGCGATGTCCGGACGGCCCACGCCCATGTTCGCGGCGCCGAGGAAGATCGGCGGCGCTCCGGTGGTGGGGAACGCCCAGACGTGTACGGTTGCGACGCCGGTGCCTGACGGCGCACTGAGGTCCACCGCCCAGCCTGAGACGCCGAAACTGGTTTGCACGAGTGAGCCCGGTCCCGGCACGTCGAGGAACATTTTCGGATTAGAGCCGGCGGGAGCAGGAGGTGGTGTGGCGCCACCTCCGCCGCCACCGGCGGCGGAGCTCGTCGCAAACTGCCCGTGGATCGCTGCGAACCTGCTCGCCGTGACCGTGAGGTAACGTCCCCTGGCCGCGCTCGCGACAACGCGCGGATTGAAATTGCCGTCGCCCGCAACGACCGCCCGAACGTCAGGCGTGTTCGTCAGGATGAAGCCGTTGTCGTACGGCGAGCCATCCGCGTTGATCGGAATCGCGGCATCTTCGTAATCCTGCACGCCCGCGCCGTGGGTTACGAGCAGGAAATCGCCCGAGCCGGCGTTGTACGCGAAGTCAAGCGCGTCATATGCAAAGTACCGCGTGGAGACCACGCGGACGCCGCTGACAACTGCGCCGTCCGATCCGCGCACCGTGACGCCGTAGAACGCCGCGCCGCCGCCCGAACGGTTGTACCACGCGACCACATATTGCTGCGTGACGGGGTTGTAGTCGACGTGCGGAATGAGCGTGGCCACCGACTGAATGAAGGTCACCGGACCACCAACGAGGCTCCCCGTGCCCGCCTGGATGCGCTGACCGTTCACGTATCCGAAACCGCCTGCGTCGATGTAGCCGGCGTAGGTGATGTAGAACTCGTTCTGATGGGGGTTGTACGCGACCGCTGGATCGCGCTCCCAGTCCGGACCACCAGTGATGGCGACGGGAGCCTGGAGCACCGTCCCGGCGATGTTGACTCGGGTGTATCGGATGTCTTGCGTCGTGAAGTAGCCGCCCATCCACGCCACGAGGAACTCGCGGCTGGTGGTCGAGTACGCGACGGCCGCACCCATTGTCCAGTTCGATCCCGTTCCCGGAGGTCCCGCTTCGAGCGCAATCACGATGTCGCCAGTGAGGGCCCCGCCGTCGTGGGAGAGCAGCTTGCCTCGGACCTGGGCGATCTGGCCGACGCTCTCATGCCACGTCACGAGATAACCGCCCTGGCCGCCGTTGAGATCGGCGCTGAACGCCACACGCGGCGTTTGCGAATGGCCGCCGGCGAGGAAGCCTGCCGCTATGGGAAACGCGTTGAGGCGGTTGCCTGCCGCGTCGAGCAGCTGACCTTCGATGAAGCCGTTTCCCGACACGACGAGATAGCGGTCGTGGAGATTGTCGTACGCCACGTCGGGCAGGATGATCGGGCTCGTCGAGCCCCCGATCCGGAAGGTCGGCCCGGTGCGTGAAGCCTGTGCGGCGGCGGGCGCGGGTAGTGCCGCTGCAGCCGCAAGAATGGCCAGCGCAATCCAGGTGCGGGGGGTCTTCATCGTTGGTCCTTTACGGCAGTTCGCAGGGGCAGTCCTCTGGTTCACCGGGTCTTCGAGCGTTCTTCTGAGATGCTTTCGGCCGAAAGGGGAGCGGCCAATAGGGTAAACGATGGTGGGAATTTCTGTAAAGAAAAACCTGCCGACAGTCGACGATCCGAGTTGTCTGTCCCGGTCGTCGGTCGCCTACGGCAAAGCGCCGGCGACCCGCAAAAGCCCGCCGGCGGCTTCGATTTGGACGAGGGGAGACGCATCCCGCAGGAGTCGGCGAAGGGTCGCCATGTCCCGTTCCAGGGCGGCCGCCGGCAGGTGATCCAGGCGTTGGGCAGCCGCGTATCGCATGGCTGGATTGGTGTCTCCGAGTGCCTGGGCGAAGACCTCGCCTGCGGCGCCCGGGTCAGCCGCGTGCTGCAGCAGGAGCTCCGCCGCCCGCAGCCGTACGAGCGGGTCCGGGTCCTGCAGGACCCCCGTCGCCACGCCGACCCACGGGCCCGTAGGATTGCCCGCCGCGCCGGCTTCGACGGCGATCAGTCGAAGGTCGCCGACGGGACTGTTTGCATACGTGCGCATGAGATCGGCGGCCGAGTCGTCGCCAAGCCGCGCGAGCGCCGCGGCGGCCATGACGCGGACCGGCGGGTCCGGATCCTTCAGCGCCTCTTTGAGCTGCGGCACGCGCGACGCGTCGCCAAGTTGCCCCAACGCGCGCGCGGCCGCCATCTTCGTCGGCAGCGGCCGCGAGGGATCGAGCGCGCCCGCGATCACACCGGCCGCGGTCTTGACATCCCCATCCCGCAAGGCATCGATCGCATCGCTGACGTCGCGCGCGCCGCCGTTCTTCACGCGCCCGGCGAGCCGCTTGACCGCCGCCGCGTCGCCCAGCCGCGCGAGTGCCGCGTCGCCCTGTGCGGTCTCGCCCGACGCCGCCATCGCGTTCAACCGCGCCATCGCGTTGCTATCGCCGATGGCCGACAGGATCTCGAGGGCCCTGGCGCGGACCGACAAGTCCGCCGACGATGCGAGCGACTCCAGGAGGCCCGTGGCGATCGTCTCGAGCAGGAACACATCTTCCCGCTGACGGACGGTCGGCAGCCAGGCTTCGTACGTATCGAGCGCAGCGGAGACGCCGCGCCCGGCCAGGCGCGCGCGGACCTTGAGCGCGAGCGCGTCGTGGTCCCGCGGCGTCGCCTTCAGGAGCGCGTCGCTCGCGCGCTCGGCCTCTCCCGCGCGCCCGCCCGCAAGCGCGACCCAGCCTTTCGCCAGCTCCTGCGCGCCCCTGGGAGAAGTCGCCGGCCCTTGCGCGGCAAGAGGCAGCCGGGCGAGCAGCGCTGAGGTGAGCATCGCCGTGATGAATCGCGATTGTGAAGTCATGGATTCTGGTTCCTCAACCCGTAAGACGGCCGCCGCCGCAGCACGGCCGGCCGCAGTCGCCAGATATACTATGAAACTCCTTGAGCACCGAACCTCGAATGCCGAACCTCGAATCCCGACCAGCGAACCGCGAGCTGCGAACCGCGAACCCCGAACCCCGAACCGCGAACCGCGAACTGCGAACCGCGAACCCCGAACCCCGAACCGTCACGTATCTGGGTCTCTTTTTCGTCGCCCTGTCCACGTTGATGTACGAGATCCTGCTGACGCGGATCTTCAGCGTGACGATGCTGTACCACTTCGCGTTCGTCGCGTTGTCGCTCGCGATGTTCGGGATGACGGCCGGAGCTCTGGTCGTCTACCTGGGCCCGAACGTGTTCACCGCCGAACGTCTGCGCTCCCAGCTTGCGCTGGCGGCGGTGCTTTTTCCAGTTGCGATTGTGCTGAGTTTCCTCACCCAGCTCAGCATTCCGTTCCGCGTTCACCCGTCGGTCGTGGCCATCTATGCCATCGCGTTCACGTATGTGGTGATCGCGGTGCCGTTTGTCGTCAGCGGCG